>Ga0153954_1001803_pt1 | contig 10428 bp, 10 predicted proteins | sample TSFL038MetaG_FD_102277 | JGI IMG/M metagenome (GOLD analysis project Ga0153954, IMG submission 102277) | Attine ant fungus gardens microbial communities from Florida, USA - TSFL038 MetaG | ecosystem: Host-associated > Fungi > Mycelium > Unclassified | place: USA: Florida, Wekiwa Springs State... | reverse complement strand
GCCAAAATTGTTATCATTGCTTCCGGTAGGTTCGTCATCTTAATCACCCTTATTTAGTCGTTTGGATGATCTAAGATGCTGACCTACCTTTTTTTATGCAAATAAATGCTAAACTCGAGGCAGTGTCGCAAAGACGCAGAGAAGAGCAGAAAGTCCTACATTTTTTCCCATAGTTTAAAAAAATCTTAGTTACCCCCGCGCTTCCCCGCCTCTTGCGCTCTGCGTTAAAATGTAAGTCAGTTGACGAGCTGGGAAAATTACGCTATACTCCTGCCTTTATAAAAACAGGAGTACGCCCATGTCCGCACCCAAGGAAATTCTTTTTGAAGAAGCAGCCCGGGAAAAACTACTTAAAGGGATTAAACAACTCGCCGATGTGGTCTCTGTGACCCTTGGTCCCCGTGGGAGAAATGTAGGCTTAGAGAAAAGCTGGGGTTCCCCCACTATCACCAATGATGGCAGCAGCATCATTAAAGACATTGCGCTCAAAGACCCGTATGAAAATATGGGGGTTTCCATGGGCAAGGAAGTGGTGCAAAAAATCAAAGAAAAATGTGGCGATGGAACGACTACAGGCACACTTTTGCTCGCTGCTTTAGTGGAAGGAGGGATTAAAACAATCTCTGCAGGAGCGAGTCCGATTGGAGTCAAACGGGGGATCGATAAAGCGGTTGAAGCCGTGGTAAAAGAAATTGAAAAAACCGCCATTCCAATCAAAAATTCTAAAGAAACACTTGATATTGCCACCGTTTCAGCTTCTGGAAATAAAGAGATCGGGCAGTTGATCGCCGATGCCATGGAAAAAGTGGGGCGTTCCGGCGTGATCACCATTGAAGAATCAAAGGGAACTGAAACGACCATCGAAATGGTGGAGGGGATGCAATTTGACCGCGGTTACTTGAGCGCCTACTTCTGCACCAATACCGAAAAAATGATCGTGGAGATGCAAAATCCGCAAATTCTCTTAATCGATAAAAAGATCTCATCCGTGCATGAGATCTTGCCTGTGCTCCAAAATGCCGCCGCAACAGGCAAACCGCTCCTCATCATCGCTGAAGATATCGAAGGGGAAGCCTTATCAACTCTCGTGGTCAATAAGCTAAGAGGCGCCCTCAAAGTGGCTGCCGTTAAAGCGCCAGGCTTTGGAGATCGTCGCAAGGCGATGCTGCAAGATATTGCCGTCTTAACCGGCGGGATGGTGATCTCTGATGAGACCGGTACCAACCTGAAAGAATTGCCAGCAAATGCCCTCGGAACCGCAGAAAAAATCACCATCAGCAAGGAAAACACCGTCATTGTCAATGGCGGCGGCTCAGAAAACGAGATCCAAGCGCGGGTGAAGCAGATCGAAAACGAGAGTAAAAATACTCAAAGCGATTACGACAAGGAAAAGCTGCAGGAACGCAAAGCTAAATTGAGCGGTGGTGTTGCGGTGATCAGCGTAGGCGCAGCCACGGAAACAGAAATGAAGCAGCGCAAGCAAGTGTTTGAAGACAGCTTGAATTCTACCAAGGCAGCCCTGGAAGAAGGGATTGTGCCTGGCGGAGGCGTTGCCTTGCTTCGCGCCAGCAGCGCAATCGATAAGTTGAAACTGGAAGGGGATGAACTGGTCGGCGCTAAATTGGTCATTCAAGCGTGCGAAGCGCCTCTTAAACAGATTGTCAACAACACTGGCCTTGATGGTTCCGTGTTCTTGAATGAAGTCAAAAAAGCGAAGAGCAACTTTGGGTTCAATGCCCTCACCGAGAGTGTAGAAGACCTATTCCAAGCCGGGGTTGTCGATCCTGCCAAGGTGGTCAAAAACACATTGATCTACGCCTCTTCGGTGGCAGGTATCGTATTAATCTCTGAAGCGCTGATCATCGACGCTCCAGAAGATGAAGATGTGGCCTAAAAGATTGCCTCTAAAGCAGGGCTGGAATTCGGCTCTGCTTTATTTTTTAGCCATTGCTTTTGTAGCGACTTGGTGGCTTTTTTTCTTTTCCGGGCAGGTCACTCCCCCACTGCCTACTCCCCCTTTGCGTGCCAAACCGGTATTAGAATCGATTGTATCGCGCCAAGAACTGTTGCAGGCCTTAAAAGGCGATTTTGCCTTGATGGGAGATCTGGTTTTGCGTTGGGATCGAGAAGCGCAGCATCGCCATCTAAACCGCCTTCCTCCTGATAAAGTTTTAAGGGCCCATTATTTAGCTAAAACAATCTCTCTCACCCCAAACAAAACCGCACTAAAGATTCTTCCCCAGACTTATCTTGCAGCTGGAATTTTGTTGACAATCGCAACCCCAACTGATTTGGTGGCATTACCTCGTGGATTTAGGGAACAAACCTATCTTTTCGATGCCGCAGTGACCCAGCAGATTCCCCTAGACGTAGATCACTACACGACTGAAAAACTGTTCCTTGCTCGGCCGCAGATTGCATTTGTCTCTAGCCACTACACCCACCCGGCTGCACTGCAAGCTTTGGCTAACCAAGGGGTTCCAATCCACGCCTCGCCAAACTGTGAAAACGTCGCAGATGTGCTGCGTGAAATCGAAATAGCAGGGCGATTAATTGGCAGAGAGCAAGAAGGGGAACTGCTGCAACTCTTTATCGAAGCGGCCTTGCTCAAATTGGATCAAATCCCCAAAGAGACCAAAAATACGCTCTTTCTCTCCTACTACGACCATTTCTATCTGCCCCTCGAGTCCAACATTACGGGTGCGCTCGTCGTACGGGCAGGACTCCCTTTGCCAAAAGTTCAAACTTTTGAGCTCAAAGAGAAACTGATCCAATGGAATCCGGAAACTTTGGTGATTGCCACGCCCCGCTCGATAAACTTGCTCCCCTTTCTACAGCAAGACCCCGGCTATAGCCAATTGCAAGCGGTGCGAAAGGGGCGCGTCCGCTTCGTTGACGATGAAGTGATGCAAACTCCGACCCATTCACTTGTTCTAGCCTACTACGATTTGATCGAGGCCCTACAGCCGTGAAGTTAACACTTGGTTTTCTATTTTTACTCTGCACAGCCTTAGTCCTTGCGACGGGTGACACCCCCTTTTCCCAGCTTTTACAAGCCGATTTTGCGGAGTGGAATCCTCTCTGGCACGAACGGCTGCCCCGTTTGATCGTCCTCTTCTTAACGGGAGCTTCGCTAGCGGTTTCCGGTGCTGTCCTGCAAGCCCTTTTTCAAAATCCTTTAGCTTCTCCAAGTATTCTTGGGGTCACCTGCGGAGGATGCTTGCTGGTCTTGCCTGTTTTTTTCTTCCAATGGCATCTCAACTATCCTTTCGCTTTGCCTGTAGCGGCATGTGGAGGTTCTTTATTGACCCTGCTTCTCGTCTATGCTTTGGCCAGACGCAAGGGAAGAGTCGAGATGGGGACGTTGATTTTGACTGGGATTGCCCTCTCCACTTTTTTTCTGGCTGCTCAAGGCGCTCTCCTCTATGCCTTGCGCGATAAATGGCAATTTGTGCAGATGCTGACAGAATGGGAAGGGGGAACGAGCGCCGATCGGAGTTGGAAACACGTGCACATGCAGCTCCCTTTGACGCTGATTGCTCTTTCAGGAGTATTGTATTACCGTAGGGAAATCAATTTGCTCGCGCTAGGAGAAGAAGAGGCGCTTAGCCTGGGTGTGGATGTACCCACGGTACGGTGGCGCTTATTTTTGTGCGTGTCGCTCCTGACTGGCGCTGCCCTAGCCGCAATGGGAGTGATTGCCTTCTTCTGCATGCTCCTCCCCCATTTAGTGCGACTGTTTTACGGTTCAAACGCTGAGAAGCTGCTCCCCGCTTGCATGGCTTGGGGCGCCTTATCCTTGGCCACCGTCGATATTACCTTGAGGGCTTTCGATGTGCATCTTTTATCGATCGGAAACGTCTCTGCCCTGATCGGGGGATTGACTTTCTTGCTTCTCTTAACCAGAAAAAGGTCCTTCAGCTATGCTTGAAGTGCGCGAACTCAGCTTTCCCGAGCGGCTGCACCCAATCACATTAACCTGCTATCCAGGAGAGATCCACGCCATTTTGGGAAGCAACGGTTCAGGTAAAACCACCCTGCTCAAGGCCTTGCTAGGGTTACTTCCCGTCCCTAACAACCGCGTCCTTTGGCGCGGAGAGCCTTTGTTGCAAAAAACGCGTCTAGAGATCAGCCGTATTGTCGCCTGGCTGCCGCAACAACTGCAAATCCCCTTTGAATATACTGTTGAGGAATTTGTAGGGATGGGGCGCTATGCCCATGGCGATAGGGGATCATTAGAACCTTACCTGCTCAAAACCGATCTTCTAGCCTGGCGCCATCGTCTAGTCCATAGCCTCTCCCAAGGGGAAAAGCAACGCGCCTATTTTGCGCGTGCACTGGCGACGGAAGCTTCCGTGCTTTTATTGGATGAACCGCAAGCCCATCTCGACCTGACGCGTCAAAGGCAATTTTGGACCTTGCTCACGCGCTTGGCTGAAGAAGGCAAAATCATTTTGGTGGCCAACCACGATCTGCACAGTTCCCACCGTTATTGCACGCATGCCACCATCCTAGAACGGGGACAATGTGTCGCTCAAGGCCCTGTTTTGACGCTTGACATTCCCCGTTTCTTTGCCTAACCTGAAAAACATGACTTCTTACTTAGCCACTCTTTTTGTTGAAGCCGCTGTCGTCATCGTCATCTGCATCGTTTTTCTCATCCTTTTCGTCGTCGCTGGAATTAAGCAAATTCTCGATGAAAGAGAATAGCGATGTCAGGAAGCCTCAGCGACCTTACCGCCCAGAAGAATGTGCAGGCATGGCTGGAGGGTCCGTATGATGAAAAGACAAAACAGCTCCTTCAAGAACAGCTCAACGCCAACCCCCACGCTGTTTCCGATGCGTTTTATACCCACTTGATTTTTGGAACGGGCGGCCTGCGCGGACTCATGGGTCTCGGCACTAACCGGATCAATTCTTATACGATCCGCGCAGCCACGCAAGGGGTTGCTGACGTTTTAAAAGAAAAAAAGCCTCAAGGGTCTGTTTGCGTAGGATACGATTCGCGCCTTAATTCTAGACTGTTTGCCGAAGAGACCGCTAAGGTGTTTGCCGGGAATGGCTTTAAGGTCTATTTTTTTAAAGATTTACGCCCCTCTCCGTTAGTCTCTTTTGGAGTGCGTCGTTTGCATTGTGCCGCTGGAATTATGATCACGGCCTCCCACAACCCCCCTGAATACAACGGTTACAAAGTATACTGGAGCGATGGGGCGCAGATCCGCCCCCCCTTGGATAAAGAAATACTGGCCGCCATCCAAACAGTCCAGTCGCCAGCAAATGTGAAGAGCGTTGCCTCTCTGGATCATCCCCTCATCGAACAGATCGATTTGGATTCCCTGTACCTCGATGCAATCCGTCCACTACAGCTGCGCACAAATCCCTCTCTTCTTAAAATTGTTTACACCAGTCTACATGGAACCGGAATCACTTTAGTTCCCCAAGCCTTGGCACAAGCGGGTTTTGCGCAAGTATCCCTCGTTGAAGAGCAGGTTATCCCCAATGGAAATTTTCCTTCTTGCAAAAGCCCGAATCCCGAAGATCCCGCCGCGCTCGATTTAGGCATTAAATTGCTCGAAAAGTTGAATGCAGATCTATTGATCGCTACCGATCCCGATGCCGATCGGATGGGTGCCGCGGTACGCCATCAGGGTGAAACCGTCATTTTGTCGGGAAATCAAATTGCCAGCATCTGCCTCTACACCCTACTGAGCGAGAGAAAACAGCAAGGCAAGTGGGTGGATCGAGCTGCCTGCATTAAGACCATCCCCACGACCGAGCTCTTTCGCAAAATTTGCGACGATTTTGGCGCCCCTTGCGCCGATGTGTTGATCGGCTTTAAAAATATTGCCACTCAGATCGCTCTCTGGGAGCATGAAAAGCACCCTCCCCACTTTTTGTTTGCCGGGGAAGAATCCTTTGGCTACCTTCTCGGGGATTTAACGCGCGATAAAGATGGGGTGACCGCTGCCGTTCTTTTAGCCGAAGCAGCTGCCATCTGCAAAGACCGAGACCAAACGATGGTCGATCTGCTGCACTTTCTTTACCAGCGCTACGGCTATTTTTCTGAAAGGCTCCTCACGATCGATTTTCCCGAAACGCAAGCGGGCCGCGTCCAAATTGGGGAGAAGATGGCAACTTTACGCAAAGAAGGGATCGGCATCCCGCTCAAAGGTCTCGAAGATTATTCCCGCTCCCTCAAAATCGATTATTCCACCCACACCAATGAGCCTTTAAAAGCTCCAAAAGCAGATCTATTAGTGTTTTATCTTCAAGATGATACGAAAATTGTTGTGCGTCCGTCGGGTACTGAGCCCAAAATAAAGGTGTATTGCAATTTTCATGATCCGGTCAGTTTAGATCATCTAAACAAAAAAGCGGCTATCCTCACTGCTCACTTAACCGACTATTTACAAACTTAAAAAAAATTTGCATGCCGGCAGCAATGCCAGCCAATCCCTCGCTTAATTTTGATTTACAACCACAGAGAACACAGAGAGGCTTCGCCTTAGCAGACAATCGCTGTTAGTATCTTCCATTTTTTTGAACCACTAAGGACACTAAGCTCACTAAGGGCTTCTAGAAGGCTGGGACTGACAGGGGTAACCTGCCACAATATTGCTTTCACGATGCCTTTGAAAGAACCTGGCAGGCACAACTTCCAGAAACGGCGTAGCCGACGACTTAAGCTCTTAGTGAGCTTAGTGTCCTTAGTGGTTCAAAAAAGCAGAAGTTGTTGGCATCCTGGTCTACGATAGATTCGGTGCCGGGAATAAGGCAGTCATTGCCGCACTAAATGGCACAAGTCAGGAATCTTCAAGATATTCTGAAGATCTTGCCATTTTTCTTTTGTCGCAGTAACCGTGCGCAAAAAAAAAGGGTCATCGTGCAAATGAATACCTAGTGTTGCCTATGCTAGTGAGCTGACTCTCTCTGTGTTCTCTGTGGGCTCTGTGGTAGTAATTTTTAAGTAGCTAACAACATGATATTTACAACCACAGAGAACACAGAGAACACAGAGAGAGTCAAAAATTCACATAAAGTTTTTCAATCTGTGGTACTCATTTGCACGATGAGCCAAAAAAAAAGCACCTCATCGTTAAATGAGGTGCCTTTGTAAATGAAGAGTGTCTACTCTAGGGATTTATTAGAATAAAGTCATAGCGTCTAGGAAGAATTGGCCTGCAACGTACGCCACGTACCGATAATCGCTTTTCTTTGTTGCCTGATAGGCTTCTGTAGCAAGAGCGTCTTCAGCAGATGCTGAAGCCACTGCTGGCACAATACCTGGAGCTTGGACAGTATCAGATTCATCTGCAAATAGGTTTCTTACATCTTCTACAAGTTTATCACCATCTGGATGAAACTTTTTTTCATAAGCTGCGGGAAATCTAATTGAGTAAAGCGCGCTTTGTTGTTGTATAGCTTTTTGTTCTTGTTGTGTATCTGGCTTTGCAACTAATTTTTGAAGTCTGGCTGCATAAGATGCTCTAAAATTAACTAAAAAGTCTTTTCTTTGAGCAACTGATTGTTTTTCGTCATTTTTCACATTTTTACGCTTAGCATCATATATTTCAATGAGTTTATCACTAAAGCTTTTTTGAGCTCCCGGCATTTTTTCAGTAGCTGGTAAACTGTATACTGGGCTTTCTGTTTCGATTTGCACAGCTTTGGAACGGAGGCAACGCACGGCTAGGAATGCAAGCGCCAATGTCGCCATAATGCCAACCACTACAGTCGTTACATTAGAAACATCTACGCGATTGCTCAATTTGCTGACTTGCTCTGCGGTATGAGCAACAACATTTCTATAATTATCTGAAATAAATTTATTAATATTCATAACCATCCTTATGTTATTAAACTTGTTGATTGCTAATAATTTTATCAAATTAAGTAATATTAAACAACAAAAATATTTAATAAAAATTAAATTATTTCAGACAAAGCTGGTGAATTTCTAATCAATGTTAGAGGGTGTTCACAATCTTAGACCGTAGATTACTTAAGATATTCCCGCATCAATTGTTTGATTAAGGTTTGATAGGAGATTTTTTCCAGATAGGCGCGTTGTTTAAAGGCTTTGAGAAGTGAGGGTTCTATCTTTAAGCTGATCAGTTGGCATTTCTCGGTTGATCGGGCTCCTATCAACAAGCGGTAACTTTCTAGAAACTCTAGAATCTGATCTGGAGTCATTTGTCTACATTGCTCGAGGTACTCTTTTGAAAAATACTGGATCCCTTTCAACATTATTTTTCCTTTTGCACGCTTTTTAAGGCTTTTGCATCTTCTAAATCTTGTGGACGACCCGATTTGAGCTTCATTTGAATTAGTTCTTCTAAATTGAGAATACGTAGTGTGCCTGCTGATGTTTTAATTTGCTTAGTAGCCTTTAAGCCCTGAAGATCATAAGTAATCAGCAGATCGACTTGTTGGGTGGGATTGAGGGGGTTATAAAAATTCCAAGCGATTAGATTCCGATTTTCAATGTATTCATTTCTAAACTGAAAAATGGTCTTAGCATCAACTGGAAGCAGGGAAATCAAGCCGAGATCTTTTAAAGCTCTTTCAGCCTTTTGCAAATTGCTCAAATTCCATTGAATGGCTATATCCACATCTACAGTTCCGCGCACCACTCCATGCAACGCCACTGCATATCCTCCGACACCGGCATACACAACCTTTTCCCGCTCCAAAGCCTGGCAAACTTGTATGATAAACATTCACATCTCCGGTATATACCAGTATATACGAATAACCTTATTTTGACAAAAGAGGGGTTTACAATTTGATGGATTCTTTGGGTTCAAGAAAGGGTGTTTCTTTACAATTATATGTAAAATTTAAAAAACAGCGTAGCCGAACGTCTTAAGTTCTTAGTGGTTAAGAAATATTTTGCTCGCCGAAGGCGGACTTTTGCCCGCTGATGGCGCGAAGCGACGAAGCGGATTGTGCCCGGCGAAAGGTGCAACGAAGTGCACCTGAGACGGACATTGTTCCCTCATGACCGATCGCAGGACTTAAACCATGCACTTCTCTATTTATTAAACTTAATTAAATCCGGTGGTGGTTCGAGCAGGCGCGGGTTTGGAGGCGTGCGTTTTTTGGGTGGTTGATCGGATTGGGTTTGAACTTCTGGTGCTTGCTGCGGTGGAGCAGAAGGTTTCGCGTCTGGAGATCGGTGCGTGCGTGGCGCAGAACGACTCGAGCTGGAACGACCTGAAGAACGCGAGTTGCCGCGGGAAGAACTGCTACTCTGTTTGCTTGAACGGCTGGATCGCTCAGGAGGTGGGTCGCCGATCCAGATTGGGTCTTTTTGGATGAGTTTGAGGATCTGTTGAAGGGTGGAAAGTTCCCGGTCGGTGACGAGGGTCACGACAATGCCGGCTTTGTCGAAGCGGCCGGTACGGCCGGAACGGTGCACATAGACATCGGGATCGTCGCCCAGGTGGTAGATGAACACGTGGGTGATGTTGGAAAAATCGAGGCCGCGCGAGACGACGTCGGTGGCCACAAGGATGCGCACGCGACCCGTGCGGAATTTATTAGTGATCGAGCTGCGTAAGTCTTGGGATAGGCCCGCATGCAGGAAATCAACCCCGTCAAATTCCCTTTTCAGGTCGCGGCACACCCGTTCCACTTCGTGGCGCGAGTGGCAGAAAACGAGCCCCTGCTTGGGGTTGAGGGTGCTGATTTGGTCGATCAACGCATTGACGCGGTGGTCGTGGCGGCAATAGAGAAAACGGTGCTCCAGCCTATCAGGACCCGGTTTTTCCGCCGTAAGAGTGATCTCTTGAGGGTCTTTCATGTGGGCGTGGGCGATATGGCGGATCTCTTTAGGCATCGTCGCCGAAAAGAGGAGCGTTTGATGCGCATGCACCAGACATTGAATGATAAATTCGAGGTCATCATAAAAGCCCATGCTCAGCATCTCGTCGGCCTCATCGAGAATCAACGTCTCCACATGGGTGAGGTCGATTTGCCGCGAATAGATGAAATCGATGAGCCTTCCGGGTGTGGCCACAAGCACTTGGACGCCATGCTGCAATTTGGAAAGCTGCATTCCGGCATCTTCCCCCCCATAAATCGCAAAAGCCTTGACATTTTTGTCTTTGCCGATTTTTTGCGCTTCCACAGCATATTGAAGGGCTAATTCTCGGGTGGGAACAATAATCAAAGCTTGTACTTTAAGGTTGTCCACATTGACGAGCTGGCAGATGGGGATGGCGCAAGCCGCCGTTTTGCCTGAGCCGGTCGAAGCGAGGGCAATGACATCCTTGCGCTGTAAGATCAACGGGATCGCTTGGGCCTGAACGGGAGAGGGTTCTTTATAATTGATTTTCTCAAGAGATTGTAGGATTAAGGGGTCAAGGCCAAGGTCTTGAAAGGTGATTGTCATTATTTAATCTTGATAAGGGGTGTCGGTGGACG
>Ga0153954_1001802_pt1 | contig 10428 bp, 6 predicted proteins | sample TSFL038MetaG_FD_102277 | JGI IMG/M metagenome (GOLD analysis project Ga0153954, IMG submission 102277) | Attine ant fungus gardens microbial communities from Florida, USA - TSFL038 MetaG | ecosystem: Host-associated > Fungi > Mycelium > Unclassified | place: USA: Florida, Wekiwa Springs State... | reverse complement strand
CCTCCACCCGCTCCGTGCGTGTGTTCGTCGCCGCCCCGACCAAGGAGCAGCGACAATCCAGCACCGGACCCTCAGCCGGCTTCTATCCGCGCTTGCGCTCGTGGCGGTGCTCGCGAGCAGCGCCGGGTCCCTCGCGGTCGCGCCGGCGGCCCGCGCCGCCTCCGACGCCGAAGTCGCGGCCGCGGTGCAGCGCGCGGTCACCTGGTTCCGTGCCCGCCAGGCTCCCGACGGCTCGCTCGGTCCCGACGGCGGCCTCGATCCGGCCTGGGCGCTGATCGGCCTGGCCGGCGCGGGCGTCCACGCCGCCGACCTCCGCGCGGCTCCCGGTGACCCCAGCGCCCAGGACTACTACCGCGGCCTCTGGGCGGCGGGCGACGACGTTGCCTGGGCCGCCCTCGGCGCCGTCCAGGCCAGCGACTTCGAGCGCGCGATCCTGATCGCCGGGGCGATCGGCGTCGAACCCACCCGCGTCGCCGCCGGCCAGAACCTGCTCGCGAAGCTGGCGGGGTTCTACCGCGACGGCTACTTCGCCTCGAAGACCTCGGTCTTCAACCAGACGATCTTCGGCCTGCTGGCGCTCGACCAGCTGCCGGTGGCGCCGGCCCTGCGCGAGCGCACGACGGAGATCGTCGAGGCGGCCCAGCATGACGACGGCGGCTACTCGGCCGCACCGAGCGCGCTTGGCGCCCAGGGCGACATCGACATGACCGGCGCCGCCCTGGCCGCCCTCTGCGGCGCCGGGCGCACCGTCGCCGACCCCTCGGTGGCCGGTGCCGTCGCCTTCCTGCGCGACCGGCCCGGGGCCGCCACCAGCAGCGCCGCCTGGGCGCTCGACGGGCTCGGGGCCTGCGGCGTGCGACGTGGCTCGCCGCTCTGGACGGCCGGCGACGAAGCTGCCGTCGACGCCCTGCTGTCCCGCCAGGAAACCGCCGGCCCGGACGCCGGCGCCTGGCTCTACGGCTTCCAGCCGAACGTGTACACGACCCAGGACGCGTTGCGGGCGTTGAGCGTCGCCGGCTTCGCGGCGCCGCCCCCGGCCCGGGCGAACCCGGCCGACCCGGTCCTGGCGCCGCCCGCCACGGTCGCGCCGGGCGCCGAGGTGCCGACGGTGCTGACGATCGACCCCGGCGACGGCGCCCCGCGGCTTTGCGCCACCACGGCGCCCGCGGGCGCCGACGTCGCCACGGTCCTGGCGCGCGCCGCCCTCGCCTCGGCGCCGCCCGGTTGCGTCGGCACGGTCACCGAAGACGACGGTCGCGTCGTCGCCATCGACGGGGCCGCCGCGGGCCCCGGCGAAACCTGGCTGGCCCGGATCGGCGGCGGTCCCGAGGCGAGCGCGGGGCCGCAGTCGGTCGGGTTCGGCGAAGTCGTCAACCTGCGGCTGCCGCGGCCGTTGGCGGCGGCGCCGGCCCGCCTCGTCTTCCCGCCGACGCCGCTCGGCGCCGCCGCCACCCGGAGCGTCACCGTGACCAACGTCAGCGACCGCACGCTCGACCTCGGCCCGGTCGGCCTTGCCGACGGGGGCGCCGCGGCGGGCTTCAGCCTCGCCGCGGGCGCTTGCGCCGGCAGCCTCGCGCCCGGCGCCGACTGCACGGTCGAGGTCGGCTTCGCGCCGTCGGCCGAACGCTCCCAGGTCTCGCGGATCGAATTCGCGCTCCCCGGCGAAGCGCCGCTGCCGCTGGTGCTGGCCGGGTCCGGCCCGATCGCGCCGCCCCCCGACCCCTCGCCGCCGGCGGCGGGAGAGGGGGCACCGGATGCAGGGGAAGAAGCCGCTCCCGAAGCCGCGGCGCAAGCGGTCCCGGAGCCGGCGTCCCCGGCCTCTCTCGTCCCCGCGGCCGGAGCCCCGGTCATCGGCTGCCGTGCGGTACGGCCCCGGCCCTGCCGCCCCAAACCGTCTACGTCCCACAAAGGAAGGAAGCGAAAGCATGTTCCCAGGAAGCACCGCGCGGCTCGCCGCCACGGTCATCGGCGCGTTGGCATTGGCCCTGGCCGGCGCCGTTCCGGCCGGCGCCACCTCGCCGGCCGACACCTATCACCTCGATTCGAGCTTCGGCGGCGCCACGCCGAGCTGGTCGACGCCGGGCAACGGCCCGGGCCAGCTCTCCGGCAGCGAGGGCGGCCTGGCCGTCAACCCGGCCGGCACCCGGCTCTACCTGGCCGAACCAAGCAGTGCCCGGGTCGAGATGTTCGACGGTGAGGGCAACTTCCTCGGCCAGTGGGGCGTGGCCGCGGCCGAACCGACGGCTCCCTACGAGTTCGACTGGCCGTCGGACATCGCCGTCGACCCTCGCAACGGCAACGTCTACGTTGCCGACGGCGGCGCCGACCGGATCCAGGAGTTCACCGCCGACGGCGAGTTCATCCGCACCTGGGGCAGCCGCGGCATCTTCGACGTCAGCAACTGGTCGCGGAACACCCTTGGCGACCCGGGCACCTTCGACAACCTGACCGGGATCGCGGTCGGCCCCGACGGCTACGTCTACACGACCGAGCATGACTACGCCGCCCAGGCCCGGGCGTACGGAGTCACCGACCGCGTCCAGAAATTCACCTCGGAGGGCGAGTTCGTCTCCATCTGGGGCGGCAACGACGCCGACGGCGGCAGCCCCTACTCCGACCGGCTGCTGGAGCGGCCGGTGGCGATCGCGGTCGATCCTTCCGACCGCGTCTTCGTCGGCGATCGCGGCGCCTACCGCGTGCATCGCTTCGATGCCGACGGCAACCTCGAAGACACCTGGGGCGAATGGGGCCCCGCGCCCGGCCACATCTTCACCACCCTCGGCGGCCTCGCCGTCGACTCGCGCGGCAACGTCTACGAGGGCGAGCTGCCCCAGGGCGGCGCCCGCCTGCAGAAGTTCTCCGCCGACGGCGTCTACCTGGGGCAGATCGGCACCGACAGCCAGCTGCGGACGCCGCCGGCCGGGACCACGGTAGGGGTCGACGGCGTCGCCGTCGATGCGCGCGGGAACGTCTACCTGGCCGACCGCGACCCGTCGCGGAGCATCGGCCGCCTGGAGAAGTTCGTCCCCGAAGAACCGCTCCCGGTCGCCGGCGACGAGCCCGTCGGCGATGCCGAGGAGCCCGGCGATGCCGGCGAGGGCACGCCGACCGCGACCGGCTCCGGCGACGACGCGGGCGCCACCGCCGTCGCGGTTCCGGATGCCGCCTCGACCGCCGCGCCGTCAGCGGCCCTCCGGTCGCGGGCGCACCACCCGCGCCGCCACCGGGCCAAGCGCCGGCACCAGCGGGCCAGGCACCACGGCAAGCGCCACGGCGCCAAGCATCGCGCGGCCACCAAGCGGGCCGGACACACCGCCGCCCACACCGCCGCCCACCGGAACGGAAAGTAGAACCATGATCCCCAGCCGTCTCATCCGCGGTTCCCTGCTCGTCGCCGTCGCCGTCCTCGCCCTCGCGCTCGGGGCCTCTTCGGCGGCGGCGCTGACCCTGACGCCGGCCCCCGGCGGCCCCTTCGCCACCGGCGGTGCCCCCGGGGGCGTCGCCGTCGGCGACCTCGACGGCAACGGCACCAAGGACCTCGTCGTCAGCGACAACGGTGGCGGCTCCGTCACCGCCCTCGACGGCGATGGCCACGGCTCCTTCACCCCGTTCGGGGACGACGTGGCGGTCGCCTCCAACCCGGTCGCGATCGTGCTGGCCGACTTCAACGGCGACGGCAAGCTCGACTTCGCCACCGTCAGCTCGGTCGCCAACGCGGTCAGCATCGGCCTCGGCAACGGCGACGGCACCTTCCGGGCGCCGACCGAAGTGAGCGACGTCGCGGTCAGCCCGCAGACGCCGATCGCCCTCGTCGCCGGCGACTTCGACGGCGACGACAAGGCCGACCTGGCCGTTGCCGACACGGGGCCCGCCCTGCCGGCAGCCGCCGAAAACGGCGCCATCTCGATCCTGCGCGGCAACGGCGACGGCACCTTCCAGGCGCCGGTCCGCTATCCGACCAACGCCACCGGCACCCAGTCGCCGCGCTCGATCGTCGCCGCCGACTTCGACGGCGACGGGCACCTCGACCTGGCGACCGGCAACGCCAACCAAAACGCCAACGTCGCCGGCGCCAGCGGCACCATCTCCGTCTTCCGCAACGACGGCACGGGCGGCTTCGCGCTGAACCCGGCGGAGGCGATCATCGCCGGCCCCAACGCCGCCGGCGGCAGCGCCGGCAACGGCAAGATCGGCGTCGGCGACCTCAACGGCGACGGCCATCCCGACATCGTCATCGCCAACTACTGGGCGAAGACGCTGGGCGTGGCGCTCAACGACGGCAGCGGTGGCTTTCCGACCAACGCCACCACCATCGCCATCCCCAACCCGCCCAACCCTCCGTACGCCGGCCTTGCCAGCTGCGCCCCGTTCGGGACGCCCGGCTTCGGCGATTTCAACGGCGACGGCAAGCTCGACGTGATGGTCCTCAACAGCACCTACAAGGCGACCTGTCCGATGCTGGGGGACGGCAGCGGTGGCTTCGCGCCGGGCAGCGCGGTCAAGCTCGAAGGCCTCGGCGTCGGCTTGCCCAACTTCGCCACCGTCGCCGACCTCGACGGCAACGGCTACGGCGACGTGATCATCACCAACGGCCTGGGCAATGGCGAAGGGGCCGTCCACGTCCTGCTCAGCGGGCCGTCGGCGACGCTCGGCGGTGACGGCGACTTCGCCGCGCGCACCGTGGAGACGATGGGGGCGCCGCGGACCTACGTCGTCACCAACACCAGCGCCGAGACGCTGCGGGTCGACGACCTCGCGGTCACCGGCGCCGACCCCGACGATTTCCCGCTGATCGCCGAGACCTGCCTGGGCCGGACGCTCGCGCCGGGCGAAACCTGCGTCGCCAAGGTCGCCTTCGTGCCGACCGCGACCGGGGCCAGGACGGCGACGCTGGAGCTGCGCTCCGATGCGGCCGGCGCCCCGGCCTCGGTGGCGCTGACCGGCACCGCCACGGCGCCGACCCCGGGTGACCAGGGCCCTCCGGGATCCTCGGGTGCGCCCGGGGAGCAGGGGATTCCCGGCACCCCGGGCATCCCCGGGTCGGATGGCGCGATCGGCCCGGCCGGCCCGGCCGGTGCGAACGGTGCCCCCGGCTCGGCGGGACCGGTCGGCAAGACCGGCCCGCGCGGCCGCGACGCTCGGGTCAGCTGCCACCGGCCGGCCGCGGCCCGGCAGGGTCGGCCCGGCCGTCGGGCCCGCGTCAAGCGCGGGCAACGGGTCGTCTGCGTCGTCCGTTTCGCGGACGGCAGCGTGCGCCGGGTCCAGGTCAAGGCCCGGCGCGCCCATCGGCGGGAGCGGGGGAGCGACCTGTAATCGTCAGGCCTCCCTCGCGCTGCGGCTCGGCCCGGACAACGTGCCGATGTGCAAGGTGACGGCCCCCGTCGGGGCACCGGCAAGAAGGGGCGTAGGCACGCCCGCTCAGCGCCGCCCGCGCGCTCCCTTGACGTAGACCAACCTGCCGTCGGGCAGGCGGTAGACCTGCCCGACCGGGGTGCCGCGGCCGGTCGCGTGCGGCGCCCCGGTCGGGTTCTCGATCACCCGTTCCTTGCCCGCCGACCGCGTGGCGGCGCCGTGCCGCGCTTCGAACTTGTCGCTCTTGAGGTTCAGGGTGATCCCGAGTCCGGCGATCAGGAAGGCGATCGCCAGGATCATGCCGACGTCGAAGAGGTTGACGAGGCCGTCGAGCGGGTCGCCCGCGTTGTCCTCGATCGCCCGGTGGCGGCCGAGCCCGATGCGGCTCACCGGGCCGCGCTCCCGCGCTCCAGGCCCGCCAGGTCTTCGGTGTACATGCGGGTCCGCGCCAGGGTCAGGGCGAAGGCGACGGTGCCGACCAGGAGGCCGACCACGGTCGCGCCGAACGCGTCGCGCAGGTCGTTCGCCAGGGTCGCCACGTCGCCGCCGGCGAGCGCCGCCAGGCCCGGGATCAGCGGGATCAGCGTGCCCATCAGCCCGATCGCCGGACCGGCCCGCACCAGCAGGCGGGTGCGGTCGAGGCTGCGTTGCACCGCCAGCTCGTAGTCGACCAGGGCGTGCTCGGTCGCGGTGTCGCGCGCCGCACCGCCGCCGCCCGCGATCGCCAGCACCGCGCGGGCGGTGATCGGGCTGCGGGCGTAACGCGCGTAATGGGCGGCGTGGGAGGGTTCGGCGATCGCCCGGGCGACGATCTCGCCGAGGTCGAAGCTGCGGTTGCGATAACGCCGCCACCATTCGACCGCGAAGCGCCCGACCTCGAGCGCGCAGAGGACGAGGACGACGACCGCCGCGATCAGCACCGGCACCCGCAGCGCCGTGGCGATGTGGGAGAGGGCGCTGCCGAGGTCGAGCGAGGCGGCGATCACGCGAGCGCTCCCCGGCGGCGCTCCCAGCCGATCCCGAGGCCCAGCGCCAGCAGCACCAGGACGCCGATCGCGATCGCCGCCCCGGTGCCGTCGTCGCTGCCGGCCCCGGCGCTGCGTAGCCCGGGGGCGCCGAAGGCGAGCTTGCCGTCGGCGCCGTCGGGCGAGCCGATCACGATGCCGCTGACCTCTTCGCCGACGGTGGTCGCGCCCGCCCGTGGCGTCCCCGCCGCCGGCCGCGCCGCGCCGCGCCTGCCCGGTCGGTTGCCGTCGCTCCCGTCGCCCCCGCCGGTGCCTGCGGCGGCGGTGCCCGCCGCGCCCGCCGCAACCGTTTCCACTTCTTGGTCGGCTTCGGCGGCGCTCCGCGGTTCCTCGGTCTCGGTCCCCTGCGCCTGGTGGAGGTTGGCGCCGCGACGGCTCTCGCTGTGGTCGCGCGCCTTCAGGCCGGCGCCGCGCACGATGCGGGCGCCGCCCGGCGTCCTGCCCTTGCTCTGCGCCTTTGGCCGACTGAAGGCGTGGGCGCGGTGCCCGCCCCCGCCGGTGGTGACGCCCGGCCCCGGCTGCGGCGACTGGCCGCCTTCGCCCGCTGCATCGCAGGCCGCCGCTTCGCCGTGCGAGGCGGCCGGGTTATAGCGGGCGGCGGGCGGCATCGGCAGCGCCTGGCCGGCGAAGGCTGGGGTCACGTAGGCGGTCATCCAGATGCCGTTCATGTCGCTGCTCGCGCGCCAGCGGATGTGGCCGTCGGGCTGCTGCATCGATTCCATGTAGCCGAGCGGTTCGCGGCCTTCGGGATCGACCTTCCAGCCTTCGGGGTTGCCGCCGGTCGCCCAGATTCCCTGCACCGCCCAGGCGGTCGAGGCGACGTTCGATTCGCGTTCCGCCGTCGGCCGCGCCGGGAAGCCGCCGTCGGGCAGCTGCGACCTCTTCAGGTATTCGAGTCCTTCCTTCTCCGCTTCTTCGTAGGCGGCGAGCCGCGGTTCGGAGCGCGGCGGGCCCGCTGCGGCGAGGGCCTCGAGCGCCGCCCCGGTCATGTCGACTTCGCTGGCCTGGCTCTTGCCCGAGAAGTACCAGCCGCCGTCGTCGTCCTGGGCGGAGACGACCCATTCGCGGGCCCGTTCGATCGCCGCTTCGACGGCCGGCTCGTGGATCGGGCTGAGCGCGAGGATCGCGAAGATCGTGTCGTTCGATTCGCCCGCCTTGCCGTCCGGGGTGTAGGGGAAGGAGCCGTCGTCGAACTGGCGCCCGAGGATCGCGCCGGCCAGGTCGTGGCCGGCGAAGTCGTGGGGGTCGGTGCCGGCGCCGTCGACCATCATCAGTTCGCGCTCGAACGCCGTCGTCGCCACCTGCGGCCAGGCGAGTTCTTCTTCCAGCCCTTCCTGGAAGTGGCCGACGAGGTAGGCGTAGGCGTCGGTGCCGCAGCGGGACTGGTCCTGGGGATTGATCCCCGCGCCCTCGAGCGCCTGCGCGACCCAGCTGCCGACCCCCGGGCTCTCTTCGCCACCCGGTTCGGCGAAGCCGCCGTCGGGGCGCTGGCTGTCCTGCAGGAAGCGGACGGTGGTGTCGATCAGCGCCTGCTGCTGCGGCGAGCGGGCGAGGGCGAGGCCCGCGGTGGTGAAGGCGGCGGTGGCCAAGGCGGTCGCCAAGGCGGTCGCGACCAGGAACCTCATCGCGGGCGGCGGTGGCGCGCCTTCGGTTGCGGCACCTTCACCTTGCCCAGCGCCACGGTCGAGGTCGTCCCCGCCTTGTCGGTGATCGCGAAGCGCAGCTTGTAGTGGCCGCCCTGCGGCAGGTGGATCGTCGCCTGCGCCTTCGTCGCGCCGCTCGCCCGGGTGACCCAGCGGGCGCGCTTCTGGCCGACCGCCAGGGAGGAGATCGTCCACCCCTTGACGCCCGGCCCGGCCTCCAGCACCTTCCAGCTGACCACGAGCGTGCCGCGCCGGAGCTTGGCGCGGTTCAGCTTCGGCATGCTCACCCGCAGCGCTCCGGTCGGGGTGCGCGGCGGCGTGCCGCTCGGGGCGCCGCCGCTCGGGGGCGGCGCCGGCTTCGTCGCCTCTTCGCGTTCTTCTTCGATTTCGCCGACGGTGGGCGGGGCGACCCGGACGAGGTCGGCCGGGGGCGTCTGGGCGCAGTCGCTCACGCCTTCGACCGCGCTCGGGGTGCCGGTCCCGCCGGTGACGCAGATGTCGAGGCGGTTGGAACGGATCACGGTTTCGAGGCCCGGCGCGCCGACCGTCGCCTTGATCCGGTGCCAGCCCGGCCGCGAGAATTCGACTTCCGCCTTGCCTTCGGAGCCGCTGAGGACCGACGCTTCGGCTCCCGCGTCCTGCACCCGCTGGAAGCCCTTGGCGTTGGTCGTCACCGAGGCGACCGTGGCGCCTTCGAGCCCGCTCGAGTTGGCGCGCGTCGGCGCGGCGGGCGGGTTGTTTTCCAGGTCGTCGGCGTAGGAGACGACTTCGACCGGGACCGGGGTTTCCGGCGCCACGCCTTTGATCGCCACCGGGCGTTCGCCCGACTCATAGCGCGGCGCCCGGGGGAAGAGCGCGAGGGTCGGCCGGTTCTGGAAGGCGTCGTACGCCCAGAGCACTTCGTCGCCGTCGCCGAGCTGGTACTGGCAGCCGCCGACGTCGGTGAAGACGTCGTTGACGAGGATCCCCCAGTAGGCGTTTTCGCCGACGCTCTGCGCGTCGGGGCCGAAGCGGGTGATGAAATAGTCGCCGTACTGCTTGTACCACTGGCCGTCGAAGGTTTCGCCGAGCAGGGACATCGCGTCGGCGGAGACGGCGGTGGGGGTGACCCCGGGGCCGGCGTTCCAGGGGTCGTTGGCGTTGATCCCGTCGCACCTGCGCAGCTTGCCGACGGCGATCTTGTCGGAGGTGGCGCGGACGCCGTGCGGTTCGGTAGCCACCCTGCCTTCGAAGAGGGTTTCCGAGCGCCCCTCGATCCGCACGTTGACGGTGGTCTGCGCACCCGCTGCCGCCGCCGTCACGAAGACCGCCAGCACGACGCCTATAGCCGCAAGGACCGAACGCATTTATCTACCCCTTTCCGCGAGGGTGTCTGATCTCTGCGGACCGGAGGGAGGTCTCCTGGCTTACGAGCTGCGCGCCGCGCCTTCCCGGTCCCGGTCCGGAACCAGTGGCTGCCGCGGGGCGTGCGGCGGCAGATTGCTCGATCACAGTGGCGGGCCCGCGCCGGTCTCACACCGGACTTCCCTGTCCACCGATCCTTTGTCCACGCCAGTCTATCCGAGCCCCGGAGGCGCCCGAGGCGCCCGCGCCCAGCCCTCCCCCGCCGCGCGTTCGTCGCTTGACGGTCTATGTCAGCGAAGCGACGAACGCCCGATGTTGAGACTCACCCGGTTGGGTACCTACACGGCGGCCGGGGCGCCGAGCTCGGCCGCCTCGGCCAGGAGCTCGACCGAGCGCACGCGGTTGTCGACCGAATCGGCGTAGTGGACCGTGATCAGCTCCTCCACGCCGGTCTTCGCCTGGAAGTCGGCGAGGTAGGCGGCGGCTTCCGCGCCGGTCCCGACGGCCGAGTAGGTGAGCATCTCGTCGACGGCGCGGGCGCGCGGCGAGGCGAGGATCTGGTCCACCTCCTCCTCGGTCAGCTTGGCGCCGCCGGGGTTCTTGAAGAGGCTCTTGACGCGGGCGCGGCGGGTGGCCTCGAGCTGCGCCTCGGCGTTCGCCTTGTCCGGCGCCGCGATCACGCCGACGCCCGCCATCGCGTAGGGCTCGGCCAGCTGCGCGGAGGGCTTGAAGCCTTCGCGGTAGACCTGCAGCGCGTCGAACAGCGAGTGGGGCGCGAAGTGGGAGGCGAAGGCGTAGGGCAGCCCCAGCACCGCGGCGAGCTGGGCGCCGAAGAGGGAGGAGCCGAGGATGTAGAGGGGGACGTGGGTGCCCTTGCCGGGGATCGCGATGACGCCGGAGATCGGCGAGTTGTCCGACAGCAGGCCCTGCAGCTCCTGGACGTCCTGGGGGAAGCGTTCGCTGGAGAGCTCGTCGCGGCGCAACGCCCGCATCGCGGCGGTGTCGGAGCCGGGGGCGCGGCCGAGGCCGAGGTCGATGCGGCCGGGGTGGAGGGTCTCCAGGGT
>Ga0153954_1001801_pt1 | contig 10436 bp, 11 predicted proteins | sample TSFL038MetaG_FD_102277 | JGI IMG/M metagenome (GOLD analysis project Ga0153954, IMG submission 102277) | Attine ant fungus gardens microbial communities from Florida, USA - TSFL038 MetaG | ecosystem: Host-associated > Fungi > Mycelium > Unclassified | place: USA: Florida, Wekiwa Springs State... | reverse complement strand
AGGTGGGCGACTACAACGTGACCGAGGCCGGCTGGTACGCCGTCAACGATGGCGGCGAGGTCGTGCTCGGGCCCTTCGCGTCCCTGCCTGAATGCGAGCGCGCCATCCGCGACCATCTCAACCCGCCGCGGTAGCCCGCGTGGGACGGGTGCTGCTCCTTATTCTCGTTGCAGTCCTCGGTGTCCCGGCCTGGGCGCAGACCTCCGATCTCACCGCGGCGCCGCCCCGGTCCGTGCACGACACGATCGACTACGGCTCGCGCGCCGGCATGGAGGTGTCGGTCGTCGGCATGGAAGGCCGCGACACCGATCACGCCATGATCCGCTTCAAGCATACGCGTGACAACGCCATCGCCTATTGCCGCGACTATGTCCGTGATGTCACCGAGGATTGCGTGCGCGACGCGCTCGCCGAGGATCCGGGCTTCAAGCAGGCGCTCACGGCCGATTGCAAGACCGGCGACTTCACCGACTTCACCGGCGTGCACTACCGCTTCCTCGGGCTCCGGCCCAAGGCGGGCTACTTCGACGACGACAGGTACGTGATCAAGGACGTGGACGCGGACGAGATGCTCGATAACGCCATCACGAGCTGGTACCTCACCACGCTCAACGTCTATCGCGCGCTCTGTCCAGCGCATGCGCCGGTCGAGATCGAGGCCACGGTGGTCTCCATGGAGGGGCGCGACACGGCGACGGCCACGATCAAGGTGAAGCACACGCGCGACGACGCGGTCCATGCCTGCCAGGAACGCGGCACCTTGCCGGTCGCGCGGGTCAGCGAGGATTGCATCAAAGAAGAGCTCGCCAAACGCACGCGCGACCGCGTGACCGGCAATTGCATGACCGGAGAATTCACCGACTATTACGGCCGCCGTTTCAAGGCGAGCCTCAATACCAATCAGGTCTATCCCGTCTCCAAGCTCAACATCGTCGACCTGGCGACGGGCGAGATCGTCGACCCTTACAGCTCGGACTATTCGATCCGCCAGCCGCTGCCGATCTACCGGGCGCTCTGTCCGGCGCATGCACCTTTTTAAGGCCCGAATTCAGAGGGCGGCGAGGGAACTGGCGAGGCTGGCGAACGTTGTCGCGACGCCCCATATCGGATTGGACCCGAAGAGTCTGACCATGCTTCACACTGCTTCCCAAGGCGACCACCTGTTCGCCAGCTTCGTCAGCGACGACGAAACAGGCGACTACCGCGTCAGCGAGCCGGGCTGGTACGCCCTCGACGACGGCGAGCACGTCGTGCTGGGACCCTTCGCCAGCCTGCGAGAATGCGAGCGCGAGATCCGCGATCACGACCAGATGACGCCGAAGACGATCTGACACCGGCGTTCCCGGTCGCTTTCGGCGCCGGGGTTTAGTTGCGACTCTCGATTTAGTTACCCGATTTAGTTACCTGGGCCGCGTTCCATCGAGAAGGGCTGCCAGCGCTCGAGCTTGGACTTCTCCAGCACCGTGGGGTTGACGCAGGCGCGCGGCCACTTGCCCGACAGCACGAGCGACAGCTCCGCACCGACGCGCCGCTTGCGCGCGACGTCGAAGCGGCTGGAAGCAGAGGCGACGTGCGCGGTGAGGATCACATTGTCCATGCCGAGCAGCGGATTGTTGTGGCCAACCGGTTCGGTCTCGAGCACGTCGAGGCCGGCGCCCGCGATCCAGCCTTCCTGCAGGGCCTTGATCATGGCCGGCTCGTCGACCGTCGAGCCGCGGCCGGTGTTCACGAACAGCGACGTCTTCTTCATCTTGCGGAAGTGCTCTTCCTTCATCAGGTGATGCGCGTCCTTGGTGCCGGGCGCGTGCATGGAGACGATGTCGGAGCGCTGCAGCAGCTCGTCGTAGCCGACGGGCTGCACTCCGTACTCGCTCATCACCAGCTCCTCGATATAGGGATCGTAGGCCAGCATCTGGAAGCCGAAGGGGGCGGCGCGCTTGGCGACGGCGCGCGCGACATGGCCGAAGGAGATGAAGCCGAGCGTCATGCCCATGATGCGCGGGAACTGGTAGAGGAACGGCCGCGCCTTGGTCCACTCGCCCTTGCGCACCATCTGGTCCTGCACGACCAGACGACGCCACGAGGCGAGGATCAGGGTCATGGCGTGATCGGCCACTTCCTCGATGAAGGTGTCGGGGCAGTTGGTGACGGGAATGCCGAGCCTGGTCGCGGCCTCGACATCGACCGAATCGACGCCGACGCTGCCGAGCGACACGACCTTCAGCTTCTTGCCCGCCTCGATCACCTTGGCGGTGATGCGCGGCCGGCCCTTGCCGTAGATCGCGTCGGCGTCGGCGACCGCCTTCAAGAGCTCGTCCTCGTTGCCGGAGACTTCGACGATCTCGGCACCGATGTTGGTCAAGGTCTCCATCTCGTAGGAGTGGTCGGTCTTGCCGGGGCCCGTTGTCACGATCTTGAATTTCGCCACGTCTAGTCTCCTCCGAGCTGATTTGGCCGCACTTTAGCTTAATATCGCGGCCCGCCAACCGTGGGGAGACGCATGCCCGCCGCCAGAAATGTATTGTTGATCGTGGTCGACCAGTGGCGCGGCCTGATGCTGCCCAAGCTCGGCGCGGACTATCTGAAGCTGCCCAACATCGACCGGCTGTGCGCCGAGGGTGTGACCTTCCGCAATCATTTCACGCAGGCTGTGCCCTGCGGGCCGGCGCGGGCGAGCCTGCTGACCGGGCTCTACCTGATGAACCATCGCGCGGTGCAGAACACGATTCCGCTCGCCGCGCGCTTCACCAACCTGGCGCACGAGCTGCGCCGCGGCGGCTACGATCCCGCTCTCGTGGGCTACACCACGACCACGCCCGATCCCTCGAAGACCGCGCCCAACGATCCGCGCTTCTTCATCCTGGGCGACATCATGGATGGCTTCCATTCGGTCGGCTCGTTCGAGAATCGCGACGCCTATTTCGGTTGGGTCGAGAGCCAGGGCTTCGCAATGCCGAAACCGCGCGAGGACATCTGGCGGCCGCAGGGCGCACCAGGCGCTGGTGCCACGGAACGGCCGGCCGTGATTCCGAAGGAGCTGTCCGACACCGCGTGGTTCACCGAGCGCGGTCTCGACTATCTCCGCGGCCATGGCGGCAAGCCGTGGTTCCTGCATCTCGGCTACTACCGTCCGCATCCGCCCTTCATCGCGCCGGCGCCGTACCATGCGATGTACCGGCCGGAGGACATGCCCAAGGTCGTGCGCGCCTCGTCACCGGAGGAGGAGGGCAGGCAGAACGCGCTGCTCGCCCACTATATGAAGGAGATCAAGCAGGCGAGCTTCTTCCAGGATGGCCAGGGCGCCGGCGCCGATATGAGCGAGGCCGAGATCGCGCAGATGCGTGCCACCTATTGCGGCCTGATGAGCGAGATCGACGATCATCTCGGTCGCGTGTTCGACTATCTCAAGCAGACCGGCCAATGGGACGACACGTTGATCGTCTTCACCTGCGATCACGGTGAGCAGGGCGGTGACCATCACCTCCTGGGCAAGATCGGCTATTTCGATGAGTCCTATCGCATCCCCATGGTCATCCGCGATCCGCGCGCCGAGGCGAACGGCGCGCGCGGCACGATCATCGAGCGCTTCACCGAAACCATCGACACCATGCCGACCATCCTCGAGTGGCTCGGCCTGCCGGTGCCGCGCCAGTGCGACGGCAGCTCGCTCCTCCCATTCTGCGAGGGCCGCACACCGGCCGACTGGCGGACCGAGGCGCATTACGAGTTCGACTTCCGCGATCTCTTCTATTCCAAGCCCGAATCGGCGCTCGGCATCCCGATGGACAAGTGCAGCCTCGCCGTCGTGCAGGACGAGCACTACAAGTACGTGCACTTCGCGGCCCTGCCGCCGCTCTTCTTCGACCTCGAGGCCGATCCGAACCAGTTCGTGAACCGCGCCGGCGATCCTGCCTACGCGAGCCGCATGAGTGAATATGCGCAGAAGATGCTGAATTGGCGGCTTGGGTTCGCAGATCGTACGCTTACCGGCTATCGCGCTTCACCGCAGGGCTTGCAGGTGCGCGCGGCGTAAAGCCGGATATAGAATGCACGCATGACCCAGGACACCTATCGCCGGATTCCTTCCGGCACGCATCCGGCCAATCTCTCGCCGGAATACAAATCGACTCCGCTGCGTTCGCCCGGCAAGCCCGCCGTCGTGTTGCCGCAGAGCCTGTCGGAGATCACCGGCCCGCTGCTCGAGACCGAACGGCTGGATGCGCTCGAGAACGATCTCACCAAGCAGCGCTCGGGCGAACCGCTGGGTGAGCGCATCGTGGTGCATGGCCGCGTGCTCGACGAGGACGGCAAGCCCATCCCGAAGGCGCTGGTCGAAATCTGGCAGTGCAACGCCGCCGGCCGCTATCACCATCCGGGCGACCAGCATGACGCACCGCTCGATCCGAATTTCTACGGCGGCGGCCGCTATCGTGCCGACGCGGACGGGCGCTACGAGTTCATCACCATCAAGCCCGGCGCCTATCCGTGGAAGAACCACCACAATGCCTGGCGGCCGGCGCACATCCACTTCTCGCTGTTCGGCCCGGCCTTCGCCACGCGCCTGATCACGCAGATGTATTTCCCCGACGATCCGCTGCTCGCCTACGACCCGATCTACAACTCGGTGCCATCGGGCGCGCGCAAGCGTTTGCAGGCGGCGTTCGACATGGAGACGACCCGGCCGGAATGGGCGCTGGCCTACAAGTTCGACATCGTGCTGCGCGGCCGTAATGCCACGCCAATGGAAAGCTGAGATCTGAAATGTCCCACGCATTGACGCCGTCGCAGACCATCGGCCCCTTCTACTGGGGAACGATCGTCAACACCTACCGTGCCGACATGGCGCCCCCGGGCGTCGCCGGCGACCGCATCGAACTCGTGCTCAGCCTGCACGACGCCATTGGTGCGATCGTGCCCGACGGCATGCTCGAAGTCTGGCAAGCCAACAGCCATGGCCGCTACAACCATCCCGAGGACCGACGCAACCTGCCGCTCGATGCGGGCTTCGAGGGTTACGGTCGGGCTTCAACCGATACCAAGGGCGCGGCGCATTTCGCCACCATCAAGCCCGGCCGCGTGCCGTGGCCGGCAGGCGGGATGCAGGCGCCTCATGTCAACGTCTCGGTCTTTGCCCGCGGCGTGCTGAACCGGCTGGCGACGCGTGTCTATTTCGACGGCGACCCGGCCAACGCGGAGGATCCGGTGCTGAAGATGATCGAGCCGGCGCGGCGCGCGACCCTGATCGCCAAGCGCGATGCCAACGGCGTGTGGCGCCATCCGATCCACATCGGCGGCGCGCACGAAACCGTCTTCTTCGACGTCTGACATGGCCGGTCGTCTGGTCAATGCGCTGGGCGCGGCTCTTGCCACGTCCGAGGCTTTCTCCGACACCTCGACCTTGCGCCACATGCTGGCCTTCGAGGCGGCGCTTGCGCATGCCACAGCCGAAGCCGGGCTGATCCCGGCCAGGGCCGCCGCAGTCATCGCCGAAGCGTGCGATCCCGCGCTCTACGATCCCGCACCGCTGGCCGAAGCCGCACGCCGCACGGCGACGCTCACCGTGCCTGTCGTGAAAGCGCTGACCGCCGAGGTCGCCAAGCGCGATGCCGAGGCCGCGGCTTATGTGCATTGGGGCGCCACCAGCCAGGACGTGCTTGACACGACGATGGTGCTGCAGCTTCACGATGCGCTCGCGCCATTGCTCAAGGATATCGAGGCCATCGTGGCGGCCTTCGCCGCGCACGCACGGAAGTATCGTGCCACGCCGATGCTTGGCCGCACGCTCCTGCAAGCCGCGACACCGCTGGCGCTCGGCCAGAAGATCGCCGGCTGGGCGTCCGATCTCGATCGCGCCCGGCGGCGTCTGGCGGCGAGCCTCGCCGAGATCCAGATCGTTCAGTTCGGCGGCGCGTCGGGCTCGCTGTCGGCGCTGGGCGACAAGGCTGAGATCGTGATGGTGTCGTTGGCCAGACACTTGAAGCTCGCGCTGCCGCCCGGCCCCTGGTTCACGCAGCGCGTGCGCGTCGCCGCCGTGGCGCAGGACATCGCCCTGGTGTGCGGCGCGTTGGGCAAGGCCGCGCGCGACATCTCGCTGATGATGCAGATCGAGGTCGGCGAGGCCTCGGAGCCGTCCGGTCCCGGCCGTGGTGGCTCCTCGACCATGCCGCACAAGCGCAATCCGGTCGGTGCGGCGCTGGTTCTGGCCGCCGCCAATCGTGCGCCGCAGCTTGCCGCGACCATCGTCGCCGGCATGCCGCAGGAGCACGAACGCGCGCTGGGCGGCTGGCAGTCGGAATGGCCGACGCTCGCGGCGCTGTGCGAGACGCTGGGCTCTTCGGTCGAGGCCATGAAGGAAGTGGCACCCGGGTTGGCGATCGACACCGACGCGATCCAGGCCAACATGGATGCGACGGAGGCGGCGGTGCTGGCTGAGCGCGCGACGTTCCTGCTGGCGGAGAAGATGGGCAAGCAGAAGGCCCATGCGCTGGTCGAGAAGGCGCTGGCACAGGGCGGCTCGTTCGTGAAAGCGCTCGGGCAGCTCGAAAAGGAGCTGGCCGACGAGAAGGCGCTGCTGGGCTATTCCTCGCAATTCGTTGATCGCCTGTTGGCCGACCTGAAGCGCAGCTGACCGGTCTTCTGGCACGGGAGTCGCATGCCCTGTGAGGCATCGCGTCTCGTCGCCCGAGGACCTCATGAAGCTTTCCCGTCGTTCGCTTCTCGCCGCCGCCCCCCTGGCTGGTTCGGCCCTGACCCTGCCGGTTCCCGCCTTCGCGGAGGAGAAGGTGGTCCGCTACGGCTTCTCCATGGCCGATATACCGATCACCTCCGGCCAGCCGGACCGCGGCGCCGGCGCCTATCAGTACACGGGTCTCACGATCTACGATCCGCTGATCGCCTGGGAGCTGAACGTCTCGGATCGGCCGGGCAAGATGATTCCCGGGCTCGCGACCGAGTGGAAGGTCGACGCCGCCGACAAGACGGTCTGGCACTTCAAGCTGCGCGAGGGCGTGAAGTTCCATGACGGCTCGGCCTTCAACGCCGATGCCGTGATCTGGAACCTCGACAAGGTCTGCAACAAGGATTGCCCGCAATTCGATACGCGCCAGGCCGCACAAGTTCGCCCGCGCATGCCGAGTCTCGCGAGCTACAAAAAGACGGGCGACATGGAGATCGAGATCAAGACCAAGGCGGTCGACTCTCTCTTCCCCTATCAGCTCCTGTGGTTCCTGGTGTCGAGCCCCGCGCAATGGGAGAAGCTCGGCAAGGACTGGAACAAGTTCGCCTCGGAGCCGTCGGGCACCGGCCCGTTCAGGCAGACACGTCTCGTTCCGCGCGAGCGTGTCGAGCTGGCGAAGAACGAGAGCTACTGGGACCCCAAGCGCGTCCCCAAGACCGACCGCATGATCCTGATCTGCGCGCCCGAGGACTCGGCACGCACCGCGGCGTTGATCTCCGGCGCCGTCGACATGATCGACGCCCCCGCGCCGGACGCGATCGACCGGCTGAAGCAGGCGGGTGCGCGCGTCGTCGGCAACGTCACGCCTCAAGTTTTCCAGTACCATCCGTCGGTGCTGCCGGGCTCGCCCTGGGCCGACATCCGCGTACGCAAGGCGGCCAACCTCGCGATCGATCGCGACGCCATCGTCAATCTGCTGCACGGGCTGGTGAAGCCGGCCTATGGCGAGGTGGATCGCACCAGCCCATGGTTCGGCAAGCCCACGTTCGAGCTGAAGTATGCGCCGGACGAAGCGCGCAAGCTCGCGAGCGCGGCGGGCTTCAGCAAGTCCAACCCGATGAAGACGCGCATCTCCATTCAGGCCGGCGGCACCAACCAGATGGTGAACGAGGCCATCCAGGAGATGCTGAAGGAGGCCTTCATCGAGATCGACTTCAAGGCGGTCGATCTCGAGGCGCTGATGACCGGCTGGCGCGGCGGCGCCAAGGCCGACATGAACAAGGACGTGACCGCGACCAACGTCACCCACGTGACGTCCGATCCATTCTACGCCGTGGTGCGCTTCTTCGGCTCCGACCAGGTGGCGCCCGTCGGCGTCAACTGGAGCGGCTATAAGAACGAGGAAGTCGACAAGCTGATCGTCGAGTTGTCGAACACCTTCGATCCCGCCAGGCAGGACGAGATCGCGGCGAGGATCCATGCCCTCGCCGTCGACGATGCGGCCATGATCTGGGTCTATCACGACACTTTCGCACACGCGCTGGCGCCCAAGATCAAGTCGTACGTACAGGCCCAGAGCTGGTTCCAGGACCTCGGCCTGATCGGCACCTGACTTGCCCGCGGGCGGCTCCTGCGATACGAGCCGAACGATGCTTCTGAAGAATCCCATCGCCGAGGGCTGCACGGTCTATTTCGTGCGGCACGGGCAAACCGAGTGGAACGCGCGAGAGCTCATGGTCGGCCTCACTGACCTGCCGCTCAACGACAAGGGGCGGCAGCAGGCCGCCGCTGCCGGAACCTTGCTGGGCTGGCTCGACAAGAGGGTCGGCGAACTGGACTTCGTCGCGGGGCCGCTCCTGCGGACGCGCGAGACCATGGAGATCCTGCGTACCACGCTGGGATTGGATGCCAAGGCCTATCGACAGGATGAGCGTCTCAAGGAACTCGACTTCGGGAAATGGGAAGGGCTGAACTGGCCCGACATCCAGAAGGTCGATCCGGCGAACTACGCCTTGAGGCAGGCCGATCCGTGGGGTTTCCCGATGCCGGGCGGCGAGAGCTATGCCCAGGTCGGCGAACGGGTGCGGGATTTTCTCTCAACGATCCGCGGCGACACGGTGATCGTCTCCCACGGCGGCGTCTGTCGGACCGTGCTCGCCCTGGCGGCGGGCTTTCCGACCGAGCGGCCGCCCGTTCTCATGATCCCGCAGGGCCAGATTCTGGTCCTGCGCGGCGGCCGGTTCGCATGGATACAATCGACGACCGAGATGGCGTTCAGAGGGTAGTGGCTCAGCGGTAGTCGACCTTCACGATCTCGATTTCCTCGATGCCGGTGGGCGTGCGCATCTTCACCATGTCGCCTTCCTCGGCCTTGATCAGCGCCTTGGCGATGGGCGAGAGCCAGCTGACATGGCCCTTGTCGAGCGCCACCTCGTCGACGCCGACGATGGTGATGGTGCGTTCCTCGCCGCGGCCGTTGGCATAGGTCACGGTGGCGCCGAAGAACACCTGGTCGGTGCGCGCGCGGCGGGCGGGATCGACGACCTCGGCATTGGCCAGCCGCTTGCTGAGATAGCGCATCCTGCGATCGATCTCGCGCAGGCGCTTCTTGCCGTAGATATAGTCGCCGTTCTCCGAGCGGTCGCCGTTGGAGGCAGCCCACGACACGACCTTCACGACTTCCGGCCGCTCCTTGCGCATCAGACCGTCCAGCTCCTCGCGCATCCGCGTGAAGCCCGCCGGGGTCATGTAGTTCTTGGCCGACAGCGGCAATCCGCCGGACTCTTCCGGCAGCTCGTCGTCCTCGTCGCCGTCGCTTTCCTTGGTGAAGGCTTTGCTCATGTCTGTCCTTAATCTATCAACGGGGCTGATGAACGTCAGCCGTCCCCGTCTGCAGCGCGCCTCCGGCGAGAGTCGCGCGGTCTTCGCCCTACGGGACGGCCAGACGCGCCTCGCCGATCTCTATCAACGCGATCCCTGCCGGGTCTTGTTCCCGGACCCCGAGCCCGGCGAGCCGCCGCAGGCGGTGCTGGTGACGACCTCGGGCGGCGTGACCGGCGGGGATGAGCTTCGGATGGCGGTCGAGGTGGGGCCGGGTGGCACCGCCCTTGCCGCCACGCAGGCCGCGGAGAAGATCTACCGCGCGGCCGGCACGGACGAGCATTGCACCATGGAGATCGCCGTCACGGTGGGCGAGGGCGCGACCCTCGACTGGCTGCCGCAGGAGACGATCGTCTTCGAGGGCGCGCGGCTGAAGCGGCGCACCGTGGCGGATGTCGCGATCGGGGGGGCGCTGCTTGCCTGCGAGATGGTCGTGCTGGGCCGTGCCGCCTCGGGCGAGCGCTTCACCGGCGGCCTGCTGCTCGATGCCTGGTCGGTGCGGCGTCCCGGGAACGGGGCCGGCAAGCTCGTCTGGACGGATGCGCTGCGCATCGAGGGCGAGACGCCGCAGGGCGCGGGCTTCGGCTCGGCCAATGCGCTGGCCACGGTGATCGGCGTGTGGGACGCGCCGGCCGCGCCTTTCGAGAAGGCGCGGACGCTGCTCGAGGCTATGGACCGGGTGCGGGCGGGTGTCACCCTGGTGAACGGCGTGATGGTGGCGCGGCTGTTGGGCGAGGCCACGGCGGTGCGGGCGGCGCTCGTCCGCTTCCTGGGTGACTTCCGCGGCCGGCGGCTGCCGCGCGTCTGGCACATCTGAGACAGGCGCCAAAGAAGCATTCGACTCAATTGACCCGCGCTTCGCACGAGGCATGATCAGGGT
>Ga0153954_1001800_pt1 | contig 10442 bp, 7 predicted proteins | sample TSFL038MetaG_FD_102277 | JGI IMG/M metagenome (GOLD analysis project Ga0153954, IMG submission 102277) | Attine ant fungus gardens microbial communities from Florida, USA - TSFL038 MetaG | ecosystem: Host-associated > Fungi > Mycelium > Unclassified | place: USA: Florida, Wekiwa Springs State... | reverse complement strand
GCGGTCGAGATCGTCCCGCGCATCGCCGCCGATTCAAGCGGCTCGATCGTGCCTGCGTCCTCGACCGAGACGCGAACGGCCCTCGAAGCCGGCGATGTCGAGCGCGCGCAAGTCCTGCTCGGCCATCCTTATTTTGTCATCGCCGAGGTGGTCCACGGCGATAAGCGCGGCCGCGACCTCGGCTTTCCGACCGCGAATCTGCGGTTGCATCATTCGGTCCGCCTGCGGCATGGGATTTATGCGGTGCGGGTGCGGATCGACGACACCTGGCATGGCGGCGTCGCGAGCTTCGGCACACGGCCGATGTTCGACAATGGCGCGCCTCTGCTCGAAGTCTATATTTTCGATTTTTCGGGCGATCTTTACGGCAAGGTCCTGGAAGTCGCCTTCGTGCATTTTCTCCGCGACGAGATGAAATTCGACTCCGTCGAAGCTCTGGTCGCGCAGATCGGCAAGGACGAGGCCGAAGCGCGGCAAATTCTCAAGCGCTAGCCTAGCGTCGGACGCTCAAATTGAAACGCTCGGCACTTTAAGGCTTTCTCGTTGCATCGGATTTGTCCGAAAACCGCTTCGCACTTTTCGGTCCGATGCTTTACGCGACCGCCATCGGGATCGAATGTTCGACGATCGTGCCGATGCCGCGCTCGGCGAGCGCGGCGGCCAGCGCCGGGCTTGGCGCATCGCCAAGCGTGAATAGCGCCGCGTGTGGGCCCGCCGGCGTCGCTTCCGGCACAAGGCCGAGGTCCTGGCGCAGCACGTGATCGAGGCGCCGGGCGATCGCTTCGGCCGGATCGATCCAGGCGACGGGCCAGGGCGCCAGGCGCTCGAACTGCGCAAGCAGCAGCGGATAATGCGTGCAGGCGAGCACGATGCAATCGGTCCGCTGGCCATCCCGTTCGACGAAGCTCGGCGCAATTTCCGCGGTGATCGCGGCATCGGAGACCGACTCGCCCTTCATGAAAGCCTCGGCCAGCCCCGCGAGCTTGGTCGAGCCGACAAGCGTCACATCGCAATGGGCGGCATAAGTACGCACGAGATCGTGGGTGTAGTCGCGCGCGACGGTGCCCGGCGTCGCAAGGACGGAAATCAGCTTCGAGCGCGATTGGGTCGCCGCGGGCTTCACTGCCGGCACGGTGCCGATGACGGGAATATGCGGATAGGCGGCGCGCAGATGCGGCAGCACCAAGGTCGAGGCGGTGTTGCAGGCGATGACGATCGCATCCGGCGCATGATCGGCGACGAGTTCGCCGATCACCGCGCCGACCCGCGCGATGAGCGTCGGGCCGCTCAACCGGCCATAGGGAAAGCCCGCATCGTCCGCCGCATAAAGGCATTGCACGTCCGGCCGCTGGCGCATCACCTCGGCGAGAACGGTCAGGCCGCCCAATCCGGAATCGAAAATGAGAACACGCGGTTGCGGCATGGTGCCTAGATGGGGTTCTGGATGAGGCGGTACCAAGGCCGCAGGTTCCCGTTCCTAGCCTTTTCCATTGCTTAGATCGACCGATTTCCCCTCTGCGCGGCGCGAATGCAACAGTTTGCTGCCTCCGCGGTCCGATTTGAGGCTTTTTGGCGCAATGCGCGTTGAGTTCGTCTGGAGGGGCTCATGGCGGGCGAACAGGCACCAGCGTCGGGCGAAGCTTTTATCGAGACGCGCGTGCCGGCGCGGCTCGACCGGCTGCCCTTCGGCGCCTTTCATCTCCGGCTCATTGTCGCGCTTGGCATCACCTGGATTCTCGACGGCCTTGAAGTCACGCTTGCCGGATCGCTCGCCGGTGCGCTTGTCGCGAGTCCGACACTGCGTTTCTCCGATTCGGATGTCGGCCTCGTCTCGGGCTTCTATCTCGCCGGCGCGGTCGTGGGCGCTCTCGTGTTCGGCTGGCTCACCGACCGCTATGGCCGCAAGAAATTGTTCTTCATCACGCTCGGGCTTTATGCGGCGGCGACGGCGGCGACCGCCTTCAGCTTCAATCTCGCAAGTTTCTGCCTGTTCCGGTTCCTGACCGGCGCGGGGATCGGCGGCGAATATAGCGCGATCAATTCGACGATTCAGGAATTCACCCCAGCGCGGCTGCGCGGCCGTATCGACATGGCGATCAATGGCTCTTTCTGGGTCGGCGGCGCGATCGGTGCAGCCGCCTCGATCCTGCTGCTCAACCCGGCCTATTTCGGCGCCGATACCGGCTGGCGGGCAGCCTTCTTCATCGGCGCGATCCTGGCGCTCGGCATTCTCGCGCTGCGGACCTTCGTTCCCGAGAGTCCGCGCTGGCTCGCGATCCACGGCCAAGCGAAAAAGGCCGAGGTGATCGCCGGCGAAATCGAAGCCGAATTTTCCGCGCGCAATGTTGCGCTCGACAAGCCCGAAACGCTCAAGCCGCTACGGCTGAGACCCCGCACGCATACGCCGCTCGGCGAGGTGTTCCGGGCTTTGTTCGTGACCTATCGCCACCGGACGCTCGTCGGCCTTGCGCTGATGGCCGCGCAAAGCTTCTTCTACAATGCGATCTTCTTCACTTACGCGCTGGTGCTGTCGACATTCTACAATGTCCCGCATCAAAGCGTCGGGCTTTATGTCTTTCCCTTCGCGGCCGGCAATGTGCTGGGGCCGTTGCTGCTCGGGCCGCTCTTCGACCGAATCGGTCGCAAGACGATGATCGCCACGACTTATATTATTGCCGGCGTGCTGCTTGCGGTCTCGGCCATTCTTTTCGCAGCCGGCGTGCTGGACGCAAGAACCCAGACCATCGCCTGGATGATCGTCTTCTTCTTCGCCTCGGCGGCCGCGAGCGCGGCCTATCTGACGGTCAGCGAAATTTTCCCGGTCGAGATCCGCGCGCTGGCGATTGCGGTCTTTTTCGCCATCGGCACGGGGATTGGCGGTGTCGCGGCGCCGATCGTGTTCGGCGCGCTGATCGAAACGAAACAGCGCGGCATGGTCCTGATCGGCTATTTGATCGGCACGGCGCTGATGGTCGGGGCAGGGGCGGTGCAGGCACGTTTCGGCGTTGCCGCGGAGGGCAAATCGCTCGAATCGGTGGCTCAGCCTTTGTCGTCGGAGGAAGGCTGAGACTTTTTCTTGGGCTTGTCGGCGCGCGGCCCTTCGACGAGGCGCACGATCATCCCGCGAAAGCTGCGCACATCCTGCTCGGACATATTCATCCGGTGAAACATATTGCGCAGATTGTTCTGCATCACCGGGCGTTTCGCCAGCGGCCGGAAGAAGCCGACGCGCGCGAGCTCGCCTTCGAGGTAATCGAAAAAGGAGAGGATCATTTCGCGCGGTGCGGCAGGGGAGCGATCCGCCGGCTGGAATGGCGGCGCCGATCCATGCGCTGCTTTCATCCATTCATAGCCGACGAGGAGCACGGCCTGCGCGAGATTGAGCGAGGCATAGGCCGGGTTGACCGGAAAGCTCACGATCTTGTCGGCAAGCGCGACTTCCTCATTGTCGAGGCCGGTGCGCTCCGGTCCGAAGAGAATGCCGAGTTTTTCGCCGAATGAAAGGCGCGTCGCGGCCTCGGTCATTGCCGTATCCGCAGCCAGGACCGGCTTCAATTGGCCGCGCTCCCGGGCCGTCGTCGCAAACGTGCCGTTGAGATCGGCGACAGCCTCTTCAAGGCTTGAATAAAGCTTCGCCTGTTCGAGGAGATGCACGGCACCCGCAGCCGCGGCATAAGCGCCCTTGCGCAAGGCTCCTGTGCGCGGCCAGCCCTCGCGCGGATTGACGAGGCGCAGATCGGAAAGGCCGAAATTGGCCATGGCCCGCGCGCACATGCCGATATTCACGGCAAGCTGCGGCCGCACGAGAATAATCGCCGGGCCGCCCGCAAGGCTCGGAATGGTATGATTTGTGCCAGCGCCAGTCATCGCCTCTCCATAGGCGATCTCGCCCTCCGGAGGCGAATTTTTCTTGGGCGGGCCCGGCGCATGATCTAGGTCCGCACCGCTTTTCGCCCTCATTCGTGGGTGCTATAGGGGCCGCGCTCCCTCCGCAATGCCAAAGGTTTTGCCATGAACAAGATCAAGGTCGCAAATCCCGTCGTTGAACTCGATGGCGACGAGATGACCCGGATCATTTGGCACTTGATCCGCGACAAGCTCGTCCACCCCTATCTCGACATTCATCTCGATTATTACGATCTCTCGATCGAGAATCGCGACGCCACCAACGATCAGGTCACGGTCGAAGCCGCCAATGCGATCAAAAAGCATGGCGTCGGCGTCAAATGCGCGACAATTACGCCAGACGAGGCGCGCGTCGTCGAATTCAATCTCAAGGAAATGTGGAAGTCGCCGAACGGCACGATCCGCAATATCCTTGGCGGCGTCATCTTCCGCGAGCCGATCATCTGCCGCAATGTGCCGCGCCTCGTGCCGGGCTGGACGGCGCCGATCGTCGTCGGCCGCCACGCCTTTGGCGATCAATATCGCGCGACCGATTTCAAAGTACCGGGCAAAGGCCGGCTGACGATCAAGTTCGAGGGCGACGACGGCAAGGTCATCGAGAAGGAAGTCTTCAACTTCCCCGGCGGCGGCGTCGCGATGGCGATGTACAATCTCGACGATTCGATTCGCGATTTTGCCCGCGCCTCGCTGAACTACGGCCTGCTGCGCAAGTTCCCGGTCTTTCTCTCGACCAAGAACACGATCCTCAAAGCCTATGACGGCCGCTTCAAGGACATCTTCCAGGAGGTCTACGAGAGCGAGTTCAAGCCTGATTATGTCGCCGCGAAGATCACCTATGAACACCGGCTGATCGACGACATGGTCGCCTCGGCGCTCAAATGGTCGGGCGGGTATGTCTGGGCCTGCAAGAATTATGACGGCGACGTGCAGTCGGACACGGTCGCCCAGGGGTTCGGTTCGCTCGGTCTCATGACCTCGGTTCTATTGACGCCCGACGGGCAGACCGTCGAGGCCGAAGCGGCGCATGGCACCGTGACCCGGCATTTCCGCGAACATCAGAAGGGCCGCGAGACCTCGACCAATTCGATCGCCTCGATTTTCGCCTGGACGCGCGGGCTCACCCACCGCGCCAAACTCGATGACAATGCCGAACTTGCCCGGTTCGCGGCGACTTTAGAAAAGGTCTGCGTTGACACGGTCGAATCGGGCTTCATGACCAAGGACCTCGCGCTGCTCGTCGGCGATAGCCAGAAATGGCTCTCAACGACCGGGTTTCTCGATAAAATCAGCGATAACCTGCGCAAAGCGCTCGAAACCCCGGCCGCGGCGTGATGCAGCGCATCAACACAATCCTCGCTTCGGCGTTGAAAACGGCGCGCGGCTGCAACGAACTTATTGTCTCGCCGGATACATGTGGTTATAAGGCCTGCGATTTCGTTTGAGGTGCGGAGATTCTGAACGTGCCGAATGATGTAATCGATTTGGATTATCGACCGTCTGAAGACGAGCCTTTCATGAATGAGCGGCAGCGCGATTACTTTCGCCGCAAGCTGCTCTCGTGGAAGGATGATATTCTGCGGGAAAGCCGCGAAACGCTCGTCGTTCTTCAGAACGATAACGAGAACCTTCCCGATCTCGCCGATCGCGCGTCGTCCGAAACGGACCGCTCGATCGAATTGCGGGCTCGCGACCGGCAGCGCAAACTGATCTCCAAGATCGACGCGGCGCTGGGGCGAATCGAAGACGGCAGCTACGGCTATTGCGAGGAGACGGGCGAACCGATTTCGCTCAAGCGTCTCGATGCGCGGCCGATCGCGACCTTCTCGATCGAGGCGCAGGAGCGCCACGAGCGGCGCGAGAAGGTCTATCGCGACGGCTAGAGCATCGGACCGAAAAGTGCGAAGCGGTTTTCGGACAAATCCGATGCGATGCGAAAGATTTAAGAGCGCCGAGCGATTCAATTTGAACCTCCGACGCTCTAGCCGGCCGGGCCATCCGCGGCTCAGCCTTCGCCTTACGCGCCGCCAAATTGCTTCCTATATCGGGCAGGGGTAGCCTTTGGGTCACCGGGCGCAGCACGAGCTTCGCCATTCGCCCTCTCAAGAAAGCAGATGAATGTCAAAGTTGAGCCAGATCCTGCCGCTCACGCCTTCGGCGTCGGCGCCTGCCAATCGAGGCGGCCCGGCGGTGACCAGCGCCAAACTTTCCAACGGTCTTGAGATTGTGGTCATCCCCGACCACCGCGCCCCGGTCGTCACCCATATGGTCTGGTACCGCAATGGCTCGGCCGACGATCCGGTCGGCAAGTCGGGCATTGCGCATTTTCTCGAACACCTGATGTTCAAGGGGACGAAGGCGCATAAGGCGGGCGAATTCTCCGAGCTCATCGCCGATTTCGGCGGCCAGGAGAATGCCTTCACGTCGAACGATTACACCGCCTATTTCCAGCGCGCGCCGAAGGAACATCTGCGCACCTGCATGGATTACGAGGCCGACCGGATGCAGAACCTTGTCCTGACGGACGAGGTGGTCGCGCCGGAGCGCGATGTCGTGCTCGAAGAACGCCGGATGCGGACCGATTCCGATCCGGGCGATCTTTTGAACGAGGCGGTGCAATCGGCGCTGTTCACGCGTCATCCCTATGGCCTGCCGGTGATCGGCTGGGCCGATGATATCGCTGGCCTCGGCCGCGCCGATGCGCTCGCCTATTACGAACGCTTCTATACGCCGGAAAACGCCATTCTCGTCGTCGCCGGTGATGTCGAGCCTGAGGCCGTCGTCGCGCTCGCGGAGGAGGTCTATGGCAAGATCCCGGCGCGGGGCGAGGCGCCGCAGCGCCAGCGGGTGCGCGAGCCGAAGCCGCATGCGCATCGGCTGGTGACGCTCGCCGACGAAAAGGTCGAGCAGCCCTCCTATCAAACCTGCTTCCTCGTGCCGTCCTATAAGACCGCGCCGGGCGAGGCCGAGGCGCTCGAAGTGCTGGCGCATTATCTCGGCGGCGGCCAGACGAGCCTGCTGTTCCGCACCCTTGTCGTCGAAAAGAAGCTCGCGGTCTCGATCGGCGCGTATTATGGCGGCACCGCGCTCGATGAGACGCGCTTCTATATCTACGGCATGCCGGCGCCCGGCGTTTCGCTGGAGACGCTGGATCAGGAGGCCGCCACCATCGTCGCGAGCCTTGCCGAAAAAGGCGTCGATGCCGCCGATATCGAACGCGCCAAGTCGCGGCTCGTCGCCGAGACGATCTATGCGCAGGACAATCAGGCGGCGATGGCGCAGTGGTACGGCGCCTCGCTCGCGACCGGACTTTCCCTCGAGGACATTCAGAGCTGGCCCGAGCGCATTGAAGCCGTAACCGCCGATCAGGTGGTGAAGGCGGCGCGTTGGCTCGACCACCAGCACGGCGTCACCGGTTTTCTCTTGCCCGTCGGGCGCGCCGCTTATGCACAGGACATCCAATGACCGAGACGCTCAAGACTGATCCGAAGCCGTCGAATTCCCGTGCCGCGACGGTCCAGCAGATCGTCTCGCCGGGCGGCATCAAGGCTTGGCTCGTCGAAGATTACACCGTGCCGCTGGTGGCGCTCGAACTCGCCTTTCTCGGCGGCGCGTCGCAGGACCCGTCCTCTCTGCCGGGCGTCGCCACGCTGCTTGCCGGCCTGCTCGATGAAGGTGCCGGGCCTTATGATGCCGAGGCGTTCCATCGCATCCTCGAAGAGAACGCGATCGAGCTGAGCTTCTCGGCCGACCGCGACCTGTTCCAGGGCCGTTTGCAGACCCTGGCGCGCAACAAGGCCAAAGCCTTTGAGCTGCTTGGCCTTGCCATCGCCGAGGCCCGGCTTGATCCCGAACCTCTGGAGCGGGTGAAAAGCCAGATTGCCGCCGGCTTGAAGCGCGAGATCAATGATCCCGATTATGTTGCCAACCGCACCTTCCGCCGTATCGCCTATGCCGGCCATCCCTATGGCGCGCCGGTGCGCGGCGATCTCGACACGGTCGCGTCGCTGTCGCGGCCGCATATTGCCGATTTCCGCGCCGCCAATTTCGGCCGCGATAATCTGAAGATCGCCGTTGTCGGCGCCATCGACGCGCCGACGCTTGCGGCCTATCTCGACGATGTCTTCGGCACACTGCCGCAAAAGGCGTCGCTGCTGCCGGTGCCGGATGTCCTCTTTGCCGGGGAGGGGCAGCGGAAGGTCACGACGATCGACCTGCCGCAATCGACCATCCGCTTCGGCCGGCAAGGGATCGCGCGGAATGATGCCGATTTCATTCCCGCGACCGTGGTCAATCATGTGCTGGGCGGCGGCGTCTTCTCGGCACGGCTCTTCCGCGAAGTGCGCGAGAAGCGGGGGCTCGCCTATTCCGTCTATTCGCAGCTTGCGACGCAAGATCACGCGGCCATGCTCCTTGGCGGCACGTCGACCAAGAACGAGCGCGCGGCCGAATCGCTTGAGGTGATCCAGGGCGAGATCCGCAGCCTTGCCGAATCGGGCCCGAGCGCCGAGGAGCTCGACAAGGCCAAGAAATATCTCATCGGTTCTTATGCCTTGCGCTTCGATTCCTCGACCAAGATCGCCGCGCACCTCGTGCGCCTGCAGGCCGAGGGCTATGGCGTCGATTATCTCGATGCGCGCAACAAGCTCATCGAGGCGGTGACGCTCGAGGATGCGAAGCGCGCGGCGAAGCGCCTCTTCGGCGACGGCTCGCTGCTGGTCACGGTCGCGGGCCGGCCGGTCGGGTTGTAAGGTCGCGGCCGCTCTTCGGGTTGCAGGAGGAAGTGTGCCTAAGCCCTGAAAACGCAGTGGTTTTAGGTCTATCGGCGGGGAAAACGCCCGACTTTTCCAGCGACTCGTGCTAATCGAGGCGCATGACCCCGCACGAATTCATAAAAAAATGGAAACCCGTCTCCCTGACCGAGAGGCAGACGGCGCAAGAACATTTCATTGATCTCTGCCGGCTTATGGAGCACCCGACTCCTGTTGAAGCTGATCCGACTGGCGAGACTTATTGTTTCGAGAAAGGCGCCTTGAAATCGTCCGGCAATCCCGGTTTCGCGGACGTTTGGAAAAAGGGCAATTTCGCTTTCGAATACAAAAAGAAGAAAAAAAATCTCGGCGAGGCGCTCAAGCAGCTCTCACAATATGCTTGGAATCTTGAAAATCCGCCGCTGAACGTCGCCTGCGACACCAATGCGTTCAGGATCGTGACTGCCTGGACGAACACGCCCTCGCGCACGTTCGATCTCACCCTCGACGATTTAATCGATCCTGAGAAATTTGCGATCCTCCACGCCGTCTTCCATACGCCGGAGAAGCTGCGCGGTCACATGACGCGGGAGATGCTGACCAGGGAGGCGGCGGACAAGTTCTCCGGCCTCGCTGAGCGGTTGCAATCGCGTGGCTTCGCGCCCGAGGCCGTCGCGCATTTCGTCATGCAGCTTGTTTTCTGCTTCTTCGCCGAGGACGTTAAGCTCTTGCCGGAGGGTTTTTTCCGTAAGGCCATCAAACAGCTTTCCCAACCGGGGAGGGCAGCGCATGCCAAGGCTTTGCTCGACGATATTTTCGCCGCGATGGCGAAAGGCGGCCGCGTCGGCAACGAGTTTCTCGCCTATTTCAACGGTGGTTTGTTCGATGGGCAGGCGGCGCTACCGCTCGACGATGGCGATATCGGTTTGCTGATTGCCGCCGGCAATATGGAATGGACGGACATCGATCCCTCGATCTTCGGCACGCTGTTCGAACGCTTCCTCGACCCGGCGAAGCGCGCCCAGATAGGTGCGCACTACACAGATACGAAGAAGATATTGCAGATCGTCGATCCTGTCGTCATGCGGCCGCTTCAAGCCGAATGGACCATGGTGAAAACGAAGATCGAAGCATTGGTTGCCGTGGCCCAGAAAAAAGGGGCAAAGGCGAAGGAATGGGGACAGGCGGAGGCGCTGCGCACGCATTTCATCGAGCGGCTTGCACATTTGCGCATTCTCGACCCTGCCTGCGGCTCCGGCAATTTCCTTTATATGGCACTGCAGCGGGTCAAAGACCTTGAATTCCGCGTAAATAACGAATGTGAGGAATTGGGCCTCAAGGCGCCTACGCCGCGTGTTGGTCCCGAAATCCTCTTTGGTATTGAAATCAATCCGCTCGCCGCCGAAATTGCACGCACGACCATCTGGATCGGTGACATCCAATGGGGCTTGAAACACGCGGTCTACACGCGGCCGGAGCCGGTGCTGCGCAAGCTCAATCAGATCGAATGCCGCGACGCCATTCTAAAACATCAGCCCGACGGGATTTATGCAGAGGCGCAATGGCCGCAGGTTGAGTTTATCATCGGCAATCCGCCATTTCTGGGGACAAAAAAGCTGATCCGCGGTTTGGGTGAAGAATATGTCGAAGCCCTGCGTTCCGCGTACGAGGGGCGCGTGTCGCGTTTTTCCGATCTTGTCTGTTGGTGGTTCGAAAGAGCGAGAGAGCAGATTGTTTTGGGCAAAGCTAAACGTGCTGGTCTGGTTGCAACAAACTCGATTCGTGGCG
>Ga0153954_1001799_pt1 | contig 10449 bp, 10 predicted proteins | sample TSFL038MetaG_FD_102277 | JGI IMG/M metagenome (GOLD analysis project Ga0153954, IMG submission 102277) | Attine ant fungus gardens microbial communities from Florida, USA - TSFL038 MetaG | ecosystem: Host-associated > Fungi > Mycelium > Unclassified | place: USA: Florida, Wekiwa Springs State... | reverse complement strand
GGCCATCACACCCATGGGAAGCGCTTTCTTCGCGGCGACAAATTCTCTCCCTCAGTCCGCTCTTGGAATGGAGACTTCGACACGACGGTTTTTCGATTTGTTGAAGTCCGTGTCATTCGCGGCAATCGGGTTTCCCGGCCCCTTCCCTGTGATTGCGAGCCGCTCGGGACGGGAGAGGCCAGGCTTCAGCATCGCCGCCACCGACTTGGCGCGCGCGGCGGAGAGCTCGAAGTTCGACGGGAAGACGACGGTATGAATGGGATCGGCGTCCGTGTAGCCGTCGACGTGAATGGCGCCCGGCTCCCGATCGAGCGCGGCGGCGATCTTGCTCGCGATCGGCGCGAATGAATCGCTGACCTTTGCGCCGCCCGAGGGAAACAAGACGACATTGCCGATGCGAATGAAGATTGTCGTCGCCGATTGATCGGCGTCCACCTTTCCGGCCACGATTTCCTTGGCGAGCGCCGCGCGAATGCGCTCGAGTTGGGTTGACGTCCGGGGCTTTGGATCTGGCGGCGGCTTGACGAAGGTCTCGCGCGCGATCGTCAGTTCGGACGCCGGATGAATCTCCGCCATCCTCAAGGCGAGCGCTTCCGTGCGGCCGGTGAGCGCGTTGCGCAGATAGAGATAGGAGCCAAGCAGGACGAGGGCCGCAAGCGCGGCTGCCGACCAGACCGGGACCTGAAGACGGGAGCTCGAAAGAGGAACGGCCTGCCCTCGCCAATGGGGCGACAGATCTTCGATGGTCTTTGGCTGGGCGCGGCGAATGGTCTCGTAGAGATCGCGCCGGATGCCCTGGGCGGCGCCCGGGCCCCCTGAGGCGCGATAGACCCCCTCGAAGCCAAGGCTGAGACAGGCGTGCATGATCTCGAGCACGCCCAGGTTGACCGCCGGATTCTGCTTCGCCCGTTCAAGCTCCTTGAAGAAACGGACGCCGCCCATCCGTTCGTTGAAGAAGCGAACCAGCATGCTGTACTGCGTCCAGATCCGGCTGTCGGCGGTCGGCAGATTTTGCACGATGTCGTCGGCTGTCGCGGCGAGCGCGTATTTCGCCATTTCGATCTGATCGCCGGGCGCTCCCCCGGCGCGAGCGTCCGTTTCGAACTGTTCGATCGCCTGGGCGACCTGATCCATGAGCTGATTTGGGCCTGCGCGGACGAGGGAAGCGCGCAGACGCCCGAGCATCACGAGAAGCGAGGCGGCCGCTCGCATGAGCGGGCTGGCAGCCACGGTGACGAGGTCGACCGAAACATGCGGCGACATCGGCGCGGGCGTCATGGGCGCCTGCGCCTCGGGAGCGGCGTAAAGGTTGTTCGGGCTGCGCGGCGTCATCCAGTCGTCCCACCCGCCCGGGCCGGGGCCAGGGCTGGAGGGGGCCGGATTCGACGGCGCCGGATAGGCGACCGGCGGGGTCGGCGTCGAGGCCGGAGGCGCTCCGCCGGCAGGCGCCCCGGCGGCGGGCCCCGCCGGAGGCGCAGCGCGGCGTCCAGCCGGATTGGGACGGATGATCGTCCTGTCGCTTCGGCCAAACGGATCGTCTTCGCCGCTCATCGCCGCTCTTCCCTCACCGCCCAGAGCTCCATCTGGAGCTCGGGCCAGTCGCCCGCGAAGTGCATGCCCAGGGCGGTGGCCTGACTGAACTCAGGCCACAAAGGCGATGTGCGGTCGAGGTAGAAGTAGACGTGATCGCTGATGGCGCGAATCTGCGGCGGGGGCGTCGGCAGGTGCACGACCGCAACCCCCGGAAGATGGGCGTGCACGATCTCATTCATCTTGGTGTTCGGCCCGACCTTGAGGAAGGCGGGCAGATTGCGCTGGATCTCGGTCAACGGACGGCGCGCCGACACCTCAAGCACGAAGGTTGCGTTCGCGAAGAGCGTGCGATCGCGGATCGTCGAGACAAAGGCGTTCGGCGCCCGCTCGATCAACTCCAACCGGATGGCGCGGCGATCAAGACGCGCGCTCAAGAAGTCCTGGATGTCGCGTAGAAGCGGCGTGAACACGCTTTCCAAATCGTCATGGTTATAGGCGCCATATTCGCGCGCTCGCCGCTCCTGCGTGGTGAACGTCGCCAGTTCTCCAGCGATCCTGAGAAGCGTCTCGTAAAGACGCTCTGGATGTACGTATTTCGAGGTGCGAAAATGCTTGAGCGCCGGAACCTCGCGATTGAGGCATTGCAGGATCAAATAATCGGCGCTTTGCAGACCCCCGCCCGCGGTCGGGTCGCTCGCGTAGCGCGAAAGCTCATCAAGCTTGGCGCCGATCCAGCCGATGACCCGGTCAAGCCAGCCTTCGACCGTCGGATGGCCTGAGCAGACGAGCAGCGGCGGCGCGAATTTCTCGTCAAACACGAGCGTGCGGTCATGCACCTCGACGATGCGCGCGATCGGCAGAGCGACGTAGCCCGGCTTCGACGTTTTGCGGATCTCATAAGCCAGTCGCGGATAGGCGACCTCGATCTCCTCCTCGATGCGGAGGTTGGCGGTGGAATCAATCACCGTCTCGGCGCCGACCACGTAACGGGCGGCGTTTTGCGTCTGTTCGGCGTCCACCTCGCGAAAGTTATCCGCACGCGCCGGCATGGTGAGCCAGATGAGTTGGCCCGCGGCCGTCTCGGGCGTCGTGATCGGCGCGGGCGGTGGGCACTCGGCCGGGAAATCAAACAGGCCTCCGTCCGGCATCACGCCTGAGGCCCGCCGGAGCGCAAACTTGCTCTGCTGAGCCAGATCACGGTCGATCTCGAGCGTGGCGAATCCCCATGGGTAGGGCGTGACGTGGCGCGTCCGGCTTTCGAGCGCATTCTCGAGATAGCGATCGCTTTGCTGGAGATGATGAGGCCGAAGAAAGAGGCCCTCCGTCCAGTGTACCTTTGCATTCCAGGACATCGGCGCCGCTTCCCCACTCTCTCCGTGTCATCAATCGTTCAACGCCGGCTCAGTCGCTCGAGCCTTGCAGCGACGGCCGCCTCAGCTGTCCTTGTCCTGCAATCTGTCGTAGGCTTGTGCGAAGAGAGCGGTGAAAGCCTCGACGAGGCGGCCATCGGCGCGTTTCGTCTTGGCTCGCCATCTCTCGACATAGATGTCCCAAAGTTTCGCTTTCCGAGACGAGACTAGCGCGCCGAGACCGCGTTCCGGCGCGACCGAATGATCGATGCGTTCGGGCGCCAAGTCCTCAAACAGCCCGTCCAGAGCCGCCTGCATCGCGCTGAAGGTCAAGATTTGGTGGGCTTTCAGGTCAGCGAAGCTGTGCTCGATCGTCGTCCGCGCGTCGAGATAATTTCGCCCAGGCGGGCCGAACATGAGGGCGAGCGCTTCCGCCTCCGAACTTGCGAATTTGAGCGGGTTGTTTTCGACGGGCCGGATCATTGTGCGGCTCGCGGAGCGCATCAACGATTTCGACTCCGCCCGCGACGTCAGCATTTGGGCCAGATTCTCAGCCGTCATGCGAAGAACGGCGCCGATTTCGTCCGCGAGTTCGTCCCGGTTACGGGAGGCGAACACGCGCTCCGGAATGTGAGCCGCCTGGGCGATGCGCTCGAGGATCTCGGCGCCTTGCGCAGCGTCGGCTTGCGCCTCCTGTGGCGGCGGCGTAGGCGTCGGCGCGACGGCGGAAGGCCGCGCGGGCGTCGGCACGCTCGGTTCCGCGACGCGCTGCCGGGGCGCCGACTGAGGCGCGGCGGCGCCTGTCGCGGTCAGCCAATCGTCCTGCGGCTCGGCGGGAGCCGGCTCTCCAGCAAGGTTCGGCGGCTCGAGGAACGAAGCAAAATCGAGGAAATCCGGCGGCGCCTGCCGCGGCGGCGCCTGACGCCCAGCGCCGGCGCCGGGCGCCGCGGCCTCCCCCACCGGCTCCCACACGTCAGCCGAAACGACGTCCAAAGACGCCCCCGAGACCGGGATCGGCCCCGGCACCTTTCGTCCCTCTTCGACCGAGACGGCGATAATGTAGGGCCCGATGCCAAGTCGGTCCCCGCTGCGCAAGAGATGCGGGGCGTCGAGCCTATATTCGGCGCCGTTGACGAACGTCCCGTTCGTCGAAACGTCATGGAGCCAGTAGGCGCCGTCGCGATAGCGAATCTCGCAGTGCTTGCCCGAGACCGTTCGGCTCGCGTCCGGCAGGCTCCAATCGAGGTGCGAGTCCCTGCCAAGATCGAGACCGCGACCCTTGACCTCGATCCGTATCGGGCCGCCGTCCGGGAGCCGATCTACGTTTTCGATCGATAGTCGAAGGGTCATTTCCGGCGCACGCGTATGATAAGCGACATTATTTCGTCATTTGTCCCCAGCCGCAAGAAGCCTTGCGCCGGCTCCAACCCCGCCAAGCCCGTGGTGCGGTCTGTCGGCGCATATCCGCTGGGGAGCACAAACCTCGTCATCGCGAAGGCGCTCCCAGCCCAAGCACTGTCGGCTCCCCGCCGTCCGCGAAACGAACGCCGGCATCCGCGCAGGCTGCTATTCGCCCCACGATTGCACGGGGGTCGCCGGCGGCGACCGCCAGCATGATCGCCGTGTTCGCCGCCATCGCACAGGCCCCGGGCGGCGGCGGGACGGGCTTTTGATCCTCGCCAAGGAGACTGCCGCCCGACCAGCCGGCGGCGAAAGCGAGCCAGGTCGTCGGCTTCCGCCGATCGGAGTCGTTCGCGATTCCGAGAGCCGCGCGGCGGTTGTCGTCCTCGGGCGTCCGCACCCAGGTCTCGGCGGCGCGGAGGGCCTCGTCAGCGTCGTCCCAGGCCATCAGCGCGCGAACACATTGAATCCCCCACCAGACCGATTCGCGGCGAGGAAGCAGATGGCTGATAAAGAGAATGGCGTCGCCTGGGCGTGAAGAAATCGAGAGCGCACGCGCATGAGCGAGCGGGTCGATGTCGTTCGCAGGGCGAGCCGCGACATAGCCGAGATCGGGGAACGCCTCGAAGACGCTCTGAGCGGAAGTGAATCGAATGCGCGACGGCATTGGCGTTTTCTCAGACCAGGGGCGCTACGCCGCCGACGGTGCCGGCGCCGATATTCGCCACGGCGATCGTCGCGATGGGAATCGTGACGGACGGCGAGGCGAAAGTCACCGGTCCGAAAGCGACGGTTACTTCGGGCGTTGCTGTTGTGATCCCGCTCGGTTGCACCATCAGTTGCGAGACGGGCGTGCCGCTGATGGTCACGCCGCTCGCGTCCATCTTGATTTGGGCGAGCAGGCCGCCTGGCCCGACGCTCAGCGTGATGCTCTCCTGGTCCATCTTGATCTGGGTGAGAGGCATGTCTGACGGACCCACGTTCAGCGTGATCGACTGAAAGGCGTTGACCGTGAAGTTCCCTCCTCCCCCCGAACCGCCGACCTCGGCGGCCTCTTCGTCGACCGGGCCGACGTTGATCGTTTCATTGCCTCCGACGGTCTCGGTGACGTTCGCGCTGACGCGAATGTTCTGGTTGTTGTAGGCGCGAAAGTAGAGGTCCTTTCGAGCGCGAACGAGAAACTGTTCGCTTCCCTTCGCATCGTCGAACCACCAGGCGTTCGCATTGTTGATCGTCGAGCCTCCGTCGGTGGATGACTTTCCGAGCACCCCGCTTACCGTCTTCTTTTCCGGGAGGGTGAGCGAAAGCAAGTTTCCAGGGTTCTCAGTCGTCCCATTATAGACAGAGCCCACGATGATCGGCCGATCGGGATCGCCGTTCTCGTATTCCACCATCACCTCGTCGCCGACGCGCGGAATGAACAGCGCGCCGCGATGTTGGCCCGCCCAAACCTGGCCAACCCGGACGCGGCGGGAAGGATTCTTCTTGGGCGCGTTCGATCCGGTCGTGTCGTCCCAGTAGAATTCGACCAGGACGCGCCCATATTTGTCGACGTCGATCTCCTGATTTTCCTTGCTGACAACCTTCGCCGGCTGCGATCCAATAATGACGGGCCGGCGCGTCCTCGCCGGCATTCGATAGGGAATTGAAAACCGCGAGAGTTCATAGCTTCCCGAGTAGGACCCCTCGGCCGGTCCTTGCTCTCGAGACACATAAGACTGGTCGCCGTACGAGTGGCTGCAGCGCAGGACGAGATAGTCATCGTCTTGCGCGTCGTTGTTGACCGACGTTCGCTGGATTGCATATCCCGGCGTGAGCGACGGCGCGTATCCGGCCGCCGCGCAACAGTCCCCGAACACCCGTTCGGCTTCCTGCTTCACCTTTGTGAGGCGATCGCCAAGCGCCTTCTCGTCATAGCCGCCAGGATAATCGTAAACGCGGCTCCGCTCGGGCGGCGTTGGAAAGGCTTCGTGGGTCGACAGGTCGGCGTTCGGCTTGTTGTAATCGTAGTCGTTCAGCTCGAAGATTCCTGCGATGACCGCCTGCTGGCGGCTCCAGTCGTTGAAAAACTGGAAGCCGGTAGGCACGCCGTACGTCGGCGGCAGATACTGAAATGACTTCGGCGCCGGCAGCGACTCGTGGGTTGCGGAATCGGCGAGAACCAGATGGTGCTGGCTGGGGGAGTCGCCGCCGCCCGGGTCGAACTTGAAGTAATAGTAGATCCCGAATTTCTCCATCATGCGCAGGGCGAAGTTGAGCGACGTCTCGCGGTACTGGACCGTGTACTCGAGCGTCGGATAGTCCTCCACCATGAGATCGTCGATCGGGCCGTAGCTGTTGGCGCCCAGAGCCTGCTTCACGATGTCCTTGACGTTCATGTTCGAGAAGATTCGACAGTGCGATCTCAACGACAGGATCCATGGCCACGGGCGCAGCACCAGCTGATAAACCTGGAAATCGGAGCGGGAGCCCGCCCATTTCGCCTCGGTGAGAATCCCGCTGAAATCGCGCCCTGCGTGGTCGGTCGTTTCGAGATGCACGCTACAGGTCTTTCCAAGCGCGGAATTAAAGTCGAGGCTTGGATCGGTGCTGATCGCTTCGATTCGATACTCGAAGAGTTCCCCGATCGCTTCCGCGCCCTCGAACCGGGTCAGGCACAATTTATCCTTGCCGAGCGGCGTTGCGAGTTTGCCGATCCGCCCGTCCTGGGTTGGACTGTCAACCATAACGAACGCCCCTCACTGCCCAATTCCGGTGCCCCCAACAAGAAGCGGGAGCAAGATCGCGGTCGTCGGCGCAGCCGACCAGCCGACCCCTGGGTCGATGGCGACGTCGACTTCAGGAATCTCGACAGGCGCCCGAACCTGCGCGCCGCCAAGCTTCAAAACCCGAAAGCCGTCGCCGAAGCAATCAGGGAGCATAACAGCCGCCGCGGAGATGTGACGGGGGACACAGTGGAATTTCCCTGGATGTGGCATAGCAATAAACGGGCATCGCCCGATCTATAGGTATTTTCGCTCATTCGGCGACTCGATAAAGCGCAGAGAAAAACCCCAAAAAAGGCGCTTCCTGAGCCGATGGTGAGCGGGAGGTAAAAATGAAAGAATTCTCCAGCGGACTGACGCGGCTTCTCCGGGCGGCGGTCGCCGCGGCTTGGGCGGCGACGGCGATCGCGACCGCCTCCCTCCCCTCGTTCGCCGCCGTGCAACCGACTGAGAAGCGCGTGGCGCTTGTTATCGGGAACGGGGCCTACCGCAGCGCCGTCCGGCTCGACAATGCGGTCTTCGACGCCAAAGCCGTCGCCGATTCCTTTCGCCAGCTTGGCTTCCAGGTCGTCGACGGCTACGACCTCGACATCGATCAAATGCGAGCGAAAGTCTCGGAATTCTCCGCCGCCTTGTCCGACTCCAAATCGGCGGTGGTCTACTACGCCGGTCACGGCATCGCGGTGGATGAGGAGAATTATCTCATCCCGACCGATATCGTGCTCAAGAGCCCGACTGACCTTGATCTGAACGCCATCAGCGTCTCGCTCCTGCTCAAGCAAATGAAGCGCGACGACCGCGTCAACGTCGTTATTCTCGACGCTTGCCGCGACAACCCCTTCGCGGCATCTCTGGCGAGAGCGAAGACGCGCGCGCTGGTCGTCGAGCGCGGACTGACCCGCATTGACGGCGACCTGGCGCGCGGAACCCTCATTGCCTTCGCCAGCGACCCGAAGAGCACGGCGCTCGATGGCCAGACTGGCGAACACAGTCCGTTCACGGCGGCGTTCCTGTCGCATCTCTTCGACTCCGGCGTCACCATCGACACCGTCATGAGCCGGGTTCGCAACGACGTTTGGGAGAAGACCGGCCACCGTCAATTGCCGTGGGTCAACACCTCGCTCATCGGCGAATACGAACTCAACCCGCAGCCGGCGCCGGCGTCCGCCGCCGCCGACACGAAGCCGTCGACAGCTCTAGAAGAGCCTCCGGCGGATTCGCGGCAGGCGCAGGAAAACCTCTTGTGGGAGTCCGCGCAACATTCGAACCTGTCGGCCGATTACCAGGCGTATCTGAGCGCCTTTCCGAACGGGGTGTTCGCGCAGATGGCGAAGAACAGGATCGCCAGCATGGAGAGCCCCAGGGCCTCCGCGCCCGCCCCGCAGACTCTCGCGATGGCGGAGCCGGGGGGTTCGAAGGACGACGCGGTGAAAGAAAGCGTCGCGACCGCCGATGACGAGCGGGCGCTGAAGCTCGGCGCCGCCGGCGAGAAAGAAGTTCAGCAGCGGCTCATCGCCATTGACCTCTACACGGGACCGAAGACGGGAACGCTCGACCCGGCGACCCGGTCGGCGCTTTCGCAATGGCAAAAAAAGAGCGGCTTCGCGCCGACATCGTTCCTCGACGCCGCAGAGCTTGCGGCGCTCAAAGCCGACAGCGAGACCGAGTATCAGAAGTTTCTTGCGGCTCAGCCGGCAATTCACCTGGCCGCGCCAGAGCCCGGCCGCGCCTTGGCCCGGCCTTCGCCGAAGCCTCCGGTTGTCCGGTCGGCGAAACCCGCAGCGCCAGCGGCGCCCGCTCGACGCACAGTCAAGCGAACGAACGCCAACCGGTATGAAACGGCGGATCAGGCCGCGCCGCCCCCGCCGCCGCCCATAAATATGGGCGGGAGCCCCGCATGGCGGAGGAGAGCCGGATTGCCCGAACTGCCAAGCGATCCCGGTTTGGGCGGACGCCCGCCTGGATTTTGGCTGGGCTCGAGCGGCGGCCTGCTGATTGGTGGCTTCCACCCACACTGATGCGCGCTCGTGCGGGCGACGACCCAGTCGCCCGGCTTCCTTTGGCGCCGTTCGGCTTCGCTCGCGGAACGATTGAGGGCGCCTTGCGTTGTGGCGATGGGCCGCAACGGAGACTGCTGATGACAGGACGGAAAGCGAAGTGGTCCGCGGATGTGACCGCGCATTCCGATGCGCTCGATCTCGAACCGAAGGTGTTCGAAAAGAAAAGTCCGAGCGCAATTGCGCGGTCGCTCAAGCGGTCGGCCGACGTGAGCGGCCGGAGAAAATCGAGCGCATTCCGATCAGCGATGTCGATGTTGACCTTTTACATCAACCGCGCCGGGCGAAACCTGCCCGCCGAACGCAAGGAAACCCTCGAGACAGCGAAAGGAAAATTGCGCCAGCTGTTCGGGCGCGACCGTTGAAGATTGTCGGCTCGAGCGAGTCGACACGTCTGAACGCCGACAGAGGAAAGCTCGCGATGCGGAAGCCGACCCCCTCGCCCCGGAGCCCCGACGCGGAACTCCCGCACAAACGCGACCGGGAGGGCCAACAGCCGTACGCCAGAGAGCTCGACGACTATCAGCATGGCGTGGCCGCGCCTCCTGAGGAGCAAACGGGGCGCACGCCCAATCCTGAGCCGAGAGGAAAGCGGGCCAAAAAATGAGCACCGCTTCGGCGCTGCAAATCCCGGCATTCTGCTTGACAGCCCTCGCCGCTCGGATTGAAGGTCTCCCGAGGATAACGGGAGGATTTCATGCTCACGCGACGAGGGCTCGCCGGGTGCGCGCTATGCGCGGTTGCGGGTTTTCTAGCGAGCGGCGCCAAGGCGGCGGATGCGCCCGGACAATTGAGGCGGACCATCATCACGCGCATGGATGCGCCGATGGAAGGCTATGAAGCAGTCAATGTGCGCGTGGATCTTGACCCTGGCGCGGTGATCGCTCGTCACACTCACCCTGGGATCGAGTCGACCTACGTCGTTGAAGGCGGCTTGGAGCTGAACGTCGAGGGGCAGGACGCTCGGACGTTCAAGGCGGGGGACGGATTCCAGGTCCCACCGAACACTAAACATAGCGGAAAGAACGGCGATAAGCCCACAACTCTCGCGATCACCTACATCGTCGAGAAGGGCAAGCCCCTGGCGTCGCCGGCGTGAAGCCACCTTATGGTCCGCCGCGACAAGCGTTCTTCCCGGTCACGCAGGGGGTCCCCCACAATCCTCAGGACACCATCGTTTGCACTCGCGCTGGCCTTGTCTTTGGCGCCAGCGACGGCGCAAGAGAGCAAGCTTGCGCCGGCGCAGAGCGCCCAATCCAAAGACGCATGCCGCTCCACTGCGAGACCCAGCACAACAAGGACAAAGAGCGCCATGGAGGCGTCGCCGCCATGCATAGTGCCTGC
>Ga0153954_1001798_pt1 | contig 10455 bp, 11 predicted proteins | sample TSFL038MetaG_FD_102277 | JGI IMG/M metagenome (GOLD analysis project Ga0153954, IMG submission 102277) | Attine ant fungus gardens microbial communities from Florida, USA - TSFL038 MetaG | ecosystem: Host-associated > Fungi > Mycelium > Unclassified | place: USA: Florida, Wekiwa Springs State... | reverse complement strand
GCGGCACGCCGATCAGCACCTCGACCTGCATGTCGTCGCTCGACTTGCCGACGGCGGTCGCCACGGTCAGCGAGTTGTGCCAGAGCGCATCGCGCAACGCGCGCACAGCGGCCTTGGTGTAGTCGCCGCCGCGGATATCGGTGCCCATGCCGATCTCCAGCGCCACCTTCTTCAATGCCATCGTGGTCTCCTTCAGTTCTTGGCGAGCCCGGCCTTGATCAGGAGCGGTTTCACCTCGACGAAATACTTCTCCGCGTAGGCGCGGAACTCGGCTGGGCTCTTGTACCACGGCGCCTGGATATAGGAGTCGAGCAACGCGTTGACTCGCGGATCGTCCATCGCCTTTTTGAAGGCCTGATGGATCGCCTCGACGATGTTGTCCGGCAGACCCTTCGGACCGACAAGCCCATACGGGCTTTGTCCGACGACGTTGATGCCGCGCTCCACGAGCGTCGGAACGTCCTTGTACTTGGGAATGCGCTGCTCGGTCGCCATGGCAAGGATGCGGAACTTGCCGGCGTCGACCATCGGCGCCCACTGCGCGCCGTCGCAGATGAACTGGACCTCGCCGGACAGAAGCGCTTGCGTCCACTCCGCCGTGCCCTTGTAGGGGACGTGCGTGAACTTCGCGCCGGTCGATTGCTCGAGCTCGATCATGGTGAGCTGGCCCGTGCCGCCGATGCCACTGGTCGCGTAGTTGTACTTGTCCGGCTCCTTCTTGCCGGCGGCGATCATGTCCTCGAGCGTCTTCCACGGTGAATCGGCGCGCACGACGATGCCGATCGTGTAGCCGGTCAGCCCGATGATGTAGGTGAAGTCTCGGATCGGATCCCAGTTGGTCGGCTGATAGTGCGGATAGCGCAGGCTGTTGATGCTCATGCAGGCGAGCGTGGTGCCGTCCGGCTTGGCATTGAGCAGCAGTGCCGGCGCCAGTGTACCCGCGGCGCCCGGTCGCGAATCGATCAGGATCGGCTGCCCGAGAATGGGGCCGGCCGTCTCGCCCAAGAGGCGCAGATGCACATCCGTTCCGCCGCCCGCGGCGAAAGGGTTGTAGATCGTGATCGGTTTTTCGGCCTTCCATGGTGCGTCGGCGCGGACGATCGAGGGTGCGACCAGCGCCGCTCCGGCGAGCGAGACGAGCTGACGGCGGTGCAAGGCGAGGGACGGCACGACTTCCTCCATCTTTTTCTTTCCATACCATGCTTTTCCGACACGCGAGGCGTCACGACCGCTATTCCGGCTTTGCATCACGGACTGCTCGCCATGCGGCTGTCCTTTGCTATGATCCGGTCACCGAACCGGCCGTCAGAGCCGGGAGCGAGTACCGGTCTGCCAAGTGGTGTGGGCCGTTTATGCGGGAGGCGTGATGGCGACGGTCGAGATCCGCGATGTGCGGAAGGCGTTCGGGCCGCTCGAAATTTTGCACGGAGTCAGTGTCGATATAGCCGACGGCGAGTTCGTCGTGCTGGTGGGACCGTCAGGCTGCGGCAAGTCGACCTTGCTGCGCATGCTGGCCGGGCTGGAGAACATCACCTCGGGTGAAATCGCGATCGGCGGCAAGGTGGTGAACACCGTGCCGCCCAAGGATCGCGACATCGCGATGGTGTTCCAGAATTACGCGCTCTATCCGCACATGACTGTGTTCGACAACATGGCTTTCTCGCTGACCCTCGCGAAGGCGCCGCGCGCAGTCATGGAGCAGGAGGTCGGCCGCGCCGCCAAGATCCTGGGGCTGGAGCAGCTGCTGCAGCGCTTCCCACGCCAGCTCTCGGGCGGCCAGCGCCAGCGCGTCGCCATGGGCCGCGCCATAGTGCGCAACCCGCAGGTCTTCCTGTTCGACGAGCCGCTGTCCAACCTCGACGCCAAGCTTCGCGTGCAGATGCGCGCCGAGATCAAGGAGCTGCACCAGCGCCTCAAGGTGACAACGGTCTATGTCACGCACGACCAGATCGAGGCCATGACCATGGCCGACAAGATCGTCGTCATGAACGGCGGCAACATCGAGCAGGCCGGCCGTCCGCTGGATCTCTACGACAAGCCGGCCAACCTCTTCGTCGCGGGCTTCATCGGCTCGCCGGCCATGAACATGCTGAAGGGCACGGTGTCGGGTGGCGCGCTGCGCATGGAGGATGGCACGACGCTGCCGCTCACCAACGGCTCGGCATCCCATCAGGGGCCTGTCGTCTACGGCGTGCGGCCCGAGCATCTGCGGCTCGACAGCAACGGCATTCCGGCCACAGTGCAGGTGATCGAGCCGACGGGCTCCGAGACGCAGGTGCTGATGAAGATCGGCGGCCAGCCGGTGATCGGCGCCTTCCGCGAGCGCGTGTCGGCCAAGCCCGGCGAGATCCTGCCGGTGATGCCCGATGCAGCGCTCATTCATCTGTTCGACCAGCAGACCGGTCGCAGGCTCTAGAGAAAAGAAGTCGAGTAAGGAGGAACTTCAGATGGCTTACATTATCAGGCGGCGTGCCGCTCTCATGGGCGGTGCCTCGGCGATGGCGATGGCACTGGCCAGTCAGGCTCGAGGCCAGGACATTCCCAAGGTCGACACGCCCGCGCCCAAACTGGATATCGAGAAGGGCGCGAGCCTGAAGCTGATCCGTCCGGCGCGCTTCGTGGAGCCGGATGAGGTCATCTTCCGCGCCAACAGCGAGAAGTTTGCCAAGCAGTTTGGCGTCGAGGTGAAGGTCGATCTCGTGGGCTGGGAGGACATCACCCAGCAGACCGCCGTGTCCGCCAACACCGGCGCCGGTCCCGACATCATCATCGGTTGGGCGGAAAGCCCGCACATCTACGCCGACAAGGTGCTCGAGCTCTCCGACATCGCCGAGTATCTCGGCAAGAAGTACGGCGGGTGGATGTTCCTCGGCGAGAAGTACGGCAAGAAGGCCAAGACCAACAACTGGATCGGCCTGCCGATGGGCGGCTCGGGCGGCCCGCTCGTCTATCGCAAGTCAGCGGTCAAGGAGGCGGGCTTCGACGCGATCCCGAACGACCTGCCGACCTTCCTGAAGCTCTGCCAGCAGCTCAAGAAGATCAACAAGCCGGCCGGCTTCGCGCTCGGCAATGCCGTCGGCGACGCCAACGGCTTCGCCAACTGGATGCTGTGGGCGCACGGCGCCGCCCTTGTCGACGAAGACGGCAAGGTCACCATCAACAGCAAGGAGACCCTCAACGCGCTGAACTTCGTGAAGGAGCTCTATCCGAGCTTCATCGCGGGCACGATGTCGTGGAACGACATCAGCAACAACCGCGCCTATGCGTCCAAGGAGTTGTTCCTGACGTCGAACGGCGTGTCGCTCTACTTCTCTCTGAAGAACGACCCGGCGACCAAGGAAATCGCCGACGACACCGAGCACGCCGATCTCGTGCACGGCGTCGCGACCTCGGCGCCGATGTCGGCCACGGTCCTGAACGGCATGGTGCTGAAGCACACCAAGTTCCCGAACGCGGCCAAGGCGTACCTCGCCTTCATGATGGAAGCCGAGCAGTACGATCCGTGGCTGACCGGCTGCCTCGGATACTGGGCGCATCCGCTCAACGCCTACAGCAAGAGCAAGGTGTGGGACAGCGATCCCAAGATCACGATCTACAAGAACACGATGAACAACCGGTATTGGACCGGCTACAAGGGCCCGATCACGCAGGCCGCCGGCACCGTCCAGGCCGAATACATCATGGTCCAGATGTTCGCGTCCGTAGCCTCCGGCCAGGCGACGCCCGAGGCCGCCGCCAAGGAAGCCGAGCGTCGCACCAAGCGCTACTACCGCTGAAGCCCGTGAAGGGCGCGGCCGCATCGCCGGCCGCGCCTTTCGCCTTTCATCGACCGGAGGGAAGATGACCGTTGCCACCCTGACCGACTGGACGCGGACCCGACCCCAGCAGAGCTGGATTTCCCGGCTGTTCGACTACAAGCCGTTCCTGGTCTTCGCGTGCCTGTTGCCGGCGCTGGGCCTTCTGCTGGTGTTCCTGACCTACCCGCTCGGCCTCGGCATCTGGCTCTCCTTCACCGACACCAAGATCGGCCGGGCCGGCGAGTTCGTCGGCCTCGACAATTTCGACTACCTGCTCGACGACCCGCAATTCTGGAGCGCCGTCTTCTTCAGCTGTTTCTACACGGCGGTGGCGACGTTCGGAAAATTCGGGCTGGGCCTCTGGCTCGCGCTTCTGCTCAATAACCACGTCCCGTTCAAAAGCCTGTTGCGCGCCATCATCCTGTTGCCCTGGATCGTGCCGACGGTGCTGTCGGCGCTGGTCTTCTGGTGGCTCTACGATCCGCAGTTCTCGGCATTCTCCTATCTCGCCGTCAACGTCCTGCACATCCGCAGCCATCCGTTCGATTTCCTGAGTACGACCTGGCCGGCACGGTGGTCGCTGATCGCCGCCAACATCTGGCGCGGCATCCCGTTCGTCGCGATCTCACTGCTGGCGGGCCTGCAGACCATCTCGCCTTCGCTCTATGAAGCGGCGTTGCTCGACGGCTCCACGTCCTGGCAGCGTTTCCGCTACATCACCTTCCCGATGCTGATGCCGATCCTCGCGATCGTGATGACCTTCTCGATCATCTTCACCTTCACCGATTTCCAGCTCGTCTACGCCATCACGCGCGGCGGACCGCTGAACTCGACGCATTTGATGGCGACGCTCGCTTTCCAGCGCGGCATCTCGGGCGGCGAGTTGGGCGAGGGCGCGGCGATCGCCGTGGCGATGATCCCGTTCCTGGTCTTCGCGACCCTGTTCAGCTACTTCGCGCTCGCTCGGCGCAAGTGGCAGCAGGGAGAAGCCAATGACTGACGTTTCTGCCGGCGCCGGCACGACCAATAGGGCGAGCGCCGTGCCCGAGCAGATGGCTTGGGAGAACCGCTCGCGGCGGCTCGTCACCGTCTACCTGCCGCTGCTCGTGTTCGTGATCGTGCTGCTGTTCCCGTTCTACTGGATGGCGGTGACGACGTTCAAACCGAACGCCGAGCTCTACGATTACAAGAAGTTCAATCCCTTCCTGATCGGCAGCCCGACACTCTATCACGTCAAGCATCTGCTCTTCGAGACGGCGTATCCGCATTGGCTGATGGTCACGATGGGTGTGGCCATCGCGGCGACGACCTTGTCGCTTTTCTCGAGCGTGCTGGCGGCCTATGCGATCCAGCGCCTGCGCTTCCAGGGCAGCCAGTATGTCGGCCTGGGCATCTATCTCGCTTATCTGGTGCCGCCCTCGATCCTGTTCATTCCGCTCGCGACCACCGTCAACCAGCTTGGCCTGTTCGATTCGCCGCTGGCGCTGATCCTGACCTATCCGACATTCCTCGTGCCGTTCAGTACCTGGCTACTGATCGGCTACTTCAAGTCGATTCCCTATGAGCTCGAGGAATGCGCGCTCATCGATGGAGCGACGCGATTGCAGATCCTGCGCCGCATCACGCTGCCCCTCGCCGTGCCGGGCCTGATCTCGGCCGGCATCTTCTCCTTCACGCTCTCCTGGAACGAGTTCATCTACGCACTCGCCTTCATCCAGAGCAGCGACAAGAAGACCGTCTCGGTGGCGATCCTGACGGAACTCGTCTCCGGCGACGTCTATCAATGGGGCTCGCTGATGGCGGGCTCGCTGCTGGGCTCGCTGCCCGTGGCGATCTTCTATTCGTTCTTCGTCGACTACTACGTCTCCTCCCTCACCGGTGCGGTGAAGGAGTAGTCGGGTCAGGCGATCGGCCCCGGCGGTCCGGATGGATGCGGCACGCTGGGTGGACCGACTTCGGGCGACGGTACACCGGCGGGCGGCATCTCGGGCGGAATTGGATTGGTCTTACCCGGCGGCGGCGGTGCCTCCGGTACGGGTTGCGGCGGCCGTTGGTCGGGCTTGTCCGGCATGAAAATCTCCCTTGAAGAAGAGAATGCCCGCCGACCGGCGGGCATTCCTTCAACTCCACTAGCTAATCAGACGATCACGAGCGGTCGCTGCCGTGGCCCTGATCATGGCCAGGCTTCTGACCGGGCGTACCGGGCTTGCCGCCCGTCGACCCCGGCTTCTGATTCTGGCGCTGCTGCTGCTCGCGTTGCTGTTGCTCGCGCTGTTGCTGCTCACGCTGCTGCTGCGACGGGTTCTGGTTGTTCTGCTGGTTCATGACCGTGCGTCCTCTCCACGTTCGCGGCGACGCCCGGGATGGGCGCCGCTGTCTTAAAAAACGCTCCGCGACGGAGGGAGGTTGCCGTCTCTTTCGGCTTATAAGATCCTGCAATAAAACACTATTTCGCTGCGGGGCCAGCCGCTGCGGCACCCGGCCGCGTATTGGCGTAGGTGGCGTCAAAGCCGAAGATTTCCTTCAGCGCGTGGGGCTCCATGAGGCGGCCGAGATCGGCAATTCCCGCGGTCTTGGCGGGCTTGAGCGTCACGATCAGTGGGCCCTTGGGCGCCTGCCAATCGCCGACGAACGAGGCGACGGCGTCGAGCGCACCCTGACTCTCTGGTCCTTGCGCGGCCGAGAAGGAAGCGATCCATAGCAGCGCCAGCGCCACCATGCTGTCTGCCGAGCCATTTTGCTGCTGCGCGAGGGCCGGCAGGAGCTTGGCCGTGAGACCAGTGTCTTCGAACGTGAGCGCTGCCGTGCGTAAGCGAGCGTCGTCCATGGTGTCCTGCATCTCTTCTGCCCTATCGCTCACGCCGTCCATCACCAGACTCAGCGACAATCTCGCCTGGTCGCGCAGAATCACCTCGAACCTGTTCAGGGTGAGCACCTTTTTGTCGGCATCGAGTCGATAATCGAGCGCGATATCGGCGGAGTTGGCTGAAATGCCATAGGCCGTCAGCAACTGTGTCAGGGGCCGATCGCCCGTCACACCTTCCAGCTTGATATTGGCGAAGCGCGGCAGGGTGTTGCCGTCATTGTCCCTCAGTCGATCGAAATCGAGCGCTTCGACGGTCACTTGCTCGATCTTGAGTGTGCTCGCCGGGCTTCCCGTCTTGGCATTGGCCGGTATCACCGCCACGACGTCGCGCAACACGAAGCCTGTGTCGCTCAGGGGCTCGGCTTTGTCGTAGGTAAGCTTGTCGAGCGCGATATGCGGCATGATCTCGCGTTCGAAGCGCTCGAGGCCGTTCTGTGCCGCCGCGCTCGGGACGATTGCCCAGGCGAACGCCATGCTCGCCAGCACGCCCGATAGCCTCATCGACCCCTCCGCTGAACGCCTGACGCGAGCGTACCACCCAGGGCGGCTCAGTCGATCTGCGTTTGTGGCCGAAACCCGCCGAGCGCGGCCGCCATATCGGACGTCGTGAATCTTGGGCGCAACGCTTCGGGCAAACGGGCGTTAGTCGAGGCAGACCCCTTTTTTCGCAGGAGCCTCAAATGAAGCGACTGTCTGTGATCACTCTTGCCCTGATCGGCCTGGCGGGCATCGCCCAGGCGCAACCCATGATCAGCTCGCCTCCGCAGCCTTCGCCGGGCGACTACACGACGCGCGAACGGCCGGGCCTGCAGCCGATGGATCAGCAGGCCGAGTCGGTCTCGCCCTACGTCGGTACTCGCGTTCACCCCGAAGCGTTCCGCGACGAATACGGCTTCCGTTATGATAGCCGCGGCAATCGCATCGATGCGCAGGGGCACGTGATCTCGCCGCATACCACGACGCCGTAGTGCGTCGGCGCCACTGGCGCGAAAGAGGAAGGGCCCGACGGTCGTCGACTGCCGGGCTTTTTCTTTGCGTGGCGCCGCTCTAGTGTGCGGGGAGCAAAGACGGAAAAGGGGGAGGCTACAATGGGAATCCGGAGGCTCGGACGTCGTCATGCCTTGATGTTGGGCGGCGCCACTGCCGTGGGGCTCGCCGCGCCCGCCCTCGCACAGGAGCCGGCCAAGAGGCCTGCGCAGATCGTGGTCAACCACTCCGGTGGCTCGATGGGTACGGCCATGCGCAAGGCTTTCTTCAACAGCTTCGAGAAGAAGTACGGAATCCGCGTCGTCGAAACGAGCCCGGCTGATTTCGGCAAGCTGCGCGCGATGGTCGACTCTGGCAACGTCGAATGGGACGTCACCGAGATCGGCGGCCAGGACGCGATCCGCGCCACGGAGATGAAGCTCGTCGAGAAGATTGACGATTCGATCGTCGATCGCTCCAAGTATCCTGAAAAGGCGCGCAGCCCCTACGTTTACGCTTCGTCGGTCTACACGACGATCATCGGCTACCGTACCGACGTCTTCAAAGACGGCAACCATCCCAAGAGCTGGGCCGACTGGTGGGACGTGAAGAAATTCCCCGGACCGCGCTCCATGCGCAATCATCCGACGGACAATCTCGAATTCGCGCTGCTGGCCGACGGCGTGCCGAAGGACAAGATCTATCCCATCGACTTCGACCGTGCCTTCAAGAAGCTCGATCAGCTGAAGCCGCATGTCACCAACTGGTGGGCGACGGGACAGCAGCCGGCGCAGCTCCTGCTCGACAAGGAAGTTGTGCTGGCGACTGGCTGGAACGGCCGCTTCTTCGACCTGATCAAGAAGGGTGCCCCGCTCGCTATCGAATGGAACGAAGGTGCGCTGAAACAGGGCAGCTTCGTCATCCCGCGCGGCGCCAAGAACATCTACTGGGCGCAGAAGATGCTGGCCGAGATGTCGATCCCACAGGCGCAGGCGATCTACGCCCAGGAACTCGGTTATCCCGGCCTCAACCTCGACTCGCTGAACTACGTCGACGCCAAGGTGAAACCCTTCCTGCCGACTCAGTACATCGACCAGCAGTTCTGGGTCGATGACAATTGGTACGCCCAGTACGGCAACAAGGCCGTGGAGCTGTGGAACGCCTGGATGCTGAAGAAGGCTTAAGCAATTGGCAGAGCGCTCCGGGGAGCTGCGCGTCGAGGGTGTGAGCAAGCGCTTCGGCGAGGTGCTCGCGCTCGACCGCGTTTCGCTCAACATCGCGCCGGGCGAGCTGCTCACCATTCTGGGGCCGAGCGGCTCGGGCAAGACGACCCTGCTCAAGATCGTCGCGGGCTTCGAGCGGCCCGAAGGCGGGGCGGTGAAGGTCGACGGCGTCGAGATCACCTCGCTGCCGCCGGCCAGGCGCGACATCGGCATGGTGTTCCAGAACTATGCGCTGTTCCCACATCTCACGGTGCACGGCAATGTCGCTTTTCCGCTCGAAATGCGCGGCGTTTCCAGGAGCGAGATCGGTCGACGCGTCGGCGAAGCGCTGGCCATGGTGGAGTTGGCCGGGTACGGCCAGCGCCTGCCCAAGCAGCTTTCGGGCGGCCAGCAGCAGCGTGTGGCACTGGCCCGTGCCATCGTCTTCAATCCGCGGCTCCTGCTGCTCGACGAGCCGTTCGGCGCGCTCGACCGCAAGCTGCGCGAGACCATGCAGCTCGAAGTGCGCCGCCTGCAACGCCGGCTCGGGCTGACCACGATCTTCATCACCCACGACCAGGAGGAGGCGCTGGTCCTGTCCGACCGGATCGCGGTGATGAACAAAGGCGCGATTCAGCAGATCGCCACGACGACCGAGATCTACGAGCGCCCGGCCAATGACTTCGTCGCCGACTTCGTGGGCGAGAGCAACATCTTCCACGGAACGCTCACCGAGCCGGGTTATGTGAGCCTGGAAGGTGGACGGCGGGTGCAGATCAATTCAGGCGCGCTGCCCGTCGGCAAGCGGCTCGGCGTGTTGATGCGGCCCGAACGCTTTGGCGGCGGCGCCAACACCTTCATCGGTGAAGTCCGCGAGGCAGTTTATCTTGGCTCTTCCTTCAAGCTTCGGCTCGCCTGCAATGACGGGCTCGAACTGGTCGTCCGCCAACCCGCGCGCGGCAAGCTGCCGGCGGCAGGCGAGCGGGTGACGGTCTCCATCGACCCGGACGCGATCCATGTCTTCTAGCCGGAGCGCTTGGCCGGGCTTGCCGGCGTTGATCCTGCTGTTCTGCTTCTTCCTGTTTCCGGTCGCGCGCATGCTGGGCTTCAGCATCGAAGGAGGCACACTCGACTGGTACGCCAAGGCGCTGGGCGAGGGCCTCTATCTGCAGGTCTTCTGGAACACCTTCGAGATCGCGCTCTGCGTCACGGCGATCTGCCTCGTGCTGGGCTATCCGCTGGGCTTCCTCATCGCCACCACGACACCGGGCTGGGCGACACTCGGCTTCATCTTCGTGCTGCTGCCGCTCTGGACCTCGGTGCTAGTGCGTACCTACGCCTGGATGGTGCTGCTCGGCCGCAACGGCGTCTTCAATCGCCTGCTGCTCGATGGAGGCATCGTTACCGACCCGATACCGATGCTGAACAACTTCACCGGCGTGCTGATCGGCATGGTGCACGTGCTGTTGCCCTATATGGTGCTGCCGATCTACGGCGCCGTGCGCCGGCTCGATCCGGCCATCGTCTCGGCCGCCGAGGGGCTGGGCGCATCGGAGTTCAGCGTCTTTCGCCGTATCTACCTGCCGCTCACCCTGAACGGCATCCTGGCCGGTTCCATCATCGT
>Ga0153954_1001797_pt1 | contig 10469 bp, 8 predicted proteins | sample TSFL038MetaG_FD_102277 | JGI IMG/M metagenome (GOLD analysis project Ga0153954, IMG submission 102277) | Attine ant fungus gardens microbial communities from Florida, USA - TSFL038 MetaG | ecosystem: Host-associated > Fungi > Mycelium > Unclassified | place: USA: Florida, Wekiwa Springs State... | reverse complement strand
GCCTCACAGCGGCCCCGCTCGCGCGGTGCAAGCCCTTGCGCTTCGCTAATCCTTCGCCACCATCAGGCTGGATAGAGGACTTGCACCTCCAAGCTATCGATCATGCTCGGCACACAACAAAAAGCCCGGCGCAACGGCCGGGCTTCAGATGACGTGCCTGCGGTGTCGGATCAGATGCCCGACATTGCGCTTTCCAGCCCCAGGAGGTGGGCAAGAGACCTCAGTTCGCGGCGCTGATCATCGCTGAAGCTCATCACCAGGGGGAAGCCCGCAGACTTGAGCCCTTCGATGTTGACCTTGCTCGTGTCGATGGCGGCAACGCGGGCGCCTTTGTCCTTGCGGTATTCCATCTTGCGCAGCTCGGCCTCGACCGCGGGCCAGTAGCGTTGCTGGTCAGGCGTCAGGTTGAGCCGCCGCTTGATGCTGGCGATCTGCGAATCATTGAGCACGGCGTTCGAACGGTGCACGGGCTTGGGCGCCACCGTTGCCGGCTTGGACGACACCGAGGCGAGCGCAAACTTGGGCGTCGCCGGCGCGGAATTGCCTGCCGGCGCGTTGGGCGCGAGCGCGGCGACCTTGGCCGCTTTCGGCGTAGCCTCGACCGCTTTCGGCGCGGTCTCGACCGGCTTCGCGGCCGCTTCCGGCGGATTCACCTCGGCTTCGCGCGCTGGTGCAGGCGCCGCCGATGCAGGCGCCGCTGGTGCGGCCCCGACGATTCCAGTGCCGCCCGCAATCGGTTGCGGGCTGAACAAGGCCATGTTGCTGTCGGCCGATGCGAGCATGACCGGGCGTACCTCGGCCGGGGCCGCAGTCTCGGCCGCAGCCACAGTCTCGGTCGCAGTTGCCGTCTCGATCCAGTCGGCCGGAAAGCGCAAATTGACGGTATCGGAGGGGGACATGTCGGCAGCCACCACGGCTGCGGCGTCGGCGGTCGCGAAGCTCGTGCGGGCGATCAGGCCGAGATAGAGGCCTCCGGCACCCGCTGCGCCCACCAGGGCCAAGCCCACTGCAACGCTCGCGCTGATACGACCAGACTGCCCCCGCATGCCCCTCTCGCGTATTGGTATCCCCAAGCCCCCAGTAGTGTGCGCGAAACAAGCTTAATTATGGCTTAGCCTTGACCATTTCCCGGTCTTTTACCTCCGGGATGGGGAGCGAACGGCGCGGCCGCCGCCCCAAAGAGGCGCCCCAAAAGAAAAGCCCGGCACGAGGCCGGGCTTCTCGCATATCGCTCTGGAGAGAAACGGCTTATGCCGCCTCTTCCTCCACCACCGTCTCGTCGTCCTCGCCTTCGGCCTCGGCCTCGCTGCCTTCGGTCGGCTTGGGACCACGGCGCGGTCCCTTGGCGAGCGCAGCCTCGATCTCCTTGATCGCCTCAGTCTCGGTGATGCGCTGCACCGCCGAGATTTCCCGCGACAGGCGGTCAAGCGCAGCCTCATAGAGCTGACGCTCGGAGTAGGACTGCTCGGGCTGGGTGTCCGACCGGTAGAGGTCGCGCACGACCTCGGCGATCGCAACGATGTCGCCCGAATTGATCTTGGCCTCGTATTCCTGCGCACGCCGCGACCACATGGTGCGCTTGATGCGGGCCCGGCCCTTCAGCGTCTCGAGCGCGCGCTTCACCAGCGGCGGCTCGGCGAGCTTGCGCATGCCGACCGACGCGATCTTGGCGGTCGGGACCCGCAGGGTCATCTTGTCCTTGACGAAATTGATGACGAACAGCTCAAGCTTGGCGCCCGCAACCTCCTGCTCCTCGATCGCCACGATCTGGCCTACGCCGTGCGACGGGTAGACGATGAACTCGTTGGTCTTGAAGCCCTGACGTTGGGTCGTCTTCTTGCTGGTGGTCATTCCAGGGGTCGCTCCTTCGTCCGGCTTGCGGCGGACGGGTGTCTTGGCCACGGGAGGCACCCGCCGCGTCGCCGCGCGCGGAGCCTGCGATGCCCTCCGGCGGGCACCGGCTGAGGTCTTCTTGGTCCGCCGGGCTACGGCGGTGGTCTTCTTAGACCGATGGCGCGTCTTTCCTGCCACGGCGATCTGCGTGGATCTCACGTCCCTAGTTGACGGTTCCTCGGATACGACCCGAAAAATAATGCTCCCCTGGGGGAGCAGCTCGGGCGTTTGGCGATTTTGCTCATTTTTCAGATATATAGCACATTTTTCGGGGAAATCAAAGCTTTACGGCAGCGCAAAGGTCGAAATTCAGTCATTCCAGCATTACAATTTTGTCACGGCTGGTTAATGCACAGCCTGTTCACGGCTTTGGCCGCAAAACAGGTCGGACGCTTCTCGTTTATGGGTGTTTGACGTACGTGAGCGCTTGTAGCCCGGATGGAGCGAAGCGCAATCCGGGGTTAGTTGTACGCGGCCATGCGCGTCCCGCATTACGCGCTGACGCGCTCCATAGCGCGTCGGAAGACGCGCGTGAACGCGCTTATGCGGGCTACAGGCTAGAACAAATCAGTCGCCGCTGCCCGGATTGGGGGAAAAATGCTCCTCCAGCTTGTTGGGCACATCCTCCCATTCCTTGCTGTCGGGCGGAGGATCCTTCTTGGCCGTGATGTTGGGCCAGACCTTTGCGTATTCCGCGTTGAGTTTCAGGAACTTCTCCAACCCCGGTTCAGTATCGGGCTTGATCGCGTCGATCGGGCATTCCGGCTCGCAGACACCACAGTCGATGCATTCGTCGGGGTGGATGACGAGCATATTCTCGCCCTCGTAGAAGCAATCGACGGGGCACACCTCGACGCAATCGGTGAATTTGCACTTAATGCATTTGTCGTTGACGACGTAGGTCATTATCAACTCTCCGCACGCGCCGGTCAGTTAGCGCATGACTTTCCGGCAGGCAAGACTGCGACCGGCGCGCTTGTACCGCCATGTTTGGCCCCCCTACGTGGGCGCATTCAGTCTTCGTCCATGCTGGTAAAGCGGACGATCGCGCGTCGTTGACGTTTGGTCGGACGGCCAGCTCCGCCGTCGCGGACTGCCGGTGGCGGCTCGGGCGGCGCCGACATCGACACCGCCTCGATCAGGGCGCACAGCGCGCGTGCATCCTCGGCCGAGCCGCGCCGCTCGGCAAAGCCGAGCACCTTGAGCACGCGCACCGCATGGTCGAGCGTGACAGTTACCACGTCCCCGGTCCGTACCAGCTGACTCGGAGCGTCGATCCGCTGGCCGTTGATGCGCACATGCCCCGCCGCAGTGAGCGCCGATGCGGCCGACCGCGTGCGCACCACGCGTGCATGCCACAGCCATTTGTCGATGCGCTGGCGCTGCAGTGACGGCTGGACGGCGGTCAAACCAAGCCTGCCCTCGCGACTTTATATCCGGGCTAGTGCGCTTTCTAGTCCTTGGTGTTCGCCTCGAGCTGCGCTTTCAACGCCGCCAGCTTGGCGAACGGCGAATTCGGATCGGGCTCGCGATCACGGTGATCGCCGCGGCCCTTGATGTATTTGGCGCGCAGGGCCGGATCGCGATCCGGCCGGTCGCCGCGCGGCGGCCGGTCGGAACGATCACCGCGATGCGGGCGATCACCACGCTCCTCGCGGTCCGGGCGACCTTGGCGGTCGCCGCGCTGGTGTCGGTCCGGACGCGGCCCGCGCGCCTCGCGGTCGCCGCGCGCCTCGTGATCGCGGCGGTCGGAACGGTGGTGACGCGGCTGGTCCTGAGCAGGAGCGGGCCCTCGTTCGGCCGCGCTCGACGCGCCATCGGCGGCCGGCGCTGCTGCGTCAGCCGTGGCAGCGACGGGCTGCGCATCGCCGCGTTGCGGGCGACGGTGCCGTGGCGGACGTTGCGACGCATTGCGTTCCTGCCGCTCGTGGCGCGGTCGGCGGGGCTGATCCTCGCGCCGGCCAGGCCGCCAGACCTCGATCAACTCCGGCTCCGCCGGCGCGGCGGCGGCAACTTCCGCCGCCGGGGTCTCGGGTTGCGGCTCCGCGACAGCATCTGCGGACACAGCATCTGCAGACACAACATCTGCAGACACAGCGTCTACCGATGGCTCTGCCGCGCTTGCTGGCCGCGGCTCCGCGGTCGCTTCCGGCTGCGGCTCTGCCTGCGGCTGAGCTGCGGCGTCTGCCACCGCCACCGGCTCTGCCGCGGGTGCGGCTTCCATCTCCGCCGCTGCAGGCTCGATGACCACCGACGTGGCCTCGATCTCCGCCGGCACCGGGTCGACGACGGTCTCGGCCGTCGCGTCACCTTCACCGACAGGCGGCGTCAACGCCGCATCCTGCTCCACAGCGTCCTGCGGCGCTGCGTCCTCCCCGTGGTCCGGAGCGGCGTCGGACGCGGCGGCAGCTTCGACCGGCGGCGCGGCGGCAACGGGCGCGACCGGCGCCTCGACCGGTTTGGGCCGCTTCTCCATGCGGTAGCCGAGCGAGCGCAGCACCGAGGCGAAGTCCTCGCCCGAGCAACCCGCCAGCGATGTCATCCCGACGGTGATCGTGAATCCGAAGCCGTCGATGGCGCCTTGCGGCTTGGGGCCGGGGCTGCCGGCGCGCCACGCCAGCGCCGGGCGGATGAGGTCGGCGAGGCGTTCGAGAATGTCGACGCGCACCGCGCGTTCGCCGCAGACGCGATAGCCGGCCGTGCGATAGAGCACGTTGTCGATGGTCTTGTCGGCGGCGATCGAGGTGCGGCCGCTGCCGGCCAGCTGCTCGACCACGTCGAGCCCCTTGGTTTCGGGTCCGCCGTGCTTGAGCGCGTAGAGCTGCGTCGCCAGGACCCGCGGCGCCGGCTTCAGAAGCGACGGCACATAGATATGGTAGGCGCCGAAGCGCACGCCGTATTTCCGCAGCGTGGCGCGCGACGGCTGGTCGAGGCCTTTGACCTCGTCGGCAACCTTGGCGCGATCGAGCACGCCGAGCGCTTCGCTGAGCTGGAAGGCGACGCCGCGCGCAATGCCGGTCACGTCCTCGGCCGCCGACAAGCGGAACAGCGGCTCGAGCACACGCTCGATGTACGACTTGAGCCAGAGATCCAGCCGCGCTTGCACCCCGTCACGCGGGGCGCCCGTGAGATGCTCGTCGGCGATGATGCGCAGGCGCGGCTTGAGCGCCTCCTCGCCGGGAACGAGCTTGGCGACTGCCTGGCCGAGCCAGCGGATGGCGCCGTCGGTGGCAAGCACGAACTGGCCGTCGGCGGCCTGCGCCAGCCGGGTGGCGCGCGCATTGATCTCGCCCGCGAGCGCTTTTTGTGCGGCGCCGGCGAGCGCCTTGGCTTCGGAGCCCGCCGCCGACGCCGCCGGTGTGAACGTGAAGCCGTCGAGCCGCCCGATGGTGTGGCCTTCGACCACGACCTCGCCGCTCTTGCCGATATCGGTCTCGAGCACGGTGTTCTCGCGCAGCCGGCGCATCAGCACGCTGGTGCGGCGATCGACGAAGCGCTCGGTCAGGCGCTCGTGCAGCGCATCCGACAGTTTGTCCTCGACGGCGCGGGTGACGCCCTGCCAGTGCTCGGGGTCGGCGAGCCAGTCCGGGCGGTTGGCCGCGAAAGTCCAGGTACGGATATGGGCGATGCGGTTGGAGAGCGTGTCGATGTCGCCCTCCGCGTGATCGGCCTCGTTGACCTGGCGGGCGAACCAGTCGGTGGGCAGCACGCCCTCGCGCATCAGGTACCCATAGAGCGTGGTCGCGAGCTCGGCGTGGGTGGCGGGCGAGATCTTGCGATAGTCGGGGACCTGGCAGACCTCCCACAGCCGCTCGACCGCATCGCGCGTGGTCGCGAGCGCGCGGATCTCGTCGTCGCGCGAGGCGTGATCGAGCACCAGGATGTCCTCGCCGACCGGCGCGCGCGTGAGCGCGGTGTCCTTCGGCGTCTCGCCGAGCGAGGCCTGCAGCGCGCCGATCGAGGTGAATTCGAGGTCGGTGTTGCGCCACTGCAGCACCTTGATCGGCTCGAAGGTATGGCTCTCGAGCGCCTGGGCAAGCTCGGTCTCGAACGGCGGGCAGCGGCCGGTGGTGCCGAAGCTGCCGTTGCGGGTGGCGCGACCGGCGCGGCCGGCGATCTGCGCGAGCTCGGCCGGATTGAGCCTGCGGAACTGATAGCCGTCGAACTTGCGGTCGGACGCGAAGGCGACGTGGTCGACGTCGAGGTTGAGCCCCATGCCGATGGCGTCGGTCGCGACCAGATATTCGACATCGCCGGACTGGTAGAGCTCGACCTGCGCATTGCGCGTGCGCGGCGACAGTGCCCCCATCACCACGGCGGCTCCCCCGCGCTGGCGGCGGATCAGTTCGGCGATCTCGTAGACCTCGTCGGCGGAGAACGCGACGATGGCGGACCGGCGCGGCAGGCGGGTGAGCTTCTTCTCCCCCGTGAACGAGAGCTGCGACAGCCGCGGCCGTGTCAGCACATGGCAACAGGGCAGCAGCCGCTCGACCATCGGACGGACCGTCTGCGCGCCGAGCACCAGCGTCTCCTCGCGGCCACGGCGGTTGAGGATGCGGTCGGTGAAGACATGGCCGCGGTCGAGATCGGCGCCGAGCTGCACCTCGTCGATCGCGACGAAGGCGACATCGAGATCGCGCGGCATGGCCTCAACGGTGGAGACCCAGTAGCGCGGGTTCGGCGGCTTGATCTTCTCCTCGCCGGTGATGAGCGCGACCGCATCGGCGCCGGCGCGCTCCGCCACCTTGTTGTAGACCTCGCGCGCCAAGAGCCGCAGCGGCAGGCCGATAATGCCGGAGGAATGACCCAGCATGCGCTCGATGGCCAGATGGGTCTTGCCGGTGTTGGTCGGCCCGAGCACGGCGGTCACGCCGGCGCCGCGCGCACCAGCATCGCGGTTCGTGGGAGAGGAGAAGGAAATGGGCATCGAGGGAAGACTTGAGCGGGTGTCTGTTGTGTGACGCTACGTTGTCCGACGCTGTGTTGTGCGCCGCCTGATCGCTTGGCCGTTGGTCGTGTGACGCCTAGTTCATATCATTCCGCATCCACGATCCCGTCATGCCAAGATGGCGCGCCCAACGCGGCGCGCCGAAGTCGGTAGCCTGCAGATAGCGGATCGAGCCGCGCGCGCTTATGCCTTCTGTTCAAGCAGTGCCGCAAGCTGCGCACGCATGCCCCCGATAAGATACCGGCTTCCGCCGACTCCCGCAAACGACATTCCAGCAAGTGGTAGGCCAGTAGCGGTCCCCGCCGGTCCGGCGGAGCGGCTTTTCACATGACATCGTGACGGCACAGGGCTGTGACAACGCCTGTGCTTAACCTGTGGAACGAGTCTCGAACGAATCGCGCCCGAATCGCTGACTCGCGCTTGGTCGGATTCGTTCACGGCCATATCTCGTGGCGCTACGTCTCCGCCCCCCAAAATCGGGTAACCGCCTGGACCGACCCAACCTGGCGCATGGGAGATCGCAAAGCGGCGCGGGAAAACGAAGAGCAAGCACCTGCGGCATGATCGCGCGAATGGACTCCGTCTCTCGGAAAAGATCATGTGCAAACAAAGCGCTAGAGCATTTTCAGGAAAAGTGGAGACGGGTTTTTCGCCCGAAAATGCAACCAACTTAAAAGGCTGGAGGATTGCGCAGACCACCGTCGCGACGTTCCGACGCGTCACTGCATTTTCGCGCTGGCCTTGCCGGGTTGCGCGACCGAGACGAACTGTGTCGCCTGCATCACGCCGACCCCGAGCGGGGTCGGCACCGACACGCGATAGGGAACCATCACCCGCGTACCTGCGATCGGGGCAAGCCAGAGCTCGATGTCACGCAGCTGGGTGAGATACTTGATGGCGGCGCGATCGGGGATATGCCCCGCAATGGGCGCAAAATGGACCGCGCAGACCACGACCGTACCCTGGTAGCCCTTGTCCGCCTTCACCCGGTCGAGGCGCTTGAAGCTGAGGTGCAGGTCGTAGCGCATGCGGCCATCGAAGATCGACAAGGTGCGCTGGCAGGCTTGCGGCACGAAGGTGTCGCCATTGCCCGGAACCCGCATCAGCGATGCCGTCATCGGGTCCGTTACGCCGCGGCGGTGTGCCTCGGTCAAGGGAATGCGGTCGGGCGCGGGCGTCGCCGGCGGTTCCGCCACGAACTCCTTCACATTGCCCGCGCTGATCACCATGCGCACATCGTCCGACTTCTGGTCGGTGACGATGCTCGATACGTAAGTGGAGGGGTTGGGCTGGCCGCCCGAAACCGTGCCGCGCGCTGCGCTTTGGCCCTGGCCGCTGGCGAATACGCGCATCACGCCGGTGGTGGCGCCGCTCGCCGACGCGGTGAAATGATCGTCCCCGATGTCGATGACCCATGCGCCGCGGCCGATCGGCAGGCCGCCGAGCGAAACCGTGTAGCGGGCGTCGAGCTTGCCTTGCGCAAAGCCGTGGGAGACCTGCGCGTCCGCCGCCACCATTGCGAGCGTGGCGGCGCCGAACAGCGTCGCGTGACGGCTCAGGCGAAATCGAAGTGATCTCACGAAGCGCAATCCCCGAAGCGCAGCGACGGAACGGACCGGCGTCTCGATTCCGACGCTTCTACCCCTTTGCAGCCGCATCTTGTCCCGATCAAGGCGAGTTTCGCGGACCGCACGGACTTTCCCGCACCGCGGGCCGCCCCGGTGGAACCGCGTGGGCGCCTTGACGCCCCTTGCCCCGCTGACTATAGCTCCGGCCGGCTTGCATAAGCCGTAGGGCGGTCCGGCAGCACATGCGCGATTGGCGCCGGTGGCGGGACCCACGACATTCTGATCATTACCCGAGGTTTCCCATGTCGCGGCGCTGCGATTTGACCGGCAAATGTGCGCAGGTCGGCCACAAGGTGAGCCACTCGAACATCAAGACCAAGCGGCGGTTCCTGCCGAACCTGCTGAACGTCACCATGATCTCCGACGTGCTCGGCCGCGAGGTGAAGCTGCGGGTGTCGGCGCACGCGCTCCGCTCCGTCGACCATCGCGGCGGGCTCGACGCCTTCCTGCTGAAGGCCCATGACGACGAGCTCTCCGTCAAAGCGCTCGAGCTCAAGCGCCAGATCAAGAAGAAGCAGGCGGCCCCCGCCGCCGCTGCCTGACGGCGTAGGCATTGTAGGTTGGGTCGAGTTCTTCACGAGACCCAACATCTCGCGGGTCGGAACGTTGGGTCTCGCCAGAGACCGCGAAGACGGGCGTAAACGCCCTTGTGGGGCTCGACCCAACCTACTCCAGCATCACCACCACACCCCCTCACGGCTCAGCCAGCGTGAACTGCAGCAGCAGCGTACGCTGAAGCACCGAGAAATTGTCGTCGGAGACGAGGGTGAGCACGATCTCGCCGTGCTCACCGCGGTGGACGCTCAACCCTTCCATGTTGTCGATCTCGTAGCCGAGATCGGCCTCCATCAGGATCGGGCCGTCCACCACCGCGCCCGGCCTGACCTCGGCAAGCGCAATGCGGCGCAGGCGCACGAACAGCCCGCTGGTCCAGCTGAACTTGCGCTCCAGGATGACGAGGTCGCCGCCCGGCAGCAGCGCCGCGTCGCTGATGTCATAGGACGCACTGCGCTTGACCGTGAACGTGCCGGGGCTCGCGCCGCCGATCAGGAACGCAAGGATGTTGCCGGCGTGGTCGAGACCGCGTTCCGAGATTGCGATCAAGGTGCCCGGCAGCGCCGTTCCCTTGGGTGCGAATACCAGCGCCTCCAGGCCCTTGTTCGCAGGGAGCGAACGCAGTCCGGGCGGGACTGCGATCGCCTGCCCGCGCGCGAGCAGGCCATCCTTGCCGTAGTTGAAGCGCACGATCTGATGGACGCGCTCGATCCCCACATAGAGCGTGCCGTCGTCCTCGGCGATCGATTCAGTGTCGTACCAGCCGCGATCGATGAGCGGCCGGCCGTCGGCGCCGAGGATCGGGGCCATCTCCGCATCGGCGATGGCGTCGGGCCTGGTGCCCTGATAGGCGATGCGGCCGCGCAGCCACCAGCCCTTGTCGGTCAGGGAAATGAAACGCGCGCCGTCGGTCGCGACCCGGATCGCCGAAAGGCCGCCGAAATGCCGGTACGGCGAACGCAGCGCCATGCCGCCGCGAAACTCCAGCAGCCCGAACTGCCGCCGCGAGCGGTCGCGGATGTCGAAGCTCGCGATCGGCTGGGCATCGATGTCGATCGCGACCGGCGCAGCAGCCGGAGTCGGCGCCTCTGCGGCGCTATTCATAGCCACCACGCCCGCAAAGACAGCGAGCGCGATGGCAATCAAGGCAACATTGGCAGGACGGGATGCGAGACGGAGGCGGCGAAACGGCGCGCGATCGCTCACGCGTCGAGCCTTCTGCGCACCCGCGGCGCCGGCTCGGCCGGCGCCTCCTCGTCGAACAGCTCGGCAAGCTTCTCGGTCATGACGCCGCCCAGCTCCTCGGCATCGACGATGGTGACGGCGCGGCGATAGTAGCGGGTCACATCGTGACCGATGCCGATGGCGATCAACTCGACCGGCGAGCGCGTCTCGATCTCCTCGATCACCCAGCGCAGGTGGCGTTCGAGATAATTGCCGGGATT
>Ga0153954_1001796_pt1 | contig 10469 bp, 7 predicted proteins | sample TSFL038MetaG_FD_102277 | JGI IMG/M metagenome (GOLD analysis project Ga0153954, IMG submission 102277) | Attine ant fungus gardens microbial communities from Florida, USA - TSFL038 MetaG | ecosystem: Host-associated > Fungi > Mycelium > Unclassified | place: USA: Florida, Wekiwa Springs State... | reverse complement strand
GGCGTGATCGTGCAGAACGTCACGCTGCACAACGAGGACTACATCAAGGGCATCGGTGGCAAGGGCGAAGTGCTGCGCGAGGGCCGCGATATCCGCATCGGTGATACCGTGGTGGTCCAGCGCGCCGGCGACGTGATCCCGCAGGTGGTCGACGTCGTCATCGACAAGCGGCCAAAGAGCACGAAGGAATATCACTTCCCGAAGAAATGCCCGTGCCCGCTGCATACCGATGTGGTGCGCGAGGAAACCGCGACCGGCGAGGAAGGCTCGCGCGCCCGCTGCAGCGGCGAGTTCGCCTGTCCGTATCAGAAGATCGAGCATCTGAAGCTGTTCGCCTCGCGCCGCGCCTTCGACATTGACGGTCTCGGCGAGAAGCAGATCGAATATTTCTTCGAGCAAGGCTGGGTGAAGGAGCCCGCTGACATCTTCACGCTGGCTGCGCGCAACAACAAGCTCAAGCTCGAAGAGATCGAGGGCTATGGCGAAACATCGGTGCGCAACCTCTTCAATGCGATCGAGCAGCGGCGAAGGATCGCGCTGGAGCGTTTCATCTATGCGCTCGGCATGCGCCATGTCGGCGAGACCACCGCGCTGGCGCTGGCGCGCGGCTATGGGTCCTGGGACGCATTTCACGACGCCTGCCTGATGGTTGCGAAGGGCGACGAGGAGGCGATTGCCGACATGGACGCACTCGATCAGATCGGCGACACCGTGATCCAGAGCATCGCTGCCTATTTCGGTGAAAACCATAACCGCGGCATCGTCGAGCGCTTGACGAAGGAAGTCACGATCCTTGATGCCGAGAAGCCGAAGAGCAATTCGGCAATCGCCGGCAAGACCGTGGTGTTCACGGGATCGCTGGAGAAGATGACGCGCGACGAAGCCAAGGCCACCGCCGAGCGGCTGGGCGCCAAGGTTTCGGGCTCAGTGTCGAAGAAGACCGACTATGTCGTCGCGGGCCCCGGCGCCGGCTCGAAACTCGCGGAAGCCCAGAAGCACGGCGTGAACGTCCTGACCGAGGACGAGTGGCTGAATCTGATCGGGGAGTGAAGGACAGTGCGTCTTTTCGTCATGGCCGGGCTTGTCCCGCCTGCGGGGCCGAAGCCCCTTCGGCGCGGCGAAGGCCCGGCCATCTACGTCTTTATGCCGCCAAGACGTGGATGCCCGGCACAAGGCCGGGCATGACGACTATTCGCTGGCGTGCAGCGTGCCTCACAACATCGCCGATTCTTCCTCTTCCGCCTGCTCCATCAACTCCTCACTGACCACGATCTTCGGCCGCGGCACCAGGAAGATCATGGTCGAGGCGCAAGCCAGCGACACCGCGAAGATCGCGCTGGTCAGCGGCAGCGTGGTTGTGAAATGCCCGCCAAGATAGGCCCCGAACTGCGATACCAGCGCGCCGACGCCCATCTGCAGGAAGCCCATCGCCCCGGAGGCGGTGCCGGCAGCCTGCGGCCGCACACTGAGCGCGCCAGCGGCCGAGTTCGACATCACGAACGCATTGGCGAGCATCACGATCATCTGCGTGCCGAACAGCCATATCGGCGCCTGATTGAGGCCCACGAGGCTCCAGATCAGGTTCAGCAGGCTGCCGGCGAATTGCAGCGCCAGTCCGAACCAGATCAGCCGTTCCAGTGAATGGCGTGGCGCGAAGCGCACGCAAAAGACGTTGCCGAGCAGGTAGGCGAAAGCCGTGGTCGCAAACCACGCGCCGTATTCCGCACTGGTGCGCCCCATCTGCGTCACGACAATATAGGGTCCGCCGCCCGCAAAGGCGAAGATGATCTGCGAGGCCAGCACCTGGCACAGCATGTAGCCGATGAAGGCCCGGCTGGTGAGAAGGCTGCGAACATCGCCGCGAAAGCCGCTGTCTTCGGCGCGTGCCCGCCGCGTTTCCGGCAGCGCCAGCGCGATCGCAACCGCGATTGCGAGCGAGACTGCGGTGATGCAATAGAAGATCGCGCGCCAGCCGAACGCCGTTTCCAGAAGGCCGCCGGTCAGCGGCGACAGCATCTGCGCGATCATCATCACTGCGATCACCAGGCTGATCATAGCACCGACGCGTTCGCGGCTGTAGAGATCGCGGATGATGGCGCGGCTCACCACCATGCCGCTTGCACCGCCGAGCGCCTGCAGGAAGCGCGCGACGATCAGTTGCGGCAGGCTCTCGGCAAAGATGCAGCCGAGGCTGGCGATGACCATCAGGCCAAGACCCCAAAGCAGCACCGGGCGGCGTCCGAAGCGGTCGGATAGCGGCCCCATCGTGATCTGCGAGAACGCGATCCCGACCATGTAGAGCGATACCGTCATCTGCGCGATGGAGATGTCGCTGCCGAACGTGGTCGCGAGCATCGGCAGCGCCGGCACCAGCATATAGAGCGAGATCGGAGCGGCGCCCGTCATCACAACGAGCAGGAGCAGCATGGTCCGCGAGGTTGCGATGTTGCCGTTGGTCGCTGTTGCGGGCGGCTTGCCCATCGCGCCGTGCATTTAGTTCCGATCCAGAGTTGCTCGATCGAACTCTAGCTTGATCGCCCGCTGGGAATACGGACGTTTCGGAATGCGGCTATTCCGATTTCGCGGCTGTTATAATAACAGGGATTGCAACCATGTTCGTCATTCCGGGATGCGCCGCCGAGAGACTCAGGCCCGGAATCTACACTCACAGCAGTCGTTATAGATTCCGGGCTCGCGCTTGCGCGCCCCGGAATGACGATGTCGGCACTACAGCGGCGCGGTCGCCTGATCGAGCCAGGCTTTGGTCGCCTCATCGAGCTGCGCGCGCACCTCGCGATTGACCCTGGCATGATAGTCGTTGAGCCAATCGAGCTCGTCCTGGTTCAGCATCTTGACGTCGATCAGGCGCCGGTCGATCGGCGCCAGCGTCAAAGTCTCGAATGCATTCATCGCCTTCTCGGCGCCGGCAATGTCGGCTTCGACCACGAGCTCCAGGTTCTCGATCCGGATACCGAAGCCATCGGGCTTGTAGTAGCCGGGCTCGTTGGAGAGGATCATGCCGCGCTTGAGCGGCGTGGTGCCGAGTTTGGAGATCCGTGCCGGTCCCTCATGCACGGAAAGATAGCTGCCGACGCCATGGCCGGTGCCATGCTCGAAATCGATCCCGGCCTGCCAGAGATATAGCCGCGCCAGCGTGTCGATCTGCGCGCCCGTCGTGCCATCGGGAAATACCGCGCGCGCGATCGCGATGTGGCCGCGCAGCACGCGCGTGAAGCGGTCGCGCATCTCGGCGGTAGGCTCGCCGATCGCGACGGTGCGGGTGACGTCGGTGGTGCCGTCTTGATATTGCGCGCCGGAATCGACCAGGAGCAGATCGCCACGCACGATCCGCCGGTTGCTCTTGCGGGTGACGCGATAATGTATGATGGCGCCGTTCGGCCCCGCGCCGGAAATGGTAGGGAACGAGACGTCCTTCAGCGCGCCGGTGTCGCGGCGGAATGTCTCGAGTGCCTCGACGGCGTCGATCTCAGTCAGTGCGCCGGTCGGCGCTTCTCGGTCGATCCAGGCCAGGAAACGGGCGAGCGCGACCGCATCGCGCCGATGCGCGCTGCGTGTGCCCTGGATCTCGGCCGGATTCTTGACGGCCTTCAGGAGCGCAACGGGATCGCTGCCGCGCACCGCTTTGCCGCCGGCCGCGACGATCAGGCGGCTGAGCGCATCTGCCGCGGTGGCGCTGTCGAGCGCGATCGGGCCGCCGCGCTCGGCGAGCGCCGTCAGTGTCGGCGTCAACATATCGGGTTCGCGGACGTCGGCGGATTGTTCGAGATGGTTGCGCGTCGCATTCGACAGCTTGCGGTGGTCGATGAACACCGTCGGCCGGCCGTCCTTCGGCACCAGCGCGTAGGACAGCGGCAGCGGCGTGTGTGCAACGTCTGCGCCGCGGACGTTGAAGGTCCAGGCCACGGCATGGGAGTCCGACATCACCAGCGCATCGACGCCGAGCTTACGGATTTCCTCGCGGATATGGTTGAGCTTGTCGGCCTCGGTCTCGCCGGCGAATTTGGCATCATGGATGGCGACGGGGCCAAGCGGCGGCTGCGGACGCTCTGTCCAGATCGAATCAAGCGGATTGCTATCGACCGCGACCAGTTCCGCGCCAGCTTTGGCACAGGCGGCGGCCAGGCGTTCGGCGGCTGCCGACGTGTGCAGCCATGGATCGAAGCCGAGCCGGTCGCCCGCCTTCAGATGCCTGGTGAGCCAGGTTTCCGGGGGCGGATCGGTCAGCGACTCGACGGCCCAAGCCTTGCGATCGACCTGCTTGCCCGCTTGCAGCGTATAGCGTCCATCGACAAAGACCGCAGCCTGGTGCGACAGCACGATCGCCAGGCCCGCCGATCCCGTGAATCCGGTCAGCCAGGCAAGGCGTTCTTCTGATGGCGCAACATATTCATTCTGCTGCTGGTCGGCGCGCGGAACCACAAATCCGTTTAGTCCGCGCCGGGTCAGCTCCTCGCGAAATGCGGAAAGTCGCGCACTGAGCGCGACGCCGCCTTCGGGGTCCTCAAATGTCTGAAAATGCGCTTCGAACATGGTCACTCTACTTTAGGAGCATGCAGGACCACCTGCAATCTCAGGCAATTTCATGAAATTCGGCGGTGCCGCAAGAATCCGCTTGCAATCATGTGGACAGGACGGTTTGCTGTCACAAAGCGTACATCCGATAGCGAGATGGCGCGGGGCCAGGAAATTTCCAGGAGTGTTTCAGCTCAACGGTGAGTGGATGCACCATGCCCGCCTTTACGTTTGAGAAGATTTCGCCGGCTCGCCGCAGCTCGGCTGCGCCGGCTGCGGATAAGAAGCAGCGGGGACTTCTTGTCCAGATACTGGACCGTTTCGCCGGACGGCGCACCAGGCGAAGTTCGGAAAACAAGCGAAGTCCGGAAAAGATGGGCGGTCCGGTCACCCGCCAGCGGGCAAAGGTGGGCAAGGATTAGCTGTCCGGATCAGAGGCATTCACGACGGTCGCGCCGGTAAAGCGCGTGCCTTCGAATTCCCGAAGGATTCGTTTGTCTTCGCCCACAGCGCCGAGTTGAAACTCCCGGTCGGGTGTAACCAGGGTCATGTTGTCTCCGACGATCACGAGCACGGTAATGTCGTGCGCCTCTCCCGCAGTCGCCAATTTTTTTATGTCGCTCAGGTAAGGTTCCTTGCGCCAGGCATTGGGGAAGCCCGGATCGCATCTGATTTCGAGCCCGTCCTGCGATGAGGTCACGACAAGCTTCGACTTGTTCGGCTTCCAGTGCGCGCCGAACCGATCATCGATCAGCCAGAGACAATTATAGGCACGGCATTCGGACGGCCGGCTCTCGTAGACAAGGCAACCATGTCCGGGTCTGCAATGCGGGCACCACCGACCTGCGGGCTTGGCGAGTTCCTCGATTGCCATGACCTTGCAACACAGCGTGCAGTCGTCGCACGTCCGCGTCATCTGGTCGAACGCAGCAAGATGCTGCTCCAGCCCTCCAGCCTGAGATGCCTCAGCGGCACCAGCCCACGCGCGCGGTAGGCCCCAATGACGCCCGCTGCTTGATGGTTTAACAGCCCTGACAGGATGACCAGCGCAGACGGCGCCAGATGTCGGACCATCGGCCCTGCCAATTGCCGCAACGGATTGGCGAGGATATTGGCGAGCACCAGGTCGAACGGACCATGGCTGGCGAAATCCGGCGCGGCGAAGCCGGTGGCGCGGATCACGCGTACGAGCTCTCCGGTTTCGTTCAATCGCGCGTTCTCGCGCGCGACTGCAACCGAGGGTGGGTCGATGTCGCTGGCCAGCACCGCGCGGCGCAGCGCCTTTGCGGCGGCGATCGCGAGCACTCCGGTGCCGGTGCCGAGATCCAGCACATGCTTCGGCGCCCGCGCCTTCAGCACATGGTCGAGCAGCAGCAGGCAGCCGCGCGTCGTGCCGTGATGTCCGGTGCCAAATGCGAGTGCGGCCTCAATCTCGATGGCAAGCTTATTGGCCGGCACGCGCGCGCGGTCATGCTGGCCGTGAACAACGAAGCGCCCTGCGGGAACAGGAATAAGGTCCTCGAGGCTCGCCTTGACCCAGTCCTTGGCTTCGACCGTATCGAAAGCGATCGTCTCTGCGGCCGCCTCGCCCGCGGCATGCGCCACAAGCTCGCGGAGCCGGGCGTGGTCCGGCGGGTCGGCAAAATGCACCGTGACGTCCCAGCGCCCGTCCGGTCGTTCGAACGCCGCGATGGCGGCCTCGCCCTCGAAAAAGACCTCGGTCAGCAAATCAGCCACGCGCCGGGCTGACTGCTCGTCGCCAATGGCGACACTGGCGCGATGGGTGGCGGCAGATGAGGTCATCAAGCAATGATCCGGCGTTGGCTTAAGTGGTTGCGCACAGCCCGTCCTACTCGAAATCAACAGGCTTTCCCGCCGCTATCTACAGGGCCATATGCGAGGGCCGCGCTAATTTTTTTCACGCGCTCCACCGGCATGCCCACAGCATGTCCCCAGCGGGCTTCCTTGAAGAAGCAAAAAAAGTCATGCTGGATCAATGCTTAGCTGGTCGATGCCGATATTTCCGCTAAAATTTGAAGAATAATTGCATCGCAATTTCCGGAAGATTTGCCAGTTCGAGGTTTACATCACCTTAGGTTCCGACCCGTAGATATACGGGGGCGGCGAAACACGGCGCAAATTCAAACGGAGGCGAAATTGAAGCATCACATTCAGAAGTTTTTCTCGGATGAATCCGGCGCAACCGCGATCGAATACGGCCTGATCGCCGCGGGTATCGCGCTTGCCATCATCACGGTTGTCAACAGCCTGGGCTCGAACCTCAACGCCAAGTTCGACTCGATCAATACGTCGCTTAAGTAATCTTTGGCCGCGCTCTCTTTCTCAGAGAGAGCGCTTTGCCTTCACGAATACACGCCAAGCGGTCGAACCTGGGCCCGCGTGACAGCGTCACGCGGGTTTTCTGATGAATGCACCGGTTTTCCACAGGCTATCCACGCGTTGTTCACGATATATCGCGTGGCTTTTCAACAAGTCTGCCGGGTCCATTCGGGACAATTATTGCACTGGGCTGCGTTCTCAGCGCGACGACTGAGTTCGCAAACGGCTCGGCCAACCGACCCGTATTAGCGCGTCGTCGGGGCCGTTGAGTGCCAGCTCATACATGCCCCAGGGCGTGTCCCGCGGCGGCCCGAGGATCGCCCCGGCAAACGCCGCAGCCACGCCGTCGACGTCCTCACGATAAAGATAGAGCCCGAATGGATTACGGCCAGGCTCGAGCCAGCCCTCGACCGCGGCGTTGAGGTGGATGAAGCCGCCGAGGCCGTCCGCGAGCATGCGGTAGCCGTCCGGACCGTCCTTGCGCACAAATCGCAAACGTTCGAAGAAGGCTTGCGCCGCATCGAGGTCGTTGCAGGGCAGGATGGCTACGAGCCGCTGATCCATCACAAAGCTCCAATCTTTTCGATCGGATAGACCCAACGCTTCACAGGTCTTCCACAGGCCGTCCACCGCCTTGTTAACAGGAATCCGCGAGCTCGAAAGCGCTCAGCCGAACAGCGCCCGGTGGTCGCGCAGGATGACATGGGCCGCGTTATGGCCCGGCGCGCCGGTGACGCCGCCACCTGGATGGGCGCCGGAGCCGCAATGATAGAGGTTTTTCAGCGGCCCGCGGTAGTCCGCATGTCCGAGCATCGGCCGCGCTGAGAACAGCTGGTTCAGCGTCAGCGCGCCATGGAAGATGTCGCCGCCGAGCAGGCCGAATTCGCGCTCGAGGTCGAGCGGCGAGAGGATCTGGCGGCCAAGCACGCTGGCCGCAAAGCCCGGCGCATATTTGTCCACAGTCGCAATCATCAGATCGGCCACCTCGTCGCGATGATCGTCCCAGGATTTGCCGTCCGGCAGTTGCGGGGCGACATGCTGACAGAACAGGCTCGCGACATGCCGGCCTGCGGGGGCGAGTGTGTCGTCGAGCGTCGACGGGATCAACAGCTCGACCACAGGCTCACGGCTCCAGCCGAGCGCGCGCGCGTCCTGCCAGGCGCGGTCCATATAGGGGAGGCTGGGCGCGATGATGATCCCGGCGGTGAGGTGATCGCCGGTGCCGGGAAGCGCAGTGAAGGAGGGCAGGGCGCCAAGCGCCACGTTCATCCGGAAAGTGCCTGAGCCGTTACGCCAGGTCCTGATGCGCGCCAGGAATTCCGTCGGCAGCGCCTGCGCCGGCACCAGACGCGTATAGAGCAGCTTGGGATTGACGCTGGACACGACGTATTTGGCACGGACGATCGCGCCGTTGTCGAGCACGACGCCGGCAACACGGTCGCGCTCCACGATCACCTCGCGCACGCCCGCACCGGTCTCGATCTCCACGCCTCGCGCGCGCGCAGCTCCCGCCATCGCCTGTGTGATTGCGCCCATGCCGCCGACGGCATGGCCCCACACGCCTTTGCGGCCGTTCACCTCGCCGAACGCGTGATGCAGCATCACATAGGCCGAGCCCGCCGCATAAGGGCTCGCGTAGTTGCCGACAATGGCATCGAAGCCGAACAGTGCCTTGACGAGATCGGCCTCGAAGCGCTCATCAAGCATCTCGCCGGCCGAGCGGGTGAACAGATCGAGGAGGCTGCGCTGCTGCTCGAGCGAAAGTCGCCGCAGCACGTTGGCAGTGCCGAGCGCGTTGAAGGTTTCGCGGATTGCGCCTGGCCCGAAGCCCTCGACCAGGTTCGGCGGAGCGCGCAGCACGAGCGCGCGCAGCACGTCGGCGATGGTCTCAAGCTCGCGCGAAAAGTCTTCGATGGCGTCCGCGTCGTGCGGGCTGAGCCGGGCGACCGAGGCGCGCGTGCGACCCTCTCCGGTCAGGAGATGGCTGCCATCGAGGGCGGGCAGGAAATTCTGTGCGCGACGCTCGACGATTTTCAGGCCGTGCTCGGCCAGATTGAGGTCAGAAATGACTTTCGGATTGAGCAGGCTGACGGTGTAGGCCGCGACCGAGTTGCGGAAGCCTGGATGAAATTCCTCCGTCACCGCGGCGCCGCCGACCACCTTGCGCCGCTCGACCACCTTCACGCGCAGGCCGGCATGCGCGAGATACGCCGCGCAGGTGAGGCCGTTATGGCCGGCGCCGATGATGACGACGTCTGTCTCGTTCATGCTAGCTTCAAGAACTATTGATTAAGCAGTGCTGTCGCGCCGTATTGTCGCGCCGTCAAGTGATCCGGTGCCGTTCTTGCCCGCCATGCCGCCATATGATCCACTGCCGGTATCCCGGCTCCGACGCAACGTCAGGTCGGCCACCCCAATCTCTGGCGCGCCGCTGCCGGAAATTCCGCGTGCCGCACCCGCGGTGCAAAAGCCGGAGCTTTTATGACCTCGCTCGCATCGCCTGCCACGGCTGCCGCTAGCCAGCCGTCCGCCTCGCGCAACCGCGTGGTGCTGACGGTCTATACCGCGGCGATCTTCGTCAGCGCGCTGCTGCTGTTCTCGGTGCAGCCGCTGTTCACCAAGATGGTGCTGCCGCGGCTGGGAGGCTCGCCCGCCGTGTGGTCGGTGGCGATGGTGTTCTTCCAGTCGCTGTTGCTCGCCGGCTACGCCTACGCGCATTTTCTGATGCAGATCAAGAACCGCACCATTCCGGTGGTGGTGCATCTGGCGTTGCTGGTGGTGGCGATACTGACGCTGCCGCTGTCGATCGCAGGTGGCTTCGGCGAGCCGCCCACCTCAGGCTACGCATTCTGGCTGCTCGGCCTGTTCGCGATCTCGATCGGCCTGCCATTCTTCGCGCTCGCCGCCAACAACCCGATGCTGCAGGCGTGGTTCGTGCGCACCGGTCATCCCGCCGCGCCCGATCCCTATTTTCTCTACGCCTCGTCCAATATCGGCAGCTTCCTGGCGCTTTTGTGCTACCCGGTGCTGCTGGAGCCGATGTTCACGCTGCGCACGCAGAACCTGATCTGGACTTGCGGCTACGGTCTTCTGATCGTCCTGATCGCGAGCTGCGGCGCGCTGCTGCTGCGCTCGCCCGCGCTCGCGCTTGCGGACGCGCAAGTGGAGGAGAGCGATGCGGCCCCGCCCGACTGGACGCAGCGCGCACGCTGGATATTCCTGGCCGCCGTGCCGTCGGGTCTTCTGATCGCGGTCACCGCACATATTTCCACCGATGTCGCAGCCGCGCCTCTGCTCTGGGTGCTGCCGCTGTCGCTGTATCTCTTGACCTGGGTGCTGGTGTTCCAGTCGCGGCCGCTGTTCCCGCACAAATGGGTCCTGATGCTGCAGCCGCTGGCGATTGCCGGCGTCATCATGCTGCTCGCGGTGGGCGGCGAGCAGAACCTGTTGCTGACGCTCGGCGGGCACCAGCTGTGCTTCTTCGTCATCGCGATGGCCTGTCATGGCGAACTGGCGCGCACCCGCCCGGCCGCGAAATACCTGACCGGCTTTTACGTCGCGCTGTCGTTCGGCGGCATGGTCGGCGGCCTGTTCGC
>Ga0153954_1001795_pt1 | contig 10484 bp, 8 predicted proteins | sample TSFL038MetaG_FD_102277 | JGI IMG/M metagenome (GOLD analysis project Ga0153954, IMG submission 102277) | Attine ant fungus gardens microbial communities from Florida, USA - TSFL038 MetaG | ecosystem: Host-associated > Fungi > Mycelium > Unclassified | place: USA: Florida, Wekiwa Springs State... | reverse complement strand
TCCGTAGGCCCCTCCCACACCAAACCAATTAAATGGGTTCCAAGGGCCTCCGGCCTTTGGCGGGGTTCCAAGGGGCAGCGCCCCTTGGTGCCACTTGATCCCGGACCACACCGCAGCCAGATAGCGAAACAATGAGAGACCCTTACGAAATTCTCGGCGTACAGCGCAGCGACGACGACGCGACCATCCGGTCCGCGTATCGCAAGCTGGCCAAGCGCCATCACCCCGACGTCAATCCCGGCAAGCCCGAGGCGGCGGAGCGGTTCAAGGAGATCAGCGCCGCCTATGACCTGCTCTCCGACAAGGAAAAGCGCGGCCGTTTCGATCGCGGCGAGATCGACGCCGAAGGTCATGAGGTGCCCCCGCAGCGCCCGTTCTATCGCGACTTCCAGGACCAGCCCGGCGCCGAACGCTACGCCTCGAACGGGTTCTCCCAGGAGGACATCGAGTCCTTCTTCTCCCAGGCCTTCGGTCAGCAGGCTGGCCGTGGCGGCAGCGGCGGTGCGCACTTCAAGGCGCGCGGACGCGACATGCACTACGGCCTGACTGTCAGCTTCGTCGATGCCGCCAACGGCACGACCCGCCGCCTCGCCCTGCCCGACGGCAAGACGCTGGACGTCCAGATTCCCGCCGGCACCGAGGATGGCCACATCCTGCGCTTGCGCGGCCAGGGCGGACCGGGCCTGGGCGGCGGCCCGAACGGCGACGCGCTGATCGAGATCGCCGTCGCGCCCGACCCGCAATTCCATCGTGAGGGCGACGACATCATCGTCGACCTGCCGGTGACGATCCAGGAGGCAGTGCTTGGCACGTCGGTCGAGGTGCCGACGATCCGTGGCCCGGTGCGCCTGACCATTCCCGCTGGCTCCGGCACTGGCACCCGCCTGCGGCTGCGTGGCCGCGGCATCCGCCACGGCCATCAGTTCGTGCAGTTGGACGTCGTGTTGCCGCCGGGCGAGGAGCCTGAGCTCGCCGAATTCCTGAAAACCTGGAAGCCCAGCCATCCCTTCAACCCGCGGGAGGGCAAGTGATGCGGATTACAGCAGTCCTGACCCAGTTTCCCGAGTTGCGGGAAGCCGAGGTGCTGGCATGGGTCGAGCGCGGCTGGGTCCGCCCGGCGCAGCAGGACGACGATTGGGCGTTCGAGGAGATCGACATCGCCCGCGTGCGCCTGGTGCGCGATCTGCGCTACGACATGGCCGTCGCCGAGGAGACCGTGCCCCTGGTGCTGTCGCTGCTCGACCAGGTCTATGAACTCCGCCATCGGATGCAGGCGATCGCCCGAGCAGTCGAGACGCAGGATGAGGCCGTGCGCTCTGCGATCCTCACTGCCCTGCGCAGGTGAACGGAGGCGGCGGCCTCACCGACCTCCAGGTCAACGGCTATGCCGGCGTCGACTTCAACGATGCTGGCGTCACCGCAGCGGCGGTCGACCACGCGCTGGAGACGATGCTGCGCGCCGGCGTCAGCACCTGCCTGCCGACCCTGATCACCGCTGACGAAGCGACCCTGTCAGCACGCCTCGGTGCGCTCGATGCTGCCGTTGCCGAAAGCCGTCTCGGCAAGTTGATGGTGCCCGGCTTCCATCTCGAGGGGCCGTTCCTCAACCCCACGCCAGGCTACGCCGGCTGCCACCCGTCCCACGACATGGTGCCGCCGGACATCGCTCTGCTCGATCGCCTTGGCCAGGGTCTGCGCCGGCCGATCCTGTTACTGACCCTGGCGCCGGAGCGGCCGGGGGCTCTGGCACTGGTCGCCGCGGCAAGGCAGCGCGGCATGATCGTCGCCATGGGGCACACCGCCGCCGATGCCACCACGACCGACGAAGCGGTTGCCGCCGGCGTCACCCTCAGCACGCATCTCGGCAATGCGCTGCCGCAGCCGCAGCCGAAATTCCTCAATCCGCTGATGGCGCAGCTGGCCCAGGACGGCCTCGCCGCCAGCTTCATCGCCGACGGCATCCACATCCCGCCCGCCGGGCTGAGGGTCATGGTGCGCGCGAAGACGCCGGCACGCTCCATCCTCGTCACCGACGCCACCAGCGCCGCCGCAACCAGGCCGGGCCTTTATCATTTCGCTGGCATGTCGATCGAGCATACGCAAGACGGCTCGGTTCGGGTTCCAGGCAGCACCACACTGGCGGGATCGGCACTGACCCTCGACCGCGCGGTGCGCAATCTCGCCGCCTGGGGCCTGGTCCCATGGCAAACCGCGCACGCCATGGCCGCAACGCAGCCCGCTTCCCTGTTGGCCCCTGCCCTGGGCCATCACGGCATCACCCTGCCCCAAGCGACCGTCACCTGGAACCACGCCGGATATGCCATGCACATCAGGCTCGATTCGATTGAACTCCGTTCAGCCGAGTAACGTTCTGTTAACCTGACCGGCATATAAGCTCGCTCGCGAAAATCGCGTGCATGTCAGGATCCTAGGTGGAAACTCCCCTGCCCTGGCCGGATCTTGCTGGGAAAGGGCCATCCGCTGCGATGCTGATTCAATCGGAGGCTATGCGTCGGCTGGCACCCTTCGGCGCTGCCACGTGCCGCCTCTGCGGAGCATCTTTGCGCCGCACCGTGCTGAACCTCGGCCGTGTCGCGCTGCCGCTCGGCACGCGGGCAGACGCTGAAACGGACCACGTGCACGATTTGCACATCCGCATGTGCGATTCCTGCCTCCTGGTGCAGACGCAGGAGCCGATCGGCTGCGACACCCGGGGCCCGCCGCCGTCGCGAAGCGAGCAGGAGCATGCCCATCGTCTGGCACAGAGCCTGCGCGTGCGGCTTGCCCTCAACGAGACCTCACTCGTGGTCGAGATCAGCAGCCAGCGGTCCAGCCTGTTGCCCTGGTTTCAGCAGATCGGCGTTCCCGTGCTGGCCGAGACCACCAGCGTCAACGCGGCCACGGCGATGGACATCGCCGTCCGTTCCGGCCGCGCCGATCTCGTGCTGGCTGACGATGTCCTGCCGCTGGTGCCCGATCTGTTCGACTTCGCCGCCGGACTGACCGCGCTGCTGCGGCCCAAGGGCATTGTCGTGCTCCAGGTCCCGCATCTGCTTGGGATCATCCAGAGGGCGCAGTTCGACGCCTTCCGCCACGATCACCGCTTCTATTTCTCGCTGTCGGTGATCGAGCAACTGCTGCGATCCGTCGGTCTGCGTGTGTTCGACGCCGAACGGCTGACGGATCGCGGCGGTACGCTGCGCATCTACGCCTGTCATCCGCGCGCGCCGCATACCGCTCGGCCAGCGCTGAAAGCGATACGGGCGGTCGAGAATTCGGCGGGTCTGCGCACACCGGCCGCGTACGACGGCTTCGCCACGCGCGTCACCATGGCACAGGAGGATATCCGCGATTTTCTCGCCACTCGCACAGCGGCGGGCCGTCGGGTCGCCGCGTACGGCATCGCCACGCTCGGCACCGCGATGCTGAATGCCTGCCAGATCGATCAGAGCCGGGTCGCCTGGGTCGCCGACCCCGACGGCGCCCATGTCGGCCGGTTCCTGCCGGGCTGCGGCATCCCCGTCGTCTCAACCGACAAGCTGCTGGAGGACCGGCCGAGCGATCTGCTGATCCTCCCGTGGCCGCGGGCGCCGGAGCTGGTCGCCGATCTGGTGGCGCTGCGGCAAAAGGGCACGCAGTTCTGGGTCATGTCGCCCGCGGTAAGACGGGTTTGACCGAGGCGGCCTGTTCGGCGTCTCGCGCCTCTGGCACCCTGCGCCCAACAGCAAAGGATGATGCCATGGGTACTCGCGACGCCGCGATCGCACGCGCACTGGCCGGCTTCGACAACAACGGCTTCCGCGACCACCTCGCGTCGCTGGTGGCGATTCCCAGCACGTCACAGGATCCGGGCCATGCCGCCGATGTGCAGCGTTACCTGGCCGAGGCGATCCATCCGTGGCTGTCCGAGATGGGCTTTACCGTCGAGATCCATCCGAACCCGGAGCCTGGGTTCGGCCCGATCCTGCTGGCGGAGCGGCTGGAAGGCCCCGACCGGCCGACCGTGCTCACCTACGGCCATGGCGACACCGTCCGTGGCCTCGATGAGCAGTGGCGCACCGGCCTGACGCCGTGGCAACTAATTGAGGAGGGCGATCGCTGGTACGGCCGTGGCACCGCCGACAACAAGGGCCAGCACGCGATCAACCTGACCGCGCTGCAGGCGGTGCTGGCCGAACGCGGCGGCCGCCTCGGCTGCAACGTCAAAATGGTGCTCGAAACCAGTGAGGAGCGCGGCTCGCTCGGCCTGCGCACCTTCGTCAAGGCCCAGGCCGACAGGCTGATGGCGGACGTGTTGATTGCCAGCGATGGCCCGCGGGTCATGCCGGAGATACCGACCATCGCCACCGGCACCCGCGGCACCTACCATTTCGACCTGACGGTCGACCTGCGCCCAGGCGGCGTGCATTCCGGCCACTGGGGCGGACTGACCACCGACCCGGCGATCGTCCTGACGCACGCTCTGGGGTGCATCATGGACCGGAACGGCAAGATCCTGGTTCGCGACTGGCTGCCGGCCAATGGCGTCCCGGCTTCTGTGCGTGGCGTGCTCGACGGCTGCCCGGTCGGCGGTGGCGGCGAGGCGGCCAGCATCGACCCGAACTGGGGCGAGCCCGGCCTGACGCCGGCGGAAAAGATCTACGGCTGGAACAGCTTCATCGTGCTGGCGATGGTCTCGGGACGGCCGGAAAACCCGGTCAACGCCGTCGCCCCGAACGCCACCGCGCACTGCCAGATCCGCTATACTGTCGACACCGATCCGGCGACGTTCGAGGACGCGCTGCGCCGCCACCTCGACGCCGAGGGTTTCGCCGATGTCCGCATCGAGAACGCCGGCATCCGCATGCCGGCCAGCCGCACCGACCCGGCACATCCCTGGGTTCGTTGGGCGGTCGCCAGCGCGGAGCGCACCCTGGGCAAGCGGGTGCAGGTCATTCCGAACTCCTCGGGCGGACTGCCGGGCGATGTGTTCGTCGACTTCCTCGGCGTGCCGCTGGTCTGGATTCCGCACAGCTACAACGGCTGTGGCCAACACGGTCCGAACGAGCACCTGCTGATCGCTCCGGCACGCGAAGGGATTGCCGCGTTCGCCGGTCTTTTCTGGGATTTGGGTGAAGGTGGAACGCCGCAGAGCTGATACCGGCGGAGCTGGCGTGATCGATGCCCTGTCAAGGTCAGCCGAAAATGTGCTGTGTGCTCGTCATGCCGGCGAGCGTGATATGGGAGTTATCGGTCAATACGATGTAAGTCGACCCGCCGGAAACGGTTTGGCTCGCTATTCCGCTACCAGAGTAGCCCGCGAGGTGGATTGAATCGAAACCGGGTACGAAATGGCTGATCGTGGTAGTGCCGCCGGCAGCGCCGTTGATGAAGTCGAATTCCGCGGCACCGCTCCCCAGCTTTATGGTCGATGTTGCCGCGCCGGCGATGAATTTCATTGTGCCCGTGCCGCCGGTGATCGTTTCTCGACCGGCCAGGGCCGAAATCGTCGCGCTTCCGCTGCCGAGGCTGATGGTTGCGGCCGGTCCCGATGCGACGATGTTCACGGCGCCGCTGCCGGCGATGATCGTATCGTTGCCGACACTGGTGATAGTGCCACCGGCACTGCCGGTCGTGTACGTCGTCGCGGTCACCGCCGAGAAAGTTCTGATGCCGGTGCAATACAGCGACGCGTTCTGCGCAACTGTATTCCCATTGTAGCTCATCGCATTGACGTAGATGTTTCGGTCGGACTGCGGCGTTCCCCCGTATGCGTCGTTCAGGAAGTTCACTGCCACCGCATGCTGGCCGAGTCCCCAGGCGCCACCAATGCTGAATGTCTGGGTCTGGCCGCTGCCGTGCAAGGCCGTGACCGTTTGCACCCCACCAACCTGTTTGCCATCGACAGTGACGGTGAATTGGGCATCGCCGCGCCACGCATCCTCGGACATCACCAGCGTCAACGTGTCCGGGGCAGCGACTGTGAGACCTTGAGTCCCGCTGCTCAGCAGCGCGAGCGTCGCCGACGTTGTGGCACCGTCATAGGTGGCGCCGTCGACGTAGAGGTTACGATCCTGAGTGGCACTTCCACCATAGGCATCGTTGAGGAAATCCACGCTGACTTGATGCTGGCCGCCGCCCCAGTTGCCGGCGATATTGTAAATCTGGCTCTGGCCAATACCGTGCAGCGCCGTCGCGGTCTGGACACCGCCGATTTGGGTGCCATCCACCGCGATAGTGAACAGCGCGTTGCCCTGCCAGGCATCCTCACTGATCTTCAGCGCGAGCAGATCCATGCCCGAACCGAGCGTAACGGTCGGTGCCGGGGGCGTGGCGGCGCCGACGCTCATCACCTGTGTGCCGCTGCTCAGCAGCGAGAGGGTGCCGGGGGTTGCGGCGATGCCGTCATACGAGGCGCCGTCGACATAGAGGTTCCGGTCCATCCCCGGCGCGCCGCCGTATCCGTCGTTGAGGAAGTCGACGCTGACGACATGCTGACCGCTGCCCCAATTCCCTGCCAGCGTGACCGTTTGATCCTGTCCCGCACTGTGCAGTGCTGTCGCGGTCAGCACGCCGCCGACCTGCTGGCCGTCGACCGCGACGGTGTATTGGGCGTCGCCCTGCCAGCCGTCCTCGCTGATTTGCAGCACCAGCTTATCAGGGCCGCTGCCGACCGTCAGCGGCATCGGCTGGTTGAAGGTCGGAGGCAGCGGAACCGCGGTGGTGATGGCATTCGTGCCGCTGATGTCGCGCGTCGCGGCGGTCGCATAGGCGCGCACATAGTCGATCTTCATGTCCGCCGGGAACGGCGTACTGGCGTTCGGGCTGCCGGGCCAACTGCCGGCAGCGCCAACCGCGAGATTAAGCAGCATATACATCGGTGTATTCATGCTGTCAGGCGTCGGTGCGGACGCGATCGCCCTGCCGTCCATGTAGAACGTGGTCGTGGTCGGTTCCCAGTCGACCCCGTAGGTATGAAATCCAGCGGAGGTATCAGCCACATTCAGCGCTTGTGAATCACTGCCCCAGGCGCCGCCGGTGCTGCCATGAGTCGTGGCGTAGAGCGTGCTTGGATCCTGGCCGAGCACCTCGAATACATCGAGTTCCGAGGTGTAGAGGTTGCTCGATGGCAGTAGCCAGAACGCGGGCCACAGACCGGTACCGGCCGGCAATTCCGCTCTGACCTCGAAATAACCGTACAGCTGGGAGAACGACTTGTAGGTTGTAATCAGCCCGGAATCATAGGGCAGGCCGTAGGGATTCGATCCCGGGGCGGCCGGCGTCGCCGCGATGTCGAGGACTCCGCCGGACAGGGAGAATGGGTTTTCGCCGACCGAGGGATCCGAATAGTACTCGCCCTCATTATTGTTCGGCAACGTCCGCGACGGCTCGCCGTCGTAGGGGTAGCTCGTCATCCAGCCATGACTGCCGTCGGGGGAGGAGACGAATTGATTGAACTCGTCGTCGAAGGTGAGGGACGAGGCAAATGCGATAGGAGATGTTTGGGTCACGAGAAGTTGATACGCCGCGCCACCTCACGACGCCGTGATCCACACGCGAAAGGTTTGGTAATTTCCCGTTATACAATCATTGAGAGTCTTTCCTATCTATGATGCAACCATTGTTCACATCATGTTCGAGACACTTGCAAGACACGTGTGCAACAGGGCCTTGCCGGGCTTTCCCAGGCTGCGCCGAGCCATCGCCGCGCACGCAGAGCCGCGGGAGCCGCCTTCGGCCGGGGCACCGGCGCCGCGGCGCTTATTGCATCACAATACGGATTGTTCCCGGGGGCAGTCCTTGCGTTTCGTCATGAACAACCGGCAGCGTCCTTTCGCCATCGGTGAACAGGCGGGCGACATACTCGGCGCCGACCCGCTCGGCTTCGAACGCGTAGTAAACCGCCGGGGTCGCGGGCGGCGGTATTGTCTCTATCCGCAACGCCCGGATACCCGCCTTGTGCAGCGCTACGGCGAAACTGTTAGCCCGCCGCCACGCGGTGGGATCATTGACCACACAATCGATCACGACGCGGGGCATGACGGTGGGTATCGCCGCAACGGGCGGGCGCGGTGCAACGTAGACCTCCTCGGGCGGCGGCAGCTTCCCGCCGCTCGAAGCAGCGGCAGGCACCGTCACCGCCTCGGGATCTCCAATCGGGTGTGGTGCGAGAACGCCCACCGTCATGATCGAGGCGACCGCCAGCGGGACGAGCGGATGTATCCTCCGTCGCACTCCGGCTGTCTTGCCGGTGCGCGGCGGCGCCAGGCGTTCGCGCGCGGAAGGCCGCGGCGTCCGCGGAACCCGCGCCGGGGCGCCCTGCCCGATCTCTGCCTCATCGGCCTCGGCCTGCATCGCCGCCGCCCGCGTCACATGATCCGCGGTCACCGCGGGTGCGCTGTCCGTGCTGGCGAGGAACAAGGCGGCTGTCAGGAGTGTCTGCAGCCTTCGGCGCGACCCATGGCAACATTCGCCGAGCGCCACGACCGCGTCCCGCGTCACCGCATCGGGATTGCGCCCAAGCGACGTAAGGCGCTCCGCGACGTGTTCGGCGACGGCAGTGTCGATCGGAGGTTGAATGTGGCCCGCCGTCACTGCCTCGATGGTGTGAGCCGGGCGACACACAATATGAGCAGGATCAGGAATAGTACCGGCGGGAATTGCTGGTACCCGCCAGCGAACAGGAACAGCACCATGGCTGGGAATACCAACGCGGCCTGGGTTGGCGTGCGCCGGTTCAACAGGAAAAGCGAGAGGTAGGCGATCAGCGCGGGCAGACCATACTCCAACAGCACTTTGATCGGTGTGTTCACGTTATACAGATACGGCAGATACAGGGCTTCGCTGACGCCGCTGCCGATGCCCAGCAAAATGGCCGAGGGATCGCGCGCCAGCACCTCGGACAGCAGCCAGAACGGTGTCACGAACCGCATATGGGCGCTGGTGCCAATCTCGGAAAACTCGCTGATCCGATCACTGAACGCTGCCGCAAGGTCCGGCGCCAGGAGCATGGCGGCGCCGATCGCCAGGCCCAGCAGAGCGATCGTGCCGAGTGCCAGCAGCACGCCGCGGAGCCCCAGGCTCAGCGTCGCCGCGAGGACGAAGCTGAGCAGCACGATCCAGCCGGTACCGGAGAACGACAGCATGAGCCCGACGATAAACAGCATCATGTGGCGCGGCCGTCGGGTGGTCAGCAGTTCAATGATCAGGGCAACTGCCATGACTTGCGAGAACACCGACGGTTCGATCAGGAAGAAGCCGTTTGCCTTGAGCAGATCGCCGACGCCGACCGATATCACCAGGTTATAGTTGGCTTCGTAGAGCATCTGAGCGGGCAGCAGACCGGTGAATTCGAAGATGCGGATTCCGACCAGCTGCACGGCGAACTGGACGATGCCGGCGATCGCGATGAAAGCGAACCACCGGTTCAGCTGCGAAAAGAAGAGCGCCTCGTCGATCGGGCGCGCGAACGACAGGAGCGCGAAACTGGTCAGCACGAGAAACTGCGCAAGCGACGGAAGGTCGGCCTCGACACCGAAGGGATTGGGATGCGTCTGCTGCCAGAGCAGCCCGATCACGACCCAGCTGGCAAGCGCCAGGAACGCGATCAAACGCCGCCGATCCACCGCGAAGAGTCCGTACGCGAGCCCGATGCCGCCGATCAGAAAACCAACCGGCCCCACCATGCTGATCGATTTGCTGCCGAACGGGATCCCGAAGCGCTGCAGGATCAGGATCGCAAACAGAAGAGCACCGGTCAGGCGCAGTATATTCCGCTCAAACCGATCGGTCGCGGGACGCGCGTGGGTTAAAATGCCAAAGTCAACGGCGGTAGAGCTGCTCGCCATTCGTTGATCCGCACCTCTCGATTGGTCTGCGAGCAGATACTGCCGCCGCCGGGAACTCAGACGCACGATCGCGGGAGATCACAGGATCGTGAGTCTCCTGGGTATCGGCATATTGACTGTATTGGAGTACTCCGTAACGAGTGGAGAACGTGAGGTGTGCGTGAGGTTGCTTGTGAGTGGCAGTGGACGGTTCACCAGAAGGCATGTTGTAAAACCGCTGGAAGACCGCGGCGAAGCGGTCGTGAGAACCTGCCGTCGGATGTCGCGCGACGATGCTGGCGCGATCGGCGATTCACGCATGCGCGTCCATTCAGACTATCGGCACCTGGCAATCGCGCATTCCAAATCGCTCCGTCGAGCGGGTGGCGTGGCCGGACCGGTCACCGCATCGGATCGCCGCCAAGGCGCGACAGCCCTCCGACACTGCGATCAGGATTGTGACGAACAGGTGACGAACACGCTCGCGCTGCAGATGGAGCGTGAAAGAGATTGCCGCGCCCGGACTCAGTTGCTTTGATAATCCCCGGCGGGCGGAATGGCACTAAGGGCATTGACCGCCTTGCGGCAGGGCAGTGCCAGATCGGCATGATAAACCTTAAGGCACAGGAACTGTTCGCGTTGAGCAACGGCGGAGCGGCCAACGTTCGGGCAGAAGCG
>Ga0153954_1001794_pt1 | contig 10488 bp, 8 predicted proteins | sample TSFL038MetaG_FD_102277 | JGI IMG/M metagenome (GOLD analysis project Ga0153954, IMG submission 102277) | Attine ant fungus gardens microbial communities from Florida, USA - TSFL038 MetaG | ecosystem: Host-associated > Fungi > Mycelium > Unclassified | place: USA: Florida, Wekiwa Springs State... | reverse complement strand
GCCGCACCGGATCGAACACCCAGAAGGGGATCGGCCCGTCGTTCATGCGCAGCGTCCAGCGCGCGCCGCTCGCCAGATCGGCGAAGCAAAACTCGGCATGTGCCGGCCCGATCAGCCGTTGCTCGGCGCCGATGCTTTGCAGGTAGCCGAGCGCAGCACGATTGCCTGACAACAACAGATGATTGCCGTTGTCGATGGTCATGCCCACCGAGGCGTCGTGGTAGGAGCGGCAGCGGCCGCCGGCGAACGCGGTCGCTTCGTGCACCACGACCGCACGGCCCTGCTGGGTGAGCCGAACCGCGGCTGACAAGCCGGCGAGGCCGGCGCCGATGATGTGAGTTGTTCCGCTCATCAAAACAGATTGCGCAGCACGATGAAGAGAAGCTTCGCCTTCGGCAATTTCACCGGCGCGCGCGGCGCCGTGAAGCCGCGCTCGACAAGCTTCTCGTGCGGGCGGAAAAGACCGAAGACAAGGACCTGCCGCTGACGATCGAGGCGCGCGATGCGCTGCTGCATATGGCGGATGGCGATGGCCGCGCCGTACTGACGCTCGCCGAGGAAATCTGGCGCGCCGCGCCGCCGGCGCCGCTCGATGTCGCCTCCTTGACCGGGATCGTCCAGCGCCGCGCGCCGATTTACGACAAGGCGCAGGAGGGTCACTACAATCTCATCAGCGCGCTGCATAAATGCGTGCGCGGCTCGGATCCCGACGCGGCGCTCTATTATCTTGCACGCATGCTCGATGCCGGCGAGGCGCCGCTTTTTATCGCCCGCCGCATCGTCCGCATGGCGATCGAAGACATCGGCCTCGCCGATCCGCAGGCGCTCGTCGTCGCCAATGCGGCGAAGGACGCTTATGACTTCCTCGGTTCGCCCGAGGGCGAATTGGCGCTCGCCAATGCGTTGATCTATGTCGCCACGGCGCCGAAGTCGAACGCCGCTTATCGCGCCTATGGCGCGGCGCAACGGCTGGCCAAGGAGCATGGCTCGTTGATGCCGCCGAAGATCATCCTCAACGCGCCGACGAAATTGATGAAGAACGAAGGCTACGGCACGGGCTATGAATATGATCATGATTCGCCCGAAGCCTTTTCGGGCCAGAATTATTGGCCGGAGAAAATCGGCCGCCAGCAGATCTACGAGCCGGTCGAGCGCGGCTTCGAGCGCGAGATCAAGAAGCGGCTCGACTATTGGGAAAAGCTCAGGAAGGAGCGGGGCCAGTCGTGAGCGAGAAACGGGCGCCGGTGCGGGCGAAGCGAAGCAATCCGGACGCGAAGCCTGAACGGCCCCGGCCCGATGTGCCGCGCCAGGACGCGGGCGGGCAGGCAAGCCCGGTCCAGACCCTCATCGTCAGCGAAGATGAAGACGGCCTGCGCCTCGACCGCTGGTTCAAGCGCCATTTGCCCACACTGTCGCTGTCGCATTTGAACAAGATTGTCCGCACCGGCCAGGTGCGCATCGACGGTGCGCGGGCGACGGCGTCGACGCGGCTTGCCGCCGGACAGAAAATCCGCATCCCGCCCGTCACAATTGCGCCGTCGGCGCCGAAGCCGCCAATTTCCGAGGCCGATCGCAAAGCCATCCGCGACATGGTCCTCTACGAGGATCAGGACCTGATGGTGCTCAACAAGCCGCACGGCCTTGCGGTACAGGGCGGCTCGGGCACCAAACATCATATCGACGGCATGCTGGCCTCACTCGTGGATGAGAAGGGCGAGCGCCCGGTGCTCGTCCATCGACTCGATCGTGATACCGCGGGTGTCTTGCTCGTGGCCAAATCGCGCCGCGTCGCCGCCAAGCTCGGCGAGATTTTCCGCTCGCGCCAAGCGCAGAAAATCTATTGGGCGCTGGTCGAAGGCGTGCCGAAGCCGGCGCAAGGCCGCATCTCGCTCTTTCTGGCGAAGGGCGAAGGCATGGGCGACGTGCGGGGCAAAAAGCCGCCGGGCGCTCAGCCGGCCCGCGAGAAAATGCAGATCGCCAAACATGGCGATGCCGAGGCCCAGCATTCGGTGACCTATTATGCGATCGTCGACAAGCTCCCCTCGCGGCTCGCATGGCTGTCGATGAAGCCGATCACCGGCCGCACCCACCAATTGCGGGCTCATGCCGAGGCGATCGGCCATCCGATTATCGGCGATCCCAAATATTCGGGTGACGCGAAGGCGCCGCGCCACCAAGATCCCGCCCGGCTAATCCCCGAGGGCATCGAGCGCAAGCTGCATCTGCTCGCGCGCCGTCTCGTTCTGCCGCATCCGCGCGGCGGCACGCTCGATGTGACGGCGCCCTTGCCGCCGCATATGCAGCGGAGCTTCGATCTCTTCGGCTTTGACGCGAAGGGCAGGGATCCGATCGAAAACGCGCCGGAGTAATGAGAGCATGTTCCGAAAAAGTTGCGCGACTTTTTCGATAAGAACATGCGCAAGAGGCGTCAGGGCGCGAAGCTCGCATAGATCGGCCGATAGGCGCGGCTCAGAATATGCCCCGGGATATCGGCGGGGCGCGGCACGCGGGCGAGATCCTCGTCGAAAATATATTCTGCGACCCGCGCGGCGACATGCAGTGAGGCTTCGAGAATCTTGCTCTGCGGCGGATAGATGAGGCCGTCGGCCAGATTTTTTTCGGTCACTTGTTCGGCGACGGCTTTGGCGGCGACGATGAACATTTCTTCCGTCACGCGCTTGGCCTCGGTCGCGAAAACCGCCATGCCCATGGCCGGGAAAATATAGACATTGTTGCCCTGGCCGGGGATGAAGTTCTGGCCCTCGATCTCGACCGGGGGAAACGGGCTGCCGCTGGCGAAGATCGCGCGGCCCTGCGACCAGCGATAGGCTTCCTCGGCCGTGCATTCCGAACGTGAGGTCGGGTTGGAATAGGGGAAGATGATCGGCCGTTTATTGATGTCCGCCATGGCTTCGATGACGGCCTGATTGAACAATTTCGGCACGGTGCTGACGCCGATAATGCCGGTCGGCCGCAGCTCCTTGATCGCATCGACGAATTTCGAGATCGGCGCACGGTCGAGCGTGAAGGGCCGCTGGAAGTCGGCGAGATCGGTGCGAGCGCGGACGACGAGCCCGTTGATGTCGAACAGCGCATTGCGGGCCCGTGCCGCCTTGATGTCGAGGCCCTCGAGCGCCATCGCCTGGCTGATCAATTCGGCAATGCCGGTCGCCGCCGAGCCGCCACCAAGGAACAGGAACCGCTGGTCCGCCAGTTTCTCTTTCTTGATGCGCAGCGCCGCGAAAATCCCGGCCAGCGCGACCGCCGCGGTGCCCTGGATGTCGTCGTTGAAGGTGCAGATCTTGTCGCGATAAAGCTCCAGAATCGGCACGGCGTTGAAATTGGCGAAGTCTTCCCACTGGATGCAGCACTTCGGATAAAGCGTCTGCACCGCTTCGACGAATTCATCGATAAAAGCGGCATAGTCTGCGCCGCGCACGCGCTTCTGGTTGAGGCCGAGATAGAGCGGGTCTTCGAGCAATTCGGGATTGTTGGTGCCGACGTCGAGCGTGATCGGCAGGCAATATTGCGGCGGCGTGCCGGCGCAGGCGGTGTAAAGCGCGAGCTTGCCGATCGGAATGCCCATGCCGCCAACGCCAAGGTCGCCAAGACCCAGAATGCGTTCGCCGTCGGTGACGACGATGAAGCGCACGTCCTTCTGCGGCCAATGGCCGAGCAGTTCCTTGATGCGGCCGCGGGCGCTGATCGGCAGATAGAGCCCGCGCGGCACGCGGAAAATCTGATCGAATTTCTGGCAGGCCTCGCCGACCGTCGGCGTGTAGACGATCGGCATGAAGCTCGCCGGGTCCGACATCAGGATCGCATAGAACAAGGTCTCGTTGCGCGCCTGGAGATCGGACAGGAACATGTATTTTTGCAGATCGTTGTCGAGATTGGACAGCTCGGCGTGAATCCGTGCCATCTGCAATTCGAGCGTCACCGGGCGCGGCGGCAGCAGGCCTTCAAGCCCGTGCGCGCTGCGTTCGGCGTCGGAGAAGGCCGTGCCTTTATTGAGCCGCGGATTGCGCAGCAGCTCATAGCCGTTGGTGGTTTCGGCCGCCATTCTCCGCCCCCAGATTTCCGCGATCAGCCGCTGTTGCGCAGGCCGGCGGAAATGCCGTTGATGGTGATCTGCACGGCGCGCAGGATCGACTCGTCCTCGTTGTCCGCGGCACGATGCAGCTTGAGCAGCTCGACCTGCACATGGTTGAGCGGATCGAGATAGGGAATGCGCATCCGCAGCGAAGCGTCGAGCGTCGGGTTGTCCTCCAGCAGCTCCTTCTGGCCGGTGACTTTCAAGAGCGCATCGACCGAGGCCATCCATTCGGCGCGGATGGCCTGGAAGATCTTATCGCGCACATGGCGGTCGGGCACGAGTTCGGCATAGCGCGAGGCGATGCCGATATTGCTCTTGGCCAGCACCATTTCCATGTTGGAGAGCATGGTGCGGAAGAAGCCCCATTCGCGATACATGTCCTGAAAGAATTTCAGCCCGGTGTCGGGGTGCTTCTCGATCCATGCGTTGAAGGCGGCGCCGAAGCCGAACCAACCCGGCAGCATCAAGCGGCATTGCGCCCAGGAGAAGACCCAGGGGATCGCGCGCAAATGCTCGATCTTGCGGGTCTTGGTGCGCGAGGCCGGCCGGCTGCCGATGTTGAGCGTCGCGATCTCGGTGATGACGGTCGAGGCCCAGAAATAGCTCTCGAATTCGGGCGTGTCGTAGACGAGCGCGCGATAGGCCTTGAAGGCGTAGCCCGAAATCTCCTCCATCGCGGAGAGATATTCCTCGCGCGGCGCGTGCTCCTCCGGCATCAGCAGTGAGGCTTCGAAGGTCGCTGCGACGAATGTTTCGAGGTTGCGCCGGCCGACATCGGGGTTCGAAAATTTCGACGAGATGATCTCGCCCTGTTCGGTGACACGGATCTGGCCGCCGACCGCACCGCTCGGCTGCGCGAGAATGGCCTCGTAGGCCGGGCCGCCGCCGCGGCCGACCGAGCCGCCGCGGCCGTGGAACAGACGCATCTTCACCTTGTGGCGGTTGAACGTTTCGACCAGGCTGATTTCGGACTTGTACAATTCCCAGCCGGAGGTGATGAAGCCGCCATCCTTGTTGCTGTCGGAATAGCCGAGCATGATCTCCTGCGTATGGCCGCGGCTTTCGACGAGGCGGCGATAAGCGGGCAGGGCAAAGGCCTTTTCCATGACGCCGGCGCAATTGCGCAGGTCCGCGATCGTCTCGAAGAGCGGCACGATGTCGATCTTGCTCTTGCCGTCCGGCGCGATGAGGCCGACCTCCTTGAGGAGGACCGCCAATTCGAGCATGTCGGAGACCGATTCCGCCTTCGAGATGATGGCGGTGCGGATGACTTCGGCGCCATAGGTCGCGCGCACTTCAACCGCGGCGTGGAAGATCGCGAGTTCCTTGCGCGTCTCTTCCGAATAAGTGCAGAACGGCGAGACGAGCTGGCGGACTTCGGTCAGCTCGTTAATGAGAAGCGCCACGCGCTCGTCCTCACTGCGGGATTTGTAGTCGGTGCCCGGCGCGACGACTTCGAGCAGCTCGGCGATCGTGCGCTCATGCACGTCCGAATTCTGCCGCAGATCGATCGTCGCAAGATGGAAACCGAAGCAGCTTGCGGCGCGGCGCAGCGCCCGAAGCCGGCCGCGGGTGATCAGCCGCGAGCCGTGTAATTTCAGCGATTGGTCGATGATATGCAGATCGCGGCGGAATTCGTCGGCGTTGCGATAGGCCGGCATGAAATCGCTGCGCGAGCGGATCGGATATTGATCGTCGATGGCGCGCAGGTTGGCGGCGATGCGGCCGCGGATCGCGGCGACGGCGCGCCGATAGGGCTCCGCCATGCGATGCGGCGAGGAATCGGGCGAGCTCGAGGCGAGCTCGCGCAATTCGTCGGTCACATCGACGAGTTCGGCGGTGATCGACAATTCGCTGCCGAGCTTGCTGAGCTCCTCGAGATAATGCGTCAGAATCCGCGCGCCATGCATCTTCGTCGTCGTGCGCAGCACTTCGGCGTCGACATAGGGGTTGCCGTCGCGGTCGCCGCCGATCCAGCTCCCAAGCCGCAGGAACGACGGAATCGGCACATCGTCGAGCGAGGGGTCATAGGCGCGGACCTGCCGCTCGACCTGCTGGTAGAGGCGCGGCACTTCCTTGAGGAAGGTATAGTCGTAATAGGCGAGGCCGTTCGAGACTTCGTCGCGGACGTTGAGCTTGGTGCGACGGAGCAGGCTCGTCTGCCAGAGGATCAGAACCGCGCGGCGGATCTTATCCTCGATTTCGGTCTCTTCTTCCGGAGTCCAGAGCTGCCGGTCGCGCCGTTCGAGGAGATGGGCGATCGCCATCTCGCGCATCATCGTGCTCTTGCGCCGCACTTCCGTCGGATGCGCGGTCAGCACCGGAACCATGAAGGCGTGGTCGAAAAAGTCCTGCAATTGCTCCGCGCTGATCCCGGCTTCGTGCGCGCGGGAGAGGGCGCGCGCCAAAGTGCCGGGCGGGGGCGGCACATTGTCGATCGCGTCCTGGCGCATCTTGCGGATCTGGTGCTGGTCCTCGGCAATGTTCGAGAGATGCGAGAAATAGGAATAGGCGCGGACGATCTGCACGGATTGCGACGGGGTGAGCGATTCCAGAATGGATTCGAGCTTGCGCCGTTCTGCCTCGTCGCCGTCGCGGTGAAACCGGACGGAGGTCTGGCGGATCAGCTCCACCAGGTCGAAAATGTCCTGGCCCTGCTCCTCGCGGACGGTATCGCCGAGAATGCGGCCGAGGAGCCGGATGTCGTCCTTCAGCGCGCGGTCGGGCTCGCGGTCGGCGGCAAAATCGGCCCTGTCGGTTTCTTTGTTCATGTTACGCTCCGGCGCTCCTGGTCCAATGATCTCTATAGCCTCTGCCGGTTGGGCGTGCTGCCGATTTTTCGGTCGGTGCCGCGCGACATTTCACCCCCGACTTTTATGGGCTAAAGGGGAGTTAATGCGCGAAGATCCCACAAAACCGCAAGCTCAACCGGCCGATCCGGTCGCCTTGGCGCGGCGCGAGCAGCAAAAACCGCTGCCCCGGCGCTTCTACAAGGAGGCGCGGGCAGAGCGCGCCGGCGATGGCTTCGCCCTTGCCCTCGACGGCCGCCTCGCCAAGACGCCCGCCAAGCATGATCTCGTCGTGCCCACGCAGGCGCTGGCTGAGGCCATCGCCGGCGAATGGCAGGCCCAGCAGGAGACGATCGATTTCGCCGCGATGCCGCTGACCCGCCTGGCCTATACCGCAATCGACGGGGTGGCCGGTCGGATCCCGGCGGTCGTCGACGATATCGCCAAATATGCCGAAACCGACCTTGTCTGCTATCGCGCCGCGGAGCCCGCGAGCCTCGTCGAAGCGCAGGCGGCGGCCTGGGACCCGGTCCTGGATTTTGCTGCAACGCAACTTAACGCACGCTTCTTCTGCGTCGAAGGCGTGACCTTTGTGGTCCAGCCGGAGGCGGCGCGGGCGGCGGTGCGGGCCCGTATCGCCGAGATCGGCGGCAGCCGGGTGGCGCCCTTTGCGCTGGCGAGCCTCGCGACGATGACGGCGCTTGCCGGCTCGGTCCTGATCGCGCTGGCGCTGACCGAGGGCAGACTGAGCCTCGACGAGGCCTGGCGCGCCGTCCACGTCGATGAGGATTTCCAGATCCGCCAATGGGGCGAGGATCACGAGGCGGTGGCGCGCCGTGATCGGCGCTTCGCCGAGATGGCGGCGGCGGCGGAATTTTGGCGGCTGCTCATGGACACCTAGACCAGCGCCGGAAAAACGCCCGGAACATGAGCTTAATCCCGGTGTTCGCCGCCTTGTCTTCCCTCGGTCGGGAGCTTAGGTTCCGGCCAGACCAGAATGGAGACCCGCAATGGGATCGTTTTCAATTTGGCACCTGCTGATCCTGGGCGCCGTGGTCCTGCTGCTGTTCGGCGGCAAGGGCAAGATTTCCGACATCATGGGCGATTTCGCCAAGGGCATAAAATCCTTCAAGAAGGGTCTCGCCGACGACGAGACGCCGGCCGCGAGCGCGCCGCAGGCGCTTGATCATCGCACAGGTGTCGAGGCAAACTCGGCCTCGCAGTCGCACAAGATCAGCTGATCCGTCCGCGCAAACGGCGTTCCCATGTTTGAATTCGATGCCGGCAAGCTGATCATCATCGCGATTGCCGCTTTGATCTTCATCGGCCCCAAAGACCTGCCGCGCGTCATGCGGCAGGTGGGGCAGGCGGTCGGCAAGCTGCGTCGCATGGGGGCCGAATTCCAGGCGCAGTTCATGGAAGCGATGAACGAGGCCGGCGCCGAGGATCTCAAGGCCGACGTCAACAAGCTGAAGGAAAGCGCCAAAATCGATCTCGGCTTCGATCCCGTCCATGCGGCCAAGGCCGAAGTGATGAGCGCCGTCCGCGAGATCGAAGCGCCCGTCAAGCCAGCAGAGGCCGCCGTGCCGGCGATCGCGCCGGAGGCACCTCAGGAAACGATCAGCGAGGCGGAGCCTCTCGCCGCCGCGCGTGTCAAAGATTGATGCCGTTTCATGTCCGACACCGATATTGAGGCGTCACGCGCGCCGCTGATCGATCACTTGATCGAATTGCGCGCGCGTCTCATCCGGGCGCTGCTCGCGTTCATCGTGATGTTCATCATCTGCTTTTTCTTCGCCAAGAACATCTACAACGTCCTGCTCATGCCCTATGAGCATGTCGCCGGCCCCGGCGCAAAGCTCATCTTCACGGCACCGCAGGAATATTTCTTCACCCAGATCACGGTCGCGATTTTCGCCGCGGCCTTTCTCGCCTGTCCCATCATCTTCGGGCAGATCTATGCCTTCGTTGCGCCGGGCCTTTACAAACAGGAGCGGCGCGCCTTCGCGCCCTATCTGTTTGCGACCCCGATCTTCTTCCTGCTCGGCGCGCTGATGGTCTATTTCGTCGTGATGCCGAACCTGCTCGGCTTTTTCATGGGCATGCAGCAGGCGGCCCAGCCTGGCCGGCCGCAGATCGAACTTCTGCCGCGCGTCAGCGAATATCTGTCGCTGATCATGACGCTGATCTTTGCCTTCGGCGTGGTCTTCCAACTGCCCGTGGTTTTGACGCTGCTTGGCCGCGTCGGGCTTGTCGATGCCGCCTTCCTGCGGCGCCAGCGGCGCTACGCCGCCGTGCTGGTCTTTGTCGCGGCGGCGGTGCTGACCCCGCCAGATGTCTTTTCCATGATGGCCCTTGCCGTCCCCGGCCTGCTCCTCTACGAACTTTCGATCCTCGCCGTCGCTTTCATAGAGAAGCAGCGCGCAGCGGAGGCGCGGGCGGCTGCCGGCACCTGATTTCGAGGTTCCTTCATGTACGACATCAAATGGATCCGGGAGAATCCGGCGGCTTTTGACACTGGCCTCGCGCGGCGTGGGCTCGCGCCATTGTCGGCCTCGCTGCTCGCCCTCGATGATCAGCGTCGCGCCGCCATCGCCAAGGCGCAAGGCGCGCAGGAGCGCCGCAACGCCGCCTCGAAGGAAGTCGGCGCTGCGATGAAGGCCGGTGACGGCGTCAAGGCCGCGGCGCTGAAACAGGAAGTCGCCGACCTCAAAACGGCGCTGACCACCTATGAGGAGGAGGAGCGCAACGCCATTGCCGTGCTCGATGCGGCGCTCGCGCAAGTCCCGAACATTCCGCTGACTGAGGTTCCCGACGGCAAGGACGAGAACGACAATCCGGAATTGCGTGCCGTTGGCAGCAAGCCGGAGTTTGCGTTCAAGCCGAAGGAGCATTTCGAGATCGGCGAGGCGCTCGGCCTGATGGATTTCGAAACCGCTGCGAAATTGTCCGGCGCCCGTTTCGTCGTCTTGAAGGGCGCGCTGGCGCGGCTCGAACGCGCGCTCAGCCATTTCATGCTCGATCTGCATACGAGCGAACACGGTTACACCGAGGTCAATCCGCCATTGCTCGTCCGCGACGAGGCGATGTTCGGTACGGCGCAATTGCCGAAGTTCCGCGACGATCAGTTTCCGACCTACCTCGAGCCGATCGCGCAGCTTGAGAACATGCTCGAATATGAGCGGCGGCGCGGCGAGGAGAAAGACGCGATCGAGGCCGAGGCCGAAACGCGCGCCGAGCAATTTGTCGATGACTTCATTCGCGGCGCCAAGGGCCGCGGGCTCGATGAGCGCTATGCGAGAAATCTCGCGATGCGCGATGCGCGCTATGACCTCTTTGCAGAATTCGATCTCAAATATTGGAACCATCAGCTCGCCAAGCGGGCGCTGTGGCTCATCCCCACGGCGGAAGTGCCGCTGACCAACCTCGTGCGTGAATCGATCCTCGACGAAAGCCAATTGCCGCTGCGCATGACGGCTTGCACGCCGTGCTTCCGCGCCGAGGCGGGCGCGGCGGGGCGCGACACGCGCGGCATGATCCGCCAGCATCAATTCGCCAAGGTCGAACTGGTCTCGGTGACGACGCCGGAGCAGTCGCAGGCCG
>Ga0153954_1001793_pt1 | contig 10492 bp, 7 predicted proteins | sample TSFL038MetaG_FD_102277 | JGI IMG/M metagenome (GOLD analysis project Ga0153954, IMG submission 102277) | Attine ant fungus gardens microbial communities from Florida, USA - TSFL038 MetaG | ecosystem: Host-associated > Fungi > Mycelium > Unclassified | place: USA: Florida, Wekiwa Springs State... | reverse complement strand
CGGTGGCGGCAGCGGTGGCGGCAGCGAGGGCGGCCAGCACCGCCCGGACCTCCAGCCGGTCGACCAGCCGCTCGTGCGAACGGACCTGCGCCGGGAACCCCCGGCGGTCCAGGGCGGCCACCACGGCCGTCGCCTGGGCGCCGGTCCGGTACAGCACCGCGAAGTCGGCGAACGACAGCCGCGGCCGGACAGTGCCGTCGGCCGCCCGCCGGTCGAGGGACAGCAGCGACGACCCGCCGAGCAGCCGCTCCACCGTGTCGGCCACCACCTCCGCCTCCTCCTCCGGGTCCGTCGCCCGGTGCACCACCACCGGGTCCCCGTCCCCACCGGCCCTCGCCGACTGCAGCATCCGGTCCGGCGCCAGGGTGGCCGGGGCGACTGCGCTCACAGCGGCCCGGACGATGGTGGCGGTGGACCGGTAGTTGCGGGTCAGCTGCACCACCCGGGCCGACGGGAAGTCGTGGCGGAACCGCAGGAAGTGGCCGACGTCGCCACCCCGGAACCCGTAGATGGCCTGGTCCGGGTCGCCGATGGCACACACGTTGCCGTCCGGACTGGTCAACACCCGCAGCAATCGGTACTGCACGTCGTCGACGTCCTGGTACTCGTCCACGCACACCTCCGACCACCGGTCCGCCAGCCGGTCGGCCACCGCCGGGTCCGACCGGGCGAGGACCACCGGCAGTACCAGCAGGTCGTCGAAGTCCACCAGCCCGCCGGCCCGCAACGCGCCGTCGTACCGGTCCACCACGTCGTCCGGCGCCGTGTCGCCCGCCGCGGTGTCGCCCGCCGCGGTGTCGCCCGCCGTCGGCCCGGTGCCGCCCTCCCCGGCGGTGGCCCGGCGCCGCTTGGCCGCCGCCACCCGCTCGCCCAGCGCTCGGGCGCCGGCCGGGCTGCACCCGCCGACGTCGGCCAGCAGGTCCAGCCGGGCCTGCTCGTCGACAACCCGCACCGACCTGTCCAGGCCCAGCGCGTCGTGGTGTTCCCGCACCAGTTGGAGGCCCAGCCGGTGGAACGTGGCCACCGTGATCCGATCGGTCCGTCCCGGCACCAGCGACCGCAGGCGGCCCTCCAGCTCGGCCGCGGCCCGCCGGGTGAACGTCACCGCCAGGCACCGCTCCGGCGGCACCCCCAGCGCCACCACCCGGTGTGCCAGCAGCCGGGACAGCACCCTCGTCTTGCCGGTCCCCGGGCCCGCCACCACCAGCAGCGGCCCGCCGGCCACCGTGGCCGCCGCGAGCTGGTCGTCGTCCAGCCCGTCCAGCACCGCCGCCGCCGGTGTGGGTCGCGGGGCGGTTGCCGCCGGCGCCGGGTCCGGGGCCACCGGCTCGGGGACACCTCCGGTGCCGCCGCTGCCACCGCCACCCGTGCCGTTGCGCCCTGCCGGTCGTCGCCGGCGCCCCAGCTTGTCCGACGCCGGCCCGGGCACGTCGAACAGCGTCTGCGACCCGCCCGGCGCCGCCAGCTCGTCGGCGGTGAACAGCCGGACGGTGCCGTACTCGCCGTCGAACCCGCCCTCCCGGACCACCTGGCCCCGCCGCAGTCGGCTCAGCGCCTCCACCAGCACCTCCGACCCCACCGCCGCCACGTCGTCCAGCGGGACGTCGTTCAGGATCGACAGTTCCGGCCCCAGCCGGCCGACCAGGTCCGACACCTTGGCCGTCACCGTCTTGCTCTTCGGCCCCACCCCCAGGATCTCGCCGACGATCTCCGGCAGCGGCACCAGCGACCGGAACCGGTCCGGCGCCGGCGGCCGGTACTCCGCCGGCCGGTCCGCCAGGGCGTCCACCCGGTGCAGCACCCCCACCGTCAGCGGCTTGTTGCAGCTCGGGCACCGCCCGCCCAGCTCCTTCGTCTCTTCCGGCGCCGTCCGCACCCCGCACGCTCGGTGGCCGTCCAGGTGGTACTTCCCCTCTTCCGGGAAGAACTCCACCGTCCCTGTGAACCCCCGGCCGGTCCGCAGCGCCGCCAGCATGGCGAAGTAGTCCACGTCGGTGTCGAACACCGTCGCCTCCCGGCCCAGCATCGGCGGCGAGTGGGCGTCCGAGTTGCTCACCAACCGGAACCGGTCCAGCGACGACACCCGCCAGTTCATCTCCGGGTCCGACGACAGCCCCGTCTCCACCGCGAACACGTGCTCCGCCAGGTCCGCGTAGCAGTCGTCCACCGCGTCGAACCCCGACTGCGATCCCAGCACCGCGAACCACGGCGTCCACGCGTGGGCCGGCACCAGGTAGCTGTCGTCCCCACTCTCCAGCGTGATCTCCAGCAGGTTCCGCGAATCCAGCCCCAGGATCGGCCGGCCGTCCGCCGCCACGTTGCCGATCCTCGTCAGCCTCGCCGTGATGCGGTCCACCGCCTCGAAGTCCGGGGCGTACAGCAGATGGTGCACCTTCCGGGTCCGGTCGTCCCGCTTGTAGATCGTCGAGATCTCCGACGACAGCATGAACCGCACCGGCGTCCGGCACGCCGGTGGCAGCCGGTCCCAGATGCCTTGCTCAACCTCCGGCGCCAGCCGGAACAGCCCTGGCTCCGCCGGCCGCAGCTTGGTCCGCAGCTCCTCCGACCACTCCGGGTGGGTGAAGTCGCCGGTCCCCACCACCGTGATCCCCTTGTGGCCCGCCCACCACGCCAGGTGCTCCAGGTCACAGTCCTTGCTGCACGCCCTCGAGTACTTCGAGTGGATGTGCAGGTCGGCGACGAACCGCATCGGCGTTAGGTGCGTGCGGCTCTACTCGGAGACGGTCAGCTGTCGCGCCGCCGCGTGTCGGATGCGGTTCCGTACGTCGTCACCCACACGGACGGTGATCTGCGGCACGGCCGCATGCTAGGAGGTGTCCGGGAAGGGGGGACGTCCGGCCCTTCTGTCGAGATGCCATGCTGTTGGAACTCGTCGACCCCGCAGCTCGTCGACCCGTACACGCTACGAGCGTTACAACCTTCCGATAGGGGTAGTACCGTGATGAAAGACAGAGGCGTGGGGGGCGACCAATGGCTGGATCGATAACGTTCAAGGTGATCACCACCGAGGAGCAGTGGCGCATGTACGACCGCGCCTGCCTGCGGGTGCTCAGTATGTCTGCGAGCAGCTTCTCCGAACGGTGGGATGCAGGGGAGTACGTCGGGCATGCGACGCCGGAGATGATGGAAGTCTTGGCTCTCCGGCCGCATGGCCGGTAGAACTCCCTATCTCGCGGTCCGAGCGTTCTCCTTGCCGATCCAGGCGGCGCTGTCGTGTTTTGCCAACGGTAAGGTCACGGCGAGTAGCACCGATCCTTCGGTTCCCGGACAGCTGGTCTTCAACGGCGGGCGCCCAACCAAGCTCAACGGCCCCTCGCGCCTTCGGCTGGGATGCACGATCGAGTACGCCATCGTCGACTCAGGACAGCCCGCCAAGCCGTGGAAAGTCCATACCACCGGGTACATCTTCCGGTTGCTCAAGAGCAATGGGTCCGGTCTCGTCGATTTCCATTGGCACCCCACCGCAACCCCGGAGGTCTCGTTTCCTCATCTCCACGCTCGTGAGTACGGCTGCAAGAGGCACTACCCAACGGGCCGGGTGATGGTCGAGGACGTGTTCGTGCTGGCCATCGAGTGCGGTGCGATCCCCGGCGATCGAGCGAAGTGGCAGCGAGTCCTCAAGGCAAATCGGGAGAACTTCGCTCTGGGAGCCACCTGGGGAACCTCCCATCCCTCCAGGCCGTAGACGCGGCCGCCTGGGGTGACCGACCGGCTCCACCGCAGGTCCGGGCGGTATCGTGGCCCCCCGATGGACCGGCCCGACCACACCGAGCCGTCCCCGCCGGCGGGCCCGGACTCCCCGGCCCCGCCGCCGTACGGTTACCCCCCGGTCGAAACTCCCACCTACCCGCCACCCGGGTATCCGTCCGCGCCACCCCCGTCCGGACCCCCGTCCGCACCGCCGCCACCGGGGTTCCCGCTGCCACCGGCCCGTACCCGGAGCCACCCGTTCCTGGACATTCCCGGCGCACCGCCGGCCGACCGCGGCGCCGCCGGCGTCTGGATCCTGTTCGGCCTCATCGGGTTCGTCGCCGGCCAGGTGGTGGCGCTGATCCTCACCGACATTGCCGCCCACCTGGCCGGCCAGGGGGGGCAGTTGTCGAAGATCGCCGACATGGCCGAGCCGCCGGAGTGGTACGTCGGCGTCTCGCTGGCCGGCCTGTGGGCCGGGTTCCTGCTCGGCCCGTGGCTGGCCAGCAAGGCTCGGGGCACCGGCCGGTTCCTGGCCGACCTGGGGGTGCGGTTCCGGCCCATCGACCTGCTCGGCCTCGTCATCGGGCCGGCCGGCCAGGTGGTGGTCGCCATCATCTACGCCCCGTTCATCAACCACTTGAAGAACTTCACAGCACCCACCCAGAAGCTCACCGGCGGGTCCCACGGCGGTGGGTTCGTGGTCATCGCCATCATGACCGTCGTCCTGGCGCCGTTCTTCGAGGAGCTGTTCTTCCGCGGCCTGTTGTTCAAGGCCCTCGCCCGCCTGTTCACCCCCGCCGCCATCGGCCCGTCCACCCGGCGGACCATCGGCGTCGCAGTGGCCGTGGTCGCCGACGGCCTGCTGTTCGGCGCCGCCCACGCCGAGCTCGCCCAACTGGCCGGCCTCGCCGTGTTCGGCATGATCCTGGCGGTCATCAGCTACCGGACCGGACGGCTGGGCATGAACATGATCGCCCACGCCTCCTTCAACCTGGTGGCCGTCCTCGTCGTCGTCGGCAACCGCGGCACCATCTGGCATTGACCGACGTGTCCACCGCCGCCCCGCCCGCCGACCGTCCCACCGGCGACCCGGCCGGCACCGACACCGGCGACCGTCCTACCGACAACCGGGCCGGCACCGAGGCAGGCGGCGCCGCCCCGCCGCCGCCGTTGCGGGCGCCGTGGCTACCCCGCCGACGCGGCATGGCACGGTGGGCGCCGGCGGTGGCCACCGTGGTGGTGGTCGCCGGGGTCATCGCGGTGGTGCTGTGGCAGATGCAGTTGAACCTGCTGCTGTCCGACACGTCCACCACCGGCGGCGACACCGGCGCCCACTACATGATGCCGGCGTACTTCAACTCCAACCTGTTCCCCCACCTCACCGGTTGGGACCCCGCCTGGTACGACGGCTACCCCATCTACACCTTCTACTTCGTCCTCCCCGACGTCCTCGTCGCCATCGGGTCCCACCTCATCAGCTACAACGTCGCGTTCAAGCTGGCCACCGTCCTCGGTTCGGTGCTGCTGCCGGTGGCCGCGTGGGCGTGCGGCCGGCTGTTCCGCCTGCGGCCACCGATCCCGGCGGCGCTGGCGGCGGCCACCCTGCCGTTCCTGTTCGACTACTCGTACACCATCTACGGCGGCGACCTGTTCTCCACCCTGGCCGGCGAGTACGCCTACTCCCTCAGCCTCGCCCTGGCGGTGCTGTTCCTCGGCTTGATGGCCCGCGGGCTGCGGACCGGCCGGGGCAGGGCGTGGGCGGCGGTGGTGCTGGCGCTGTGCGTCCTCAGCCACATCGTCCCCGCCATGTTCGCCATCGCCGGCGCCGCCGTCCTCACCCTGCTCGAGCTGCTGCCGGAGCGGTGGCGGCTGCACGACGACCTGTGGCGGCCGTCGTCCGCCGTCGCCCGGCCGCCCGGGCGCGAGGGCGTCCGCACCCGTTGGGCGGCGCTGTGGTGGGGGGCGTCCACCGTCGCCATCGGCCTCCTCCTGTCCGGCTGGTGGCTGGTGCCGTTCGGCCTCCAGCGGGCCTACACCACGTCGATGGGGTACACCAACATCTCCACCTACGTCACCCTGCTGTTCCCCCGCGCCGACCTGTGGGCGCTCGTGCTGGCCGGGGTGGCCGTCCTGGTGGCCCTGGTGGTCCGCAGCCGGTTCGGCGTCCTGTTCGGCGTCCTCGGTGGCCTGTCCGCGGCGGCGCTGATCGTTGATCCGCAGGGCGCGCTGTACAACACCAGGTTCCTGCCGTTGTGGTTCGTCTGCGTGTTCCTCATGACCGGGTGGGTGTTCGGCATGGCGATGGCCGGCGCCGCCCGGCTGTGGCGGCGGTGGCGGCTCAGCCGCTGGGTGTGGGCCGTCCGGACCGCCACCCGGCCCGACCCTGGACCCGTCGACCCCGCCCCCGCACCCGCCGACTCCGGCGACCCCGGTGGCTGGTGGCGGCGGCCGCCGTCAGGCCGGTGGGGTCCCGGCGCGGTCGGTGGCGCGGTGCTGGCGCTGCTGGGCGCCCTGGTGGTGGTGGTGCCGCCGTTCATCCCCGGGGTGGCGTCGGCGCTGCCGAGCGTCGGCATCCACCCCGGCGCCAACGAGGTCCGGTCGTGGGCGACGTGGAACTACTCCGGCTACGAAGGGAAGCCGGACTACCCGGAGTACCGGGCGGTGACGGAGCTGATGGGCCACGTCGGCCACAAGTACGGCTGCGGCCGGGCGATGTGGGAGTACAACGCCGACGAGAACCGGTTCGGCACCCCGGAGGCGCTGATGCTGTTGCCGTACTGGACCGACGGCTGCATCGACTCCATGGAGGGGTTGCTGTTCGAGTCGTCGACCACCACCCCGTTCCACTTCCTCAACCAGGCGGAGCTGTCGCCGCAGCCGTCGGACCCGATGGTGGGGCTGCCGTACGGGTCGCTGAACGTGCCGCTCGGCGTCCAGCACCTGCAGCTGCTGGGGGTGAAGTACTTCATGGCGGCCAGCACCGAGGTGCAGCAGGCCGCCGACGCCGACCCGACACTGCGGCTGGTGGCGTCCACCGGTCCGTGGGCCACCGAGGCCACAGGCCAGGCGCTGTCGACCACCTGGAACATCTACGAGGTGGCCCACAGCACAATGGTCACCCCGCTGGCCAACCAGCCGGCGGTGCTGCAGGGAGTGGGCCCGGCGCAGAACACATGGCTCGGCAAGGTCGGCGCCGACGGCCAGCCGATGAACGGTCCGGCGCTGCAGTGGTACGACACACCGTCGCGGTGGAACGTCGCCCTCACCGCCGGGGGCCTGCCGTCGTGGCCGAAGGTGACCGCCACCACCGCCGCCGACCCGCCGGTCCGGCCGGAGCCCAAGACCACGGTGTCGGGGGTCAGGACCACCGACGACACCATCTCGTTCCACGTCAGCCGGGTCGGCGTGCCGGTCACCGTCAAGACGTCGTACTTCCCCAACTGGCACGCCACCGGCGCCGACGGGCCGTGGCGGGCGGCCCCCAATCTGATGGTGGTGGTGCCCACCAGCCACCACGTCACCCTCACCTACGGGTCCACCGGCGCCAACAAGCTTGGCGAAGCTGCGACCGTCGTCGGCGTCGTCGCCCTGGTGGTGCTGGCCGCCGTCCCGGTGGTGGTCGCCCGCCGCCGACGTGGGAGCCGCGGTCGGGGCCGCCATGCGGCCGGCATCCCTGGGTCGGCCGGTTCAGCGGGTCCACCGAGGGCGCCGGTGCCGCCGGGTTAGGCTGACCGTCTCATGGCTGCCACCGGTGACGTGTTCAAGGCGTACGACGTCCGGGGCACGGTCCCGGACCAGCTGGACGCCACCATGTGCCGGGCCATCGGCGGGGCGTTCGCCCGGTTCTGCCGGGTCCCGCGCATCCTGGTGGCCAGGGACATGCGGCCGTCGGGGGAGGAGCTGTCGGCGGCGTTCGCGGAAGGGGCCCGGGCGGAGGGGACGGCGGTCACCGACCTCGGGATGGGGTCGACGGACTTCTTGTACTTCGCGTCCGGCCACCTGGACGCGCCGGGGGCGATGTTCACGGCGTCGCACAACCCGGCGGGGTACAACGGCATCAAGATGTGCCTGGCCGGGGCCAGGCCGATCGGCCGGGACACCGGGCTGGCGGACATCGAGGCGGTCACCAACCAGCTGATGGCCAACCCGTCGCCGCCGCGGGACCTGGCGGCGCTGGACCACCAGGACCTGCTGGATGCGTACGCGGCGCACGTCCACTCGTTCGTGGACGTCGGCGCCCTCAAACCGCTGCGGATCGTGGCGGACACCGCCAACGGCATGGGTGGCCTGGTGGTGCCGCTGGTGATGCGCGGCCTGCCGTTCCAGGTGGACATCTTGTACCCCGAGCTCGACGGCACGTTCCCGAACCATCCCGCCGACCCGATCCAGCCGGAGAACCAGGTGGACCTGAAGGCGGCGGTGCTGGACTCCGCCGCCGACGTCGGGCTGGCGTTCGACGGCGACGCCGACCGGGTGTTCCTGGTCGACGAGCAGGCCCAGCCGGTGTCCGGATCGCTGACCACCGCCCTGGTGGCGGTGTCCATGCTGGACAAGCACCCCGGGGCCACCGTGCTGTACAACCTCATCTGCTCGAAGGTGGTCCCGGAGGTGATCGCCGAGCACGGCGGCACCGGGATCCGCACCCGGGTCGGCCATTCGTTCATCAAGCAGGTGATGGCCGACACCGGGGCGGTGTTCGGCGGCGAGCACTCCGGCCACTACTACTTCCGCGACAACTATCGGGCGGACTCCGGCATCATCACCGCTTTGGTGGTTCTGGAGCTGATGAGCCGGGCAGACCGGCCGCTGTCGGAGCTGCTGGAGCCGTACCGCCGGTACGCGGACTCCGGCGAGATCAACACCGAGGTCCCCGATCCGCCGGCCGCGGTGGAGGCGGTGGCCGCCCACGAGGCCGCTGCCGGGCTGTCCGTCGACCGGCTGGACGGGCTGACGGTGGACCACGGCGACTGGTGGTACAACCTCCGGCCGTCCAACACCGAGCCGTTGCTGCGGCTGAACGTGGAGGCCCGGACGGAGAAGGCGTGCCGCCAGCACGTCGACGACGTCCTAGAGCTGGTGGCCACGACGACGGCCGGGCACTGACCCGCCTCGTCGACGACCGAGCAGCCGGACGACCCCGACCTCGACGCCGATCACGACACCGACACGAACCCGGAGGAGCACGATGCCGCTTGACCCGTTGCTGGTGGACGTCCTGGCCTGCCCGGTCGACAAGGGCCCGCTGCTGTGGTTCGCCGACGAGGACGTGCTGTACAACCCTCGGCTGCACAAGGCGTACGTGGTCCGCGACGGCATCCCGGTGCTGCTGGTCGACGAGGCCACCGACGTCGGTGACGCCGAGCACCAGCGGCTGACCGCCAAGGCGGCGGCCGGCGGGGTGCCCGAGACCGGCCACCTGGGGACGGCCGGCGGGACCGGCAAGACCGGCGGAACCGGCGGGTGACCCTGCCGGATTCCCCGGGGCCGGACTCGGGCCGGGTGGACTCGCAGGGGATGTGGGAGGCGACGGCCGGGCTGCCGGAGCAGATGGCCGCCGCGCTGGCCGCGGCGACGGCCGGCGACCGTCCGGCGCCGTCGGGCCCGGTGACCAACGTGGTGGCCTGCGGGATGGGCGGCAGTGGGATCGCCGGCGACGTGCTGGCGGCGGTGGCCGGCCCGGAGCTGCCGGTGCCGGTGACGGTGGTGAAGTCGTACGACGTTCCCGGGTTCGTCGGTCCGGACTCGCTGGTGTTCGCGGTGTCGTGCTCCGGCAACACCGAGGAGACGGTGGCCGCCGCCACTGCCGCCGGCCAGGCCGGGGCGCAGGTGGTGGCCGTCACCGGCGGCGGTCGGCTCGGCGAGCTGGCCGGGGACCACGGGTGGCCGGTGTTCGACGTGCCGGCCGACATCCCCCAGCCGCGGGCCGCCCTCGGGGCCATGGCGGTACCGCCGTTGGTGGTGCTGGAGCAGGCGGGGTTGCTGGACGGGGTGACCCGAAGGGTGGCCGCCACGGTGGACTCCCTGTCCCGGCGGCGGGACCGGCTGGTGCAACCCGGCAACCTGGCCGAGGACCTGGCCCGCCGGATCGGCCGGACCGTCCCCCTGGTGTACGGGGAAGGCCCCGCCGCAGTGGCCGCCCAGCGGTGGAAGACGCAGGTGAACGAGAACGCCAAGTCGCCGGCGTTCTGGTCGGCGTTGCCGGAGCTGTGCCACAACGAGGTGGCCGGGTGGGGGCAGGGCGGCGACGTCACCCGGCAGGTGTTCACCCTGGTGAACCTCCGCCACGGCGGCGAGCACCCGCAGGTGTCCCGCCGGTTCGCCCTCGTCGCCGACGTCCTGCTGGAGGTGGTGGCCGACATCGTGGAGGTCCGGGCCGACGGCGCCGACCCGATGGCCCAGCTGTTCGACCTGGTGATGGTCGGCGACTTCGTGTCGCTGCAGCTGGCCGCCCGGGAGGGGACCGACCCCGGCCCGGTGCCGGTGCTCGACGACCTCAAGCGCCAGCTCCGGCAGTAGCGTGCCGCCGAAATTGCCGCCGGGGTCGCCGCCGGCGGAGCCAGAGGCGTCACCACCGGAGGCGGGGGACGTCGGGGTGAGCCGCCGCCGGCTGCTGCAGCTGTCGGCCCTCGGCGGTTCCGCGGTCCTCGCCGGGGCGGGCGGGTTGGCGGGTGCTCTCGGGTCGGCAGCCGCCGCCGGCGCAGCCACCGGCCGGCGTGGGGTGGTGCCGGCGGAGCCACGGGTGCCGGCGACACCGCCGGGACCGGTGCCCGACCCGTCG
>Ga0153954_1001792_pt1 | contig 10494 bp, 10 predicted proteins | sample TSFL038MetaG_FD_102277 | JGI IMG/M metagenome (GOLD analysis project Ga0153954, IMG submission 102277) | Attine ant fungus gardens microbial communities from Florida, USA - TSFL038 MetaG | ecosystem: Host-associated > Fungi > Mycelium > Unclassified | place: USA: Florida, Wekiwa Springs State... | reverse complement strand
GGCTCACCCGCAGCGGATTGACGATCACCCGGTCACCGGCCTGGAATTCGATGAAGTTGGTGCCGCCGAATGTTGCGGCGTACTGGTCCTGCTTCCCGCCGGCGAGGCATAGCTCGATGCGCTCGATCTCGTAGGCGATATGGGCGACATCATAGGGACCCAGCGGCGCGCCCAGGCGGGCGGTGAACGCCTCGACCAGGGCGACCACGAGTGCCGAGGAGGAGCCGAGGCCGGAACCGGGTGGTGCATCGACATAGGAGGTGAGGCGGATCGGCTGGATCGTTCCATCGCCGAATTGCCGATGCATCCGTCGGAACACACCTGCGTGCAGAACCAAGCGTGCCTCGTCGATTGCGCCCATGTCTGGAGGAAATGACTCCTCCACCTCCATGTCCGGAGCAATGAAATGCACACGGCCATCGTCGGATGGCTCGATGAACGCATAGGCATAGCGGTCTATCGTGGTGTTCAGCACCGCGCCGCCGAATTCGTCGCAATAGGGGCTGAGGTCGGTGCCGCCGCCGGCCAGTCCGAGCCGCAGCGGAACACGCGCCCTGGTGATGCGCCGGTCGGCCAGCACGACCCTACTCCGTGGTGCGATTTCCGGCGTGCTTATCCAGGATCAGCCGCACGAATGAAAGAAGATTCCCGCCCGTAAAGAAATAGCCCGGCACGCCCGCCGCCTCGGCTGCCTGCATGTCGGTCACCTGGTCGCCGATCATCACCGCGCGGTCGGCGTCGACCTCCCACGCGCGCAGCAGATCGAGCAGCATCCCCGGCAGCGGCTTCCGCCACGGGTGCGCCTGGCGGTAACGCTCGACGCTGGCCTCGGGGTGGTAGGGGCAGAAGCGCCAGTCGTCGATCGTGCCGCCGTGCCGGCGGACTTCGTCGCAAACCCAGGCCATCAGGTCGTGCACGTCCGCTTCGGCGTATTTCCCGCGCGCGACGCCCGACTGGTTGGTCACGATGAATACGTGCCAGCCTGCCGCGGTGGCGTAGCGGATCGCATCCAGTGCGCCGTCGACCCATTCGAACTGATCGCGTGAGCCGACATAGCCGTGGTCATGGTTCAGCACCCCGTCGCGGTCGAGGAACAATGCCCTGCGCCGCAGACGGTTGGGGATTTCCGACTGTGAACGCGCAAAGTCGGCCGGCACGCCGATGTCGCGGAAATAGCCGTCGCCCACCGTGCCGCGCAGCGCGCCGGCCATGGCGAGGCTCGGCATAACGTCGCCCTCCAGCGAGCATACGGGCTGCAGATGATCGACCAGGCTGCGGCGGAACAGGTAGACGCCGCCGTTGATGGTCCCGGCCGTGCCCGGCGGTGGCCGCGCCTGGAAGGCGATGATCTGCTCGCCGTCGAGTGCGACGACGCCGTAGCGCGACGCATCATCCAGTTGCCGCAGCGCGACCCGACCGACGATTTCCGCCGGATCATCCGCGGCGGCCGCCAGCAGGTTCGACAGGCCGCAGTCGAACAGCGAGTCGCCGTTGCACAGCAGGAAGCGCTCCGCCAGGCGATCGCGCGCATGGTAGACGGCGCCGCCGGTGCCCGCACGCTGTGGCTCCGCCGACAGCGTGATGCGAGCAGAGCGGGGTAGGGCGGCTTCGATAGCGGCAGCCTCGCGTTCGACCTCGGCCGACAGGTGGCCGGTCAGCAGCAGGAAATCGGTCACGCCGTAACGCACGAATTCGCGCAGCAGCCAGGACAGGAACGGCCGGTCGCCGCAGGGCAGCAGCGGCTTTGGCGTGGTGGCGGTCAGCGAACCCAGGCGCGTGCCGAGGCCGCCCACCAGCACGGCGCATTGCGTGGCCGTGACCGTCATCGCTGGGTCGCCCCTCGCCGAGAGCGCATCACTTCGAACGCCACGCTCAGGACTCGGCGGCCGGCTCGCGCCCGGCGAGCACCTTGTCGACCCGCCGCCCATCCATGGCCAGCACCTCGAACCGCCAGCCGCCGAACACGATGCGGTCGCCGGTGCGCGGCACGCGCCGCAGCAGCGCCAGCAGCAGACCCGCCAGCGTATGATAGCTTCCTTCGGCCGGCAGGTCGGGCAGCTCCAGCCGCGCCTTCAGCTCATCCACGGGAGTCATGCCGTCGAGCGTCATCGAGGTGTCTCCCTGTGGCCCTGGCACGAAGTCCGCATGATCCGGGCCTGCCGCCTCGCCGACGATCGCCTGCAAGACGTCGGCCGCGGTCACGACACCTTCGAAGCTGCCGTATTCGTCCATCACGAGGGCCAGGCCAATCGGATCGGACTTCAATCTTTCGAGGGCATCGAGCGCGGTGACGGTGTCGGGGATGATCCCCGGCTGCTTCAGCACCGCCCCAACGGACAGTTCCGCCCCGCTCAGCAGCCGGTCAAGCAGGTCCTTGGCCTGCACCACGCCGACCACATTGTCGATCGACTTGTCGCACACCACCAGGCGCGAATACGGCGTCGACTTGAGTGTGGCCGCGATCGCGCTGGTCGGCAGGGTGCGGTCGATCCAGGCCAGTTCTGTCCGCGGGGTCATGATCGCCCGCACCGGCTTGTCGGCGAGGCGGAGCAGACGCTCGATCATGTCGCGCTCCTCCATCTCGAGCACGCCGGCCTGCGCACCCTCGAACAGCAGCGCCTTCAGCTCCTCTTCCGTCACCAGCTGCGGTCGGGCGCGATGTAGGCCGAACAGCCGCAATACCGCCGCCGAGGAGACGCCCAGCAGCCAGACCACCGGAGCGGCGATGCGCGAGAACCAGATGATCGGGTAGGCGACCCGCGTCGCCATCAGTTCGGGGTTCCGTAGCGCCAATTGCTTCGGCACCAACTCGCCCAGCACCAGTGTCAGGAACGTGGTGACGACGACGACCAGGCCCAGCGAGAGGCTCTCGGCATAGGCGGCGATCGCGGGATACTGTTCCAGCGAGGCCTGCACATGGTGTGCGATGCGCGCGCCGCCGAAAACGCCGGTCAGCACACTTACCAGGGTGATGCCGACCTGCACCGTCGGTAGGAAGCGCTGCGGGTCCTCCGACAGCGATCGCGCTGCGGCGGCTCCGGGCACGCTTTTGCGTACCAGCACCGCCAGACGGGCCCTGCGTGCCGAAACCAGGGCGAGCTCGCTCAGCGAGAATGCGCCGTTCAGCAGGATCAGCAGCAGGATGATGACGGCTTCGACTCCGGTTTCCATGGGTCTCCGTGTGGGGTTGCGAGGCAGGTGGTCGAGCCGTGCGTAACATATCTGCGCGCCACGCATCACTGCCCGCGCATCGGCACCTCCGGCATCAGGGAAAAAACGCAAGGTGTGCGCCGCGGAGAGGGTGGATGTTCGGGTCCGATTGCGGCAGGGTTTTTCGGGGCGTGGTGAAGCCTGCAGACCATTGTATTAAAAGGTTTTTCTGGCGTTAACGGTTCGTTCAGGTTTATTAACTGTTGCCTAAGAGACAGCCGGAGAGACACGATGAGCGAGTCCACCGTTCCACACCTGGATGCGGAGCAGACCACCCGGTCGGCCGAGATCATCCTGTTTCGTCCGCGTGCGACGCCTCCAGCGACGGAACCGGGCCCTGGTGTTGTGGCGGCGCTTCCGGACCCGCAACAGCGCCTGGCTCGGGCGCTGGAATCGTTGAACGCGGCGATGGCCGCCCAGCGTGACGCGATGGCGCAGTGGCGCGCCTCGTTGGCGGAACTGAAGACCAGCACGACTGGCCTCGGTCAGAGCCTGATGCGCTACCGCACGAACCTCGACGCGTTAGGCAAGGATGTGGCCGCGCTGCACCGGCAGGCCAAGACACTACAGGCCTGGGCGGAGAAGCCGGCCGGCGCGGAGTAAACGCGCCGGGCACCTGGCGGTTGCCTGCGTTGTAAAACCACGCCATCACCCGGTTCGGCGAATGGGGAGCGGGCGGTGGCGGCGCAACAATCCGACGAAGCGGGGACGGTCGACCTGCTGTGCATGGGCGAGCCGATGCTGGAGTTCAACCAGCTTCCACCCAACCCGGACGGCACCCGGCACTACCTTGAGGGGTTCGGCGGCGACACTTCCAACGCCGCGATCGCCGCTGCGCGCCACGGCGCTCGCGTCGGCTACATCACTTCGGTCGGAAACGATATGCCCGGTGACGCCTTCATGGCGCTGTGGCAGCGCGAAGGCGTCGCCACCAATACGGTGCGGCGGTCAGATCGTTACCAGACCGGCGTGTATTTCGTCACCCACGACAGCGCCGGTCACCACTTCCTGCACTATCGCGCCAACTCCGCCGCTGCGATGTACAGCCCCGCCGACCTACCTGCGGATGCGATCGCCGCGGCAAAGATCCTGTTCGTATCCGGCATCAGCCTCGGCATCTCGGCCTCGGCCTGCGATGCTGTGTTCGCCGCGATCGCCATGGCCCGTGCGGCAGGCGTGAAGGTTGCATTCGATACCAACTACCGGCCGAAGCTATGGCCGTCGGCGCGCGCCGCGGCCACCATGCACGCTGCCATGGCGGGCGCGGACTTCGCGATCCCGGGCATGGAGGACGTGCGAACCCTCACCGGCCTCACCGACCCCCAATCCATGCTCGACTTCTACCTCCGGCTTGGCTGCAAATTGGTGCTGCTGAAAATGGGTGAGGCCGGCGCTTGGCTCGCCTCCGCTGATCAGCGTGTGCTGATCCCGGCCTATCGGGTCGATGCGGTCGACGCCACTGGCGCCGGCGACACGTTCTGCGGATCGTTCCTGGCGCGTATCCTGGCCGGCGACGCATCGGCGCAGGCCGCGCGTTATGCCAGCGTCGCCGCCGCGCTGAAATGCACCGGCTACGGCGCGGTTGGACCGATCCCTGGCGCCGATCAGGTAAAGGCCGCCCTGACGGAGTGGCAACCGGGCTGATCGCTCGCATTCTACCAGTTCAGTTGTTCCAGCACCGCGTTGATCGGCTCCTGGCTGATACGTAACGTTCCGCCAAGCGGACGGTCCATTTCCAGAACCAGGAAGATCGAGGCACCAATTGCCATCGAGCAGACCAGGAAGGCACCGACAACCGTGGCGTTGCGCGGCGCGTTCAACCCGAAGCTGACGAAGATCGCCGTCACCCACGACACCAGCACCACCAGAACCACGCCCTGCACATTCGGTCCCTGCCGCTCGATCAACAGCCAGCGCTGACGCAGCAGGTTGGTGGTGATGCCCAGCGCCTCGTTGCGCAACGTCGTCTGTCCATCGTCCACCGGCTTCAGCGCCCGGATCGCCTCGCGCACGTGCTCGAGCAGGAGCTGGGCGCCCTGGTCGCTGCCGAGCACTGGGCTGTCACCGTTGGGTGGCCATGTTTCGGTCATGAAACGCGTGACGTAGGCGCGCAACTGCTGGTGCGGGGTGGTTGCCGCGGCGCCGTAGTCCCGCAGCACCTCATTCAGAAGAGCCAGCTCTGCCGCGTAACTCTGGATCGATTGCTGCGTTGAGTCGCGGGATGTCTTCGCCGTCGCGATCAGCAGCCCAAGCACCAGCGATGCCAGCACCGATAGCATGCCGGTGCCGAGCTTGATGACGTCGGTGGTGTCTTTGGTCAGGTGGTGCCTGGGCAGAATCCGATGCAGGTTCAGCCCGATGAGGCCGCCGGAGAAGATGCTGACGGCGACAACGACACTCGCGGTGATGCTGCTCATCGCAGGTCAGGGCGCCGCAGGTTCATCGCACCCGGGGCCGCCGCCGGACGTCGGCGCGCACATGCTGGAAGTTCAGCACCGCTGGGTCCGCCACCACCGGTCCCGGCGCAATCGCCACAATGACCCGTTCTGACATCGGACCAAAATCCGCTCGGAAGTGTACCGAAGATTTCAGCGCGATGATCGGGCAGTCGGTTGGCTCGATGCCGACATGACGCAGAATCGCCTGATCCAGGGCCTGCATTTTCCGCGACGTCACCATCACGCGCACGCCGTCGATGTCGATCAGCGCGGTGTCGCCGACATTGCCGGGATTGCCGGCGCCCATCGGTCCGGTCAGCGTGAACACGCCGTCTGTCAGCTTCTCAACACGCGCACTGCAGGCGAACGGCATGCCGTCGGACTTGCCGCCGAGCGAGAGTTCGACTGTGGCGCCGGGACCGGCGGCGTGACAGGCGGCAGCGCTCTCGGCATCGTTGATCAGGCACACGACGGCGCCTTTTGCGCCCTGACGCACCAGTTCGCTCAGCAACTCCGTGGTGTCGCCGTGGCCGCCGCCGCCCGGGTTGTCCTGAGTGTCCGCCAGCACCACGGGCCGTTTTGCGCCCGCAGCGATACGCTTTGCCTCGGCCACTGCAGCGGCCGAAGGCATCGTGTCCTGCACGAAGCCTGCCTCACGCGCGTTGACGAAGGCCAGGAACGCGTCGGCCGCCGCATCGGCCTGTGCCTGGGTGTCGGCATACGCTGCAATTGCGCAGCCGCAACCCTCGAAATCGGCATAGGGAAAGCCGAAGCAGAACGCCAACTCGACGGCACCCAACCGCTCCGCCAGCGCCGCGCGCTCTGTCATCACCGGCTGCATCGGCGGCATCAGCGTGCACTGGCTGCCAAGCGGAATCCAGAAATCCAGCGCGCGAAACGCCCGCGCCCAGGGCTTGCCACGCTCGATCCGCTGCAGCAACAACCGCATCGCCTGTGCACCGGCGGCTTTCATATCGACGTGCGGATAGGTGCGAAACGGCACCGCGGCGTCGGATAGCCGCACCATGGCCGCAGTCAGGTTCGCATGCGGATCGAGGCTGATGGTCAGCGGCATATCGTCACCGACGATGGCCCGCACACGCCGCAGCAATTCGCTCTCGGCGTCGGGGAAACTTTCGACCACCGCGGCGCCATGCAGATCGAGATACACGCCATCCAGCGGTGCCTCATCCAGCGCCGCCGACAGCGGTGCGCAGATCCGCGCGGCCAGACGCTCGAACGCCTCGTCCTGCACCGGTCCCGCCGGATTGGCAAAGGCCCAGGCGAGCGGCACCAGCGTCACGCCGGCTTCCTCGGCGACCGCGATGGCGCCCGCCAGTGGAACCGAGCGGGGGCGGATCGCGTCGATCAGGACGTCACCGGCGGTGAATGGGGGCAGCCCGCCCGGCTGCAGAAAATCGGCGTAGGTGGTCGGGCGCGGCGCAAAGGAGTGGCTCTCGTGCAGGAAGCCACCGACGGCAATTCGCATGATCAGGACACCAGGTTCTTGGGAGTTTCACCGGCCAGGATGCTGCCGATGCCGGAGAGCACGATACGCCCCATCGCATCGCGCGTCTCGACTGTTGCGCTACCGAGATGGGGCAGCAGCACCACGTTTTCCAGCGTGAGGTAGTCGGGGTGCAAGGCGGGTTCGTTGTTGTAGACGTCGAGGCCTGCGGCAGCGACGTGACCGCTGCGCAGGGCGGCGATCAGCGCGGCGTCGTCGATCAGCGACCCGCGCGCCGCGTTCACCACGACGGCGCCTGGCGGCAGCCGGGCGATTCGTTCCGCATCCAGCCAATGCCTTGTGCCGTCGCCGCCCGGCGCGTTCAGCGACAGCGTTTGGCAGATCGCCAGGAAGCCCTCGTCGTTGTCGTGGAATGTCGCGCCTTGCTCCAACTCCGGTGGCAGCCGCGCCATGTCGCGATAATGGATCTCCATGCCGAAGCCGCGCGCCATGCGGGCGAGTTCGCGACCGATGCGGCCCATGCCGAAAATCCCCAGCCGGCGCCCCGAAACCTGTGTGCCGAGCAACTGAGTCGGCGCCCAGCCGGACCATTTGCCGGAGCGCACGAGGCGTTCGCCTTCGCCGGCGCGGCGTGCTGCCATCATCAGCAGCAGCATCGCGCATTCCGCGGTCGCAACGCTCAGCACGTCGGGCGTGTTGCAGACCTTGATCCCGCGCGCTTTCGCTGCCGCAACGTCGATGTGGTCGTAGCCAACGCTGAACGTGCCGATCACTTTCACCGAGGCCGGCAGGGCCGCGATCGTCGCCGCGTCGAGCTTGTCGCCGGGACAACACAGGATCGCGTCCGCGCCCTGCGCCTGCGCCAACAGGTCCGGCATCACCAACTCCGAAGGCGTCAGCCGCGCCTCGTACTCCTTCGCGGCGAGGGCCTCGATCGCCGGCGGCAGCCGACGTGTCACCAACAGGATAGGCTTCGCCATATCAGTCTCCCCAAAGCGGATCGATCGCCTTTCGGCCGGCCAGCACCGCAGCAATGTTGTCGAGCGCCTTGAAGCCCATCGCATTGCGCGTCTCACGCGAGGCGCTGCCGACATGTGGCGACAGCATCACGTTGTCCAGCGCGGCGAAGCGAAGGTCGAAATTCGGCTCGTCGCGGAAAACGTCGAGCCCGGCAGCGAACAATTTGCCGGAGGTCAGTGCCGTGTAGAGCGCGTCTTCGTCTATCAGCGAACCACGGGCGGTATTCACGATGACAGCGTCTTTCGGCAGCAGTGACAGCGCCTGCGAGTCGAGAATGCGATTGGTCGCCGCGCCGCCCGGCGCGTGTATCGACAGGAAGTCGCAGTGCGGCAGCATGTCGTGCAGGGTCTCGTACCAAACCGCGCCGTGCTCCAGATCCGGCGGCAGGCGGCGGCGGTTGTGATACATGACCTGCATATCGAAGCCGCGCGCACGTTGTGCCATCGCCTGGCCGATGCCGCCCATGCCGAGGATGCCGATGCGCTTGCCGGTGACGCGAACGCCGAGCAGGTCGCCCTGGCCGATGCGATAGCGCCAGCCCTGCCGCATGATCCGATCATATTCGTACCCACGCCGCGCGGCACAGAGCAGCAGCATCATGGCGTGGTCGGCGGTGCAGGCGGCGAGGACGCCGGGCGTGTTGGTCACCATCATGCCGTGCGCCTTGGCTGCGGCCACGTCGATGTGATCGTAACCCACGCTGCTGGTCGCGCCGACGCGCACGCTGCGGGGCAGGGCGGCGATCGCGTCGGCCGACAACGGCAGCGTGTTGGTGAACATGATGGCGTCCGCCTGATGCGCGTTCGCTGCCGCGACGATTTCGTCCACGCTCATGTCATCCGGGCCTTCGGCGACCACAGCGTCGAATTCGACGCGGGCGCGCGCGATGACGTCCGTTGGCATCAGGCATGCCAGGACCAGACGATGCTTCATCGGCGGATCAATAGATCGTCTGGCGTAGCCGCTCCGGATAAGCGCTGTCATAGGCCGCGCCGTCCAGCATACCCTTGGTGATGTCGGCCAGGATCGTGCCAGTGCTGGGCAGCGATTTGCGGCTGATGTGCTTCTCCGGATTCCACAACTCGGAGCGGATCAACGCCTTCGGACACTGGAAGTAGACCGACTCGGTGCGCACCACGATGACCGATTTCGGCAGCGTGCCGCGGAACGGGAAGCGCTCGATCAGCGCCGGCTCGACCGAGATTGACGCGCGGCCGTTCACTCGCAGCGTCTCGCCGACGCCCGGAATGAGGAACAGCAGCGCGACGCGATCGTCGCGAATAATATTGCGCAGCGTATCCAGCCGGTTGTTGCCGCGCCGGTCCGGGATCAGCAACGTCCGCTCATCCAGCACATGCACGAAGCCCGGCGGATCGCCGCGCGGCGTCACGTCCAGGCCTTCTGGTCCGACGCTGGCAATGGCCATGAACGGCGAGGCTTCGATCATCGCGCGATAATGCGGATGGATGAAATCGGTCTCCTTGGCGAGCGCGGGAGCTGATGGCTCGCCATACAGCGCCTGCAGCGCCGCCTCGTCGCGGATGGTGTGGTCGGTGACCAGTGCGTCCATGCTCTATCCCTCGCTCCCCAACGATGACGGCCAGCGCCAGTGTCGCGCGCAATGCTCCCGGCGGGCAAGACGGTTGTCCATGGCGCGTGCGGGCGGATGCTTGCCCCGCCGTCACGGTGCGCCATGATGAGCGCACAACGCCGATCCATTCGCATCGCCGGGGGGAACATCACATGGCCAGTATCGACACGCTTGCCGACAATGACGCCATCCGCGAGCTGCTCGCGGTCTACTGCTTTCATCTGGACGCTGATGAGTTCGACGAGATGGCCGCATTGTTCGTCCCGGACGGGGTGTGGGAGACCGCCTTCGGTACCGGCACGGGACGCGCTGGCATCGCCGCGCAGGCCCGCAGCATCGCGGTCGGCGAGCGGCCAAGGCGCGTGCACCAGACAACCAACATTGTTGTCGAGGTAAGCGGTGAGACCGCCTCGGCCCGCTCCAATTGGTTGCTGTTTCAAAACTCACCGACAGGGCCGATGATCGGCTCCGGCGGCGCCTATCATGACCGTCTGGTGAAGCGGGACGGGCGGTGGTTTTTCCAGCATCGTCGCATCGACCGCTACATCAAGCCGGCGTCGTGACACGCCGCCCTCACGCGTTTACGGTCCGCACCAATCCGGGATCGCACCGCGTTTCGGACGGCGACGCGGTGAGCATGATCCGGCCGGATAAGGGGAGAATTTGTCGATGAATGGCGCCGAAAGCCTTGTGCACTCGCTGCTGAAAAGCGGCGTGACGACCTGCTTCACCAACCCTGGCACGTCGGAGATGCACTTCGTCGCCGC
>Ga0153954_1001791_pt1 | contig 10498 bp, 8 predicted proteins | sample TSFL038MetaG_FD_102277 | JGI IMG/M metagenome (GOLD analysis project Ga0153954, IMG submission 102277) | Attine ant fungus gardens microbial communities from Florida, USA - TSFL038 MetaG | ecosystem: Host-associated > Fungi > Mycelium > Unclassified | place: USA: Florida, Wekiwa Springs State... | reverse complement strand
GGAGCGTCGCGCTTGGCATATATCACTTTGTCATTCCGGGGCGGTCCAACCTGTCCGCCGTAGCTCGAAGAGCGAAGGCAGAAGGACCGAGCCCGGAATCTCGAGATTCTCAGGTGCGCAATTGCGCACCATAGCTCGCGCTGACGCGCGCCCCGGAATGACGAGACACACTTTCTTCCTCGCCAGCTCTCCCTCCGAAACCCATGCGCGCAAAGCTCGAGCTCGAGCGCACCGCGGAGGCGGTGCTCGATCTCTTCATTGCGGGGATCGCGAAGGGGTAATCCCTCATGGCGAAGACCTTAAGCGAAGGTCTCACTCCCGGCGCGTTGCGCCTCCATGACGATTTAACTACAGTTTTGTGACATGACGCTTTCACCGGCAGGCGGCGTGTGCCTGCTGGCCGGCGCCAGATCCAGGCGTCAGGGCAGAGCCGGCCGAAGTTCAGCGTCAGCCGATGGCGTCCGCGCCTAACCCTGGTCCGTCCACAGCCGTTGCGTCCAGCCTGGTCTCGGCCGGCACGTTCCGGTTGCTCGCAGTCGCCGCGCCGCAACTCGCCGCGCTCGGGCTGATGTTGCAGACCGAGACCGATTTCGGCTCGCGGCTCTGCTTCCTGCTGTCCTGGGGTATCCTGAATCTGATCTGGATCGCGCTGCTGCGGCGGCCCGCTCTGTCGGGGGCGCTGTCGCTGACCATGGTTGTCGTGCTGGTCTTGCTGTCGCGCTTCAAGCACGACGTGGCGCAGATGACGGTGAACTTCGTCGACGTGATGGTGGTCGACCGCGACACCGTCGCGTTCCTGTTCACGATCTTTCCGAACCTGCGCTGGTCGGTGATCGCTGCGGGCCTCGTCGTCATCCCCTTGATGTACGCATTGTGGTGGCTCGATCCGTTCCGGATCCGGCGGCTGCCGGCGCTCGCAGGCAGCCTTGCCTGCCTTGCGGCGCTGACCGGCTACGCGCTCGCCTATCCCGACGAAGCCTGGCGAGGCTATTACGACGACGGCTATCTGTCCAAATTTGCCCGGTCCGGCGTCACCGCCGTTTACGACCTCATGCAATATGGCGTGCTTGAAGCCGATGCGTCGGCGAACGATCGGCTCAATGTGCCGCTGGTCGATTCCTGCCATCCCGCGGGCCGCCGTCCCAACATCATCATGATCCATGATGAGTCGAGCTTCGACATCCGCGCGGCTGCCGGCGTGAAGGTGCCCGCCGGCTACGGCAGCCATTTCAAATCTTTCGACGGGCGCGAGCGCACCTTTGTTGCCGAAAGCAATGGCGGTCCGAGCTGGTACACCGAGTACAACGTGCTCGCCGGGCTCTCCTCGCGCTCCTTCGGCCGCTTCTCCTATTTCGTCACGCGGCTCGCCTCCGGCCATATCGACCGCGGCTTGCCGTTGTCGCTGCATCGCTGCGGCTATGAAACGCTCTCGCTCTATCCGGCATTCGGCGCCTTCATGGGCGCGCGCGGCTTCCAGACCACGACCGGTATCGAGCATTTCTACGATGCGCACGACCTCGGCGCAAAGAACATCGAGCCCGACAGCTTCTTCTACGATTCCGCGCTCAAGCTGATGTCGGAGCGGGCGCCGGGCAAGCCGCTCTTCATGTTCGTCTATCTCGCGGCCAATCATTTCCCCTGGGAGACGAAATTCCGCCCCGGCCTGGCGCCGAACTGGCGCGCGCCCGGCAACGCGCCCGTGGTCGACGAATATCTGCGCCGGCAGGCGATGAGCGCCGCCGATTACGCCGCCTTCATCGCGAGGCTGAAGAAGAAATTCGCCGGCGAGCCGTTCCTGATCGTGCGCTATGGCGATCATCAGCCGGAGTTTGCGCCGCATCTCATCGACCCTGCGCTGGATGAAGAGGGCATCGGCAAGAAGCTCGAGGATTACGACCCCCGCTACTTCTCGACCTACTACGCCATCGACGCCGTCAATTTCGAGCCGGTGAAGTCGCCGGCCATCATGGACACGATCGACGGGGCCTATCTGCCGCTGGTGATCCAGGAGGCGGCCGGCATTCCCCTGGACCCGTCCTTTGCCGAGCAGAAGAAGATCATGCTGCGCTGTGGCGGTGTGTTTTATGCCTGCAAAGGCGGCGCGGAGGCCCGTCATTTCAACCGGCTCCTGATCGATGCCGGGCTGATTCATGGGCTTTAAAGCAACAGGATCTTTGGCTGAATCGGTTTGCCCACGAGCCCCGTTCATCTCTCGCCGGCGGGATATCTCCTGATCGGCGGCATTTTGGCAGCTTTCCTCGCGACCGCGTTTGCCTAATCTAGGCGGGCGAAGGCGCGCTTGCGCCGTGCCGACCGTATCTCCGAATATTCCTTGTGCGGTGGGCTCGCTCTCGCTTTGCTCACCTTAAGGGTTTCAAACGACGGAGGACCAAAATGGCAACAAGCGTCAAACAAATGCTGGAGGCCGCTAATGCTGCCGTGCCCAAGATCACACCGGCCGAGGCGCGCGACCTGATCGGCAAGGGCAACGCACTGGTCGTGGATGTCCGCGATGCGCCTGAAGTGGAGAAGAGCGGCAAGGTCGCAGGCGCCGTACACGTGTCGCGCGGCATGCTGGAATTTCGCGCCGATCCGGAATCGCCCTATCACGACAAGAACTTCGCCAAGGACAAGAACGTCATCCTCTATTGCGCTTCCGGTGGAAGATCGGCGCTTGCCGGCAAGGTGCTCAAGGACTTGGGCTACCAGCACGTCTACAACGTCGGCGCGTTCAAGGATTGGGCCGAGAGCGGCGGTGCGGTCGACAAGTGAACGCAGGGTGGAGCGGGCAAGCGTCGCGCCACCCTGCATTCCCTCGTCGTTGCGAGGATCGAACGGGGCGCGCGTTCGCGCGACCCGTTGGCTCCTAGGAAGAAAGTGTGTCTCGTCATTCCGGGGCGCGCGTCAGCGCGAACTATGGTGCGCAATTGCGCACCTGAGAATCTCGAGATTCCGGGTTCGGTCCTTTGGACCGCCCCGGAATGACAAAGAGATGCATGCACTTTCATCCAAGGCGGGTCGGCCGCTTACGGCCGGTCCAAACTCGCAATGATATTTGCGGCTGCGATCCGCGCGTCCCACCTTGCGAATTTCCATCACACCCGAAAGTCTGACGCCTAAAGTCTGACCCGAGATTACACATTTGTAATCGCCGCGCCTGCACTTCGTCACGATTGCTTCCATCATTTGGCGCACCGCTGCCACGGTTCTTGATGCGCCGCGCGCAGCACCTGATCTGTCTCACCTTGCAGGAGTGTCAGCCCATGCGAGCGCTGGATGTCGCGCGTTTTGCTTTTGCCTTTTCATTGATCATCCCCGCGGCCCATATCACCAGAGCCGAGGCCGCTGATCCCCCGCGCGACATCAAGGGTCTCTACCTCATGACCGACTACCCGGCGGTCACCGTTCGCCCGGGCACGACCTCCAACATTCCGATACGGCTGCAGAATTACGGGCTCGGCCCTGAGGAGTACAAACTTTCGGTCGCCGGCGTGCCGAGCGGCTGGACCGCGACGATCCTGGGCGGCGGCCAGCCCGTTGCCGCGGCGATGCCCGCGCCCGACAACAGCGTGTCGCTGCAGCTTCGCCTCGACGTGCCGAAGAACGCCGACCTCAGCGCGCAGACGCTGACGGTGAAGGCGGAAGGGCAAGGATCGAGCCAGGGCTCCAACCAGGCGAGCCTGCCGCTTGCGGTGTCGCTCGCCAAGGAATTGCCGGCAAAGCTCTCGGTCACGACCAAGCTGCCGGAGTTGCGCGGCAGCCCGAAATCGAACTTCGAATATACACTGACGATCAAGAACGATTCCGGCCGCAACCTCACCACCAGCTTCGCGGCGCAGGCGCCCAACAATTTCGAGACCTCGTTCACGGAAGCCTACGGCACCCAGGAGCTGTCCTCGATTCCGATCGAGGCCGGCCAGTCCAAGGACATCAAGCTCAAGGTGCGTCCGCCGAGCACGATCGATGCCGGGCATTTCCCCGTGACGGTGACAGTCAATGCCGAGGATGCCTCCGCCAAGACCGAGCTCGCGCTTGACGTCGTCGGCCAGCCGCAGCTTCAGGTTTCGGGCCGCGACGGCCTGTTGAGCGCGCGCGCGGTCGCGGCGCAGCAGAGCTCGGTGCCGGTCGTCGTCACCAACACCGGCACGGCGCCAGCCGAGAACGTCACCTTGAACGCTTCGTCGCCGACCGGCTGGAAGGTCAGCTTCGAGCCCAAGACCATCGAACGCCTCGTGCCCGGCAACGATGCCGAGGTGCAGGCCCTGATCACCCCGAGCGACAAGTCGCTCGCCGGCGACTACATGGTCTCGGTCAACGCCAATTCGCGCGGCGAACGCGCCTCCAGCCAGTTCCGTATCACGGTCGCGACCTCGACCGTGTGGGGCATGGCCGGCGCCGGCGTGATCGGTGTCGCGCTGCTTCTGATGCTGGGTGCGGTGGCGAGGTTCGGACGCCGATGAGCGATCAGCACAACGACAATCCGGCCCCGCCCCCCGATGCCGTCATCGCGGCGCAGGGCCTCACCAAGCGTTACGGCAAGGCGAATGCGGTCGATGCGATCTCCTTCGCCATCAGGAAGGGCGAGGTGTTCGGTCTGCTCGGGCCCAACGGCGCCGGCAAGACCACGACCATCCTGATGCTGCTGGGCCTGACCGAGATCTCCTCCGGCCAGGTCAGCGTGCTCGGCTTCAATCCGGCGCGCGCGCCGCTGCAGGTCAAGCGGCGCGTGGGCTATTTGCCCGACTCGGTCGGCTTCTACGACAACCTGACCGCGGTGGAGAACCTCGCCTATACGGCGAAGTTGATGGGCCTGTCGCTGAAGGAGCGGACCGAGCGCATCGCGGACGCGCTGATGCGGGTGCGGCTTGCCGATGTCGCTCACAAGCGGGTCGCGACCTTCTCGCGCGGCATGCGACAGCGGCTCGGACTTGCCGAGATCATCGTCAAGCGCGCCGAGATCGCGATTCTCGACGAGCCGACGTCGGGTCTCGATCCGCAGGCCACGATCGAGTTCCTCGAACTGATCGCCGAGCTCAAGCGTGGCGGCACCACCGTGCTGTTGTCGTCGCATATGCTCGACCAGGTGCAGCGCATCTGCGACCGCGTCGCGCTGTTCAAGGCCGGGCACATCGCGATGATGGGCTCGGTCGCCGAGCTTGCGGTGCAGGTGCTCGGCGCCGGCTTTGTGGTGGAGGTCGAAGCCGAGGGCAACGGCATTGCGCGAAAGCTCTCGACCATTCCGGGCGTCACCCGGGTCGAGACGCTGGCGGAAGACCGCTATCGCATGACCGCCGAGCGCGACGTGCGGCCGGACGCGGCGAACGCCGTGGTCGCCGTCAACGGATCGCTGAAGCGGCTCTCGGTCGATGAGCCGAGCCTCGAGGCGATCTATGCGCGCACCTTCCAGGTCAAGGAGACGGGGGTGCGTCATGCGGCGTGAAGGTTCCGCGTTCCAGGGCCTTGGCACTGTCTTCGTCAAGGAACTCTCCGACAACATCTCCAGCGTCCGCATGCTTGTGCTGGAACTGCTGGTGGTGCTGACCGCGCTCGCGGCGCTCTACGGCGCGATCGACAATCTCCGGCAGAACACCGCCGAAGATCCGTTCCTGCTGCTCCGGCTGTTTACGCTGGGGCATGATCCGCTGCCGTCCTTTGTCGCCATCCTCGGCTTCCTCGTGCCGCTGATGGCGATCGGGCTCGGCTTCGATGCCGTCAACAGCGAGCATAACAGGCGCACGCTGTCGCGCATCCTGGCGCAGCCGATCTATCGCGATGCGCTGTTGATGGGAAAATTCCTGGCGGGCCTCGCTACCCTCGGCGTCAGCCTCACTGCATTGTGGCTGTTGGTGATCGGGCTCGGCCTGATCTTCCTCGGCGTGCCGCCGGGCGGCGAGGAGATCGCGCGCTCGCTGGTGTTCCTGGTGATCGCGATCTTCTATGCCGGCGTCTGGCTGTCGCTGGCGATGCTGCTCTCGATCGTGTTCCGATCACCGGCCACGGCTGCGCTGGTCGCGCTCGGGGTCTGGCTGTTCCTGACCGTGCTGTGGCCGATGCTGGCGCCGGCGATTGCGCAGATCATCGTCCCGCCGGATCCGCGCTATGCCGCGCTCGGGCTGGAGACACCCGACACTGGCCTGTGGACGCAGTTCCTGCTTCGGATTTCGCCGAACGATCTGTTCGCGGAGGCGATGCAGGCGATCCTGTCGCCGCAGACGCGCACGCTGGGCGCGGTGTTCCTGGAGCAGCTCCGCGGCGCCATCATGGGCGCGCCGCTTCCCTTCGGTGAAAGCGTGATGATCGCCTGGCCGCAGACGGTGAGCCTGATTGCCGGCACCATCGTGCTGTTCGTCGTCGGCTATGTGATCTTCCAGCGTCAAGAGGTGAGGGCCTGACGGCGTTTCGTTTTCTCCACGCCTGCAGCGCCTGACGACCCTGAGCCGGCGTGCCCCCGCGCCGGCTCAGGTGCTTTTGGGAGCTTCTGCAACAATCGACGTCGTAGGGTGGGCATAGCGACTGCGTCCGCCGTAGCTCAACGAGCGAAGGTGGAAGCGTGCCCACCATCTTTTGGGTGCCATGGGACGGTGGGCACGGCGCAAGTGCGCCTTTGCCCACCCTACGAATTCAACTCGCCTGCTGCTTCGCCTTCACCATGCCAAGGATGCGGTCGGCTTCGGTGCGCCAATCCGCGCTGCGCGCGAACGCCTTGGTGCCTTTCGCGCCGAACACGCCGTCATCGGCGAGATCGGCGACCCAGGCCTGGCGCTCGGCGGTGCCCGCGGCTGACCATGGCTCCAGTCCGGCCTCGCGCACGGTCTCCGCGACTTCGCGCACTTCCTCCGCGCGGCGGCGGCCATGCTCGATCACGCGCTGGAAGAAATAGGCGCCCTGCTTCTCCCAATCGATGCCGGGAAAGGTCTCCTTGAACGAGGCCAGCACCGCGTCCTCGACGCCATAGGCGCGCGCGGTGGTAAAGCATTCGATGGTCATCGCCTCCAGCCCCTTGATCATGATGCTGCGGCACATCTTGACCGCCGACGATACGCCGAGCTCCTGGCTTGCGACCTTGGCATTGAAGCCGAGCGCGAGGAGCAGCGGCGCGAGCTCTTCGGCGCCTGTGCCGCCGAGCAACAGCGGCACCTTGATGCGATGGGGCGGGATCGAGGTCATCACCGCGCCCTCGACATAACGGCCGCCTTGCGCGTCGATCAGTTTCGCGGCGCGCTGCTTGGCGCCGGGCGAGGCCGAATTGAAATCGAGAAAGAACGCGCCGTGCTTCACCGCGGGCGCGATGGCCTGCGCGACGGGGACCGCCTGGCTCGCGGTGACCGCGGAGATGATGAAATCGGCTTTTGAGGCGAGGTCGGCATGCGATGCCGCGAGCTCCACGCCGTTGTGGCGTGCATGGTCGCGCAACGGACCGGCCAGGTTGCCGCCGAGCTTGAGGTCATAGGCGATGACCTTCACCTCCTGCCTGCGCAGATCCTCGGCAAGGATGCGTCCGACCTCGCCATAGCCGACGAGGCCGATGGTCCATTGTTTCGGGTTGGTCATGAAAATCTCCCGCGTTGTTATTGTTTGGGGATGCCGATCCGGTCCCACAGCCAGCGCGCGACCGCGTCCGGAGATGCCGCCGCGTCGTTGCCGCTGGCGCGCAAATTGGCGGCGCGCATGTCGGCGATGTCGATCCTGCCGAGCAGCGGCCGCAGCGATGCCTGCAACGCTTCGTCGTGGGCGCGCTTCGGCGCCAGCAGCACGATCGCGTCATAGGGCGGGATGGCGTGCTTGGGGTCGTCGAGCACTGTGAGATCGTATTTGGCGATCAGCCCGTCGCTGGTGTAGCCCGCGATCACGTCGACGTCGCCGGAGGCGACCGCGGCATACATGAAGTCCGGCTGCATGGTGCGCTGTGTGCGGAAGGAGAGGCCATAGGCGCTCTTCAACGCGGCCCATTCCGGGCGCGAGAAGAACTCGTAGTCGCCCGCAATCGACAGCGTCGGAGCATGCGCGGCGAGGTCGGCGATCGAATGAATGCCGAGTTCCTCGGCGCGCCGCTTCGGCATCACCAGCGCATAGGCATTCTCGAAGCCGAGCTCGCCGAACAAGGTGATGTTCTGCTTGGCCAGGGTCGTCTTCAGCTCGGCCAGCAATTGCTCGCGTGGCAGCATGTCGGTGCGGTGGAACTGATTGAGCCAGAGCGTGCCGGAATAATCGACATAGACATCGATGTCGTCGGCGGCGAGCGCATCATAGATGACGTTGGAGCCGAGCCCTTCGCGGGAGCTTGCGGAAAATCCCGCCGCGCGCAAGCGCTCGGTGATCAGGGCGGAGAGCACATATTGTTCGGTAAAGGTCTTGGCGCCGACGATGTAGGTCGACGGTGAGCGCGCCAGGGTCGGCACCAGCGTCGCCGCAATCAGCGCCACGATGCCGAAGCCGCCGAGTGACGTGCGCAGGCGGCTGCGCTGGCGCAGGCCGTTCTCGATCAGCGCCAGCAATTGGTCGACGGCGACCGCCAGCACCGCGGCGGCGAGGCAACCGAACAGCACCAGCACCCAGTTCTGGGTCTGCAGACCGGCAAAGATGTAGTTGCCAAGGCTGGTCTGGCCGATGGGCGTGGAGAGCGTCGCCGTGCCGATCACCCAGACCGCCGAGGTGCGGATGCCTGCCATGATCACCGGCAGCGCCAGCGGCAGCTCGACCGAGAACAGCGACTGCCGCGGCGTCATGCCGACGCCCTGCGCGGCTTCGAGCAGCGCGGGATCGATGCCGTTCAGCCCGGTGATGGTGTTGCGCAGCACCGGCAGCATCGAATAGAGCGCGAGCGCCAGCACCGCGGGCAGGAAGCCGAAGGCCGAGAAGCCGTAGCCGAACCAGCTCAGCGTCAGCGACGCCAGCGCGAGCAGCAGCGGATAGAACAGCGCGAGCAGCGCCAGACCCGGTATGGTCTGCACCACGCTCGCAATGCCGAGCAGCACGCCGCGGAACAGCGGCCGGTTGCGCGCGAAGATGGCGAGCGGCAGCGAGACCAACAGCCCGAGCGCCAGCGCGGTGACGCTGACCCGCACATGGTTGCCGAGATAATCGGAGAGATGCGTCAGCGCCTCGCCCCAGCGTGCGTCGGAGAACAGGTTCATGCCGCGCCATCCTTCGGCAGCAGCGCATTGAGCCGTTCCGCCTCCCGCCGCGGCGTGCGCAGCAGATCGGCGACATAGGCGTCGGCGCTTTTCGACAGCCCTGCCGGCGTGCCCAGCGCGAGCAGCTTTCCAGCGTGCATCACCGCGATGCGGTCGGCGAGCAACAGAGCCTCGGCCATGTCGTGGGTGATCATGACCGTGGTCAGCGTGAGCCTTTCATGCAGGGCACGGTAGTCGTCACGAAGCGCGTCGCGGGTCAAGGGATCGAGCGCGCCGAACGGCTCGTCCATCAGCACGATATTCGGCTTTGCGGCGAGCGCGCGCGCCACACCGACGCGCTGGCGCTGGCCGCCGGAAAGCTCATGCGGCAGCCGGTCGCGATGGTTGCCGTCGAGCCGCACCAGGTCCAGCAGCTCATCGGAGCGCGCCGCGATCGCGTCTGGCCGCCAGCCCAGGAGTTTCGGCGTGATGCCGACATTGGCGGCAACGCTCATGTGCGGAAACAGCCCGCCACTCTGGAACACGTAGCCGATGCGGCGGCGGAGAGCCACCGGATCGAGCGCGCGCACGTCCTCGCCCTCGACCGAGATGGTGCCTTGATCCGCCTCGGTCAGCCGGTTGGCCAGCCGCAGCAGCGTGGTCTTGCCCGAGCCCGAGGTGCCGACAATGGCGAGGAACTCGCCTGCCGCGACCTCCAGCGAAACGTGATCGACCGCAACCACGCGGTCCTCCCCACGGCCGGCAAAAATCTTGCTGACGTCGGAATAGGCGATCAGCGGCTGGGTGGGCATATTGCTCCGGTCTCTCGGTTGCATCCTCCGCCGGAGGATCGGTGACTGCCTACCACGTCGCAAGCCCGCGTTGAACTTGTCTGCGCAAGCGGCTAAGCCATCTTGCGAAAATGGAGGGATCGGGGTGGACGAGGCAGCGCCGGTGGCGGTCGCGCTCGAGGACGCGACGGTGGCTTTTGGGCTTGGCGACGGACGCGTCTATACTGCGGTCGAAGAGGCGCGGCTGACGGTCGCGCAGGGTGAGTTCGTCGCCATTGTCGGGCCGACCGGCTGCGGGAAATCGACATTGCTCAATATCGCCGCGGGCCTGTTGAAGCCTGTCGCTGGCGCCGTGAAAATCTTCGATCGGCCGCTCGCCGGCCTCAACCGCGACGCCGGCTATCTCTTCCAGGCCGATGCGCTGTTTCCCTGGAAGACGGCGCTCGACAATGTCGCGATCGGCCTCGAAATCGCAGGCACGCCGCGGGCGGAGGCGCTGTCGCGGGCGCAAAAATGGCTCACGTCCGTCGGCCTCGCCGCTTTTGCGCCGCGCTATCCGCACATGCTCTCGGGCGGCCAGCGCAAGCGTGTCGG
>Ga0153954_1001790_pt1 | contig 10498 bp, 9 predicted proteins | sample TSFL038MetaG_FD_102277 | JGI IMG/M metagenome (GOLD analysis project Ga0153954, IMG submission 102277) | Attine ant fungus gardens microbial communities from Florida, USA - TSFL038 MetaG | ecosystem: Host-associated > Fungi > Mycelium > Unclassified | place: USA: Florida, Wekiwa Springs State... | reverse complement strand
GATCGACGGCGAGCGGCTGACGCTCGGCTCCGACGCGCTCGATAGCCCAGGTTTCGATCTGCTTGCGTTGTTTACGGGCTCGGAAGGCATGCTCGGCGTAATCACGGAAGTGACCGTGAAGCTGCTCACCAAGCCGCAAAGCGCGAAGGTATTGCTTGCGAGCTTCGACGATGTCGGCAATGCCGGCGGCGCGGTGGCGAAAATCATCGGCGCGGGCGTGATTCCGGGCGGCCTCGAAATGATGGACAACCTCGCGATTCGCGCGACAGAAGACTTTATCAAGGCCGGTTACCCGGTCGACGCCGAAGCGATCCTGCTCTGCGAGCTCGACGGCGCGGAGTCCGACGTCGATGAAGAGATCGCCTGCGTCGACGCGATCCTGCGCGAATCGGGCGCGACCGATGTGCGGCTTGCGCAAAACGAAGGCGAGCGCCAGCGCTTCTGGGCGGGCCGCAAGAATGCGTTCCCGGCGGTCGGCCGCATTTCTCCCGATTACTACTGCATCGACGGCACGATTCCGCGCCGCGAATTGCCGGGTGTGCTCAAAGGCATTGCCGATCTTTCGATCGAATACGGTTTGCGCGTGGCGAACGTGTTTCACGCGGGCGACGGCAATATGCATCCGCTGATTCTGTTCGATGCGAACGTGCCCGGCGAAATGGAGCGCACCGAAGCGCTTGGCGGGCGCATTCTCGAGCTGTGCGTGGCAGTAGGCGGCAGCATTACCGGCGAGCACGGCGTGGGCCGCGAGAAGATCAATCAGATGTGCTCGCAGTTCAACAGCGACGAATTGACCGTGTTTCATGCGGTAAAAGCCGCGTTCGACGAACAGGGTCTGCTGAACCCCGGCAAGGCTATCCCGACGCTGCATCGCTGCGCCGAGTTTGGCGCGATGCACGTGCATCACGGTGCGCTGCCTTTTCCTGAACTGGAGCGTTTCTGATGCGCCGCGAACCTCAATCTTTTCAATCCGCCGACGACAGCATCCGGCTGATCGACCAGGTGAGCTCCGCGGCCGCGCGGCGTGTGCCGCTGCGCATTCGCGGCGGCGACACGAAGGCGTCGCTGGGCCGGCCCGTGGAAGGCGAGGCGCTCGATATGCGCAGCCATTGCGGCGTCGTCAGCTACGACCCGACCGAACTCGTGGTTACCGTGCGTGCCGGCACGCCGGTCGCGCAACTGAACGCCGTGCTCGACGAGGCAGGCCAGATGCTGCCGTGCGAGCCGCCCGAATTCGGCGGCGAGGCGACCGTCGGCGGCGCGGTTGCAAGCGGGCTGTCGGGGCCGCGCCGTCCGTGGGTCGGCGCGCTGCGCGACTTCGTGCTCGGCTGCCGGCTCATTACGAGCGAAGGCAAGTATGTGCGGTTCGGTGGCGAGGTCATGAAGAACGTCGCCGGCTACGACCTGTCGCGGCTCATGGCGGGCAGTTTCGGCTGCCTCGGCGTGATTGCCGACGTGTCGCTGAAGGTGCTGCCGAAACCGCGCGCGGCGCATTGCCTGCGCGTCGACATGAGCGCGGCCGATGCGCTCGACCGGATCGTCGAATGGCGTCGCGCCGGTTTACCGGTTACCGGCGCGTGTCATATCGGCGATACGCTTTATCTGCGGCTTGAAGGCGGCACGGCATCGGTGCAGTCCGCGGCGCAGCGCATCGGCGGCGCCGCGATCGATCCTGCGTTCTGGGCCGATTTGCGCGAGCAGCGGCTACCGTTTTTCGCGGGCCCCGAATGCCTGTGGCGCCTTTCCTTGCCCAATCATGTCGGCGTCGAAGCGCTGCCCGGCGAAGCGGCGTTGGACTGGGGCGGCGCGCAACGCTGGCTCAAAAGCAATGCGCCAGCGGCGAGCATCCGGCGCATCGCCGAATCCGCGGGCGGACACGCAACGTGCTTCACGCCGGCCGCGGGCGTCGAACCGTTTCAGCCGCTGCCGGCGCCGTTGCTGCGTTTTCACCGGCAGCTGAAGCAGAAGCTCGATCCGCACGGTATTTTCAATCCGGGGCGGATGTACGCCGACCTGTAAGTTCGAATGCGCGTTCAAGCTGGCGAGCGCGCATTCATGAGATGAGCCCATCTTTCAGGGGCCGCCATTCGAGGCAGCAATCCAGGGCCGCCATTCAAGGGCAACCATTAAGGGCCGCCATTCAAGGGACCGCATGCAGACGAACCTTTCCGATCGCGCGCGCAGCTTGCCGCATGCCGACGAAGCCGATGAAATCCTGCGCTCGTGCGTGCATTGCGGCTTCTGTAACGCAACGTGCCCGACGTATCAGCTTCTCGGCAACGAACTCGACGGGCCGCGCGGCCGCATCTATCTGATCAAGCAATTGCTCGAAGGCGAAGCGTCGACCGAAAAAACGCAAACGCATCTCGATCGCTGCCTCACGTGCCGTAATTGCGAAACGACGTGCCCATCGGGCGTGCGCTATCACTCGCTGCTCGATATCGGCCGCGCCGAACTCGAGCGACGCATCGAACGGCCGCTGCGCGAGCGCGCTTTGCGCGCGGGCCTGCGTCACGTGATTCCGCGCCCCGGTGTGTTCAACACGCTGCTGAAAGCGGGCCGCGCGGTGCGGCCGATGCTGCCCAAAGCGCTCGGCGACAAGATTCCGGCGCAGCAGATCGCGGCGAAGGCGCGCCCGGCGCGGCGCCACGCGCGCCGGATGCTGATGCTCGAAGGCTGCGTGCAGCCGTCACTGTCGCCGAATACGAACGCGGCAACCGCGCGCGTGCTCGACCAGCTCGGCATCAGCATCGACAACGCGCCACAGGCGGGCTGCTGCGGCTCGACCGACTACCATCTGAACGCGCAGCAGGCAGGCCTCGATCGCGCGCGCCGCAATATCGACGCGTGGTGGCCGGCTATCGAGGCGGGCCGCGTCGAAGCAATCATTCAGACCGCGAGCGGCTGCGGCGCCTTCGTCAAGGAGTACGGACATCTGCTGCGCGACGATCCGCGCTACGCGGAAAAAGCCCGGCGGGTGAGTGAACTCACGCGCGACCTCGTCGAAGTGCTGGCGGCGGAAAATCTCGATGCGCTGCGTTTGACCGAAGCGGCGCGCCGCATTGCGTTCCATTGCCCGTGCACGCTCCAGCATGCACAGAAACTGGGCGGCGCGGTGGAGGGCGTACTGCAGCGGCTCGGCTTCGAATTGTCCGCGGTGCCCGACGCGCATCTATGCTGCGGCTCGGCCGGCACGTACTCGTTTACGCAGCCCGAGTTGTCGAAGCAGTTGCGCGACAACAAGCTCGATGCGCTCGAAAGCGGCAAGCCGGATCTGATCGCGACGGCGAATATCGGCTGCCAGGCGCATCTTGCGGGCGCGGGCAGAACGCCGGTGCGGCACTGGATCGAGATTGTCGAGGAGGCGCTTGCGGATGCGTGAGCGGATGCATGAGCGGATGCATGAGCGCCTGCGTTCGCGCGCGCAGCACGGCTAACGCGAGGCGTTCTCGCGGATAAATTCGAGGTGGGTGCCGAGCGCCGCGCGTGCGGCGCTTGGGTCGTGCTTGCGGATCGCTTCGTAAATCGTGCGGTGCTGCTGCACGAGATAAAAAAGATCGGCGTTGCGCTTCTTGAAGGTCGCGTACGTTTCTTCGATCGACTTCTGCACGAGGTTATGAATGCCGTGCATCACATGCACGAGCACGATATTGTGCGTGGCGTCCGCAATCCTCAAATGGAACGCCGCATCGAGCTGCGGCAAGCTCACTTCGCCATCTTCCACCTCGTAGGGTTGATCTTTGCCGAACGCGGTTTCGAGTTCGGCGAGCGCTTCCTTGATGTTCTGGATGTCTGTCTTGGTGGCACGCACCGCCGCGAGCTCGACCGCGACGGCTTCGAGCCCTTCGCGCATCTCGAGAATATCGCCGGCTGCCTTGCGATGGCGCGCCATCAGATGCGCGAGCGGGTCCGCGATCAGCGGCGCGGTGGAGTTCGCGACGACATAACCGCCGCCCGTCTTCGACTGGATCAGCTTGCTGCCTTCGAGCCGCAATAGCGCCTCGCGCAGCGACGGGCGCGAGACATTGAGCTTCTGTGCCAGATCGCGCTCGGACGGCAGCGCTTCGCCGGCCCGCAGCGTTCCGTCGACGATCAACTGCTCGAGCTGGTCGCAGACCGCGTCGGAGAGCCGGAATCGCGGTGGCGGAACGATAGGGGTGTAGGACATCGGTGCCTTCAATTGATGGACTGTGCGCCTGGGTTTGCGTCTGAAACTGTGGTTGACCCGTAAAAACACGATGGTTTTTCAACGGGCAACTGTAGCCAGTAACAGGAGTCCGGTCAATTGCGGCTGATACGCGGAGGTGCGGTGAATCAGGCGATGAGCCGAAACCGCCGGATCGCGCCGGTGAGGCGCGTCGGGCGGATTGGTCGGATCATCGTCTGGTGAATCGCTTGATCAGTCGGCTCAATGAGCCGGCTTAATGAGTCGGCTTAATGAGTCGGTTTAGTGAGTCAGCTCATTGAGTCAGCTCAATGAATCGTTTCCACCGTCGCGGAGGGCACGGGCGACTCCTTGGCGGCCAGTGCGAGCGCGCCGTTTTTGAGCCCCGCGTTGCGCGGCCCACGCGTTTGGGTTTGCACGAGACCGCGCGTCGCGAACGATTCGACTTCATGTTCGAGGCGTGCGAGTTCAGGCGTGACCCACTTGCGCAGAAAGTCGATCAGCGTGCGCGTTTTTGCATCCATATAGCGGCGCGACACGTAAAGCGCGTAGACATTGAACGGTCGCAGGCGCATTTGCGGCAGCACGCGCACGAGGGCGCCGCTGCGCAAATCGTCGAGCACGTTATACGCGCACATCATGCCGATGCCGGCGCCGGTGACCAGTGCGTGACGCAGCGCATCGGGCGAACTGGTTTGAAACGGCGACGACTTCACCGTGACCAGCATCGAGCCGTCGGCGCCCTCGAGATGCCATTCGTCGGCGGGTGCGAGCGGACTCGATAGACGCAGCAGCGTATGTTGCGCGAGGTCTTCGACGCTTGCCGGCGTGCCGTGCCTGTCGAGATAGTCGGGAGACGCGGTCAGAATGCCGTGACTCGTGCCGAGCGTCTGCGCGATGTACGCGGAATCGGCCAATTGCGTGGTGCTGGCGAGCGAGATGTCGTAGCCGTCCTCGACGAGGTTCGGAATGCGCTGTTCGATATCGAGATCCAGCGAAACGTCGGGGTGCTCGGCCTGATACGCGAGCAGCGCCGAGGTGACCGCGCCGCGCGCGAGACCTGGCGTCGCATGCACGCGAATGCGCCCTTGCGGATGCGACATTGCATTGCGTGCCTCGACATTTGCATTGTCCAGTTCCGCGAGAATCAGTTTTGCGCGTTCGAAGTACTTTGCACCTGCTTCGGTTACCGAAAGATGTCGCGTGGTGCGGTGAAGCAGCAGCGTTTGCAGTTCATCTTCGAGCAGCGATACCGCGCGCGACACCTGCGCGGTGGTCGTGTCGGTCTCTCGCGCAACGGCCGTGAACGTGCCGGCCTCCACGACGCGCACGAAAATGCGCATGCTATGAACCATGTCAACCATGACGAACCTCTCTTGTGGCAGATCCGCACCACATCGAATGGAATCGATGCTGTCATAGTTAGACACAAGTGTCAAGAATGGCGCTGGTGGGGCTGGTGGCGCGGATGGTGCGGATGGGGCCGGAAGCGCTGCTCACCGCTGCATGCCGGAGGTGTGGGTCCGCATCGATTACTGCGTTGCGCGTAAACATAGTCTGTCGGTATTTACCCTTAAACGAAGGGCGCGCGATGACTAGACTTCAGCCAACGACGAAATGCAAGTTCGCATCCGATCGTCGAAGGTCACTCTCTAATCGTTGTGAGGCTAATCATCATGAAGATCCGACAAGCTTTTCTGGCATCCCTTGTTGCTTCCGCGCTTGTTGTGCCGGCTGCGGCATTCGCGCAGCAATCGACCATCACCCGTGCGCAAGTGAAAAATGAACTCGCCCAACTGCGTGCTGCAGGCTATCAGGGCGATACCGAAGCTTCATATCCGGTTGAGATTCAGGCTGCGGAAGCACGCGTGGCCGCGAAGCGGGCGCAGGGGGCATCCGGCTATGGTCCGGGCACGGCGGGGACGTCGGCAGCGGGCGCGGGCGCTACGCCGGCTCAGCAGCCTGGCCAATCCGGTCAGTAATCCGATGTTTGGCATGCCGCGAGCATGCACGTATTGCACGTTTGAGTTTGAGTGGGTGGAAGAGACAAATGGACGGGCGCAATTCAGTGCGGATTGTTGAGAATTTCTGGCGGCAGGTCTGGCAGGCCGGCAATCCGGACGCGGTAGACAAACTGGTTGCCGAGGACTTCGAGATCACGACTGGCGGTGTGACGATCGGTTCGCGCGATGCGTTCAAGTCGTGGGTGGCGGCGTTTCTTGCCAGCATCGACGACTTTGAATTTCACATCGTCGAGATGTTTTCGAGCGCGAGCGGCGATCGCGTCGTGACGCGCTGGCGCGTGACGGGCAAGAACAACGGCTTTATGGGTTTCGAGGCCGATGGCGCGCCGATCGATATGACCGGCACCGCGGTGTTCGAAGTGCGCGAAGACGGGTTGCTGCAGCACAACTGGGTGGAGCGTAACGCGCTGGAAGTGGAGCGGAATATGGAGAAGTTCAGGGCGCGTGCCGCGTGATGGCTGACGCTACGAATCAGGTAATTGCCGCAAGCAGATGATCTTCATTTGTCGCGCATAACGACATACGGTTTGACAATTCTTTACCAAACGCTTTTCACAAAACTCCTGCATTCGAGTCAAATGTCGTTCGCAAAACGAACGAATGGGGAGCGAAGGTGGAGTGCGTTGACGAAATGCGTGTGCAGCGATGCAACGGGTCGCGATTGGCCGCGTCTACTGTCGTGGGGAAGGGGCGCGCCGATGCGTAAGGCGGCGGTACGGAATGGTGATCCGACCTCCGACAAGATTTCCAGATGAGTCGATTCGGAGGGGCGTTAATCGCCGCTGCCCTGTTCGCATTCACATATGGATGCCCGGCGGCTTATCGAACCTTGGATATGACCGCGCAATTTCCACCGGGCGCTCAAGACCCGCATCTTCCTCATCCGGGCACGATCAAGGCCAAGTTCGATTGGAATGGATCAACCGAGCAATGGAACGCCTCCGATTTTCCAGAAAGTTTTGTTTTTCGGTGTTTCGATGCGAAGGGAGAACTCACCGCGCGAGCAAGCGCTGCGTGGTGCATTCCGGTCGTTGAGATCGAGACCGTCCCTGTCGATGAAAATGGGAAGGCGGTCGCGCCAAGCGAAGCGGACTCGATATCAAATACGGTGTATGGACCCGGTCACACATTCATTGAGCACACGTCGTCTGCGCCTAACCTCAAGCGTCAGCGGGAACTGGATCAGCGGCGGCAGCCGGGAACGAATGGAACCCCATTGCAGAAAGACGCATTCCGGGAGCCGCCCGAGCCTCAGTCGTTGTATCGCGAACAGGGCGATATCTCACGACAAGTCGTGCCGCGCACGGAAGCAAACCCGGACTTTGGGCGCGATTGAAGGTCTGGCTAGGGCGTGCCTGACCGCTCACAACGCCGCATCAACCAGCAACGACGCCTTCAGCTGACGTATCCGCTGATCGACAAAATACCCACCGCCTTCCACGTAACGCAAATAGCTTCTCCCGCACACCGTGCACTCCGACACCGTGCAGCGGTTATACGGGAAATAGCGCGGCGCGATCGGCGCATCGGCGGACCAGTAGCGCGTGCCGTCCGGATGATATTCGGCGAAGGTTGCGTCGTCCTGGTGCTGTTCGGCGAGCGTGCCCGCTACGTGCAATTGCGCCTCGGGCATCGACAGCGGCAGCGTTTGCCAGCCGTCGGTCGGCGTTGCGTTGCAAGCGCACGCAACAGTCACGGCTTCCGAGCGCGAGGCGAGTTCAGTCAGTGCGGCGAAGTCGAGAAGGGCAGGTGAGGTCATCAGTTCGTGAATGGCGTGCTGATCGGGCAGAAGCAGGGGCGGAAGCCGCGGCCGAAGATGGCCCATGGGTGGGCGCATGAGCGGGCGCATGAAATTGCCCGCAAGCATCGCACATTTGAGCGTCGTTTGCGCGCGCCGGATGCACAGTTGAAGTGCAACGCGGCGCCCGTTTCCAACGTGAGTTCAATCCCGTGACTCTAATGCGGCAGCTTCAACGCGGCCGCAGCAAACCCTCACTGCAACGCGCTCGACTCCGACAGCGCCCCGCTTTCCTCATTCACCGTCGCCCGCTCGGGCAGCAGGAACGCGATCAACGAGGCAAGGAACGCGGCCACCGCGAGCGCGATCAGGGCCGCACCGAAGTGCCCCGTGAAGTCCTTGATGATGCCGACGAGCCACGGCCCGAGCAGCCCGCCGAACTGGCCGATCGTATTGATCAGCGCAATGCCGATCGCGACGGCCGCGCCCGTCAGGAATTCGCCGGTGAGCGTCCAGAACACCGCGAGGCAGCCCCAGATGCCAGCCGCAGCAATACACAGCAGAATCAAACCGATCAGCGGTTGCGACACGAATGCGCATGCAAGCAGCGCAAGACCGCCGATCGCCATGCAGATCACGATATGCATGCGGCGCTCGCCGACGCGGTCCGAATGGCGCGCAACCAGATACATCGACACGGCCGCGCAGCAGAACGGCAGCGCGCTCACGAAGCCGACCTGCAGATCAGTCAGCGAGCCCATGTTCTTGACGATCTGCGGCAGCCACAGCAGCACGCCGTAAAACGCGGTCAGGAAGCAGACGAACAGCAGCGACAGGCTCCACACGCGGCCCATCACGGCGATTTTCATAAACGGCAGGCTCGCCGTTTTCGTGAGCTTCGACGCTTCAGTTTCAAGCTCGTTGACGAGCCACGCACGCTGATCGTCGCGCAGCCACGTCGCGCGTTGCGGGCGGTCGGTCAACCAGAACAGTACAAAGAAGCCGAGAATCACCGCCGGAACGGCTTCGAGCAGCAGCATCCAGCGCCATCCGGAATAGCCGTGCACGCCATCCAGCGCATGCATCAGGACGCCCGACAGCGGCGAGCCGATCGCCGATGCGACCGCCGTGGCCATAATCACGCCCGCGTTCGCGCGCGAGCGGTAGCGCACCGGAAACCAGTAAGCGAGGTAAGCGACCACGCCCGGAATAAAGCCCGCTTCCGCGACGCCGAGCAGAAAGCGCAGCACGTAGAACGAGGTCTGCGAATGCACGAATGCGAGGCCTGCCGAAACCAGTCCCCATGTGATCATGATCCGCGAAATCCACATGCGCGCGCCGAAGCGATGCAAGGCAATATTGCTCGGTACTTCGAACAGTGCGTAGCCGATAAAGAAGATGCCGGCGCCGAGCCCGAACACCGAGGCGCTGAAGCCGAGTTCATGGTTCATGCGCAGCGCGGCGAAGCCGACGTTGACGCGGTCCATGTAATTGATAATGAGCAGCACGAACAGCAAAGGCACGAGGCGCCGGTAGACGCGGCTGATCGTCGATGCTTCAAGGGTGTGGTCCAAAATCTGTCTCCATCTGTACGCGCGGCCTCCGTACGGCCGCGCAATCTTGAGTTTCTAGCGCATTCGGCTTACATCTTCCCTAAAGCCACGCGCAATGTGCATCGGCAAGGCGCAAGCCCATCCGATGCGTGCCGCTCACCCCGCCGAAGCGCCCTCGACGGCCTGCGGATTGAGCACATTGATCGGCTTGCCCTCGCGCCACGCGAGCACCTGATCGATCGCAATGCCGAAGTAGTGCTCGTACGTGTCCTTCTCGACATAGCCGATATGCGGCGTCGCGAGCACGTTGTCGAGCTTGATCAACGGATGATCCGCGCCATAAATCGGCTCGTGCTCGTAGACGTCCACTGCGGCGAAGCCGGGCCGGCCCGCCTTCAGCGCCGTTTCGAGCACGCCCGGCGCGATCACTTCGCTGCGGCTCGTGTTGACGAAAAGCGCGGTCGGCTTCATCGCCGACAGATCCTGCAGCGTGATCGAGCCGCGCGTGGCCGGCAGCAGGCGCAAATGGCAGCACACCACGTCGGCCTGCGCGAAAAACTTCTGGCGGTCGCTTTCGCTTTCGACGCCGTCGGCAAGCGCCGCGGCGCGCGAGGTCTCATGATCGTCGAGCGCGACGACTCGCATGCCGAACGCGCGCCCATAGCCGCCGACCACGCTGCCGATCTTGCCGTAGCCGGCGATGCCGAGCGTGCGGCCTTTGAGTCCGATGCCGAGATGCCCTTGCCATAGGCCCGCTTTCAGCCGGTTCGCTTCGACATGCACCTTGCGCATCGACGCCATCACGAGCGCCCACGTCAGTTCGGCCGCAGCCGTCGTTGCCGAGCCTTCCGCCGAAACAGGAATGCCGCGCGCCGTGCAAGCGGCGAGATCGACGTGGTTCGCCGCGCGGCCGGTCTGGCTGATGAACTTCAGCTTCGGCAGGCGCGCGAGCAGGTCGGCCGTTACCGGCGTGCGCTCGCGGATCAGCAGCAGCGCGTCCGCATCGGCGAAGCGCTTC
>Ga0153954_1001789_pt1 | contig 10498 bp, 10 predicted proteins | sample TSFL038MetaG_FD_102277 | JGI IMG/M metagenome (GOLD analysis project Ga0153954, IMG submission 102277) | Attine ant fungus gardens microbial communities from Florida, USA - TSFL038 MetaG | ecosystem: Host-associated > Fungi > Mycelium > Unclassified | place: USA: Florida, Wekiwa Springs State... | reverse complement strand
CGTGCGTCCGGGAGGACAATTGGATTCGAAAGTTTCGCGGCTGGAGTACTCTCGATTCCAATCTTGCGCGTTTTGGACCAAGCGAGGCCACATGCGATTGCCCTGCCCCACAAGGGGGGAGGGGGCAGACCGCCCGTATGGAGGCAAGAGCGGCACCGCGCAGGCGTCGTAGCAGAACAGCCAGTCGGGGTTGACCGGCGTGCGCAGCCAAGTGTTGGCGAGCGAGATCCGTTGCACCTTGGCGACGCGCGGCATGCGGTTGGCCTCGTACCACGCGAAGCTCTCGGCCGGGTCGGCGCCGCCGAATGCGTCGATGCAGCGCGCCAGCACGGCGGCATCCTCGATCGCCATCGCCGCGCCGGCCGCCATGTAGGGTCGCAGCGGATGGCAGGCATCTCCCAGCATGGCGATGCGGCCGCCGCACCAGCGTTCGACCGGCTCGCGGTCGAAGACCGGCCATTTGGTCACCTCGGGCGCGGTCTCCACCACCTGGCGCAGCTCTGGGTGATAGCCGTCGAAGGTGGCGATGAATTCGTCGCGCGGACATGCCGCGAACGACGCGGTCTCGTTCCACTGCGCCTGCGGCGCGCTGGTGACGAGATAGACCTCCTCGCGCGCCTGCGTCATGTAATAAACGAGAATGTGGTTGCCCGGGCCCCACCATTTCGTACAGGCGCGAATCGCAAGCCCCTTCAGCAGCGCGGTCGGGAAGATCGCGCGATGCGCGATATGACCGGTGTAGCGCGGCTTCTCCGGCGCATAGAGGGCTTCCCGCACTTTCGAATTGACGCCGTCGGCGCCGATCACGAGATCGGCCTCGGTGCGATGGCCATCCTCGAACGTCAATGCGACTGCCGGCCGGCTGTCGTCGAGCGCCACGAGCTTGCGGCCGAAGGCGACGGTGCCGGGCGCCAGCGCCGATTCCAGCACCGCGTGTAGGTCGCCGCGGTGGACGTTGATATAGGCGGCGCCGTAGTGCGCCTCGCTTGCCGCGTCGAAGGGCAGCTCGAATGAGACCTCGCCGGTGTCCCACTGCCGGCTGACGAAGGCGTCGGGATGCAGGCCGATGTCGGAAAGCGTCTGCTCGATGCCGAGCCGACGCATCACCAGCATCACGTTCGCGGTCAGATGGATGCCGGCGCCGATGCGCGAGAAGGCCGCCGCCTGCTCGTATACCTTTACCGGGAACCCTGCGCGCTGCAGCAAGCCGGCGGCGGTCATGCCGCCGAGCCCGGCCCCGATCACCGCAATCCTGGTTGTCCGCCTCACGCTCCGCCGTCCCCCAGCAGCTGTCGAGATCTCGCTCGCGCGTTACGCTGCTGTTGCGCGAGGCACCGCATATGCTGTCCTATGTCGGATCGTTTGTCGACGACAGGAGGCCAAAGCCATGATCATCCAGACCGCGCCCGCAGGGGAGCCCCGCCTGGCGGTGATGATGTACGAGCACACGGCGCTGTCGCACCAGTTCGCCCGCGCCTTCGGCAATGCGCAATTCGAGGCCGCCGATCCGATCGAGCTGATGTGCAGCGTGGTGCTGCACCACGACGCCGGCTGGGCCGATTTCGACCGCGATCCCGTCATCGACGACGCCACGGCGCTGCCCTTCAATCTCGTGGAGACGCCGGCGCAATACATCACCGTGACAAGCCGGCTCTCGCCCGATTTCAACGAGCGCCAGCACCCCTTCTGCGGGCTGATGTCGAGCATGCACAGCTGGGGGCTCTACAACGGACGTTATGGCCTCTCCAGCATGGTGCTGATCGACAAGATCCCGCCGCAGGATCGTCCGCTGGCGCAGCGCATGCTCGATGCCGAGCTCGTACGCCAGGAGCGGCTCAAGACGGAGGTCGCCAAGGACCCGCTGACGGCGCCGCGGCTGGAGCAGCGCAAGCTGTTCCAGAACTACAAGCAGTTGCAGTTCTTCGACACACTCGCGCTCTATTTCAACCGCGTGCATCCCGGCGGACGCGGCGAGACCAGGTTCGAGCACGTGCCGCGCAGCGCCGACGAGGATGTGACCGTCACGGTCCGGCCGCGCGGGGAGGGCACCTACGCGCTCTCGCCCTATCCATTCGCGGCGAACGCATCCGCGTTCGCATTTGCCGGCCGCTTCATCTCGCCCGGCGCGCACGAGGAGAAGGGCGGCTGGCCCAACGTGCTGCGGACGGCGCCCACGGTGTGGGAGACGTTCAGGCTGGTGGCGGGATGATCGGTCGTCGTCGACCTGTAGGCTCATGAATTGCCGGTGAGCTTCGCACGGCGCGTGCGCTTCGCCAGCCGCCGCGCGTGCGCCTGGCGGCGGGCGGTCATCACAGTGCGCACATAGCCGCGCTCGGTCAGGCGGATGCTGCCGTCGGGGATGGCGAGCACGCGGTCGATCGCGATCTCGTAGAGCCTGATGCGCCGCTCGAGCGCGTGGATGGCGGCCTCCCATTCGGCCTTGCTGTCGCCCGCGATCGCCCGCGCGATGATGCCGTGGGTGGCGGCGCCGAGCTGCAGCAACATGTCGGCCACGCCTTCGGGGTCGAAGGTCCTGAAGGTCCCTTCCTCGACGCCCTGTGCAATGACCTTCGTGAGTGCCGGCGTGAACAGGGCCACGGCGGCGTTGTTGATGCGGTGGAAGAGTACGAGGTTCTCTGGGCGGAACAGCGCCTCGAACAGGACCCAGCTCTCGACCGCGATCTCGATCTTGTTCTGGCGCGCACGCGCCATGCACGCGTTGAGGCGCGCGAGCGCGTCCAGCCCTGGCTGCTCGAGCGCGTCCTGCACCTGCGCCAGCGCGCCCCGCGCGAACCGGTCGGCCAGCGCCTCGAGCAGCGCCTCCTTGGACGGGAAGTAGTGATAGAAGGCGCCCTTGGATACGCCGGCCTGCGCGATCACCTCGTTGAGGCTCGCATTGTCGTAGCCGTGCTCAAGGAACCGCGCCTGTGCGCAGTCGAGCAGCTCGCTGCGGCGCAGCTCCGGGTGTTTGACGACGCGGGGCATCCGCGAACCCTCGATTCTCCTGTGCAGCCCCTGATCCACTTCAATTGCAGCGGATCTGGGATCCGGCATTGCATGACCGACCACTGGTCGGTATAATAGACCAGTGGTCTGATTGCGCAAGATCAATGCGTGGAAGGTGGATCATGGCGAAAAGGCTCATCGTCCATACGGTCATTTCGCTTGGTGTGATGGGGGCGCTGCTGTTCGTGTCAGCGGGCACGCTCGCCTGGCCGGCCGGCTGGGTGTTCCTGGCGGAAATGCTGGGCCTCAGCCTGCTGATGGGCCCGCGGCTCGCGCGCCAGCACCCGGGGCTGGTCAACGAGCGGCTGCGCGCGCCGATCCAGCGGGATCAGCCGCCGGCCGATAAGGTCATCGTGAGCCTGATGCTGCTGACGATCGTCGCCCTCTTGGTGCTCGCGCCCCTCGATGCGGTGCGGTTCCGCTGGTCGTCGGTCCCGCTCTGGGTGCAGGTGCTCGGTGCGCTGAGTCTGTTTCTCGCGGTCGTGCTCGGCTACTGGACCATGTACGCGAACAGCTTCGCCGCGCCGGTGGTGAAGATCCAGAAGGATCGCGGGCAGACCGTCGCCGACACCGGCCCCTACAGCTATGTCCGCCACCCCATGTATGGGAGCGCGCTGCTTTTCGTTGTCGGCCTGCCGCTGCTGCTCGGCTCGTGGTGGGGTCTTCTCGCCGTGCCGGTGTTCGCTGCCCTGCTTGCCGTCCGCATCGGCATCGAGGAGCAGGCGTTGCGCCAGGGCCTCGCCGGCTACGATGCCTACACCGAGCAGGTTCCCTATCGGTTGGTCCCGCTGGTCTGGTAGCGCGCCGAAATCGCGCATCGGCCGCAGGACGGATTGCCGCAACGGCGGCGGACGGTCTCCTGGTACGCTGCTCGCGGATTGGTGTTCCTGCAATCCCGGGCTCTTCCTGTAGTATTGGGGCCGGAGGCAACTGCCGGCGGCGCTTCGCGCCTCGTCGACGTCAATGACGCGCGCGGTAAGCAGGATCCACCGGTGAGAGTGCCGGGAGATTTGCCATGTCAAACACGCGATTGCCTGCGGTGATCGACCGGCTTCTGGTCGCCGTGAACAGGGGCGACGTCGACGCCTTCCTCGCCTTCTTTGCGGCCGACGGCGCGGTCGACGATTGGGGCCGCAAGTTCACCGGCGCCGCCGCCATTCGCGGCTGGAGCGAACGGGAATTCATCGGCAAGCAGGTCAGCCTGAAAGTCACGGGCTTCGCGCAGAAAGGCGACACCGTGAGTGTGGTGACCGAAGTCGGCGGCAAGGGCTTCAACGGACCAAGCCGCTTTACCTTCGTGATCGACGGCGACAAGGTGCGCGAGATGCGGATCGCGGGCGACTAGCGTGAACAACGCGCTATGCGGGCACAGGTACGGGCGCGCTCGCTTTCAGAGGCCTCCATCGCGCGTCTGAGATTTGCGCTAGAAGAAAATCGAGATGGTTGTTGGCAGCACCTTCTGCGCCAGGTCAATTCTCCTCTTGGAGATCTTGAACTGCCCCTCAACCTGACGAAGAGCGTCCTCACGCCTACCGAAGAACGTCACCCCATGCTGACCCCGGCGTTCCTGGTAAACCATGAAGTTGGATCGTACCCGCAGGGCGTCATCTGAGGCAGGACGATCGACCGTGATGTTGGTCACGAGACGCAAGGTGGTCGACGGCGGCACTTCGGCATGAGCTTCGCCGGTTTTTATACGCAGGACCCGAAGTTCCAATGACCTCTTGTCGTCATCAAACAAGGAGAAGGTGTCGGATTCGATCACTGAACTAGACGAGCTGTCGATGCACTCGTGAATAGGCATCCAATATCGGACGTCATCCGAGAAGCAGTTCAACCAGTCGTCAAAGCGATTGTCCTGCAGGAGTCGGGCTTCACTATACAAGAATGTTTCGACGCCCCGACACAGCTCCAAGGAAATGTCGCAACTCTCCATCACGCGGCCTCCATCAGTCGGCTCCAGTGACGGTAAAAATCGCGCTGATTGATTTCGCTTATCCGTGGGCCGATCTTTCCCGGCCATCCGACTTCGCGGTCCCACTCTTCGGGGAGCGGATCGTTGTCGTCATGACCTGCCGCCATTTCATAGTGGAATGGCACGCGACGGGCCAGCCCGGAATCAATCGTCTCTGATATGCGCTCGAAGTTCTCATGATCGTCTGGGGCCACAAGTCCGGCCGCAGCCTGACGCTGCATCAGTACGAAGCGCTGCTGCTTCTTGACGATTGGCGGGGCGTTCTTCTCGACCGCGCACCACACCCATGCTTCTGTTCTGTTGGCGCCGCGAGGGTGATGCAAGATCAGGCCCTTGCCATAGAACGCGCTTCCCGCGCCGACGAGCGCAAAGTTGGGGAAGATATTGGCAACGTGAAAGCTGTACGGCCGTTGCGGCATTGCCTTGAGCTTCTCGTCCAGGCGCCGCTCCCGCTCATGAAACCAGTCAATCGCCTCTGGGCCCAGCCGCTGCGCCAAAGCGAGCTCTTGATTGCGGGGCGCCTGGCCGGCACTGACCTCGTAGAACCCATGCGCGACACCGTGTCCATGGTTTGCCGCTACACAAAAATAGTGCGGCTTGTCGGACCTCGCCGTCGTCGCGCCGGTCGTTGCGATCCGCTTGTCGTCGGTCTGCCCGAGCGCGTTCACGACTGAGCCGTGTGTTGCGGCAAAGTGATAGTAGTCGCCGCCGAAATTCTCGGCTGGGAGCTTCCAATTCACCGGAACGATGTATCGTTGCTGGCCCGGGATGACCTCAAGGCCGCCGAGGTCTTCTCGCAGCAGGAAGTGGTCAAGCCACCAACGCGCGTCGCCCAGATAGCCATCCAGCGACATCACGCCTGCATCCCAACACGCAAAGATCAAGCCGCCATAGACCTGGACCTTGGCTCCTACCAAACCAAGGTTCGAGCGATCGAGCTCGCCATGGTAGACGTCGCGTGATCGCGCCACTCCGGTCAATTCGCCGTCAGTGTAGGTCCAGGCGTGATAGCTGCAAACGAATGACTGCGTATTGCCGCGATCATGGACGCAAAGCAGATTGCCGCGATGGCGACACCGATTGAGATAGACGCGGATCTTACCGTCTCGGCCGCGTTGTACGATAACCGGATCTTCAGCCATGTAGCTTGCGACGTAGTCGCCGCTATTTGGAATCAGAGACTCGTGGGCGACAAACATCCAGCTTCGCCGAAACACGCGCTCTAGCTCCTGCGGATACCAATCCCGGGAGAACGCGAGCGGATCCACCGATCGATTCGGCCTGCCAATCGCTTGTTCGAGTGTGGTCATGCGGGCGGCTTCTACCTCGACAGATCGTAGAACGATATCGTTAGAGAAAGCGGAGATCAAGCAAGAAAAATATCAAATCCCGCGTTCGCAGGCCTTGAATTCCCAATGATTTCGTAGAACGATATGGCGAAAGGAATTCGGACCATGCTTCAGCAGGCCCCGTCAACCGTTGATCAAGTGATTCTGGAGGTGAAGGCGGCCATCCGGGAGGCGCGTTACGCGCCTGGGCAGAGGCTCATCGAGCCTGAGCTTGCGCGAGAGTTCGGCGTCAGCCGGGGGTCAGTGCGAGAGGCGCTGCGCCGGCTCGCCGCTGAGGGATTGGTGGAATGGGAGCGATTTCGCGGGGCCAGCATCATTCGGATGTCCCGCCGGCAAGTTACGGATTTTCTCGAGCTTCGGGAGTTGCTGGAGGGGTTCGGTGCGGCGTCTGCCGCAGCAAGGCTCGATGCTGACGGCAGGCGCGACTTGGCGGCACTGGAGCAAACTCCCGGCGCCCACTCGATGTTTCCGTCACAGTACGATGCCTACAACAACGAGTTCCATGATCTCGTCTTGCGACTCAGCGGCAATCGAGAGCTCTCAGGCGTACTGAATCAGACGCGGCTTCCGATCTTCCGGCTGCAATTCAACAAGATCCTGCTGCTTCCAGATCAGATTCGACAATCCCGCGCCGACCATACACGGATCGTGGAAGCAATATTGAACGAGGATCCGAGAGGAGCCGAGACAGCGATGCGAGATCATATCCGTCATTCCGCGGCTTGCATTCTCGGCGCGCCGAGAAATTGCTTTGCGTAGACGCGGCGGGCATTGCAGTCGCCAAACGCATGGCAAGACCAGATCAGCCGTTGCTTCGGGGGGATGTCGAAAATGGTGGATGGGCGCAGTTTACTCGCTAGACGATTGCTTCCCTTGTTGGCGGCGGCTGTATTCGCATGTTGCGCACCTCAGACGAGCAGTTCAGAGGAGATCGGCAGCTATCCAGCCAAGGCCGTCAGGGTTGTGGTGCCTTATGCGGCGGGCGCGTCGACCGATACCATGGCGCGGTCGATCACTCAGAAGCTGGAGATGAAATGGGGGCAAACGATTTACGTCGAGAATCTGCCGGGTATCGGCGGGCTGGCGGGCGCAGCGAATGTCGCTCGATCCAAGCCTGACGGATATTCGTTCGTGGTCGTGACCGCGAGCCACGTCATCAGTCCAGTCATCATGTCGCGGCCGCCATTTGACCCGATCAAGGATTTCGCGCCGGTAACGATGCTGGCCAAGACCCCCGGCCTTCTGCTCGCAAGCAATCAGTCCGGAATCACGAGCGTCGCACAGATGATTGCCGCTGGACGCCAGCAGCAATTGAGTTACGGGACATCTGGCGTGGGCTCCAAGCATCACGTGTCGATGGTGGAGCTTTCCCGGTTGGCTGGCATAAGTATGCAACACATTCCTTATCGCGGCTCGGCGCAAGCCATGAACGATCTGGTGGGCGGGCACCTTCCGCTGCAATTGGGCAGCATTTCATTCGCTTACGACTTCGTGCGTTCCGGGCAGGCCAAAGGATTGGCGGTCGTCGCCGAGCAACGCCAGCCGGTGCTGCCCGACGTGCCGACACTTCTGGAGCTGGGCTATCCGCTGTCGTCCGCGGAGTGGTGGGTTTTGTTGGCGCCGGCTGGAACGCCGCCCGCGATCGTGAACAAGGTGGCATCTGACGTTGCCGAAGTGCTCAAGATGCCAGACGTCAAGGCCAGGATGCCGGCGGATAACCTGCAGTCCTCGACTCCGGAAGAGCTTCTGCGCTTTATGGAAGACGAATCCGCGCTTTGGGGAGGGATCGCTAAGCGCGCCGGACTGCACATCGATTAATCGGCCCCATATCGTCGAATCGAGGCGATGCTCTCGATCTCCGGCGCCCGCGACGACACCAGGCCGAGTACGACCAGCTTGTCCCTGGGCACCATGCGGTTCGCGTCAGTCGGCGAGCAATCGCAATGCGACGTTACGGGATCGGCGGACCTGGTTGAGGCAGGCGGCGGCCGCGCGCTCCGCATCGCGCTTTCGAACCGCTGACGTGATCTGTTTGAGATGCGCTATCGACTGTCGGGTGTCGGCCGCTGTTTGCTTTTGGAAGGTTATGGCGCGGAGCAGGCTGGCCTTGGCGTGAAGGGTGCGAGCGAGTGCCGCAGCCGTGCGATTGCCGGCGCCCGCAAACAGCGCGGAATAGAAGCTTTCGAGCGCGTCGATCACCGCGAGAACGTCATTCTCTTCCATCGCGCGTTGGCATTGGACCAGCGTCTTCTCCAATGTGACGATCTGTTCCTCGCTCGCGTTCTCGACGAAAAGCCTTGCGGCCATCGGCTCGATCGCGCCCCTGACCTCATAAATCTCGTTGGCGTCCCGTCGGCTCAAGGTGGCTACCACGGGGCTTCGGTGGGGGACGTTCTCGATCAGGCCTTGCGCCGCGAGGTCCCGAAGCACCTCGCGCATCAAAGCGCGGCTGACGCCCGTGAGCTCGCACAGCGCCTTTTCCGTCAAACGTTGCCCGGGGGTGAAGTGCAAGGAAAAGATCGCCCGGCGCAGGCTCGAAACGGTCATCGCTCGTAAGGACTGGTCCTCGCGACGTACCTGGAAATCGGCCACGGATTTCGATCCTTCCCCTCTGGAGCGGGCGATTCTGACTGATTCTTGCTTGGATGGCATGGGTCCGGTTTCCGAGAAAAGTGTCTTATTGTCAGACAAGATTGTTGCGTGTGCCCCAAGTTTGTGTAATGCTCCAATGACAGGGCGCAGCGTCCAGTGGAACTGCGCCGGCACCGCCGAGGTGGCCAAGCGCCGGCCGGTGTCGACAGAAACGCAGCGGCGCGGGGGAAAGCATGTCGGAATTGGCGCATGATCCGCTGGTCGATTTCTGGCATCCCGTTGCGCTCAGCGCGCAGCTGACCGCGAAGCCCGGCGCCGCGACCTTATTGGGCGTTCCTCTGGTGATCTGGCGAACGGATGCCGGGGTCGTCGCATTCAAAGACCTGTGCATCCATCGAGGCACTCGTTTGTCGCTCGGATGGGTCGAGCGGAATCAGCTTGTCTGTCCTTATCATGGCTGGTGTTACAACGAGAGCGGTGCGGTAACCAAGATACCGGCGATACCGGCCGACCGACCGATACCGGCGAAGGCCAAGGCAGAGAAGTATCATTGCGTCGAGCGCTACGGGCTTGTGTTCGTGTGTCTGGGCGAGCCCAAGACGCCGATCTACGAAGTGCCCGAATTCGAACAGGAAGGCTTCCTCACGCATATTGTCGGCCCGGCCCGATGGAAGACGAGCGCCGCAAGATCGATGGAAAACTTCATGGATGAAGCTCATCTGCCGTGGGCCCATCCAGGCACGCTCGGAAATCGCGACAACGTTCCGATCATCCCCGTCCGCGATGTCAAAGAGCGGAATCAGGCGTTCTACTTCGAATGCAATTCCGAAGTCCGCAGTCGCACCGACGCCAGCAAGATGACCACCAACCGGCTGACCTACGACATCGTCATGCCGTTTACGCTCTACCACGAGAACATCTATCCGGAGGGCGAGCGGGTCATCGACCTCTTCTTCGTCTCGCCGATCTCAGACCGTGAGAGCGTCCGCTACATGGTCGTCGCCAGAAACTTCGCGTTGGATCAGTCTCCGGACAAGTTGATCAAGTTCACGGAAGGGGTCTGGGAAGAGGACAGGGTCCTCATCGAGAGCCAGCGTCCGGAAGAGCTTCCGGTCGATTGGAGCGCGGAACTGCACGTCCGCGGACCCGACGGTCCTTCCATGGTCTATCGGAAAAAGCTGATCGAGCTGGGCATCAGGGACGTCGTGTAAGCAGTGCCTGTCTGCAGGCGCAGGATCGGTGGCAGGCCGGGAGTTATGGCATGCGGTTGAAGTGGCTCCTCGCAATTCTCCTCAGCGCGTTGACTGTCACAGCGGCGACGGTCACTGTGGCGGGCGCGCAGCAATTTCCCAACCAGCCCATTCGCCTCATCCTCGGCTTTGCTCCGGGGGGGCTCACGGATTTCACCGGCCGCGTGGTTGCGCAAGGCCTCAGCAAGGCGCTGGGAGGGCACCCGGTGGTCCCCGAAAACAAGCCGGGCGCCGCCGGCGTGACGGCGGCCGCATACGTCGCCCGCTCGGCTCCGGACGGCTACACGCTCATCCTCATCGACCCGGGCACCGTCATCAATCCGATG
>Ga0153954_1001788_pt1 | contig 10499 bp, 10 predicted proteins | sample TSFL038MetaG_FD_102277 | JGI IMG/M metagenome (GOLD analysis project Ga0153954, IMG submission 102277) | Attine ant fungus gardens microbial communities from Florida, USA - TSFL038 MetaG | ecosystem: Host-associated > Fungi > Mycelium > Unclassified | place: USA: Florida, Wekiwa Springs State... | reverse complement strand
GGACCCGCCAGCGTCGCGCGGGACGCCCTAAAAAGGCTCCTTCCAGACATTCAACGTCGAGTGCTTTGCGATACGTTCGAAATCGCCGTCGCTTGTCAGCATTGTCACTTCGTGCCGGATGCACAGCTGGGCGAGCAGAGTGTCGATCGTTCCAACCTGCACGCCGCTCCTCCGGCAACGGTTTCGCAGGTCCGCGGCGCGAATGTGATCATCACGATCGGGCATCAGAAACGGCACGGCGGAAAATCGCTCCAAGATGCGGTCGCGGGCTTTCGGTCCCGAGAAGCCTTGCAGAAGCTCCTGCAGAACCAGACCTGTCGTCAGGATCGTCTCGCCGGTTTCTATCGCCTGTGTGAGCGCCCGCACTTGGATCGCCAGAGAAGGCTGGTCGCGCCGGAATGCGAGCGACCAAACGCTGGTATCCACGAAGAGGCTCACTCGCGGCCGCGCTCCGCCTTGTAATCGTACGACGGATCCCACTCGAGCTTGCCGAACAGATCGAGCAGGTGCTTCTGGCGCCTGCGCGCGATGAACTCCTGCAGCGCCTTCGTCACCGCCGCTTTCTTCGTCCGTTCGCCGCTTACTTCCAGAGCTTGTTCCAACAGCTTGGGATCGATCGACAAGTTCGTTGCCATGTGTAAATCTCCACACATCAGATTACACATATCCGTGCAACCCGCAACGGCCCCATCAAGGCGGGCGTCGAGCGCGCGCGTTAATCCTCCGTCAACCAAGCCCAGGCAGGACTATGACATTGGCCCGCACGGGCGTTGGCCGATCGCCTCGGGGGAGTCTTGATGGTTTCCCGTCTTGAACGTACGCCGTTCGCCGCCTGGTGGTGGACGGTCGACCGGCTCATGCTGGCGGCGCTGTTCGCGCTCATGCTCGGCGGGGTGATCCTGTCGTTGGCGGCGAGCCCGCCGGTGGCCGCCCGCATCGGCCTCGATCCGTTCTTTTTTGTCCAGCGACATATTCTCTATCTCATCCCCACAATCACGGTGTTGCTGGGGACCTCGTTTCTGCCGCCGCGCCAGATCCGCAGGCTCGCGCTGATCGTGTTCGTGATCAGCGTCGCTCTGGTCTTTGCCACGCTTCACTTCGGCGCCGAGGTCAAGGGCGCGCGGCGCTGGATCGTGATCCTGGGCGTGAACATTCAGCCGTCCGAGTTCCTCAAGCCGTCGTTCGTGATCCTGGTCGCCTGGCTGTTCGGGGAATCGGCCCGCCGGCCGGAAATGCCGGCGAACTCGATTGCGCTCGTGCTGTTGGTCGTCGCCATCACCGGCCTGGTGATGCAGCCCGACTTCGGCCAGACGATGCTGGTGTCACTGGTCTGGAGCGCCCTGTTCTTCCTCGCCGGCATGCGGCTCATCTGGGTAGGCGGGCTCGGCGGGGCGGCCGCGGTCGGACTTGCCACCGCCTACGTGTTCATCCCGCACGTGGCGCGCCGCATCGAACGTTTCCGCGATCCGTCGTCGGGCGACACCTTCAACGTCGATCAGGCGATCGAATCCTTCCAGCGCGGCGGCTGGTTCGGGCGCGGGCCGGGTGAGGGGACGGTCAAGCGCATCCTGCCGGAGAGCCATACCGACTTCGTGTTCGCGGTGGCGGCGGAGGAGTTCGGCATCGTGCTCTGCCTTGTCCTGGTCAGTTTGTTCATGTTCATCGTGCTCCGGGCGCTGCGCCACGCCATGCGCAGCGAGGAGCCGTTCGTGCGTTTCGCCGCCGCCGGGCTCGCGATGCTGTTCGGGCTGCAGTCGGCCATCAACATGGCGGTGAACTTGCATCTGATGCCGGCCAAGGGCATGACCCTGCCGTTCATCTCTTACGGCGGCTCATCGATGATCTCGCTCGCCTACGGCATGGGAATGCTGCTCGCCCTGACCCGCGAACGCCCGCGCGCATCGCTGCTCGCGAGCGAGGGCGCGCTGGCGCCGGTCGGGAGCCCGGCCTGATGGCGAACGGTCCGCGGCTCGTGCTCCTGGCCGCAGGCGGAACCGGCGGTCACCTGTTCCCGGCCGAAGCGCTGGCCGAGGCGCTCAAGCGCCGCGGCATCCTCGTCGACCTCGCCACCGACGAGCGCGCCGAGCGCTACGGCACCAGGTTTCCGGCGCGCGAAACCCACGTGATTGCGAGTGAAACAGTGCGCGGCCGCGACCCGCTCTCGCTCGCGCGTACAGTGGGACGGCTCGGCCTCGGCACCGTGCAGGCGATGCGCCTCATCGGCCGCGTCAGGCCGGCGGCGGTGATCGGCTTCGGCGGCTATCCGACGCTGCCGCCGGTATTGGCCGCGACTTTGCGCCGGATTCCGACCCTGATCCACGAGCAGAACGCGGTGATGGGGCGGGCCAATCGTTTTCTCGCGCCGCGCGTCACCGCGATCGCGACGAGCTTCGCTGATGTGCTCGCGCGCGAGCCGCAGCTCGATGCCAAGGCAACGCGCACGGGCAACCCGGTGCGCCCGGCGGTGATCGCGGCGGCGGCGCCCTATGCTGCGCCGGAACCGGGCGGGAGCCTGCGCCTGCTGACGTTCGGAGGCAGCCAGGGGGCGCGCATCATGGCGGAGACGGTGCCGCCGGCGGTCGAGCGGCTCGGGAGCGACCTCAAGGCGCGGTTGTCGGTCGTGCAGCAGGCGCGTGCGGAGGATATCGGCCGGGTGAAGGACATCTACGCGCGGGCGGGGGTCACCGCCGAGGTGGCGCCGTTTTTCACCGATCTGCCGGCACGGATCGCCGCCAGCCATCTGGTGGTGGGGCGCTCGGGCGCATCGACCGTGGCCGAGCTCGCAGCCATCGGTCGCCCCGCCATATTGGTGCCACTCCCGCATGCGCTCGATCAGGACCAGTCCGCCAATGCCGGCGTGCTGGAACGGGCAGGGGGGGCGCTGCGTCTGCGCCAGGACGATTTCACGCCCGAGCGGCTCGCCTCCGAGATCACCGCTTTCGCCGCCGCACCCCAACGGCTCGCCACTATGGCCGCCGCGGCGCGCTCGCAGGGCGCGCTCGATGCGGCCGAGCGGCTCGCCGATCTGGTCTTGAAAGTCGCGGGCGCGTGACCGGCCGCTCGCCGACTGGAACAAAGGAACCGCGATGAAACTTCCGCGCGACATCGGCCCGATCCACTTCGTGGGCATCGGCGGCATCGGCATGAGCGGCATCGCCGAGGTGCTGATCAATCTGGGCTATGCGGTGCAGGGCACCGACGCCTCCGACAGCGCCAACGTCAAGCGCTTGCGCGACAAGGGCGCCAAGATCTCGGTCGGCCATTCGGTGGCTGCGCTGGGCGACGCCAAGGTGGTGGTGGTGTCGACCGCAATCAAGCGCGACAATCCCGAGCTTGCCGCCGCCCGTGCCCGCCGCTTGCCGGTGGTGCGCCGCGCCGAGATGCTCGCCGAGCTGATGCGGCTCAAACAGTGCGTCGCCATCGGCGGCACCCACGGCAAGACCACGACCACCTCGCTCGTCGCGGCGTTGGTCGATGCGGGCGGCTTCGACCCGACCGTGATCAACGGCGGCATCATCAACGCTTACGGCACCAACGCGCGGCTCGGCGCCGGCGACTGGATGGTGGTGGAGGCGGACGAGTCCGACGGAACGTTCCTGAAGCTTCCCGCCGATGTTGCCATCGTCACCAACGTCGACCCCGAGCATCTCGATCACTTCAAGACCTTCGAGGCGGTGCAGGACGCTTTTCGGGCGTTCGTCGAAAATGTGCCGTTCTACGGTTTCGCGGTGATGTGCACCGACCATCCGGTGGTGCAGCTCCTGGTCGGGCAGATCACCGATCGCCGCGTCATCACCTATGGCGAGAATCCGCAAGCCGACGTGCGGCTCGTCGATCTCGATCATCACGCCGGGCGCTCGCGCTTCTCGGTCGTGTTCCGCGACCGCTCCGGTGAGACCATGCACGAGATCAAGGAGCTGACGCTGCCGATGCCGGGGCGCCACAATGCGCTCAACGCCACCGCGGCGATCGCGGTCGCGCACGAGCTCGGCGTCACCGACGCGGTGATCCGCAAGGCACTCGAGAATTTCGGCGGCGTGCGCCGACGCTTCACCCGCACCGGCGAATGGAACGGCGTGCCGATCATCGACGACTACGGCCACCATCCCGTCGAGATCCAGGCGGTGCTGCGGGCGGCGCGCGAGTCCACCACCGGCCAGGTCATCGCCGTGATGCAGCCGCATCGCTACACGCGGCTCGCCTCGCTGTTCGAGCAGTTCTCGACCTGCTTCAACGACGCCGACACCGTGATCGTCGCGCACGTCTATGCCGCCGGCGAGGCGCCGATTCCCGGCGCCGACCGCGACGGGCTGGTGCAGGGCCTGCGCGCACACGGGCACCGGCAGGTGATCCCGCTCGAGGGCCCGCAGGACCTCGCGCGCATGGTCAAACGGCTGGCTGCGCCCGGCGACATCGTCGTGTGCCTCGGCGCCGGCAACATCACCCAATGGGCCTATGCGCTACCGGGCGAGCTCGCCGCGCTAGACGCGGTGGCTTAAGCCGGCGGTGTGTTGAGGAGCATCTTCGCACTAGCTATTATTGCATGGGTATATCCAGGTCGAAGAGCGCTCACATGAATAAGGCCCTGTTGGCGGAGTTAATGGATTTGACCCCGGCGGAACGTATTCAGCTGGCAGAGGACCTCTGGGACAGCATTGAGCCCGAAGACATGCCGGCTCTAACCGCCGAGCAGGAGCAAGAGATCGACCGTCGGTTAGCCGAGCACGCGCGCGATCCTTCGAGGGCATCGAGTTGGGAAGAAGTTAAGGCACGCCTGCGGGCGCGCTTTGGATGACGCGGGCACTGGTCGTTGAACCGGAGGCGGAAGCCGAGATTGTCGAGGCCGCAGGCTGGTATGAGGCGAGAAGTCCGGGGCTTGGCTCTGAATTCCGGCGAGTGGTGGACGGTTTACTGGGAACCATCCAACGTAATCCCAACCAGTATCAAGTTGTTTTTCGGCAGGTTCGTCGGGCTGCGTTAAGGCGCTTTCCCTACGGTTTGATGTACGTCGTGAGCGAGCACGAGATCATAGTGGTGGCATGCATCCATGGACGGCGTCATCCCAAGCGTTGGAAAGGGAGAACGCTCTGATCGTGCTCCAAGTGTCATGACCCCTGAAAACGAGAGCTGGCTCTACTGATGTTCCTCGACATCACCCCCGACCTGAAATCCAGGATGCCCGCGCTGCGCGGGCGGATGCTGGCGAACCAGTCGCTGGCGGAGCTGACGTGGTTCCGTGTCGGCGGCCCGGCGCAGGTCCTGTTCATGCCCGAGGACGAGGCTGATCTCGGTTACTTCCTCGCGCACCTCCCGGCAGAAATTCCGGTCACCGTGATCGGGCTCGGCTCCAACCTCATCGTGCGCGATGGCGGGGTGGCGGGCGTGGTCATTCGGCTCGGCCGCGGCTTCAACGAGGTGAAGGTCGAGGACGGTGCGCGCATCCGCTCCGGCACGGCGGTGCCGGACGTGAAAGTGAGCCGCGCCGCGCAGGAGGCGGCAATCGCCGGGCTCGCGTTCTTCCGCGGCATTCCCGGCGCCATCGGCGGCGCCTTGCGCATGAACGGCGGCGCCTATGGCCGCGAGACCAAGGATGCGCTCGTCGAGGCGCGCGGCGTCGACCGGGCCGGGCGCCTCCATGTCTTCGCGAACGGCGACATGCATTACACCTATCGCCATTGCGGCGCGCCCGACGACATCGTCTTCACCGAAGCGGTGTTCCAGGGTACGCTCGGCGACCCGGCCGTGATCGCTGCCGAGATGGAGAAGATCACGGAGTCGCGCGAGGCCACCCAACCGATCAAGAGCCGTACCGGCGGCTCGACCTTCAAGAACCCGCCCGGTCACAAAGCCTGGCAGCTCATCGACGCCGCCGGCTGCCGCGGCTTCAAGATCGGCGATGCGCAGGTCTCGGAGATGCACTGCAATTTCCTGATCAACCTGGGCAGTGCCAGTGCCGCCGACATCGAGACCCTGGGCGAGACCGTGCGCGCCCGCGTCAAGGCGGAGTCCGGCGTCGTGCTGGACTGGGAGATCAAGCGCATCGGCGAGGCAAAGCCGAACGGATGACGGATCCCATCCTCATCGGGCGCTCGGCGGCGGACGTGTTCCGGTGTCTTGCCTGGCTCTACGATGGTGCGCCAAGACCGGTGGGTCACCGACCGCGCTGATCAACGGCGGGTGCCCGCGCCGACCAGATCGTCGCGAGCAAACAAATTCGAGCGAGACTCTCGACGCGCCGCCCGTTCTCGATTCTATTGGGGGACGCGCGAATCAGTTGCGGGGCCGCGGTATTCGGGCAAGCCAGCAAAGGCAATAGGGGGCATGAGCAAGCACGTCGCCGTTCTGATGGGAGGATGGTCGGCCGAGCGCGAGGTATCGCTGCGCTCCGGTGCGGCCTGCGCCGACGCCTTGACCCGGCTCGGCTACAAGGTCTCCCGCATCGATGTCGGCCGCGATATCGCGACCGTGCTCGGAAACCTCAAGCCCGATGCCGCCCTCAACGTGCTGCATGGCCGGCCCGGCGAGGACGGCACGCTCCAGGGCATCCTCGAGATCCTCGCCATTCCCTACAGCCATTCGGGCGTCATGGCCTCGGCGGTGGCGATGCAGAAGGACACCGCCAAGGTGCTGTTACGGGCCGCCGACGTGCCGGTCCCGGACGGCCTGGTGGCGCCGCGGCGCGAGATCGCCAGGAGCCACGTGATGGAGCCGCCTTACGTGATCAAGCCGATCGCGGAGGGGTCGAGCGTCGGTGTTTTTATCGTTAATGCCGACCACGCCCATCCGCCGCAGGAGCTGACCCGGGACGACTGGACCTATGGGGAGCAGCTCATCGTCGAAAAGTATATTCCCGGCAAAGAGTTGACCTGCGCCGTCAGGGGTGACGAGGCGTTCGGGGTGATCGAGATCGTGCCGGTGGTGCGCTTTTACGACTATGAGGCCAAATATGCGCCAGGAGCCTCTAAACATCTCCTGCCGGCGCCAATTTCACCCTTTGTTTACCAACAGGTCCGAAGACTAGCACTAGCGGCGCATCGTGCGCTGGGCTGCCGAGGCGTGAGCCGTGCGGACTTCCGCTACGACGACCGCGTCGAGGGGACGGGGGGACTTTTCTGTCTCGAAGTCAACACGCAACCCGGCATGACCGAGACGTCGCTTGTGCCCGAGCTCGCGGCGCATGCGGGGATCACGTTCGATGAGCTGGTGCGATGGATGATCGAGGACGCCTCGCTCGACCGCTGAAGGGGACCGCGCCCGCGCGCGCGGCGCTGGTCGAGCGTGTGCTGACGCCTTTCAACAGGTGTGCGCGGCTTTACGCGCGCCTCGAGCGGCCGCTCGAGCGCTGGTCGTGGCTGCTCGATGCCCGCCTGCCGCGCGGGCTCGGCTCGGTCGCGGCCATCGGCATCATCGTGGGAAGCGTCGCCTACGGCGCGGTCAAGGGCGATCACGTTGCCGAGGTCGTGGCCGCGTTCAAGGACGCGCGCGACGCGGCCGCCAATGCCGCGGGCTTCCGCATCACCGCGGTCGCGCTCGCCGGCAACCACCATGTCAGCCGTGAGGAGGTGCTCGCGATTGCCGGCGTCACCGGAACCGCGTCGCTCCTGTTCCTCGACGTCGACCAGGCGCGCGACCGGCTCAAGGAGAATCCGTGGATCTCCGACGCGAGCGTGCTCAAGCTCTATCCCGGCCAGTTGCAGATCGCGGTGAAGGAGCGCGCCGCATTCGCGCTCTGGCAGAAGCAGGGCAGGGTCTCCGTCATCGCCGAAGACGGCACCGTGCTCGAGCCCTTCGTGTCGCCGCGGCTGGCGCGGCTGCCGCTGGTGGTGGGCGCCGGCGCGCAGAGCCGCGCCAAGGCGTTCCTCGGCCTGCTCGAGCCTTACCCGGAGCTGCGCGAGACCGTGCTGGCGGCGGTGCTGGTGGGCGAGCGCCGCTGGAACCTGCGGCTCAAGAACGGCATCGACGTGGAGTTGCCGGAGGCCGATGCGGCCGCCGCGCTCGCACGCTTCGTGGCGCTCGATCGCCAGAAGAGCCTGACCACCCGCGACATTCAGGTCATCGATCTGCGCTTGCCCGACCGCGTTACTGTCCGGCTCTCCGACGCCGCGGCACAGGCGCGCCTCGATGCGCTCAAGGAAAAGATCGGCAAGAAGAAGGGCGGTAGTGCATGAGCGCCCTCCAATCCGGTCTCACCCCCAAGATGAAGCCGCTGCCGACGAACCGGTCGGTCCTGGTGGCGGCGCTCGACGTCGGCACCAACAAGATTGCCTGTCTGATTGGACGCCTCAAGCCGCGCCAGCCGCAGGACGTGCTGCGCCTGCGCAGCCACTCCGTCGAGGTGATCGGCTTCGGCCACACGCTGGCGCGCGGCATGAAGGGCGGCGGCGTGATCGATCTTGCCGACGCCGAAGCCGCCGTGCGGCAATGCGCCGACCTCGCCGAGCGCTCCGCCAGGATGCAGCTCGATTCCGTGGTGGTCTCGATCTCCGCCGGCCGTCCGGCGAGCGACCTCATCTCCGCATCGGTCGATGTCGCGAGCGCCGCCATCGGCGAGCGCGAGATCGCGCGCGTGCTCACAGCCGGCAGCCAGCATTCGGTGCGGGCGGGACGCGCGGTTCTGCATTCGCTGCCGATCGGCTACGTGGTCGACGACGCCAAGGGCGTGCGCGATCCGCGCGGCATGCTGGCGCGCCGCTTCGGCATCGACATGCATGTGGTCACCGCCGACGTGTCGGTCGCGCGCAATCTCATGCTGGCCATCGAGCGCTGCCATCTCGACGTCGAGGCGATGGTGGCGAGTCCATACGTCGCCGGGCTTTCGACATTGGCCGACGACGAGGCCGACCTCGGCGCAGCGGTGGTCGACATGGGGGCGGGCACCACCACCATCGCGGTGTTCGCGGGCGGGCGCTTCATCCATGCCGACGGGTTCGCGCTCGGCGGCCGCCACATCACCATGGATCTCGCCCGCGGCCTCAACGCCCGCATCGCCGATGCCGAGCGCATCAAGACGCTCTACGGCAGCGTGCTCACGGGCGGCTCGGACGAGCGCGACATGATCGCGGTGCCGCCGGTCGACAACGACGAGCGCGAGGCGCCGCAATTCGTATCGCGCGCGAACCTCGTGCGCATCATCAGGCCGCGCGTCGAGGAGATCCTCGAAATGGTGCGCGACCGCCTGGCGGCGTCGCCGTTCGCGGCCGAGCCGCGCGGGCGTGTCATCCTCGCGGGCGGCGCCAGCCAGCTCACGGGGCTTACCGGGCTTGCCGCGCAGGTTCTCGGCCGCCCGGTCCGGATCGGGCGGCCGCTCGGGATCTCCGGGCTGCCGGAGGAAGCGAAGGGACCGGCATTCGCCGTCGCGACGGGGCTGCTGGTCTACCCGCAAGTAGCGCATCTCGAACATTTCGAACCGCGGCAAACGCGGCACTCCGTAACAGGCGGCGGCTATATCGCACGGGTCGGACGATGGCTTCGCGAGAGCTTCTGATGACTCGACTTGATCTTACCATCGGCCGGTGGCGGACCGGCCCGACCCGGCGGCGACTTCCGCGCATGAAGAGGCACACATGAGCATCAATCTGAAGATTCCAGATATCCGCGAGCTCAAACCGCGGATCACTGTGTTCGGGACGGGCGGCGCGGGCGGCAACGCCGTCAACAACATGATCACGAGCGGACTGCAGGGCGTCGACTTCGTCGTCGCCAATACTGACGCCCAGGCGCTCACCATGTCGAAGGCCGAGCGCATCATCCAGATGGGTGTGGCGGTGACCGAGGGTCTCGGCGCCGGCTCCCAGCCGGAGGTCGGGCGCGCCGCCGCGGAGGAGGTGATCGACGAGATCCGCGACCATCTGCAGGGCGCCCACATGGTGTTCGTCACCGCCGGCATGGGCGGCGGCACCGGCACCGGCGCGGCCCCGGTGGTGGCGCGCTGCGCCAAGGAGGCCGGCATCCTCACCGTCGGCGTCGTCACCAAACCGTTCCACTTCGAAGGCGTGCGGCGGATGCGCGTTGCCGAGAACGGCATCGCCGAGCTGCACAAGGTGGTCGACACCCTGCTCATCATCCCGAACCAGAACCTGTTCCGGGTGGCGAACGAGAAGACGACCTTCGCCGATGCCTTCGCCATGGCCGACCAGGTGCTCTATTCGGGCGTCGCCTGCATCACCGACCTGATGGTGAAGGAGGGGCTGATCAACCTCGACTTCGCCGACGTTCGCGCGGTGATGCGTGAAATGGGCAAGGCGATGATGGGCACCGGCGAGGCTTCGGGCGAGAAGCGCGCGCTGTCCGCCGCGGAAGCCGCGATCTCCAACCCGCTGATCGACGACGCCTCGATGAAAGGCGCCAAGGGCCTGCTGATCTCCATCACCGGCGGCAAGGACCTCACGCTGTACGAGGTGGACGAGGCTGCGACCCGCATCCGCGAGGAGGTAGACCAGGACGCCAACATCATCGTGGGTGCCACCTTCGATGAGAACCTGGATGGCATCATCCGCGTC
>Ga0153954_1001787_pt1 | contig 10499 bp, 11 predicted proteins | sample TSFL038MetaG_FD_102277 | JGI IMG/M metagenome (GOLD analysis project Ga0153954, IMG submission 102277) | Attine ant fungus gardens microbial communities from Florida, USA - TSFL038 MetaG | ecosystem: Host-associated > Fungi > Mycelium > Unclassified | place: USA: Florida, Wekiwa Springs State... | reverse complement strand
GTCGCGACATTGCCGCCGACCTGGAAGGCCTTCATGTCGGTCTGGCGGATGGCGAGCTTGCCTTTGCCGCGTTCGAGGTCGGTCAGCAGGTTCTGCAGACCCTTCACCAGATTTTCGCCCTTGCTCTCGACCGTCGCCTTCACGACCTGCGGGTTGGTCATGGCGAAGTTGGAGGGCGACATCGCGTCGATGAACTGACGGGTGTAGAAATCGACCTTCTGCGCCGTCTTGTCGTCGATGCCTTCGACATCCTTGACCGTGTGCTGCAACCAGCGGGCGGTGAGCAGATAGGACTGCTTGAGGTAGTCGAAGACCACCTCGTCCTTCCAGGCCGGGTCGTTGAAACGCCGGTCGCCCTTGGCCGGCTCGGCCATCGGGGCGACGGTTTGGCCCATCATGCGTTGCGCGGTGACCTGCCAGAGCTTCATGTACTGGCCCCAGAGTTCCATCTGCGCCTGCAGCAGCTTGTTGGGGTCGGCCAGCATCTTGGCCGTGAGGTCCATGAAGGTGTTGGTGAGCCGGAGCGGGTCTGCCGGCGCCCCTTCCTCGGCCTTGTAACGTTCGGCGAAGTCCTCCAGGAGCTTCTGGCTGCGGGTGGCGATGTCCTTGAAGGCGGCCTGCATCTTGGCCGATTCTTCCGGCGAAAGGCCCGGAACGGGGCCTGTGGACGGGTTGGGGCCAGACGTCTCCGACATGCGTTTCCCCTTTGCTATCATTGCCTTTGCGGCGTTTCTTGCGGTATTTTCAAGGACCCGGTAACGATAACTTCGCGTGGCTTTGTCCACATCGCCGCGTACCTCCCTTAGGTAGGCTGCGACAACTGTCGGGTCAAACTTACTCTCGGCCTCCGCTAAAGATCGCGGGCGCGGGGATCAGCGGAACGAGCGGGTGACGATGCGAGGCGACAAGAGCAAGACGGAACCAGGCCTCCTCGACGGACGCAGGCGCTACGGCCTGCTCGTGAGTGTTTCGGCAGCGGCATTGTTGACGGGCTGCGGCTGGTTCGACAGCAGCACCCCGGTTCATACCGAAAAGGTGCGCCCCGGCGCCGAGCAGACTGTCACCGTGACCAATGCGTTGCCCTCGGCCGGCGCAGGCCACCAGTATGACTCTGCAATCGCGCCCGTCGATGAGACGCGCAACGGCCCCCAGATCGGTTCGGTCGTGAAGGAAAGTGGCGGCCAGAAAGCCCAGTTGGAGGCGGCCGCCAAGGATGCCGCAAAGCGCGATGCCGAGGCTCGCGAAGCCCGCGAGAAGGCGGACAAGGAAGCGGAGAAGGAGCGCGCTGCCGAGAATGCCGCCAAGCCTCCGGCCGGCGGTCCCGGAGCCCCTTCGGCCGGGAGTCCTGGTGCGCCGCCGCCTGCGGGTGAACCGGCAGTGCAGTCGTCGCCTTCGCCGGCGTCCGTCCCCGCGACCCCGATTCCGCCACCCACCGCCGATAGCACGCCGCCGGCTGCAGCGCCGTCAGCCGGAACACCACCGCCTACGACGCCGCCTGTTACGACGCTGCCCGCTGCGACGCCCGCAACCGAGCCTCCGCCTGCCGCCCCTCCGCCAACCGTCGAGCCGAAGCCCTGACCGGCTTCTAGCCCGACCAAGGAAAGACAAATGGACGATTCCGAATTCCACCGTCTGAAGCGACTACCGCCTTACGTGTTCGCGGAAGTGAACGCCATGAAGGCGCACGCCCGCGGCGCCGGCCAGGACGTGATCGATCTCGGCATGGGCAATCCCGACCTGCCGACGGCGCCGCATATCGTGGCCAAGCTCGCCGAAGCCGCCGCCAATCCGCGTGCCCACGGCTACTCTGCCTCGCGCGGCATTCCCGGCCTGCGGCGAGGGCAGGCGGCGTACTACCAGCGCCGCTTCAACGTCGATCTCGATCCTGAGAGCGAGATCATCGTCACGTTGGGCTCGAAGGAGGGCCTCGCCAATCTCGCCCAGGCGATCACCTCCCCGGGCGACATCGTGCTGGTGCCCAACCCCAGCTATCCGATCCATCCCTACGGCTTCATCATCGCCGGCGGCTCGGTGCGTCACATCCCGATTCCCGGTGCGCACTCGACGGACGAGTTCCTCGCCGCGCTCGAGCGCGCGGTGCGCCACACCGTCCCCAAGCCGATCGCGCTGGTGCTGAACTATCCGTCGAACCCGACGGCGCAGGTCGTCGACCTCGATTTCTATGCGGCGGTCGTCGATTTCTGCAAACGGCAGAATATCTGGATCTTGAGCGATCTTGCGTATGCCGAGATCTACTTCGACGGCGTACCGCCGCCGTCAGTCTTGCAGGTTCCGGGCGCACGCGACATCGCCGTCGAGTTCACGTCGATGAGCAAGACCTATTCGATGGCAGGCTGGCGCATTGGCTTCGCCGCCGGCAACAAGACGCTGATCCACGCGCTCACCCGCATCAAGTCCTACCTCGACTACGGCGCCTTCACGCCGATCCAGGTCGCGGCGACGGCGGCGCTGAATGGCCCGCAGGACTGCATCGTCGAGGCGCGCAACACCTACAAGGAACGCCGCGATGTGTTGATCGAAGGGCTGAAGGGTGCGGGTTGGGACCTGCCGGCGCCGTTGGCCTCGATGTTCGCCTGGGCACCGATTCCCAAGGAATTCGCCGAGCTGGGTTCGCTCGCTTTCTCGAAGCTGCTGCTGACACAGGCTAATGTCGCGGTGTCACCGGGCATCGGCTTCGGCGAGCACGGTGATGGCCACGTGCGCATCGCCATGGTCGAGAACAAGCACCGTATCCGCCAGGCCATCCGCAACATCCGCCAGGTCATGGCCGATCCCTCGCGATCGATCGACCTTTACCTGCGCGGTGTCGGGGACAATATCACCCCGCTCAAGGCTCGCGCCTGATCCTTTCCTGTCGTATCAGGCTGCCATGACGGAACCTCTCAGAATAGGCATCGCCGGGCTCGGCACGGTAGGCGCAGGCGTGGTCAAGCTGCTCGCCGAGCACAATCGCCTCCTTTCGTTACGGGGCGGCCGGCGGCTCAACCTCGTCGCGGTCAGCGCCCGCAGCAAGGCGAAAAAGCGCGATATCGATGTCGATGGTGTCCGCTGGGAGCGCGATGCTTTGGCGCTCGCTGATGCAGGCGACATCGACGTCGTGGTCGAACTGATCGGCGGTTCGTCCGGCGTGGCGCGCCAGCTCGTGCAGCGCGCGCTGCGCAACGGCAAGCATGTCGTCACAGCCAACAAGGCGCTGCTTGCCCATCATGGTGCCGAGCTCGCGACACTGGCCGAGAAGAGGGACCGCATCCTTGCCTTCGAGGCAGCGGTCGCCGGCGGCATCCCGATCATCAAGGCGCTGCGTGAAGGGCTGGTCGGCAATCGCGTGCGCCGCCTCTACGGCATCCTGAACGGGACGTGTAACTACATCCTGACGACGATGCGCGAGACCGGTCGTGATTTCGAAACGGTGCTCGCCGAAGCGCAGGCCGCGGGCTATGCCGAGGCCGATCCAAGATTCGACGTCGACGGCATCGATGCCGCCCACAAGCTCGCCGTGCTGACCGGCGCGGCGTTCGGCGCCAAGGTCAACTTCGACGGAATCCATGTCGAAGGCATCCGTCACGTCTCGGCGATGGACATCCAGTTCGCCGAGGAGCTGGGCTATCGCATCAAGCTGCTCGGGCTGGCGCGCGAGACGCGGCACGGTATCGAACAGCGCGTCCATCCTTGCATGGTGCCGCTGAGCGCTCCGATCGCGCACATCGAGGGCGTCTACAACGCCGTGGTGGTCGAGGGTGACTTCGTCGGCACGACCATGTTCCAGGGCCGCGGCGCAGGGCAGGGACCGACCGCTTCTGCCGTCGTCGCCGATCTGGTTGACGTGGCACGCGGGCGGCACATGCCGGCCTTCGTCGTGCCGGCGGAGCGGCTGTCCGAGATGAAGGTCTCCCCGATGGGCCGCCATGCCGGCGCCTACTACATGCGACTGATGGTGCAGGATCGGCCGGGCGTGATCGCGGCACTGTCGGGCGTGCTCGCGAGGGAGCGCATCTCGGTCGAATCCATGCTGCAGCGCGGGAGGGCGCGCTCGGGCCAGGTGCCCGTCGTTCTCACAACGCACGAAACGGAAGAAGCAGCGATGCAGCGCGCCGCCGAACGCATTGGTAAGCTGAAAGCGGTGGCGGAAGCGCCCTGCCTGATCAGGATCGAAGCATTCTAACGGCACGCTGAGAAGCCAGACGGAGGAGATGATGGCGTCGACGAACAACGACTCAGGGAAAATGGACCGCAATCTCGCGCTGGAAGCCGTGCGCGTGACGGAAGCGGCGGCCCTGGCCGCGTCCAAACTGATGGGCCGCGGTGACGAGAAGGCGGCCGACCAGGCCGCCGTCGACGCGATGCGCTCGGCGCTCAACACTTTGGCGATCGACGGAACTGTTGTTATCGGCGAGGGCGAGCGCGACGAGGCGCCCATGCTCTATATCGGCGAGAAGGTCGGCTCGGGGGGGCCAAAGATCGACATCGCGCTCGATCCGCTGGAGGGTACGACCATCACCGCCAAGGGCCTGCCCAACGGGCTCGCCGTGCTGGCGATGGCCGAGGATGGCAACTTCCTGAACGCGCCCGACGTCTACATGGACAAGATCGCCGTCGGAGGTGGCCTTCCGGACGGCGTTGTCGATCTCGACAAGTCGCCCAAGGAGAACCTCGCCGACCTCGCCAAGGCCAAGAAGATGGAAGTGTCGGATCTCGTGGTCTGCATCCTCGACAGGCCGCGCCATGCCGAGCTCATCGCCAGGGTCCGCGAGGCCGGGGCGCGCATCATGCTGATCGGCGATGGCGACGTGTCGGGCGTGATCGCCACCTCGACAGGCGATTCGGGCATCAATCTCTATATGGGCTCGGGCGGCGCGCCGGAAGGTGTGCTGGCGGCGGCGGCGCTGCGCGCGATCGGTGGCCAGATGCAGGGCCGCCTGCTGTTCCGCAACGACGACGAGAAAGCTCGGGCCAAGAAGTGGGGCATCACCGACCTCAACCGCAAGTACTCGATGATGGACATGGCCAAGGGCGACGTCATGTTTGCCGCGACCGGCGTCACTTCGGGCTCGATGCTGAAGGGCGTGCGCCGCTTCGGCAACGGCGCGGAGACGCACTCCATCGTCATGCGCTCCAAGACCGGCACGGTGCGGTGGGTTTCCGCCCATCACAATTTCTCGATCAAGACTGGCCTGCCCAGCTGGGCCTGATCATGATGGAGGGATGCGGGCTGCCCTGACTGCCTGTGTCCTCGCCGTACTCGCCGCGGGCCCTGCCGCGGCGCAGGAGCAGGGGTGTCGCCAGTTCTCCTGGTCGGTCGGCCGCGAGGTCGACTTGTTCGACGAACCCCTGCCGGTCGTGCAAAGCGCGCTGTCGCTGCCCAAGGAAGGCGTTTTCGCGCTGCTGCTGAAGCCGGTGGCCGACGTGATCTATGTCGTCGCCCCCGAGCGCGGCCGCGACAGCGGCTACGGCGGCTTTATCACGCTCGAGAACGTCCCGGCGGGGCGCTACCAGATCGCGCTCTCCGAGAAGGCCTGGGTCGATGCCGTCCAGCACGACAAGCGGCTCACGCCGCTGCAGGTCGGGACCGCCAGCAACTGCCCCGGCGTGCGCCGGAGCGTGGATTTCGAGGTCAAGGGCGAGCCACTCACCGTGCAGATAAGTGGCGCGGAGGTGCAGCGGCTGAAAATCGCCGTGGTGCGGGTCTGGCCGTTCGACTGGCGCTGGTGAAACGCTCCCCAGCCTCTCCCCAGGCCTCTGCGCTATAGAGACTGCATGTCTTCCGAAACCCGCGCCGCGCGCGCGGCCTTCCTCGGCGTCGAGCGGTCGCTGACGGGACGGCGCTGGGCCGAGCGGCTCAGCGACGAACGGCTGGCGCTGGCGATGGCTCAGCGCCACGGCCTGCCTGACGCGATCTGTCGCCTGCTGGCAGCGCGGGAGGTCGATCTCGAGGGCGTGCCTGATTTCCTTGAGCCGACCCTGCGCAAGTTCCTGCCCGATCCGCTGCACCTGAAGGATATGGATGCCGCGATCGCGCGCCTGGTGCGGGCCGTGAAAGAGGGCGAGCGCATCGTCGTGTTCGGCGACTACGACGTCGACGGCGCCACCTCGTCGGCGTTGCTGCTGCGCTTCTTCCGCGCGATCGGCGGCAATATCGGTGTCTATATCCCCGACCGGCGCAAGGAGGGCTACGGCCCCAACAGCGCGGCGCTGCTCAAGCTCAGGGAAGAAGGCGCCTCGGTTGTCGTCACCGTCGACTGTGGCGTCACCGCCTACCAGCCGCTGGAAGAGGCAAAGAGCGCCGGTCTCGACACGATCGTGATCGATCACCACCAGGCCGAACTGGCGCTGCCGAAAGCCGTGGCCGTGGTCGACCCCAACCGGCTCGATGACGAGAGCCCGCACAAGCAGCTCGCCGCCGTCGGTGTCGCCTTCCTGCTCGCCGTCGGCGTCAACCGCGCGCTGCGCGATGCCGGCTGGTACTCACCGTCGCGGCCCGAGCCCGATCTCAGGCAATGGCTCGATCTCGTGGCGTTGGGCACCGTGGCCGATGTCGTGCCGCTCACCGGCGTCAACCGCGCGCTCGTACGGCAGGGCCTGCTGGTGATGGCGCAGCGACACAACCCCGGCCTCGTCGCGCTCGCCGACGTGGCGCGGCTGAACGAGCCGCCGGGCGCCTACCATCTCGGCTTCATGCTGGGTCCGCGCGTAAATGCGGGCGGCCGCGTGGGACAGGCCGATCTCGGCGTGCGTCTGCTCGCCAGCGACGATCCGCACGAGACGGCGGCGCTCGCGGTCCGGCTGGACGAGTTCAACGCCGAGCGCCGCGCCATCGAGCGCGCCGTGCTCGACCAGGCGATCGCGCGCATCGAAGGCATCTACGGACCGGACCGGCAGGGACTGCCCTCGGTGCTCGTGGTCGAGAGCGAAGGCTGGCATGTCGGCGTGATCGGCATCGTCGCCAGTCGCCTGGTCGAACGCTACGGGCGCCCCGCTTTCGTGATCGGCATGGACGGCGAGGTCGGCAAGGGCTCCGGCCGCTCGGTGCGCGGCGTCGATCTCGGTGCCGCGGTGCTCGCGGCGCGCCAGTCCGGCCTGCTGATCAATGGTGGCGGCCATGCCATGGCTGCAGGCCTGACGGTCGCACGCGACCTCCTTCCGGTCCTCTCGAAGTTCCTCGACGAGCGGATCGCGCCGCAGCTCGGCGCGGCGCCGGCCATCCGCGAGCTCGGCATCGACGCGGCCTTGTTGCCGGCCGCGGCGACGCAGGATCTGGTCAGCATGATCGAGCGCGCGGGACCGTTCGGCGCCGGCAATGCCTTGCCGCGCTTCGCCGTGACCGGCGTACGCGTTGACTACGCCCAGCCTGTGGGTGAGGGCCATGTCCGCTGCACCCTGGTCGGCCCGCAGCGCGGCCGGCTCGAGGCCATCGCCTTCCGCGCCGGCGGTACGCCGCTCGGCCCGGCGCTGCTCGACCGCGCCAAGCCCATTCTGCACGTCGCGGGCGCGCTCCGGATCGACCGCTGGAACGGCCGCGAAAGCGTGCGGCTCCAGATCGACGACGCCGCCCAGGCCGCGGGCTCCATTTCGGGCCATTGATTTCGCCGGCCCGGGCCGTTACACCCTGCCGCGCTCGGCCCTTACGTCCCCTTCGTCTAGAGGCCTAGGACATCGCCCTTTCACGGCGGTAACACGGGTTCGAATCCCGTAGGGGACGCCAAACCCGCCGAATCCACGATCTCTTGCGATCCGCCGCGCCATGCCATCCGGCACTTTGAAGTATTACTCGCGCGCAGCGTTCTCAATCCTCGTTGTCCAGACGTTCCAGGTCGGCCAGCACGGCATTGACCAGCAAGCGACGCTGCGTGTCACCGTCGCCCAACGTGGCAGCGTACAGGCGGATGATATAGCGCGCCTTCTCTACCGCTTCCCGCCAGTTCGCTGCCGGTGCCGCGATCAGGTGGGCCTCGAGCTCGTCGCGCCGAAGCCGCAAGGCCTTTTCGTTGGCCTCGACTTCAACCAACAGCCGACGCGAATCGGTAGCCTTCTGGGCGGCCATACCGCGGTGCTGGTCGAGCTCGATCGGTTTGTCGGTCATCTGGAACTCTCCGTCGGCGATAAAGCCGCGAAACGTCCAAGAAATTCGTTAAACCCGCGAGCCAATCCTTCGCTCCAGGCATGCTCCTGCCAGCCATATCGGCCGCCCACCTCGGGGTGTGGCGCGCCAGCATCGAGAAAGCCGGCCTCGACATCTGAATCCTCCGACCAGTGTGATTCGCCGGCGCGACCGTCGACGTGTGCACGCCGGCCATCTTTCAGCCGGACAACGAAGCCACCAGACCAAGACTCGCCGGCCTCACCAACCCATGCGCTCTCGATAGCCTGCAGGTCGTCGACGGCGAAACCATGCCGAATGTTGTCGAGGCGACAGAGAACCTGCACGAAATGGTCGAGATGCGTGCCATCCCATTCCGTGCCTCTCAACGAGCGGCGCACCGCAAGGAGCTTTCCGACCACAATCTTGGGTGAATAAACCATGTCCAAACGTAGGTCATTGCACACCACGCACAAGGGCGCATTTTCCGGCGGGAGCAACATAGCAGTCGCCGCTCTTGATTCCGGGCGGGGGCCGCAGAAAATCGTCAGGTCGGCGCGCGCAGGATTGCGTAGCCGATGATCAGCAGGATCAGGAAAATCGGGAACAAGACAGGCGGTACGAGCCAGTCCTTCATGTGAGCTCCTCCGCTTGGGCGGGAGCGCACTTATCTCTCAGCCGTCGCAAGCCGGAGCTTGGGGGCGATGGTGTATCATCCATGCATGGCGCAGCCGGGTGCGTCCATGCGCTTCGTCGCGGTGCCGGGCGCCATGGTGGAATGCCTGGCGCTCAGCAATATTGCAGGAGTCACTTGTCTGGATCGCGATGCGTTTTCAAACTGCGCGGCCACGCATCCATTCTGCCAATCCTCGCTCTCGGAGCTGTTCAATTGGCTCAGGAACGTCTCGCGTCGTCTCTCCCTGTTCCCACCTCGGAGTATCTTTCGCAAATGCTTGATCGGGCAGAGGGCGCACGCGTATCCGTCGAGTGGCTGATGAGGGAGCTTGGTGAGCGTTCGTTCGGCCTGACGCTCCTAGGGATGGCCGTGATCGCCCTTGTGCCGGGGGCATCCATCTTCATAGGGCTGCTGATTACATGGCCGGCGATCCAGCTCATCCTCGGGCATGAGACGGCCGTGTTGCCGCGGCTGATGGCGAGACGCGAGATCGATGTGGAGCGACTGGCGCGGGTCATTGCTGTTGTGGCGCCACGGCTTGCCTGGGCCGAACGGCTGATCCATCCACGCTGGCCCGGCATCTTTCAGATAGCGCGGCGACTGACGGGTACGGCAATGCTGCTGTTGGGGCTGACCCTGATCTCTCCGTTGCCGTTGACCCAGGTCGTACCTGCGCTCGTCATCATGCTGTTGGCACTCGCCTACCTGGAAGAGGATGGGTGTGCCTTGCTGCTCGCCCTGCTTGCCGCGCTATGCTCACTGGCTGTGACCGGCATGACGGTGTGGGGCACCGTCGAGACAATCGACTGGATCGATCCTGCAACGCACGGATAGGCTGGACGACCGGGTCGGTCGCGACTGAAGTCGACCGTATCGTGCACATGGGCGAAGTGGCGCTGACGTTTCGCGCGCCTGATTGCCCGCAATGTCCAACACATTCGCTTCGGGTGCCGAAGATAAAGAGTCTTGCATCACCTTGTATGTTCGACGGCATCGTCCCCATCTATTGGAGGCGCTGCTCGATCGAAGTCGCTCGAGAGCTCCGCCCACCGCCAAGGAGGGCCGGCTCTCCGGCCAATATGCCTTACCTCGATGTGAGTCATTCTCTGGAGGGTGTCGATCGTGTCGCCCTGTGGGTGACAACGGCTAGGCAAGATGCTCCTGCCTCCCGCTCTTGGTGTAGACTGAAAGCATTCATCACAGTCGTGTAGGGCCTGCGCGCCGATGTGGATGCAGCACTTGCTCCAAGGGCCTTCCGTCGAAAGCCCCAATGTCTCTCGCAAAGCACTAGCCTCCGGGCTATGCGGTCCGCAACGCCACCGCGGCCGACGTCGCCCAAATTGCCCAGCTGCTGCGGCCAGTCGATCGCGCCGAGATGGAAGCCTTGGAGGGTCGCCCGGCCTTCCAGATATTGACATCTATGGTCGATGCGCCTGATTCGGCACCGGCCCGGGTGCTCACCATCGGTAAGGCCCCCGTCATGCTGTACAGGATCGTTGCCTGCGAGGGCTTGCCCGGCAATGCAATGCCGTGGCTCGCCACCATCGAGAGCTTGGCACAAGATGATCTGATGAACCTCATGTGGATGTCCCGACAGCAGGTCGACGTCTTGCAACATCGCTGGCCGAGGTTGCAAGTCGTATGTGACGTGCGTAACGCGTTCCGGCGCCAGTGGCTGGAATGGCTAGGCTTTGCCGCACGCGGCCACCTGGAAGCGTTTGGTGCGGC
>Ga0153954_1001786_pt1 | contig 10500 bp, 11 predicted proteins | sample TSFL038MetaG_FD_102277 | JGI IMG/M metagenome (GOLD analysis project Ga0153954, IMG submission 102277) | Attine ant fungus gardens microbial communities from Florida, USA - TSFL038 MetaG | ecosystem: Host-associated > Fungi > Mycelium > Unclassified | place: USA: Florida, Wekiwa Springs State... | reverse complement strand
GGGCGGTCCGACCTGTCCGCCGTAGCTCGAAGAGCGAAGGCGGAAGGACCGAACCCGGAATCTCGAGATTCTCAGGTGCGCAATTGCGCACCATAGTTCGCGCTGACGCGCGCCCCGGAATGACGAGATACACTCTCTTCCTAGGAGCGTGCGCTCCGAAGCAATACGGTTTCCGTGACCTCGATCTGGAGCCGCTGCGCGCTCTGCGATCGCCCTCCCCTTTTTCAGGGAGGGAGAGAGGTCATCGCGGCCCGTTCTCAGTTCGGCATCACGTAAGCATAGATCCGGCCGCGCCGGACCGGCGCCTCGCGGACGCTGTTGCGGTTGTTGCCGGAGATCATGATCGGATTGCCGGAGGAATCGATGCCGGTGATGATGCCGACATGGCCGCCACCGCGACGGCTCATGACCGCGATGGCGCCGACTTCCGGACCGGTGACCCGATGGCCGTAATGCGCGAACGAACTCGCCATGTCGGAGCCGGTGCCCTGATGGCCGGTGCGCCGTAGCACCATGTTCATGAAGCGTGCACACCACAGGCTGGCGCGGCTGGTCGGATTGGTGCCGAGATAGTGGCGCGCTTCCATGACGAGGCTCGATGAGCTTCCTGACATTCCTCCGGTCGCCGCCTGCGGAGCGACGCTTGCTCGCGTGTTGGCAAGCCGCCGCAAGCGCGTCAGCGCCACGCTGCGCTCGACGCGCGGGCGGTACACGGCTTGCGCGTCATGGCGGTGGGCATGGTAGTGGCGCTCTGCAAAATGCCGTCGAACGTGATGGAACGCATGATGCGCATGCGCGTATCTATACGCGCCGTGATGAGACCTTGCTGAAGCGGGAGAAGCAGACGCGGCGACAGCCGCAGAGCAGAGAGCCAGCGGAACAAGCGACCGGCGGAACGCAGAGAACTCGAGCATACCAGATCCTTCGTCAACACCCCCATTTCCCCCCGGCCTCGTGCAAGGCCGGCATCCGCGGGCTCGTAAAAAGTTGCGATGTGGCGAGAACAAGACACGATGCGGCAATGCGAAATCGCTTTCAGGGAATTCCCGCGCAGATTCCGTGACGAAAAGAAATCAAATGCTGCCGCATTGCAGTCACGAGCATTAACTGCAATTTTGAGGTTCGGCCCACGAGAAGGAACCTCAAATGCCCCATGCCGTGACGTCGGACAATGTTCGTCTGTATTTCGAGGAAGCAGGCAGCGGAACGCCCATCCTCTTCCTGCATGAATTCGCGGCCGACCACACCAATTGGGAGCCGCAGATGCGCTACTTCTCGCGCGGCCATCGCTGCATCGCCTATTCCGCGCGCGGCTATACACCCTCCGACGTGCCGCCGTCGGCCGACAGCTACACCTACAAGCATTTCTACACCGACGCCTTCGCCGTGCTCGATCACCTGAAAATTCCGAAGGCGCATTTCGTCGGGCTTTCGATGGGCTCCTATTCATCGCTGCATGCGGCGATGAACGCGCCCGATCGCGTCGCATCGATGACGCTCGCTGGCGTCGGCTCCGGTTCGAACCTGGAAAACCTGGAGACGTTCCGGAAGACCTGCCGCGAAACCGCCGAACAGTTCGAAAGGCTCGGCTCGGTGGAAGTCGCGAAAGTCACGCGCGAGGCGCCGGGCCGCATTCCCTTCCTGGTCAAGGATCCGCGCGGGCATGCGGATTTCTATGCAGCGCTGGCGCGGCACGATGCCAAGGGTTCGGCCAACACCATGCGCGGCTTCCAGGGCGGAAGGCCGTCGATCTACACCATGCCGGAGGCGATCAAGAAAGTCGCAACGCCGGCACTGATCATCTGCGGCGACGAGGACGATGCCTGCGTCGAGCCGAGCCTGTTCCTGAAGAAGCACCTGCCGGCATCGGGCCTGACCTTCTTCCCGAAGTCCGGCCACGTGCTCAATCTGGAAGAGCCCGCGCTGTTCAACGCGACGGTCGAGCGCTTCATCGCATTGGTCGAAGCCGGCCGCTGGGGCGCGCGCGATACAAGGTCGGTGCTGGCGCATTGATCGTCATTCCGGGATGGTCCGAAGGACCAGACCCGGAATCTCGAGATTCCGGGTTCGATGCTTCGCATCGCCCCGGAATGACGACGGCGATACTATTTCACCTTCTCGCCCCGGCTCAGCAGGAACACACCCTGCTCGCCGAACATGTTCCACACCCACCACGGCAGGTTCAACGGCACCGGACGGCCGTAGAGATCGAGCGCGACCGCGCGCTCCATCTTGACGTTGATCTCGTCGCAGAGCTGCACGAAATCCTTGATGGTGCAGAAATGGATGTTCGGCGTGTCGTACCAGGTCGCGGGCAGGTTTTCGGTGCGCGGCATGTGCCCGCCGATCAGAAGCTGCAGCCGCATCTTCCAGAAGCCGAAATTCGGGAATGACACGATCGCGCGCTGGCCGATCCTGAGCAGATTTTCCAGCACCGCCTTCGGCTTTCGCGTCGCCTGCAGCGTCTGCGACAGGATCACGTAGTCGAAGGCATCGTCGGGATAGTTGACGAGGTCGGTGTCGGCGTCGCCCTGCACCACCGCGAGCCCCTTGGCGACGCAGCGATTGACGCCCTCGCGCGACAGCTCGATGCCGCGGCCGTCGATGCCGCGGCTCTCCAGGAGCTGCAGCAGGTCGCCGTCACCGCAGCCGACGTCGAGCACCTTCGAGCCCGGCCTGACCATCTCGGAGACGAGCAGATGGTCGCTGCGAAAATTCTCGGTTCGATGCGGCGTGATGCCGGGAAGCGGCAGCGTTTGCTCCTGGACTGCCATGGCTAGCCTCCGAGCCCCCGCGCCTTGCCTGCCGATTCCAGGAAGGCGCGCGAGATGTCGAAAAACTCGGGGATGTCGAGCAGGAAGGCGTCGTGGCCGCGGTCGGTCTCGATCTCCGCGAACGATACCCGCGCGCTGGACGCATTGAGCGCATGCACCAGCGCCCGCGACTCCGAGGTCGGGAACAGCCAGTCCGAGGTGAACGACACCACACAGAAGCGGGTCTTGATGCCGCGGAAAGCCTCCGCGAGCACGCCATTGTGGTCCGCGGCGATGTCGAAATAATCCATCGCGCGCGTCAGATAGAGATAGCTGTTGGCGTCAAAGCGCTCGACAAAGGACGAGCCCTGATAGCGCAGATAGCTTTCGACCTGGAAATCCGCGTCGAACGAAAACGTCGGCAGCTCGCGATCCTGCATGCGCCGGCCGAATTTCCGGTGCAGCGCTGCGTCCGAGAGATAGGTGATGTGCGCGGCCATGCGCGCCACCGCCAGCCCCCGATGCGGATGCAGCCCGAAGTCGGCGTAGCGGCCGCCGTGCCAGTCGGGATCGGCCATCACGGCCTGCCGGCCAAGCTCGTGGAACGCGATGTTCTGCGCCGAGTGCCGCGTCGAGCAGGCGATCGGCAATGCGGAGAACACCCGCTCCGGATAGGCTGCGGTCCATTGCAGCACCTGCATGCCGCCCATCGAACCGCCGACCACGGAGAACAGGGTGCCGATGCCGAGCCGGTCGAGCAGCATGGCCTGCGCACGCACCATGTCGGGAATGGTGATGATGGGAAAATCGAGACCCCACGGCTTGCCGGTCGCCGGATTGATCGAGGCCGGCCCGGTCGACCCCATGCAGGCGCCGATCACGTTCGAACAGATGATGAAGTATCTGGCGGTGTCGAGCGGCTTGCCCGGCCCCACCATCGTGTCCCACCAGCCGGACTTGCCGGTGACCGGATGAGCGTTGTTGACATGCTGATCGCCCGTCAGCGCATGGCAGACCAGGATCGCGTTGCTGCGCTCGGCATTGAGCGTGCCGTAGGTCTGATAGGCGATCTGGAATGGCGACAGATCGATGCCGCAATCGAGCTTCAACGGCTGATCGGCGCCGAAGCTCGCGACCTCCGAAGTCGGATGATCCGCCTCATGCGACCGCTCTTCGGCGACCGCGGCACTGGGTACGGACTTGACGCTCACCATTTCGTTTCGACCCGCGTCTTGCGGGCTCCCGAACCAGGACAGAAATCAGGCCAATAAAAAACCCGGCCTGAACGGAGGTTCGGCCGGGATCATTCTGTCCCCGGCCTGTTTAGCGAGTTTTTTAACGTGGCTGCAAGCCGGCCGGCTCAAATGACCACGGAACGGTACAAAATTAGTCGTTTGGGCGCTTTTCGTCAAGCCGCGCACAGGGTTGACGGGGCAGCTGCCCATCATGCCATGCGCGCCCTTGCGCCATCGCCATCCATGAGAGAGAACGGGCGCTCAACTCCGGGTCCTCGTCAATGTCCAAGCCTCCCTCCCCGCCTTCGCTTGCCGAGCTGCGCAAGGAAATCGACGCCATCGATCAAGGCGTGCACCGCCTCTTGATGCAGCGCGGCGACATCATCGACCGCCTGATCCAGGTGAAGCAGACCCAGGAGGTCGGCTCCGCGTTCCGCCCGGCGCGCGAGGCCGACATGATGCGGCGGCTGGTCGAGCGCCATCGCGGCATCCTGCCGATCGACACCGTCGAGAGCATCTGGCGCGTTATCATCTCGACGTTCACCTATGTGCAGGCGCCGTTCTCGGTGCATGCCGATGCCTCCGTCAGCGAGACCGCGATGCGGGATTCGGCGCGGTTTCATTTCGGCTTTGTCGTGCCCTATGTCGCGCATTTCAGCGCGCAGGCCGCGGTCGAAGCCGCCGCCAAATCGAAGGGCGATCTGGCGCTGGTCTCGGCGACGTCGAGCCGCACGCCGTGGTGGAGCGAGCTCGAGGCCGACGGCGCGCCGAAGATCATCGCGCGCCTGCCGTTCCTCGAGCGCGCCGATCATCCCGCCGCGCTCCCCGTGTTCGTGATCTCCCGCGTCGCAGACGACGCCATGGTGACCGAAGTCCAGATGTGGAGCGTGCGTGTCTCCGGCTGGAACGCCGATACCGCCCGCGCGCTGGCGCCGCTTGCCGAAATCGTGGCCGTGCCCGACACCGCCTTCGACGGCGCGGCGCTGCTGGTGTCGGTGGCAGGAGGCGGCTTCGAGAAGATCAAGCTGGCTCTGCTGCAGGCGGGGGCCTCGGTGCGCTCGACGGCTCTCGTCGGCAGCCATGCAACACGCTATACGGTCCCCCATAACGGGTCTGCCAAATCCTAAGGCCGATCTGCATATCCGGAGTCACAGATGAACCGCCCCGTGCCGAATCCCGGCATCCTCGACATTGCGCCCTACACGCCCGGCAAGAGCCCGGTGCCGGAGCCGGGCCGCAAGGTGTTCAAGCTCTCGGCGAACGAGACGCCGTTCGGGCCCTCGCCCAAGGCGAAGGAGGCCTACAGCCGCGCGGTCGACCATCTCGAGGATTATCCGGAAGGCACCTCGCGCGTGCTGCGCGAGGCGATCGGCCGCTCGTTCGGGCTCGATCCGGACCGCATCATCTGCGGCGCCGGCTCGGACGAGATCCTCAATCTGCTCGCGCACACCTATCTCGGCCACGGCGACGAGGCGATCTCCACCACCCACGGCTTCCTGGTCTATCCGATCGCGACGATGGCGAACGGCGCCAGGAACATCGTCGCGCCCGAGAAGAATTTCACCGCCGATGTCGATGCCATCCTGAAGGCGGTGACGCCGCGGACCAAGCTCGTCTGGCTTGCCAATCCGAACAACCCGACCGGCACCTATCTGCCGTTCGACGAGGTCAAGCGGCTGCGCGCCGGCCTGCCCTCGCATGTCGTGCTGGTGCTCGACGCCGCCTATTCCGACTATGTGTCGCGCAACGACTACGAGCTCGGCATCGAGCTGGTCGCGACGTCAGACAACACCGTCGTGACGCACACCTTCTCGAAGATCCACGGCCTCGCAGCGCTCCGCGTCGGCTGGATGTTCGGGCCTGCGCACATCGTTGATGCGGTGAACCGCATCCGTGGCCCCTTCAACGTCTCGACACCGGCGATGCTCGCCGCAGTCGCCGCGATCGAGGACAGCGCGCACCAGCAGATGTCGAAGGTGCACACCGAGACGTGGCGCAACTGGCTGACGGAGGAAATCTCCAGGCTCGGACTGAAGGTGACGCCGAGCGTCGCGAATTTCGTCCTGATCCACTTCCCCGAAAAGGGCAAGACCGCGGATGAGGCGGATGCGTTCCTCACCAAGCGCGGCCTCGTGCTGCGCGCGCTGAAGAACTATAAACTGCCGCACGCGCTGCGCATGACCATCGGCACCGAGGAAGCCAACCGCCTCGTCGTCGAAGGCCTTCGTGACTTCATGGCGAGCAAGTGACGGCATCACCGCAGTTCAAGCGCCTCGCGCTGATCGGCTTTGGCCTGATCGGCGGCTCGATCGCGCGCGCCGCGCGGGCACAGGGGCTGGTCGGCGAGATCGTCACCACCGCGCGCTCCGAAAAGACCCGCGCGAGGGTGAAGCAGCTCGGCATCGTCGATGCCGTGGTCCAGACGAATATCGAAGCCGTGAAAGGCGCCGATCTCGTCATCCTCTGCATTCCCGTCGGCGCGTGCGGACCGGTCGCGCATGAGATTGCCGCTCATCTCGCGCCGGGCGCAATCATCTCCGACGTCGGCTCGGTCAAGGGTGCAGTGGTGCGCGACATGGCTCCGCATCTGCCTCAAAACATCCATTTCGTGCCGGCGCATCCCGTCGCCGGCACCGAACATTCCGGCCCCGATTCCGGCTTCGCCGAACTCTTCATCAACCGCTGGTGCATCCTGACGCCGCCGGCAGGGACCGATCCGGGCGCGACCGAGAAGCTGCGCGCATTCTGGGCCGCGATCGGCGCCAAGGTCGAGATCATGACGCCCGATCATCATGATCTCGTGCTCGCCATCACCAGCCACCTGCCGCATCTGATCGCCTACACCATCGTCGGCACCGCGGACGAACTCGCCCAGGTCACCTCGTCGGAGGTGATCAAGTTCTCCGCCGGCGGCTTTCGCGATTTCACCCGGATCGCGGCGTCCGACCCGACGATGTGGCGCGACGTCTTCCTCGCCAACAAGGAGGCCGTGCTGGAAATGCTCGGAACCTTCAACGAGGACCTCTCGAAGCTCACGCGGGCGATCCGCCGTGGCGATGGCGAGGCGCTGTTCGAGCATTTCACCCGCACCCGCGCCATCCGTCGCGGCATTGTCGAGATCGGCCAGGATTCGGCTGCGGCCGATTTCGGCCGTCCGCATGCGCAGCTTGGCAAGAAGCCCGATTAGAAAGACTGGGCTCGGCCGGGGGGTGACCGAGCCCAGTCGGTCTGGCGCACAGCCTGGAGGAGACCGGCGCTCAGTAGCGGTTGATCGGGGCGTGATGTCTGTGATGCGGCCGCGCCGACATCCGCCATCGCGCCGTCGGGCGTGACCGGCGAAGCGAACGCGCCGCCGCCGACGGGGCGCCCGCCGTTCAAAACGTCTGCATTCGGGTGATAGAACGAAAAGGCGCCGGGCTCCGAGATCGCCTGCTGCGCCGACGCGGGCGCCGCGACAAAGGCCGCAAGCACAAGGGCTGCGCCAACCAATTTGAACCGGATCATTTTCTTCTCCTGTCACCGGCCCGCGACCGAACCGCGCGCGCCGTCTTCAAATTATGATCGACAGGTAATCGCCGGCATTCCCGCCGTACAGGGGCGCGCCGATCACGCTTGCGCTAACAGCGCGTGACCAATCATGCGAATCTGTAAGAGGAGCTCAGTACAAAGGCGGTGTCTGGGCGACCTTCACCGGGCCCAGGAAAACCGCGCCGTCGACAAAGCGCAGCGGGAAGGAGCGCGCCTTCTTGCCTTCGAGCTCGGTTTCCTTGCCGAGCGCATTGATGCCGGCGGCGACGCCGACATTGGCATTCTGCTTCACCACCTTGCCGAGGCCGGGAATGGCGCGGTCGAGCGCGCCGAACAGATTGTTGATGTCCTGCGTCTTCACGCCTGGCGCGACGCGATCGAGGGTCGCTTGCGGCACGCCCTCGTCCAGCATCTTCTCGATTCCGAGCGCCGGGATCACCTTCTCGATGCCGGCGACCGTCATCTGCAATTCGCCGTCAATGTGGCCGCTGGGGCTCAAGCCCAGCTTGCCGGCCGCGACCGCGATCACGTCGCCCTGCTGGACCCGCGACTTCTCGATCTCGACATAGCCGCCGGCGGCCTGCAATTCGCGAAACCGCACCGGCCAGGGTTTTGGCGAAAAATCCGTCAACCCGGTGACGAGCGCGCGCACGTCGAGATCGAACGGCTGCACCAGGAGCGGATGCAGGCCCTGGATGCTGCCCTGGTCGATCTGCAACACGCTTTCGATGGTGGGATGATCGGGTGGCGATCCGTCGATCAGGCGCCCGTGCAGTTCGGCATGCTTGGCGCGCGCCAGCGGCACCTGCACCGACTGGTCGACGCGGTCGATGGCCGGATCGTTGAACTCGAGCGAGACGCGCTGCGGCGTGAACGGCAGCCCGACGATGCTACTGTGGCCGAGGCTCCAGTTTACGGCATAGGACTGCTGCGCGCGCGGATCAAGGATCGTCGCCGGCGGCTTGAACTCCGCGATCACAAGCTTCGGGTCGTAGATCTGCGCCACGACGAGGATCTGATCGAGCTTTGCCGTGAACGGCTGCGCCGCATCCTGGCCCGCGGCCTGTGACGTCAGCGCGACGCTGGCGCCCTCGCAGCGCACTTCGAGCCGGAACGGGAAGCCGGCGACCGATCGCTTGGCGCAATCATAGGCCCGGCCTGCCTTCGCCTCGCGCGCGCGCCAGGCGTCGGCCTGGACGTCGACCTGCGAGGCGGCATAAAACCAGAATGCGCTCCAGGCGATCGCAACGATCAGGAGCAGGACGGGGGCGATGAAAATGCGCCAACGTTTGGCGCGGCGGGGCGCAACGGCAATATCGGTCATCGGCGACCCTTTGATCGGCAATTTTGTCAATAAAGCGGACGTAACGTGCGCAATCAAGTTAACGCCTTTTCATGGAACGGCGAATTCTGCTAGCTGATCCACGAATGTCCGCCATTAACCACCCCGACACAGAATCTTCCAAGGCCGACCTCTGGGTGTTCGGCTATGGCTCGCTGATCTGGCGGCCAGGTTTCGATTTCATCGAGAGGGTTCCGGCGCGCCTGATCGGCGAGCATCGGGCGCTCTGCGTCTATTCCTTCGATCACCGCGGCACGCCGGAGAAGCCGGGCCTGGTGCTCGGGCTCGACCGCGGCGGCGCCTGCCGCGGCATCGCGTTCCGGGTCGAGGCGAAGCTGCGGACTGAGACGATCGCGTATTTGCGCGCCCGCGAGCAGACCACCCATGTCTATCGCGAGGTGATGCGTTCGGTCTGGCTCGACAACGAGCCGCGCCAGCGCATCAGCGCGCTGACCTATGTTGTCGATCGCGGACATGTTCAATATGCCGGCCGCCTGCCGCTCGCGGACCAGCATCGCATCGTCCAGCAGGGACACGGCCGCTCCGGCCACAATCGCGATTATGTGCTCTCGACCGTGAAGGCAATCGAGGCTGAAGGCTTTCGCGATGACCCGCTGCATCAGCTCGCGGCGATGCTGCACGACGCGCATCCGCATCAGGTTTCGCTTCCCGCCGAAGAGAAGAAAAAAGCAGAGCGCTCGCTTTTTTGATTCAGAGATCGGTAAAGTGGGCAAAGGCGCACTTGCGCCGTACCCACTATCTTCGAGAAAGCTTTTCCTGAGCGATGGGCACGCTGCGCCAGCGCTCGTCCAGGGCTCCGCAACCGTGGTCGCTTTGCCCGCCCTACGAAGCTGTCGATCAACCGTTCGATGTCTTCGCCCGCGAAGGCGGGCCATCCAGTATTCCAGAGACGCCTCGCCGACGGAGGGCTTATTCTGCAGCTTCGGTATGCTGCGCCGAGATGTCCAAGTCCTCTTTCGAAATGTCCAACAGATTCGACAATTGAACGCCTTTCACCAATCCGAAGATCGCCGGGATCACAATGAGCGTGAGCAGGGTCGAGGAGACCATGCCTCCTATCATCGGCACCGCAATCCGCTGCATGATCTCTGAGCCCGTGCCTGTGCTCCACATGATCGGCAACAGTCCCGCCATGATGGCAACGACCGTCATCATCTTAGGCCTAACGCGTTCCACCGCCCCTTCCATGATGGCATCGCGGAGATCGGTCCGACTCAGTGATCTCGCCTCTGCGGCACAGCGCTGTCTGATCTGCACCAACGCTTGGTTCAGATAGATCAACATCACCACACCCGTCTCAGCGGCGACGCCGGCAAGCGCGATGAAGCCGACGGCGGCGGCAACCGACAGATTGAATCCGAACCACCACGTCAACCAGAGCCCGCCGACCAGCGCGAACGGCAGCGAGAGCATGACGATTATTGTTTCGGCAATTGAACGGAAATTGAGGTAGAGCAGCAGGAAAATGATCAGCAACGTTGCCGGGACGACGATCTTGAGGCGTGCCATGGCCCGCTCCAGATATTCGTACTGGCCACTCCAGACCACGTAGTAGCCGGGCGGAAACTGGATACTCGCCTCAACGGCCCGCTGCGCGTCTGCAACGTAGCCGCCGAGGTCG
>Ga0153954_1001785_pt1 | contig 10500 bp, 10 predicted proteins | sample TSFL038MetaG_FD_102277 | JGI IMG/M metagenome (GOLD analysis project Ga0153954, IMG submission 102277) | Attine ant fungus gardens microbial communities from Florida, USA - TSFL038 MetaG | ecosystem: Host-associated > Fungi > Mycelium > Unclassified | place: USA: Florida, Wekiwa Springs State... | reverse complement strand
ACGATCTCGCCGGGCTGTCCGGACGGCAGCGGCCGGCCGTCGGCATCGACCACCGCGACATCGACCCCGTTGCGCGCCCAGCCGACCGAGCCGAGCACCGCATCGTCCGCGTGATGATGGTCCTGCACCCGCAGGCCGGTGATCGTCATGGGCGCTTCGCCCTGGCCGTAGATCTGGGCGAAGACCGGCCCGAACACGGCCATCGCCTTCTTCAGCTCCTCGACATACATGGGCCCGCCGCCATAGACGATGGTCGCGAGATTGCCCGGCCGGCTTTGCCGACGCTCGGCCTCGAGCCGGATCCGCTGCACCATGGTCGGCGCGAGGAAGGCGCTGCTGCCGGGATGCCGGTCGCACAGGTCGAGGAATTCGCCGGGATCGAAGCCGGCGGACGCCGGCACCACCTGGCGGGCACCGCGGCCGATGAACGGCAGGATGTAAAGCCCGGAGCCGTGGGACATCGGCGCGCCATGGATCAAGCTCGCGGTCTCGCCGGGCGATGAGATGTCCGCGAGATAGGACACCGTCATTGCCATCAGGTTGCGATGGGAGAGCATCGCGCCCTTGGAGCGACCGGTGGTGCCGCTGGTGTAGAACAGCCAGGCCAGCGCGTCGGAGGCCGTATCGACGGGAACGGTTGGCGGGCTGCGCAGGACCCGCTCGTAGTCCGACGATCCGATCTCGATCGTGGTCATGCGCGTGCGCATCGCTTCCGGCAGCGCGGCCGCGAGCTCGCCTGCAAGGTCGGGCGATACGAACAGCGTCGACGCGCCGGCATCCGCGAGGATGGCGACGACCTCGCGCGGATGGAGCTTGGCGTTGATCGGCACCGCGGTCTGCCCGGCGGCCCAGACGGCAAAGAGAATCTCGATGTATTCGGGCCTGTTCTCGCTGACGAGTGCCACCCGATCGCCTGGTTTGCCGCGTCCGAGCCATGCGGCCAGACACAGCGCCCGCTCGCGCAACTGCGCGAATGTCAGACAGCGCTCGCTCCCGAGATAGACCGCGCCGTGACCGGGAAACCGGCGCGCGGGTCGATCAAGCAGGTCGAATACGTTCATGTGGCGTACGCTCCCGAGGCGGCGGGAAGCATGGCAGCGCGTGCCATGTCCGTCCAGGCGCGCGTTATGGTCCGTGGGCCAGCGTCACGACCTGCGCTGATCGTATCAAGAATCAGCAATCGGCCGTATTGTCGGATGGATGAATTTGCGCTCTGCTGTCGCGCCGAGCGCACATCGCCCAAGGCCGCAAGCCACCACCGCGACGGTCCCCCTTCGCGAGGGCTTTGCGTCTTGCGGGCTGAAGGTCGACAATGATCCGGCCGCCCCATCCCAGGAGAGCACCAATGCTGCATTCCGGCTTCAAAGCCTTCAATTTCCAGCAATGGATCGAGGCCAATCAGCACCTCTTGAAGCCCCCGGTCGGCAACAAGATGGTGTTCGAGAAGACCGGCATGGTGGTGCAGGTCGTGGGCGGCCCGAACCAGCGCGTTGATTTCCACGACGATCCGGTGGAGGAATTCTTCTATCAGATGCGCGGCGACATCGTCGTGAAGATCGCCGAGAACGGGAAGATCTACGACGTGCCCATCCGCGAGGGCGAGGTTTTCATGCTGCCGCCGCATGTGCGCCATTCGCCGCAGCGCCCCGTGGCAGGCTCGGTCGGGCTCGTGGTCGAGGGCACGCGCCGCGCCGAGGACCGCGACGGCTTCGAGTGGTTCTGCTTCAACTGCGGCGAGAAGGTTCACCGCGTGGAGATCGCGATCACCGATATCGTGAAGGACCTGCCGCCGCTCTACGAGCAGTTCTACGCCGACACCAAGCTGCGCACGTGCGCGAAATGCGGCACCATCCATCCGGGCAAGACGCCCCCCGCCGGCTGGGTGGCCATGTAGACGCTTGACGGGTATCGCACCCGCAAGCGCGGGCGCTCCACCCATCCTCCGCAGATATCAACTGGAGCGCCTCCATGACCTATGACCTCGTGCTGCGCGGCGGCCGCGTGATCGATCCATCGCAGAAGCTCGACACGGTCACCGATGTGGCGTTCTCGGGTGGCAAAGTCGCGAAGATCGGCAAGGACCTGCAGGGCGCCGACACGCGCGACGTGTCGAACCGGATCGTCACGCCGGGGCTGATCGATCTGCACACGCACGTCTATTGGGGCGGCACCTCGCTCGGCATCGACGCCGAGGAGTTCTGCCGCACCTCGGGGGTGACCACCGCGGTCGATACCGGCAGCGCCGGACCGGGCAACTTCATGGGCTTTCGAAAGCATGTGATCGAGAGGAGCGAAGTGCGCATCCTCGCCTATCTGCATGTCTCGTTCGCCGGCATCTACGCGTTCTCTCCGCGGGTCATGGTCGGCGAGAGCGAGGAGATCCGGCTGATGGCGCCGATCGACGCGGTCGCGGTGGCGAACGCCAATCGCGACATGGTCGTCGGCATCAAGGTGCGCGTCGGCGCCCATGCTTCGGGGCGCTCGGGCACCGTGCCGCTCGACATCGCCCTGCAGGTCGCGGACGAGGTCGGCATGCCCCTCATGGCGCACATTGATCATCCACCGCCGAGCTACGAGGAGGTGATCGCGCGCCTGCGGCCCGGCGATGTGCTCACCCACGCGTTCCGCCCCTTCCCGAACTCGCCGGCAACCGCGCAGGGCACCGTCAAGCGCGCCGTGATCGAGGCGCGTCAGCGCGGCGTGCTGTTCGACATCGGGCACGGCAAGGGATCGTTCGCGTTCAAGACCGCGCGCGCCATGCTCGCCAACGGCTTCTTTCCCGACACGATCTCATCGGACGTGCATACCTCGTGCATCAACGGACCGGCCTTCGACCAGGTCACCACCATGTCGAAGTTCCTGTGCATGGGCATGCCCTTGAACGACGTCATCGCGGCATCGACGGTCAATGCCGCCTTCGCATTGAAGCGGCCGGAGCTCGGCAGCTTGAAGCCGGGCAGTGTCGGCGACGCGACCATCCTTTCCATCAAGGAGGGCCGCTTCGATTACGTCGATGTGGTGGAGGAGCACCTGACCGGCAGTCACAAGATCGCGTCCGAAGGCGTCGTGATTGCCGGCCGCTGGTGGCACCCCAAGCCCGCTGACAAGCCGGCCTGAGAATCTTGCGGGCAAACAGCCCCTGCCCGCGACGCCGGCATGCCGCTTGCTCCATGCGGGCTACATTACTCAACCCAATGGATGGCGCGCTTCAAAACGAAATCAGCTCGGTGTGCTCGACTTGCGGCGGAGCCTCGAAGCAATGGCCGACAAGCTGCCGCCACGCCTTGAAATCGTCGGAGCTCCGGAAGTCCACGGTATGGCTCTCGACCGTCTCCCATTTGACCAGCAGCAGGTAGCGGTTCGGGTGCTCGATCGAACGCTGCAGCTCCATGCCGTGGCAGCCCTTCGCGCGTGCGAAGATCGGCGCTGCCTTGGCGACGCCGGTTTCGAACTGTTTGTTCATGTCTGCTTTCACATCGATCCGCGCTACTTCAAGGATCATGCCGCAGTTTCCTCTCCGGATTTGTTGGTGTCGTTGTCATGCATTTGCAAGCTCGGTAAACACGCGCGTTGTGGCACGCGCATCAGAATTCCTCAAACAGCCGGCCGCGCCCGACGATGCGGTCATTCACCCCCAATGACCGCACCGCATGCCATGCGGTCGCGACGTTGATGGGGATGCAGGGCTTGCCCACCATCTGCTCGATGGTCGGAAAGAAATCGCAGGTCGAGAGATTGGTGCCGACCTGGATGATCGCATCGATGTCGTCGCCGTCCAGCTCCTTGAGCACGGTGCGGATCACGTCCCCGCGCGGCACGTGCGCAATTGACGTGGCGCTACGGCAGCGCAGGCCCTTGAGGCGGCGGATCTCGAAGCCGGACTCTCCGAAGAAGTTCCGCACCTGCTGGTCGCCTACCGGCTGATACGGCGTGAGCACGGCGATACGCTTGGCGTCGAAGCGGTTGAGCGCGTCCACCATTGCGTTGGCGCCGGTGGTGAGGCCGAGTGCGCCGATCTGACGCTGCACGGCGGCGAGGAACTCCGCATTGCCCTGGAGGCCGCCCCAGAACGTTTCCGACGACATCCCCATCATGATGCAGGTCATCTCGGCGCTCATCAGGTCGGCCACCGCGTCGGCGATGGTCGGCCGGATGCCTTCCAGGAAGCGCTCGAAGTCGGCATCGGTCGAGAGGTCCGTGTGGTCCACCGGGAAGCGCCCGAAATGCCAAGTGATGCCGGGAATGGTGAGGCGCTGGCAGTCGTATTCCACGCTGATGTTGGTCGCCGGGATCACCACGCCGATGCGGCCGCGCAGCCCGATCCAGGGCTCCTGCGGCTCGCTGACGACTTGCGGGTCTCTCATTCTCGCATCCTCTTGCATACCCACTCTTGCGCATACTCACTTTTGGCGGTCGGCCGCTGCCTCCATCATTGCCAAACCTTCCAATACCGCACAAGCCGTTCCCATAGAGGGGCGCGCAACGGACATTGCCGGCATGTCGCGGCGCGGCCGTCGGGGCTATCCTCCCAGTGCCAGCAAGGCAGATAAGCATGCGCAGACGCCTCTACACGATCGGACATTCCCGCCATTCCTCCGAGCACCTGCTCGGGTTGCTCGAGGCTTCGCGCGTGCAGCGGCTCGTGGACGTGCGGCGCTTTCCGTTCTCGCGGCGCAATCCACAATTCAATCGCGACCGGCTCGCGGGCGATCTGCGCGGGTGCGGCATCTCCTATTCGCATCTTGAAGATTTGGGCGGACGCCGTGATCCCGCCTCCGCAGGTGGTGAGGACAACATCGCCTGGCGCAATCCATTCCTGCGCAGCTACGCCGACTATGCGCAGACCAAGCCGTTTCGCGACGCGCTGGATGCTCTCTGCCGCGCCGCGGAGAAAGAGAGTTGCGCGATCATGTGCGCGGAAGCGGACTGGCGGCAATGTCATCGCCAGATCGTTTCCGATTATCTGCTCGCGCGCGATTTCGATGTGCAGCACATCCTCGCCGATGGCGCCGTCGAGCCGGCGCAGATCAATCCTTCAGCCGTTGTCACCGAAGACGGAACCTTGCGCTACCCGCTTCCGGGTCAACAGCAATTGCGTCTGATCTGACGTTTGATGTTCCGTGACGTCATGCGTCGGAGGTCGTGCATTTGCGCGCAAGGTAACAAAGCACTTCCCCGGATCGTTGCGAACGTTTCATGCAGATGTCGCATCTGTTCCGAAGCCTGACGAACAGGCGGCGTTGACGTCTTTTTAATGTCGGCAGCGCGGCCATCTCGCGCGCGTTCTGAGAGATCATTGTCCGCGACGTCGATATCCGCGTTGCGCACAAGCAATCGCATCGACGTTGGAACGGATTTTTCGCTCACGGGTTCGGACCTACGTTCGCGCGCACGATACTGCCGCACACGATGGGTCGTGCCGACGATGATACCCGGAGCGATCTCGCCAACAGATCGCATCGACATGCCACAAAACGAGGAGCACATCCATGAAGACCATGACCTGCCTCGCAGCCGCCGCAGCGTTGTTCGCTGGCGCCACGATTGCACAGGCGCAATCGATGGGTACCTCACCTGACAAGACCAAGCCCAGCACCGAGCACAGCCACAAGGGGAAGAGCGGCGGCTCGGCCGAGAATCCAAGCCCGCGCGGCAGCGGCGCCGCCACGACCGGTCAAGCGGCTCCTCGCGGGTCATCGCGTCCGACCGGCGCCGCGCCGGGACGGACTGCGCCGGATGGCGGCGGAACCCGCGCTCCGCAGGGCGAAGATTGATCGCTCCCGCAGCCCTGCGCCTAACGCCCAGCGTACCTTCGGACTAAGTCAGCGTCGGATCGACACAACTGCGGATCGACATCAGCGCGGCCCCAAAGGTCGCGCTGATGTCGCGTCGATTGTCGCGCCGGCGCGCGAGACGCGCCGTTATCAGCCCAACGCCGCAATGCCGGCGCCGGCGACCTTCTCGTCGTCCTGCGACTGCACGCCGGATACGCCGATCGCCCCCACGCATTCGCCCTGGTAGACGATGGGAAGGCCGCCCCAGATGGTGAGGCCCGCTGGATAGTTGATGAAGGCGGGCCGTTCCTTGACCCGCTCCTCCCACAACCGGGTGGGCTGCTTGGTGAGCGCCGCGGTGCGGGCCTTGCCCAGGGCCACTTCCGGCGTGGTCGGCCCGGCGCCCTCCAGCCGCTCGAGCAGCAGCGGAATTCCGGCATCGTCGACGATGACGATGGACACTTTCCAGCCGTTCTTCTCGGCTTCGGCCTTGCAGGCCACCATCATCGTGTGGGCGTCCGCGGTGGTCAGGCAGGGCTTGGTGCGCATGGTCTCTCCTCGTGCAGGCGGGTTGCCGGCACCCCTTATACCGAAGCGGGCGGACGGTCGCTTGACAATACGTGTATATGCGCCTAAATGGGCGCATGTACACGCCAGCCTGAAGGAGCGACCGATGGCCGCTGCATATCGTGTCAAGGTCGAGGACTGCTATTGCCTCGCGGTCCGCCAGGCCGCCCGCTACGTCACACAGATCTACGACGAATGCATCGCGCCGGTCGGGTTGCGCTCCACCCAGTTCTCGATCCTCAGCAAGCTGAGGCGCAAAGGCCCGATGACCATCAACGCGCTCGCCGCCGACATGGTCATGGATCGCACCACGCTCGGGCGCAACATTCTGCCGCTCGAACGCGAAGGCCTGATCTCGGTCAAGCCGGCCGCATCCGACCGCCGCAGCAAGGAAATCATCCTGACCAAGGAAGGCGAAAGCTGCCTCGAGGCGGCGGCCGAAGGATGGAGCAAGGCGCAGGCACGTTTCGAGAAATCCTTCGGACGCGAGCGCGCTTCCGAATTGCGGGCGCTGCTGCATGCAGTGGTGGCGCACCAGCCCGTCGCGACCGACCATCCGTGACATCCGCGACGTGAACCGGCAACGGGCGTGGGTCGCCAAATAGGTGCATATACGCTTTTCTGGATCGGAGACGGCCGCCATGGATGTATCGATACGCGCAACCACCTTCCCCGGCGAGCTTGTCGGTCAACCGCGCCCGACGCTGGCGTTGCCCCGACCCGGCAAGCGCACACTGGTCGCCCTGCTCGCCGCGCTCCTCGTCGCCGGCATCGCCTGGTACGGCTGGTCGTGGTGGACCGTGGGCCGGTTCATCCAGTCGACCGACGACGCCTATGTCGGCGGCGACGTGACGACGATCGCGCCAAAGGTCGCGGGATTCATCGACAGGGTTGCCGTCGTCGACAATCAGCCGGTCAAGGCCGGCGACCTCCTCATCAAGCTCGACGATCGCGATTATCGCGCCCAGCTCGCGCGGGCGCAGGCAAGCGTCGAGGCGCAGAACGCCACGCTTGCCAATCTCGACGCCAACCATCGCCTGCAGCAGGCGATGGTGGACCAGGCCAATGCAGAGATCGTCGCGACCGCGGCAGAGCTCGAGCGCACGAAGTACGATGTCGACCGCTATCGCACTCTCTCCAACAATCAGTTCGCCTCGGTGCAGCGCTTCCAGCAAGCCGATGCCGATTACAAGAAGGCCCGGGCCGCCGACCAGAAGGCGCGCGCGGCACTGGTCGCGGCCGAGCGCAAGCTCGACGTGATCGAGACGCAGAAGCAGCAGACCCAGGCTGCGCTGCAACAGGCGATCGCCGAGCGCGATCTCGCGCGGCTCAATTGCGACTACACCGAGATCCGGTCCCCGATCGACGGTGTCATCGGCAACCGCAGCGCCCGCCCCGGCGCCTATGCCACGGTCGGTGCGCAACTGCTCGCGGTGGTCCCGGCGCAGGGCCTCTGGATCGACGCCAATTTCAAGGAGAGCCAGCTTGCGCACATGCGCGCCGGCCAGCCGGTCGAAATCACGGCCGACGTGCTTCCAGGCGAAAGCTTCCGCGGCCGCGTGGCCAGCCTCGCGCCCGCGACCGGCGCCCAGTTCAGCGTGATCCCGCCGGAGAACGCGACGGGCAACTTCACCAAGATTGTCCAGCGGGTGCCGGTGCGCATCCGGCTCGAAGGGGAAGCCGCAGAGCTCGGCCGGCTGCGGCCGGGCCTTTCGGTCGTGGTCAATGTCAACGAGCGCACCCACGCCGTGGTGCGGGAGGCGCGCCAGTGAGCATCGCACTCGCCCTGGCGCAGCCGCGACCGGCGCCGGCAGCGCCGCCGACGCAAGATGCGGTGACGCTGACGACCGCGCGCAAGGTGATCGCGCTCAGCGTGATGTGCATCGGCTTCTTCATCGCCTACCTCGATATCCAGATCGTTGCCGCCTCGCTGCAGGAGATCGGCGGCGGATTGTCGGCGAGCCAGGATGAGATCAGCTGGGTTCAGACGTCTTACCTGATCGCCGAGATCGTGGTGATCCCGCTCTCGGGCTGGCTCAGCCGGGTGATGTCGACCCGCTGGCTGTTCGCTGCCTCGGCCGCGGGCTTCACGTTCGCGAGCCTTCTTTGCGGCATCGCCTGGGACATCCAATCGATGATCGTGTTCCGGGCGCTGCAGGGCTTCCTCGGCGGCTCGATGATCCCCACCGTCTTCACCAGCGCGTTCTTCTTCTTTCAGGGGAAGCAACGGGTGCTCGCCGCCTCCATCGTCGGCGGCCTCGCCTCGCTCGCGCCGACGCTTGGTCCTGTCGTGGGCGGGTGGATCACCGATACCTGGTCCTGGCACTGGCTGTTCTACCTCAACGTGCTGCCAGGCGTGGTGGTGACCGTCCTGGTGCCGATCCTGGTCCGCATCGATAATCCGGACCTGGCGCTGCTGAAAGGCGCCGACTACCTCGGCATCGTTCTGATGGCGCTGTTCCTCGGCTGCCTCGAATACGTGCTCGAGGAAGGGCCGCGCTGGGACTGGTTCGGAGACGACACGATCCGGATCTGCGCCTGGATCTCCGGCCTCGCCGGCATCGGCTTCATCCTGCGCAGCCTTACCTTCGCGCGGCCGGTGGTCGATCTGCGCGCGCTTGCGATCCGCAATTTCTCCCTGGGCTGCTGGTTCTCATTCATCAGCGGCGTCGGCATCTTCGGCACGGTCTACCTGACGCCGCTCTTTCTCGGCCGGGTGCGCGGCCTCGACGCCTGGCAGATCGGCACCGCGCTCCTTTCGGCCGGCGTGTTCCAGCTGCTGGCGGTGCCGGTCTACGGCATGCTCGCCAATCGCATCGACCTGCGCTGGTTGATGATGTTCGGGCTCGCCTGCTTCGGCGTATCGATGTGGCTGTTCACTCCGGTCACCCACGATTGGGACTGGCAGGAGCTTCTGCTGCCGCAGGCCTTCCGCGGCTTCGCACAACAGTTCTGCGTGGCGCCGATCGTGACCTTGACGCTCGGCATGCTCCCGGCCGACCGCCTGCGGTCTGCCAGCGGCCTGTTCAACCTCATGCGCAACCTCGGCGGCGCCATCGGTATCGCCGCCTGCGGCACTATCCTCAACGACCGCACCAATCTCCATTTCCAGCGTATCGCCGAGCATCTCACCTATGCCAACACCTCGCTGACCAACCTGCTGCAGACCACGGCCGCCCGCTACGGCGCCGCCTGGGGCGACCCGGTGCATGGGCAGGCCGCCGCGCTCAAGAAGCTTTGGCTCCTGGCCTATCGCGAAGCGCAGGTTCAAACATTCGCCGATGCCTATCTCGCGATCGCGCTGTGCTTCGCAGTCGCGGTCATGATGGTGCCCCTGATGCGCAAGGTCGCGCCGCCCAAGGTGCCGCCGGCAGAGGCGCATTGAGCGGCCCGTTTTGATTGGCTCTCGCACTTGTAACCCGCCCCACCCAAATACCGCCAAAAAATTTGCGGATTCGTCCAAGGATCTGCGCCGCAGCCGCGTCTCATGGTCAGACGGCGTTCGGCCGTGAAGACGCCAAGGTGATCGGCGAGCACGGAAGCATGCCGGGCTCGAGGATCGCGCCGGCGGGTCGATAGGATGATCCCTTGAGGGGAAACGACAGTTTATCGATCGCAGCCGGCGGCGTCGCTGCGACCGCCGAGCGGCCCGCCGCCGCGGACGCTCCGACCGATGGCAGCGCGCTCGATCCCGACCGCGATCTGGCGGCGTGCGCGGCTGCCGGCGATCGCGCCGCATTCGAGACGCTGTTGCGCCGCCACTACGACCGCATCCACCGCATCGCCTGGCGGTTGACCGGGACGCGCGCGCAAGCGGAGGACATCACCCAGGATGTGTGCTGCACGCTGGTGGAAAAGATCGGCAGCTTCAAGGGCGAGGCCAGATTCACCACTTGGCTCACCGGCATCGTGGTGAACGCCTGCCGCGACCATCGCCGGCGCGGCCTGACGCTCGGGCGATTGCGCGACCGGCTTTCGGTGCTGGCCGGCCTCGCGCCGCCACCGGACGGCCGCGACGCCTATCGGCGCACCTGGATCGCAAGCGCGCTCGGGCAGCTCGACCCGTTATTGCGCGACACTGTCGTTCTGGTTGTCGGGGAGGACTTGACCCATGCGGAAGCGGCTCGCGCCCTCGGAGTGGCGGAGTCGACCGTCTCGT
>Ga0153954_1001784_pt1 | contig 10502 bp, 9 predicted proteins | sample TSFL038MetaG_FD_102277 | JGI IMG/M metagenome (GOLD analysis project Ga0153954, IMG submission 102277) | Attine ant fungus gardens microbial communities from Florida, USA - TSFL038 MetaG | ecosystem: Host-associated > Fungi > Mycelium > Unclassified | place: USA: Florida, Wekiwa Springs State... | reverse complement strand
TGCACGATGGTCAGGTCCGAGGCCATCGCGCAGACCGGATTGAAATTCCGGCCGGCCTGCTTGTAGGTCAGGTTGCCCCAGCGATCGGCCTCCCAGGCTTCGACCAGGCCGACATCGCCCTTCAGCGCGTTTTCCAGGATGTAGGTACGGCCGTCGATCTCACGGTGCTCCTTGCCGACGGCCATCTTGGTGCCCACGCCGGTGGCCGTGAAGAAGGCCGGCACGCCGGCGCCCGCGGCGCGCATCCGCTCCGCCAACGTGCCCTGCGGCACAATCTCCAGCTCGATCTTTCCGGCGCGGTACAGCGTTTCGAACACGACCGGATCGGAGCTGCGCGGGAAGGAGCAGATGATGCGGCGCACGCGGCCGAGTTCCATCAGGCGTGCAAGGCCGACATGCCCGACGCCGGCATTGTTGCAGGCGACGGTGAGATCCTTGGCGCCTTGCTCGATCAGCCCGTCGATCAGCGCATTCGGCTGGCCGACCGCGCCGAAGCCGGCGAGCAGGACGGTCGAGCCGTCTTTGATGCCCTGCATGGCCTCGGCCATGGTCTGGACGATCTTGTTGATCATCGACGTCCCTCTCTCCGCGTGTCGCTTGGATGACAGGCGTTTACCCGGTCCGCCCCGTGGTGCCAAGCACAGTGCGACTTGCGTCTTCGCGGGAAGCCGCCTCTCATCTGCCGACGATAATAAAAGGGAGGGGGACGTGAATTTCAGCCTGTCGGAGGAAGACCGCGAACTGGTCGATCTGATCGACCGCGTGGCAATGGAGCAGTTCCGGCCGAAAGCATTCGAGGATCGGGAGGCGTATCGGCGGCCGATCGAGAACATGCGCATGCTCGGCGAGCTCGGTGTGCTCGGCGTTTGCCTGCCCGAGGACGTTGGCGGATCGGGGAAATCTGCGATCTCCGGCATCCTGGCGATCGAGCGCATTGCGCATGCCTGTCCGCGCACCGGCGCGGCCGCAGTGATGGCGATCGCCGGACCAGGGATGTTCATCGCCCGGTGGGGGAATGCGGCGCAGAAAGCGCGCTATCTGCCGCCGATCCTGCGCGGTGACGAGGCGTGGTCCATCTCGTTGTCCGAGCCGGGCGCCGGCACGGCTCTGACCGACCTGAGCACACGGGCAACGATCGACGGCAGCGTCTGCCGCATCGATGGGGCGAAGACATTTTGCAGCAACGCGGCGGTGAACGACCACATCCTGCTGTTCTGCCGCTTCGGCGCCGGAACGGGCGGCATCGGCGCGGTGATCCTGGATCGCGACACGCCGGGCCTGACGATCAGCAAGCCGCATCATCACATGGGCGGCAATGTGTGGCACGAGCTGTTCCTCGACAACGCAACGATCCCGCTGGAGAACGTGCTGTTCGAGGGTAATGCGTTTCGGAAACTGATGGGCAGCTACAGCCTGGAGCGAACGGCCGCCGGTGCCTGGGCCATCGGCGTCGCCCAGGCGGCATTCGAGATGGCGTGCGATTACGCGCAGGAGCGCAGGCAGTTCGGCCGTCCGATCGCGGAGTTTCAGCTGGTGCAGGGCCGCATCGCCGATATGTGCCTGCGGCTCGAGCAGGCGCGCTGGCTCGTCTACAAGGCCTGTGTGGATGCCGATGGGACTGCGTCGCGCTTGGAGTCGTCGATGGCGAAAGTTGCGGCGACCGAGGCCGCGGTCTATGTCACCGACCAGGCGATGCAGATGTTCGGCGCCACGGGCATGTCGCAGGAAATGCCACTGGAATGGATGTACCGGATGGTGCGTCCATACACGGTCGCGGGCGGTACATCGGACATCCACCGCGTGATGATCGCCAGTGAGATCCTGCAACGCCGCTTCGACCAGCGCCCGCCGGTAGCGTAACGAGATCGCCTCAGAAGCCGAATGACCGCTGGTCGTGCGGCGCCGCGACTCGCACGCCCTCCAGCTCCAGCATGTGCTGCTTGGCGACGGTGCCGCCAGGTGCCGAGAACCCGCCGACCTTGCCGCCTGCCGCCAGGACCCGGTGGCAGGGAATGATGAGTGGCACGGGGTTGCGGGCCATGGCCTGGCCGACGTCACGCGCGGCTTCCGGCTTGTCGCCGAGCGCCTTGGCCACGCTGCCATAAGTCGTCGTCTGGCCCCACTTGACCTGGCGGACCACATCGTAAACTTCGCGGAAGAACGGATCCTGGTCACGCAGGTCGAGCGTCGCGTCCGAGAAGTCGATCTGCTCGCCCGCGAAATATCGCCTGGCGCGGGCGATCATTTCGGCGACCTCGCGCGGTGGAGTCGCTGGAGCGGCAGCGTCGGCCTTGCGGAGCAGCGCGCGTTCGGCTGCCGCGGCACCATGCGTCGGTAGCTGGAATCTGGTGATGCCGGCGGAGTTCCAGGCGATGCCGCAGAAGCCGCCGGCGGTCTCGAAGATCTCGTAGCGCTGCGTCGTCTCATTCACGCTCCCGGCTCCTTCATCTGACCGGCGGATTCGGACTGTGGCCGCCCCACCGACTGGATATGGCAACGGCACTTACGCCTGTCAGCGGCATCCGGATATCCTGACGATTGCGTTCACTAGTACCCGATCGCAGAGAAACGTCTGTCGCCCTGCGACCACGTTTCGCCGCGTGAATCGGCTACGACAAACCAAAAGCGACGTATCGCGCTTCAGTGATGCGCGATACTAGAGCGGGGCGGAGGGGCACGGTCCCAGGCGTTCGAACACATCCGCCGGAAACGAGTTGCGGATCGCGGCCCACAGGACCCATTCTGGAGGTTCGAGACTGGAGGTGCCGATGGATTTTTCCATCACCGTGGTGAATCTGGCTGGTTCGGTCGCCCTGCTGCTGTGGGGCGTCCACATGGTGCAGACTGGCGTGCAACGCGCGTTCGGCGCGCGCCTGCGCGGCGTGTTGTCGAGCGCGCTTCGCAATCGCTTCCAGGCCTTCCTGGCGGGCATCGGCGTGACCGCCATCCTGCAAAGCAGCACCGCCACGGGCCTGATGGTGACCGGCTTCGCGGCCGGCGGGCTCGTTGATCTCGTCCCGGCGCTGGCCGTCATGCTCGGTGCCAATGTCGGCACGACACTGATCGTCCAGGTGCTGTCCTTCAATGTCGCCGAGATTGCGCCGGCCCTGATCCTGGTCGGCGTATTGATGTTCCGCCGAACGACCGCCTCGCCGCCGCGTGATTTCGGCAGGGTGCTCATTGGCCTCGGCCTGATGCTGATGGCGCTGCACCAGTTCGTCAGCCTGCTTGATCCATACGAGGATGTGCCGAGCCTGCGGATGTTGCTGGGCGCGGTGTCCACGCAGCCGATACTGGACGTGATCCTGGCCGCCGGAGTGACCTGGGCGGCGCATTCCAGCGTGGCGATCATATTGGTTATCATGTCTTTCGCCGCGAAAGGTGTCGTGCCGCCGGATGCGGCGTTCGCTCTCGTGCTCGGCGCCAATCTGGGTACCGCGATCAATCCGCTGCTGGAGGGCGGGGCAGACGACCCGGCGGCGCGGCGGCTGCCGATCGGCAATCTGATCAACCGGATCGTGGGTGTTGCGATCGCCCTGGCGGTGTTGCCACGGCTGGGCTCGTGGCTGGTGACGGTCGATCCCAACAACGCGCGGGTCGTCGCGGATTTCCACACCGGGTTCAACGTCGTGCTGGCGTTGATGTTCTTCCCTGTGCTCGGTCCGTTTGCCAGTTTGCTGCGCCGTCTGCTGCCGACCCGAGCCGATCCGGCGGACCCAAGCCAGCCGATCTACCTTGACGCCTCGGCTGTCGAGGTCCCGATGGTTGCGCTCGGAGCCGCAACGCGGGAGGCGCTGCGCATGGCCGATGCGCTGGAGAGCATGCTGGTGGGTCTGCGCGACCTGCTGCAGCGGCCGGACCGGCGCCAGATCGGCCCGCTGAAGCGACAGGACGACGTGTTGGACAAGCTCAACACGGCAATCAAGGCCTACATCACACAGTTGCCCGCTGAGGCGATGAGCGAGGCGGATCATCGCCGGGTCGTTGAGGTCCTGGCGTTTGCCACCAATCTGGAACATGCCGGAGACGTGGTGGGCGGCGGCCTCTTGGGCACCATCCAAAAGCAGGTGAAGCGCGGGATTCCATACTCGGCGGAAGAAGTCGCGGCATTGACCCTCATCGTCGACCGGTTGATCGGCAACCTGCGTGCCGCGGCATCCCTCCTGGTGACCGGCGATGATCGGGCCGCCAAGCTCCTGGCGGGGGAAAAAGAGGCATTTCGTGCCATAGAGGCCGACGCAACTGCCGCGCATTTCGAGGCCATCCGGGAGGGCAAGGCGGACGCGGCTTCGCTCGATCTGGATACGCTGCGTGACCTGAAGCGGGTGAACGCGCATCTGGTGGCTGCCGCCGCTTATCCGGTGCTGGAGAGCAAGGGCGATCTGCTGGCCAGCCGGCTGCGGTGAAAGTGGCTGAATGAGAATGCGCGGCTGGCGCGGGTCTTCCAAAAGAGCCCGCGTTTGGCGACACTCCTCCGAGGAGGGCCCCGCCAATGGACGCCGTGAACTTCGAAGCTGCGCTGCGCGACAAGGCTGCCGATATCCTGACGAAATGCGTCTCCTGCGGCGCCTGCGCCGAAATCTGCCCGATGCCGGGTCCGGCCGGGATCGACACGAGCGATCCGAAGGCGTTGACCGCGGGCGTGCTGGCGCTGCTGCGCGGCGAGACGCATGACGGGGCGGCGCGCTGGGCGGAGGTCTGCTCCGGCAGTGGCCATTGCATCCCGGCTTGCCAATACGGCGTGAACCCCAGGCTGATGCTGTCGCTCGCCCGGCTGGCACGACAGGATGCCGCGGCACAGGTAGCGCGACGCAAGACCGGGTTCGAGCGCTTCGGGGCGATGACCAAGGGCGTTCGCGTGCTGTCTCGTCTGCAACTGCCGCCAGCCACACTGGCGCGGTTTCGTGCCGACGACGCCGAGGACCAGGACGCACCCGAGGTGGTCTTCTACACCGGCTGCAACGTGATGAAGACGCCGCACATCGCATTGCTTGCGCTCGATATCATGGACGCGATGGGCATTCGCTATCGTGTCATGGGCGGGCCGTCAGCGTGTTGTGGCGTGCTGCAGTTCGGCGCGGGGGATGTCACCACGTCGGGGCGCGTCGCCACGCGCACCATCGACCGTCTGGCTGCCGCCGCACCGCGTGCCTTGTCGTGGTGCCCGACCTGTCAGATCCAGCTGAGCGAAGTCGCCGCTCCGGCTGCCGGGATCGAATTGGCCATGACGCCGTTCGTGCGTTTCCTGGCGGAGCGCCTGGACGATCTGCGGCCATTGATGACCCGGCCGGTGCACAAGCGGGTCGGCTTGCATGAGCATCCGGGCAACCCGGGTGTGCCGGAGGCAGCGCAGGCCATCCTGCGGGCGATTCCCGGCCTCGACTTCGTCGATCTGCGGCAGCCACCGGTTGGCTACATGTGCAACAAGCTGACGCCGATCCCGGCGTTCAAACAGGATCTGCACCGCCAGCAACTACAGGATGCCGCCGATGCGGGCGTGCATACACTTGCCGGTATCTACCACGCCTGTCATCGCGAATTGTGTGCACATCAGTCGGACTGGCCGTTCGAGGTCGTCAACTTCCTGGAATTGGTCGGCGAAAGCATGGGCCTGCATCGGCCGGATTTGTTCAAGCGGCTGAAGGTCATGCAGGACGTCGATACGATCCTGCATGAGGCGGCGCAAATGCTTGAGGCAAATGCGCTCGACCTTGAAGAAACCCGCGATGTGATTCTGCGTGATCTGCTCGGCGAGCAGCCATTGCCGCTCGGACGCGGGACCTGATCAGACTGGTTTCAGGCGAAACGCGCTGAGCGGTTCCTCAGCGTAGTCCCGCGGGCCGCGCACAGATTGTGCGGCTCTGTCGAGATCGCTGACAAGGGCTTGCAATTTTGGCAGCTCATCGGCGCCGACGCGCAGCCCTACGGCTCTCACCCGGAGCTCGAATGGGACGTCGGACATGGCGGACTCCTTTCGGCAGTTGGCGCCGGTAATGAAACTATAAGATTTATAGCGTGCACCGTTCGGCCCGAAAAGCCGCCCATTTCTCTCTAATTTTTACTGCCTATGGTTGCGAAAAAGGGCGGCGCACACGTCGCCGCCCCATGTTCGTTTCTGCAGCGCCCGTACGCTTCCAGCGCGGTGTAACGCCGCTCCACGCGAGAGATCCACGGCCTGTCAGCGTTCGTCCAGGCCGGTCTCGCCCTATGCCGCCAATGCCGGTCGCTTCGACCGCCAGTCATGCGCTTTCTCGTAAGCGTGGCCAGCCTGGAAAACAGTTGCTTCCTGAAACGGTTTGCCGATGAGCTGGATGCTGACCGGGAGTCCGCCCTCACCGTAACCGCTGCATACACTTAGTGCCGGCTGTCCGGTCACGTTGAAGGCCATGGTGAAGTTGGGCTTTTCCAGCATCAACCATTTTGGCACCTGGTCGATCCGGGGCGCCTCACCCGGTGCCGAGGCGGTGATGAGCAGATCGAGATCCGCCATTGCCGCCTGCACCTCCAGGCACAAGGCGCGCCGGCGCCGTGTCGCCTGCACGTAATCCGATGCCGACAGGACGGCGCCGAACGCCAGGCGGTCGCGCATCAGTTCGCCATAGTCGTTGAAGCGTGTCTTCAGCCAAGGCTCGTGGATGGAGTAGGCTTCGGCGGTCAGGATGAGCCAGCCCGGTGCGTTGTAGTCCATCATCGGGGACAACTTGACGTCGCGCACTTCCGCGCCGGACTTGCGGAAGAAGTCGATCGCGCCCTCGATCCCCTTCAGGGTCGCGGGGCTGACCGGATTGTCCTCCTCGTGGAAATGCCGGATGACGCCGATGCGCAGTCCCTTGACGCTGTTGCCGATGTTGGCCGTGAAGTCGGCGACCGGGCGATCGGCACTGGCGGGGTCAAGCGGATCGTGGCCGGCCATGGCCTGCAGCAGGATCGCGCAGTCCTGCACCGTCCAGGCCATCGGGCCGGTGTGGTCCAGTGTATTGGACAACGGCAGCACACCGCGACGGCTGCTCAGGCCATAGGTCGGCTTGATGCCGGCCAGGCCGCAAAGCGCCGACGGGCCGCGGATCGAGCCACCGGTGTCGGAGCCCGTGCCGCCCAGCACGAGGCCCGCCGCGACAGCGGCGCCGGTGCCCGATGATGATCCGGCAGTGAAATGATCCGGATTCCATGGGTTGCGCGCCGGTGGCCAGGGCAGATCGAAGGACGGGCCGCCGATCGCGAATTCATGCGTTGCCAGCTTGCCCATCATGACCGAACCGGCGTCGGCCCATTTCTTGACGACAACGGCGTCCTCGGTCGGCACATTGTGCTCGAGCAGTTTCGAATGGGCCGTCGTGCGGATTCCGGCGGTGTTGTAGATATCCTTGTGGCCAATCGGGATGCCGTCCAGCTTGGTCTTGAGGTTGCCGGACATCATGCGCGCCTCGGACGCCTTGGCATCGGCCATGGCGCGTTCTTCAGTGGGCAGCAGGAAACTATGCAGCGTGCCATCCAGCGCCTTGACGCGCTCGAAGCAGGTCTGCGTCAGCTCAACCGGCGAGAGCTTCTTCGCCGCGATCAGCTCCGCCGCCTCGGCAATGGTCAGATGCGCGGCCATCACTTCACCTCCGGTGAGAACATCACCGACATCTCGGCCTCGCGCGGCTGCTCCGGCTGGGCGCGCTCGATCATCTTCTGCAACAGCGGGTAGACATCGAACAGGACGGTCTTTTGCGGTTCTGTCAGGGACAGTCCGGCGTGATCCAACATCGCGCCGAATGCCTCCCGCGTGACGGGTTTGCTCATGGATCGTGTTCTCCTCTCCTGCGGCGCCCAGGGTGGCGCCACATTCCAACTCGGTAAAGCTGTCCGAATGTTAGGCCGGTACGAGATCGGCGACGCGCACACAGCGCGCCATCGCACCGGCGTCGTTCGTGACCGCGGGAATCTCACCGTGCCGGCAGTCCTCGACAGCGTACCGGCAACGTGGCGCGAACGGACAGCCGGGCGGCAGATGTGCCAGGTTTGGCGGACTGCCCGGGATGGTCTCCAGCCGATGTCCGCGCATGCCGCCGTGCACCGTCGACGCCAGGAGCCCGCGTGTATACGGATGCATCGCCTCGCGCATCACCTGCCGTGTCGTTCCGGTTTCGACGAAACGCCCGGCGTACATCACCGCAATGCGGTCGGAGATCTCCGCCGCCGCGCCAACGTCGTGGGTGACGAAGACGATCGCCATGCCGAGTTCCTGTTGCAATTGCCGGAGCAGCAGCAGGATCTGGATCTGCACCGTCACGTCCAAGGCCGTCGTCGGCTCATCGGCCAGCAGAACCGACGGTGAGCATGCCAGGGCCAGGGCGATCATCGCGCGCTGGCGCATGCCGCCTGACATTTCGTGCGGATAGTTCTTCAGCCGGCGCGCGGCGGAGGGGATTTTCACCTGCTCCAGCAGCTCCAGCGCGCGTTTGTAGGCGGCCGCTTTGCTGCAGCCTTCGTGCTCGATGATGGTTTCGGCGATCTGTTCGCCGATCGTATAGACCGGGTCGAGCGCCGCCATCGGCTCCTGAAAGATCATCGAGACCGCGCCGCCGCGGATTTTCAACAGCTCCGCCGGCGACAGGCCAAGGAGTTCGCGCCCCTGCAGCCAGATCTTTCCCGAGATGTTCGCATAGGACGGAAGCAGGCCCATGAGCGCCTTCAGGCTCACGCTTTTGCCGGAGCCAGACTCGCCCAGGATCGTCAGCGTCTCCCCGGCGTGCAGCGAAAAGCTGACGCCATTGACCGCGGCAACGTCAGTGTTGCGGCGGGTGAAGCGGACTGTCAGATCCTCGATCCGCAATACCGGCGCGATTGCCGTTCCGTCAGGCATGCCCGATCTCCATTGTGTGGTGCGTCGGCATTTGCGCAGCCGGCACGTGACAGGCGACGACGTGCGAGGGATCGGACGCGCCGCCGATCGGCGCCAGCAATTGCGGTACGCTTTCGGCGCAACCCGGCTGGGCGAAGGCACAACGCGTACGAAACCGGCAGCCTGACGGCGGATTGATCGGGTTTGGCGGATCGCCGGTCAGCGGCATCTCCGTCGTGCGCCGATCCGGATCGAGCGTCGGCTTCGAGGCGAACAGGGCGCGCGTATAGGGGTGGCGCGGGTGGCGATAGATCGACTCCACTGGCCCCGCTTCGACGACGCGGCCCAGGTACATCACCATCACCCGGTCGCTCATGTATTCGACGACGTTGAGATCGTGGCTGATGAAAACGTAGGTGAGGTTGAGGCTCTCCTTGAGTTCGCCCAGCAGGTTCAGCACCTGCGCCTCGACCGATTTGTCGAGCGCCGCGACCGCTTCATCGAGAATCACCAGCCGCGGCTCCAGCGCCAGGGCACGGGCGATATTGACCCGCTGGCGCTGCCCGCCGGACAGCTCATGTGGATAGCGCCTGGCGTATTGTCGGGGGTTGAGCCCGACCTGACCAAGCAATTTCTCGGCGCGCTCGAAGGCTTCGCGGTTGCGCACGCCATGCATGCGCGGCGCGTAGGCGATGCTTTCCACCATGGTCATGCGCGGGTTCAGCGAGGTGTAGCTGTCCTGGAACACCATCTGCATCTGCCGGCGCATCTCGGAGACGGAGATGCCGCGCCGGTCGTCGACCTGGTCGCCGTCGAAGATGACGGTGCCGGCGTCGGGCTCGATCAGGCGCATCAGCAGCCGCGCCGTGGTCGACTTGCCGCAGCCGGACTCGCCCACGATGCCGAGGGTTTCGCCCTTCTGGACGGCGAACGAGACATCATCGACCGCTTGCACGGTGGCAGTCTGGCGGTTCAGCAGGCCGCCGCGCACCGGGAAATGCTTGCGCAGGTTTTCGACGAGCAGCAGCGGCTGGGCCGGGCCGCCGCGGTCGCGGGGATCGGTTGGTCTGGACAGAACGGCGCTCATTTATTCAGCCTCACATCCATGGCGCTGCGGAAGCCGTCGCTCATGAGGTTGAAGGACATCGAGGTGATGAAGATCATCAGGCCGGGCAGGGCGGCCACGTAAGGCTGCACATAGATTGCCTGGCGCAACGAGTTCAGCATCAGCCCCCATTCGGCCTGCGGCGGCGTGACACCCAGGCCGAGGAAGGACAGGCCGGCCGAGAGGATGATCGATACGCTGATCAGGCTCGTCGCATAGACCAAGATCGGACCGAGGACGTTGGCCAGCACGTGATGGCGGATGATCTGCAGCGTGGTGGTGCCGGAGGCGCGCGCGGCTTCGACGAAATCGAGGTTGCGCGCCTGGCTGGTGACTGTCTCGGCGACGCGCACCATCGGTGGGATGAACACCACGGCGAGGGCGATGATCGAGTTTGACAGACCGTTGCCCAGCAGGCCGCAGATGGCGATGGCGAGCAGGATGGAGGGGAAGGCGTAGAACACGTCCATCGTGCGCATCACCAGCGTGCCGACGATGCCGCCGGCGTAGCCCGCAAGGATGCCGAGAAAGCCGCCCACCACCAGCGAGATCGTGACCGGCATGATCGCC
>Ga0153954_1001783_pt1 | contig 10503 bp, 12 predicted proteins | sample TSFL038MetaG_FD_102277 | JGI IMG/M metagenome (GOLD analysis project Ga0153954, IMG submission 102277) | Attine ant fungus gardens microbial communities from Florida, USA - TSFL038 MetaG | ecosystem: Host-associated > Fungi > Mycelium > Unclassified | place: USA: Florida, Wekiwa Springs State... | reverse complement strand
TCGAAGCCCCACAGCGGCGGGGTGAGCGCGCCGACGTCCATCGCCTGCGTGGTGACGTTGAGGATGTGCGAGAGAAGCCGCCCGATCTCGCAGTAGAGCACGCGGATGAGTTGCGCGCGGCGCGGCACTTCGATCCCGAGAAGCCCCATTCCCAGGCCTGCTGCAGCGTGACGACGCCGATGTCGACGTTGCGCTGCTTGAAGATGCGGTTGCCGGTGAGCAGCCGCTCGAGGTCTTCAACGACGCCGAGGAACGGGTCGCAGAATGCTTCGATGTCGTCGATCAGCTTGGGCGGCAGGTCCTGATGCACGCCACCGACACGGAAGAACGCCGCGTGCATACGCGAACCCGAAGCGCGCTCGTAGAACACCATCAGCTTTTCGCGCTCTTCGAAGCCCCACAGCGGCGGGGTCAGCGCGCCGACGTCCATCGCCTGCGTGGTGACGTTGAGCAGATGCGACAGCAGGCGACCGATTTCGCAGTAGAGGACGCGGATCAACTGGCCGCGCCGCGGCACCTCGATACCCAGCAGCTTTTCCGCCGCCAGGCAGAAGGCGTGCTCCTGATTCATCGGCGCGACATAGTCGAGCCGATCGAAATACGGGATCGCCTGCATATAGGTCTTCTGCTCGATCAGCTTCTCGGTGCCGCGATGCAAAAGCCCGATATGCGGATCGACACGCGCGACCACCTCGCCGTCAAGCTCCAGCACGAGGCGCAGCACGCCGTGCGCGGCCGGATGCTGCGGGCCGAAATTGATGGTGAAGTTGCGGAGGGTTTCGCTTTGCTCGTTCATGGTCAGGCCTTCGGTCCCGCCTTTTCGTCACCGGGCAGTGGATAATCAGCTCCCTCCCACGGCGAGAGAAAATCGAATTTGCGGAATTCCTGGTTGAGGCGCACCGGCTCGTAGAGCACCCGCTTTTCCTGGTCGTCGTAACGCACCTCGACGAAACCGGTGAGCGGAAAGTCCTTGCGCAGCGGATGACCGTCGAAGCCGTAGTCTGTGAGCAGGCGCCGCATGTCGGGATGGCCGACGAAGATCACGCCATAGAGGTCGTAGGCCTCGCGCTCGAACCAGTCCGCGCCGGGAAACACGTCGATCAGCGAGGGCACCTGCGTCATCTCGTCGGCTTCGGCGCGCACGCGGATGCGCGTATTCAGCGTCGGAGACAGGAAGTGATAGACCACGTCAAAGCGCTTCTCGCGCCCGGGATAGTCCACCGCCGTGACGTCGGTGAAATTGACGAAGCGGCAGTTCGGATCGTCGCGCAGGAATTTCGCGACCTCGACGATCTTGCCGGCCTCCACCGTCAGCGTGAGCTGATTGAAAGCGACCGAATGGCTGAGCGCCGCGCCCGGAAGCGCGCCAACAATGGTCTGCCCAAGGGCATCGAGCTTGCCGTCATCCATTCCGTAAAAACCTCAGCGTTCGATAGTGCCGGTGCGGCGAATCTTCTTCTGCAGGAGCAGAACACCGTACAGCAGCGCCTCTGCGGTTGGTGGACAACCGGGCACGTAAATATCGATCGGCACGATACGGTCGCATCCACGCACCACCGAATACGAATAGTGGTAGTAGCCGCCGCCGTTGGCGCAGGACCCCATCGAGATCACGTAGCGGGGCTCCGGCATCTGGTCGTAGACCTTGCGCAGTGCCGGCGCCATCTTGTTGGTGAGTGTGCCTGCAACGATCATCACGTCGGACTGACGCGGCGAAGCGCGCGGCGCGAACCCAAAGCGCTCGACGTCGTAGCGCGGCATCGACACCTGCATCATCTCCACCGCGCAGCAGGCGAGACCGAAGGTCATCCACATCAGCGAGCCGGTGCGCGCCCAGGTGATCAGATCGTCAGCCGCGGCGACGAAGAAGCCCTTGTCGGACAGCTCGTGATTGACCTCGAGGAAATAGGCATCGTTCGCGCCGATCGGCTTGCCGGTGGCGGGGTCGAGAATGCCGGTCGCGGCCGGTGCGATCACCGGCCCCTTCCCCGTCGTCGTGGCGGTAGGGCTCAATCCCATTCGAGCGCGCCTTTCTTCCATTCATAGGCAAAACCGACCGTCAGCACGGCCAGGAACACCAGCATCGACCAGAAGCCGGTCGCACCCAACTTGCCGAACGCAACGGCCCAGGGAAACAGGAACGCCACTTCGAGGTCGAAGATGATGAAGAGGATGGCGACCAGGTAGAAGCGGACGTCGAACTTCATGCGGGCGTCGTCGAACGCGTTGAATCCGCATTCATAGGCTGACAGCTTTTCCGGATCGGGCTGCTGAAACGCAACCACGAACGGAGCGATCAACAGCACCAGGCCGATCAGGGCCGCGACGCCAATAAACACCACCAAGGGCAAGTAATTCTGCAGGATGCCGTTCATCGGCGCTACCTTTTTCCAGCGGTCTTCAGACTGCCGCAGATTCGTCGATTTGGAATTATTCTGAGGCTTAGCGCAGCGCACCAATGGGTGCAAGACAAGCTATTTTGACGCTGTCATGGCACTGGGAAAACTAAAAGCACTGCGACCGGAGGGCACCACCCACTGCCCGCCGGACGTCACCGGCGGGCTCAAGGCGATGCCTCAGTTGCGGCGCGCCTCCAGGGTTCAAGTCAGCGGGCCGGTGTAGCGTTCCAGCTGCGTCCAGGCCTCCGGGCCGTAGGTCTTCTGCCACTGCCCATAGAAGCCGGCCTTGACCAGCGCCGCCCTGAACTGGACCGGATCAGGCTTGCTGAAGATCATGCCCTGGCCGGTCAGTTCGGCCTGCAGCGAGCGGTCCATTTCCAGGAGATCCGCCCGCTCCTTGACGGCCGCCTCGTCGAAACTGTCGTTGACCATCGCCATCAGGTCCGGCGGCAGGCTCGTCAGCGCGCGGCGGTTGCCGATGACCCAGTAACCGCTCCAGCAATGGTTCGACAGTGCGCAATATTTCTGCACCTCGTACATCTTGCTGGTCGAAACCTGCGCCAGCGGGTTCTCCTGGCCCTCGACAATGTGGGTCTGCAAGGCGGAATAAAGCTCGCTGACGCTGATGCTGGAGGGCAACGCGCCAAGCCCGGAGAACAGCGAGGTCAACAGCGCGGTGACGGGAACGCGGATCTTGAACCCTTTCAGATCCTCGACGCTGTTGATCTGCCGGCTCGACGACGAGGTGATCTGCCGGAAGCCGTTGTCCCAGACCTTCCGCATCGGGACGATCCCGGTCTTGGTAATCGCGTCACGGACGAAGTCGCCGAGGCCGCCGTCCATCGCGGCCCAGACCTTGTCGTAGGACGGAAAAGCAAAGCCGATGCTCGGCAAGCCGGACAATGGCACCAGCGTCGACAGGGTCAGGCTGGGCGCCGCCAGTAATTCAATGCCGCCGGCCCGGAGTTGCGACAGCATCTCGGGATCGCCGCCAAGCTGGCTGTTCGTGAAAACGTTGATGTTGATCCGGCCGCCGGAGCGTTCCGCGACCGCGTGCGCCGCCTCGGTCAGGCGGACGCTGAGGGGATGGTTGTCGGGGGTGTTGACGCCCAGCTTGAATTCGAACTCGGCCGCCGCGTGCGCCTTGCGGGTCAGGCTGGAACCCGCCCAAGTGGTGGCAGCCGCGCCCAATAAGCCCCTGCGAGTTATAGTCATTTTCATTGTCTCCCTGACGCCTTGTTGTCCGGCGTCTTTGGCCAGTTTTGGCCGAAACCCATCGTCTTCGCAAGGCTCGCGAAACTGTTTCGCCGATTCGCGAAACCATTTCGAGGAACTTGCGAAACCACTTTGAAACAGATGGGGCGTATCAACCGAGCCTAACGGATGGCGCCGAGACGCCAGGAGGCTCAGAATGAACCATTCACTTCATTCAGCGGACCGTTCGACCCATCTCAAGGTCGTTGTGGTGGCGCTCGTTGCCGGCATTGCAGTCGCAGCGCTCGCCATTGCGACGCGGTCAAATGCGGATCACAGCCAGACCGCCGCCGTCCGGGTCATCAAGGCCGGCAAGCCGGTGGCGATCACGAGTTCGGACAGCTCCGTCGTCCGCTAGCGATTTCTAAACCTCAACAGCCAGCGAGCCGCCTCCGGGCGGCTTTTTTCCGTGGGCTGTGCCTCAATCCGGCCAGCCACATCCCAGTGAAGATATTTCCGAGAAAATGGCGCGAGAGACGGGGCTCGAACCCGCGACCTCCGGCGTGACAGGCCGGCGCTCTAACCAACTGAGCTACTCCCGCGTGACGCGTTCAACGCCGCGGAGACGTGGGACTTAAAGGGGCCACCTTTGCAAGTCAAGCATGTTGCAAAACCCTGTGTCCTGCAGGCATTTCTGCAACGCCAATGCAAATAATGCCCAATTTGCAGGGAAAACAGCGCAGGCAGGCTGTCCCAGAATCATTTAAGGCCTGCTACGTCCTAGGTTCCTAAGCCATTATTTAACATGAGGAGGGCCTGAAATGGCGAAGAAAGCAGCGACTCCAGCCACCATCACGCTCAAGCACCTCGCCGCGGCGATCGCCGAGGATCAGGAGCTGTCCAAGAAGCAGGCGGAGGGAATTCTCAACGACATGGTGACCCGGATCACCAAGCACCTGAAAAAGGGCGAGCGCATCCGGATCGTCGGCCTCGGCATCCTGCAGGTGCGCAAGCGCGCCGCCCGCATGGGCCGTAACCCCGCCACCGGCGAAGCGATCCACATCAAGGCCAGCAAGAAGGTCGCCTTCCGCGCCGCCAAGGAGCTGAAGGAAGCCATCTGATTCGGCTTACGGTTTTTTGAAGCGTCATTCCGTCGGATACGCGGCCACCGGAATGGCGCTTTTCTGTTATAGCGTTAGCTATTCCGAAAACAGCGGCGTTCGACAGTGACATCATCCCTGCGTTTTACTCACGGCGTGACCGAGCGCTTCCTGCGCTACGTGGTCATCGACACCCAGTCCGACCCGTCGTCGCCGACCTGCCCCTCCACCGAAAAGCAGAAAAATCTCGGCCGCCTGCTCGCCAGCGAATTGCAGGCGATCGGCTTGGCCGACGCCCACCTGGATGAGCACGGCTACGTCTATGCGACGATCCCTGCGAACACGACGAAACAAGTGCCGGTGATCTGCTTCTGCTCGCATATGGACACCTCGCCTGACTGCAGCGGCGCCGGCGTCAAGCCACAGATCGTGCGCAGCTACCAGGGTGGCGACATCGTGCTGCCGGGCGATCGCGCGCAGATCATCCGCGCCGCCGAGCACCCAGCGCTAGCCGATCAGATCGGGCACGACATCATCACCACCGACGGCACCACGCTGTTGGGCGCCGACAACAAGGCCGGCGTTGCCGAGATCATGGATGCGGCGCAGTTCCTGGTCCAGAATCCGCAGATCAAGCACGGCACCATCAAGATCCTGTTCACGCCCGACGAGGAGATCGGCCGCGGCGTCGACAAGGTCGACCTGAAGAAGCTCGGCGCCGATTTCGCCTACACCATGGACGGCGAAAGCGCGGGCTCAATCGAGGACGAGACTTTTTCCGCCGACGGCGCCACCATCACCATCGAGGGCGTCAGCACCCATCCCGGCTACGCCAAAGGCAAGATGGAGCACGCGATCAAAATCGCTGCCGCCATCGTCGACCGATTGCCGAAGGACACCTGCTCGCCCGAGACGACCGAAGGCCGGCAGGGATTCCTGCACCCGATCGGCATTTCCGGCGCGCTGGAGCAGGCGACACTCGGCTTCATCGTGCGCGACTTCACCGAAGCCGGCCTGAAGGAAAAGGAAGCGCTGCTGGAGCGCATCGTCAAAGACGTGATGAAGGATTATCCGCGCTCGACCTATAGCCTCGGGATCACGCCGCAATATCGCAACATGAAAGAGGTGATCGATCGCCATCCCGAGATCGTGGACTATGCGGTCGAGGCGATCCGCCGCGCCGGGCTGACGCCGGTCAGGAGTGCGATCCGCGGCGGCACCGACGGTTCGCGGCTGTCGTTCATGGGCTTGCCCTGCCCCAACATTTTCGCCGGCGAGCACGCCTTCCACTCGCGGCTCGAATGGGTCAGCCGCCAGGACATGGAAAAGGCGGTACAGACCATCGTGCATCTCGCGATGATCTGGGAAGAGAAAGCCTGATCGCCCCCTACCGGGAGGTCCCCCCGATCGCTCGAGTGACGGGTCAGCGCTGGCCAGTCCCAGCGCTCCGCCGGTCTGTCCAAGAGGCCCCTGATCCCCCGGGCTAAATTGACCCCAAGCGCCCGCCGATGGCGCAATCGGGGAATTGGGGAAAATGCATAAAAGCCTGCTCGTCGCGACCTCGCTGCTGGCGCTCGGTGCGCCGGCGTTCGCTGCCGATCTCATACCCGTACCGGTCAAGGCGCCGGTCGCGACCGCCGTTTTTAGCTGGACCGGTTTCTACGCCGGCGTTCACGGCGGCGGCGGCTGGAGCCACTATTTCGGCTCGGACCCGGCCGATCCAGCGGCCGGATCAGCGACTGCCAATGGCAGCGGCGCGATCGCCGGTGGCCAGATCGGCGGCAACTACCAGATCAACAACATCGTGGTTGGTCTCGAAGGCAGCTACGCCTGGTCCGACATCAAGATCAGCGACGGTGGCCCCTTTGCCGGCGGCGCCGGCTTCACGGCCACCCTTAAGAACGACTATGTCGCGACTGTCGCAGGCCGGCTCGGCGTCGCCTTCGATCGAGTCCTGATCTACGGCAAGGGCGGTGCGGCCTTCACGCGCGACAAGCTCAGTGCCGATAACGGCCTCGCCGGTGCGCTGGCCGGGAGCGCGCACGGCAGTTTCGACCGCACCGGTTGGCTTGCGGGTGTTGGCGTCGAATGGGCGTTCCTGCCGAACTGGTCGGTGAAGGCTGAATACAATTATATGGGTTTCGGCGAGATCACCGAACAGCCGACGACAACAGGCAATCTCGCGGCGACACCGGCTGCGGTGAAGCTGAATCTGCAGACTGCGGTTGTCGGTATCAACTACCGGTTCTAGACCGGAGCATTCGCCGATCAGTTGCAGCACCGGTTGCAACGATCTGGATAGGATTCGTCCTTGCCGCCGGTCTAGCCGGCGCGCGCCGTCACGATCCAGATCGCACCTTTCAGCGGCACGGCGTCGCCGCGCGCATGCGGCGCCAGCGTTTCGCGAATCGAAGCTTTGGCGGCGGCAATGGTCTCGGGCGGATGGCCCTCCAGCGCACGGCTCGACGGTCCCATCTCGAGCGCGGTCTGCACCGCCGCATCGAGTCCACCGCCGATCGCGACATCGAGCGCGAGATCATGCGGCTCCATCGCGATATCTGCGAAGCCGGCCTCGCCGAGGATGCGCTTCACCCGCTCTTCGGAAGCGAACGAGAACGGGCCGGGATCTTCGGGACCGAGCTGCGGCAGCTTGGGAACGTGCTGATAGACGGCTTGCAGCGGCGCCATCATCCACGGATTTTCGCGCGGCTCGCGCCAGCAGGCAAAGACCAGCCGGCCGGACGGCCGCAGCGCCTTGCGCATATTCGCGAATGACACAGCCGGTTCGGCAAAGAACATCACGCCGAAACGCGACACCAGAAGGTCATAGCCTGCGGCATCGAAAGGATAGAGGGTCGCATCCGCCAGCACGAAATCGAGCGGCAGCCCCTTCGGCGCCAGCTCGCGCGCATGCGACAGCATCGGCACGGAAATGTCGATGCCCAGCGCGAATCCGTTGGGCGCAACGCGTTGCGCCAGCGCGATGGTGCTGGCGCCGCAGCCGCAACCGACATCGACGATTCGATCGCCCGGCTTCGCGCCGACGCGCTCGAGCAGGATGTCCAATACCGGCGCCAGCAGGACATCCTGCGTGGCCTGGCGATCGGTCCAGTGCTGCCCCGTGGGACCGTTCCAGAACGCGATCTGGTCGGCATTGCGGTCGTGACCTCTAGGCGCGTCCATGGTCTGCCTATCCACTATTTTAACGGGTCGCCGCCTGCAGCATCGGCATGACTTCGTAGGTGAACCCGGCATTGGCCTTGGAGACGGGATCATTGGCGATGATCGCCTGGGCGTCGGCATCATCAGGCAGTTCCAGGACTCCGAGACCCCAGATGCCGGCAGGATCGGCCACCGGGCCGAAGATCAAAGCCTTGCCGCTATCGAGCAATTCCCTGCAGTAGGCCACGTGGGCCAGCACGATCTCGCGTTCCTGCGCGGTCATGTCCTGTGGGAAGGTTGGCCGTGGGCCGGTCAGTCTGCAGACGTAGTATTTCATGGGGGCGTCTCCGATTGCGCCGCGCGTTGTAGGACGAATCACGGCGCAATTGAAACGATCAAAGAAGCGCGGTCGCCGATCCGGAAGCCTCGCTCGCGCATCGCGGCCTTTGGGAAACGACGCAAGCGAACAGGCCGTCATTGCAGCCCGCCCGGATCATGCGGAACAGCTTTCGCGTCGTCGCTCAGCTCGCGAAACAGGCCTTGAGGTTCGGACGCCAGTAGTAACCGGGTCCGCACGGCGGACGCGGTCGGGCTCCCACCGGACATTCGTTCCGTACACGCGTGCCCATGCCCCAGCCGTCGACGACGCAGCCACCGCCGGGTGTGCTGTGGCAACCAGCGCCGCATTCGAACAGGCGTGGGAAGAATACACCGGCATTGGCGACGCCAGAGCCTGTCGCCATGCCAGCCAACAGAACCACCGCGAAAAGCTTTCTCATGCTTCCTCCAGGGTTGGTCGCCCTGCCCGGCGATCAGCATAAACCCTGAGAAGGCGGATTCGCGACTTCGATCGCCACCCGCGGCATGGCTTCCCCATCGCGATGAATGGCTCTAGATCCCTGGAACCCGGGACCCCTTGGCTCTAAAAAACCTTGTGCACGATATGGTGCATATAGCACGATGATTCCACATCGCGGGATCATCGCTCTATGTCATTGCTTCAGCCATGCAATTCCTGCGGCGTCCCAAGGCGCCCTGTTGATAGCGAGCCGATCGGCAGGCGCTACGAGATTTGGGCGATGGAATGTCCCCGATGCAAGACCGTCGTGCGACTGGTCCAGAAGCGGCCCTGGGTTCGCAAGCCGGGCCGAAAGCGACGGAGCTAACGAGTGCGGCAGTTGAGCGGCTGTGGCGCTGGTAGGCGGCGAGAGATTCGAACTCCCGACCCTCTCGGTGTAAACGAGATGCTCTAACCAGCTGAGCTAGCCGCCCTCGATGCGCAGGTCTGTTTAGCCTTGGCCTGCCCTCCGGCGCAAGCTCGGAACCCTCATTCGGTCGAATGATGATCCGGACTACTCGACCGCCACACTCGGCAATCCCTCGATATCGTTGATCCATGGCGCTGCCGATCGGCACCAGATCTGCCGCATCGGCTTGAGCTGGTCGCGCTGGCGAATGCTGCCCCAGCGAATCCCCCAGTCGTCCAGCCCGCCATCCTCGCCGCTCGTGAACAGAGGCGAGCCGCAGTCGGCGCAGAAATGCTGGAAGCGCGTCCGGCCATTGTCGCCAGTCTTGGCGTAGACCTTCGGCCGCCCCACGACGCGGACCTGCGCCTCCGAGCAGAGCGCGGTCACCCGGTAGGGCGAACCGGTCAGCTGTTGGCAATCCGTGCAGTGGCAAACCGACACCCTGGACGGATCGATATCGGCCTCGAAGGTCACGCGGCCGCAATGGCATTGCCCGTCGATATGCATGTGTCTCACCCAAAAAGAAAACGGCGCCCGAAGGCGCCGTTTCTATCACTTTTCCTGGTCTCGCCTTAGTGGGCGGTCAGACCGCCGGATGCCTCGTCGCCATCCTGGGCCACCGGAACCTTGGCAGTATCCTCTTCCCAGACGATCGGCACCGGCTTGCGCACCAGAGCACGCCCGACGACGTCGTCGAGACGCGCGACCGGGATGATCTCCATGCCGCCCTTGATCGCATCGGAAATCTCCGTGAGATCCTTGGCGTTGTCCTCGGGGATCAGCACTGTCTTGATGCCGCCGCGGGCCGCAGCCAGCAGCTTCTCCTTCAGGCCGCCGATCGGCAGCACCCTGCCCCGCAGCGTGATCTCTCCGGTCATCGCGACATCATGGCGGACCGGGATGCCGGTCATGACCGAGATGATCGCAGTGGCCATCGCGACACCGGCCGAGGGACCGTCCTTCGGGGTCGCCCCTTCCGGCACGTGGACGTGGATGTCCCGCCGGTCGAACATCGGCGGCTCGATGCCGTAAGTGATCGCCCGCGAGCGGACATAGGATGCCGCCGCCGAGATCGATTCCTTCATCACGTCGCGCAGATTGCCCGTGACCGTCATCTTGCCCTTGCCGGGCATCATGACGCCTTCGATCGTGAGCAGCTCACCGCCGACATCGGTCCAGGCAAGCCCGGTAACGATGCCGACCTGATCGTCGCTTTCGATCTCGCCGAAGCGGTACTTCGGCACGCCGAGGAACTCTTCCAGAGTCTTCTCGGTGACCTTCACCGACTTCTTCTTCGAGATCATCAGCTCCTTCACGGCCTTGCGGGCCAGTGTCGAAAGCTCACGCTCCAGGTTGCGCACGCCCGCTTCGCGGGTGTAGCGCCGGATCGTCAGAAGCAGC
>Ga0153954_1001782_pt1 | contig 10503 bp, 16 predicted proteins | sample TSFL038MetaG_FD_102277 | JGI IMG/M metagenome (GOLD analysis project Ga0153954, IMG submission 102277) | Attine ant fungus gardens microbial communities from Florida, USA - TSFL038 MetaG | ecosystem: Host-associated > Fungi > Mycelium > Unclassified | place: USA: Florida, Wekiwa Springs State... | reverse complement strand
TATCCGTCTATTCGCCACCGTAGTCGGCGCCGGTGCGCCAAGTCGCTCGAGCTCACAGATGGACTCTGTGCCCGAGAAGCAAGTAGATGACCACAAAGGCGACTACAACAAGCAATAAGCCGTACACCAAGGCGTAGCGTGTCACGTGGGGCGCGTAATACCTTGCCGCGCCCTTGTCGCGGTCGTGACCGGCGCCCGTTCTTCGCTGCCCATGGCAGAGTCCTCTCCTATAACAGCCCAGAACGCTCGAACGCCACAAACGTTGCACGCGCATTTTCTGAAACCTTTGGCGGCTTAAAATCATTCGCCGCATTATTTCCGGAGGATTAAATGACGAACATAAATACCGACCGGAACGCGCGACTGCTCGCCCAACGAGCGATTTTGAGCGAATGGGATCAGTGGGTGGAGAACCATCCGGATAGAGCAAAAGATGCCATAGGGTTTTTCAGGCATTTGCAGACGGCAAAGCCTCTGCTGCTGGAGTTTCCATGTGCGAGCCACAAGTGGGGAGCCATCCAGAACATGTTGATTGAAGGCAAGCGCCTTAACGAACCGACTCGCTAAAGCTTCATTTCAGCCTTGCAGCATTGCTGGGATTTCTGGAACCGAGGGCGGCGGTCGGCAGCACTTAGCCAGGAAGCCCAATGTCTTTAAATCAATTGGCGCCCGTCGCTGAGCGGGCATTGAGATTGCTCGTTCTAGACAAGTCGCCTCTATCGAGAACATCAAAACACTGCTCGACCGTGAGGGCTGCGATCAACATCAGGTTTATGGAAAGGCGTTGTGTCGAAAGATCCACCGCATAATTCGCGGAGAAGAGCTGATCCCGCCCGTGGCTCGTAGAAGACGAATGCACCGCTTATAATGCGATGACGCATTCACTTCGGAAATGTGATCTCGCAGACCAGTCCTTCGGGACGCCAGTCAAGGCGCGTCACGCCGTTCAATTGCGCAATCATCTGCTCGATAATGCGACTTCCGAAACCCCGGCGCGTTGGCATTTGAACTGGAGGTCCACCTTCTTCCTTCCAAACCAAATAGATGCCGCCTTCTGTCGTATATTTCCAATGGAGACAGATCACGCCCTTTGCGACAGAAAAGGAGCCGTATTTCGCCGCATTAGTTGCAAGCTCGTGCAACGTCACAGCTAGAGCCTGCGCAGAATTTGGCTCAAACAACACCGGTTCGCCTTGTATTTTTATCTCAAATTCGCTCCGTTCTAAATACGGCGCAAGCTCCTGCTTTGCGATGGTCAATAAATCGGCACCAATCCACCGCGACTCGGCAAAGAGTGAATGAACGTTGGCGATTGCGTGGACGCGTCCGGAGATCGCATCCTTAAGTCCGTCAACCGTGTCGGCGCGCGACAACTTTACGGCAGCCTGGACGGTTGCAAGGACGTTTCGACTACGATGCTCCGCTTCCCGAGCTAACACCGCGATTCTCTCTTGATCGCATTTCGATTGCGTTATGTCTCTAGCAACTTTCGAAGCGCCGATGATATTCCCCTTGACGTCCTTAACAGGCGACACCGTGAGAGAGATATGAATTAAATGCCCGTCCTTGCGCTGACGTATGGTCTCGAAATGATCGACACGTTCGCCTCGCCTGATCCTTGTCAAAATGTCCCGTTCTTCGTTCTGGCGATCTTGCGGAATGACAATCGTAATTGGCTGGCCTATCGCTTCCTCTGCCGTATATCCGAAAACGTATTCTGCGCCTTTGTTCCAGCTCAAGATGATTCCATCAAGGTTTTTGCTTACGATTGCATCGTGGCTGAATTCGACGATCGACGCCAGCCAACGGAGTCGGCTGTCGCTTTCGTAAAGAGCAGATTCAAGCCTTTTGCGTTCCGCAACATCACGATCGGCCTGAGACAGAGAGAACTCCTCCATGAAGTCTTGATCCATGACTTGATCCCCGCACGAACGCTTTCGACAAGGCCCAATTATATCGCGAAGGTTGAGTCCTTCAAGGCCGCGAACCTCGCCCTTTCCTACAGAAGGCGAACGGCCCTCCCCAAGGTGGTGCAGTCACGAGGAGAGGGCCGCCGTCCGCCATACGCCACGCTGCTACGGGGGCGAGTGGTGCCAACTAAGGCTATGCTTGGCCTCCGTTTCGCGCATTAGAAAAAGACATAGAGCGGGATTTGAAATCGCAGCTTCGGGAAAGCCTCGGCACGAAGTCATCTAGCGAAGGGCACGAAGGAGACATCGCGGCCGATGCGTCAGGGAATGCTTTAAGATCGCGCGTCTTCGGCGCTTGACGCGTCATCGCGCTTGATGTTTCCGATAGGCGCAAATTCCCTTGCCACGGCTCGCGCAATTAGGAGAGCATCGGTCTCGCCGCTCGAAAAGAGAGCGATTATTTGTTGCGCGATGGATTCCGCGACGGGGGTTGTTCGATCCCAAACGTTGAGCAGATGCAAAGCCTCTTCGTAGGCTTTCGTCATGACGTCAATGTCGCGAGGTCCGTAAGGACTGCCTTGCAAAAGGCGCAGTATCGGCACGATTGCTTCTCCCCTTCGAGCAAGGCGGGAGTGCAACCTGCCTCTCAGTCGCCGCAGCCTGGGCAAAGCATCGCGCGGCGATATTTTTACTATCTGCCTAAACGGCCGCTGAGTCTAGGAATGCTCACCGATTTTGCTTAGAAAGCAAAAATGCTGCGGTGCCGGCGCTTTTTCACATTATGCCCCAGCTTGGACAACAGCCCGGCAACCCCGGTCAGTAATGGCGTAGCAGGTATCGGACAAATTCAACGAGATTTCGTCCACGTACCCGGCTTCAATGAGCCGCCGCAAACCATCACGCGTCCTGTTTCCGGATATCGTCTGCGGTTTCTCTACGAGTTCCTTAAGCAGGCGCAATTCCTCGTCGGTTAAGACCGGCCCTAATCTATCGCTCATGGCCCTTCGCCTCTCAAACGCATACGAAACATGAGCGTGGACATAGCGCCAACCGTCAGCGCTTCAATGCGAGCTTAGGCGGCATTTTCACAAGGCTTCGCGAGCTGGAGCATAACAGTAAAATTGTCACGGTCGCTGGCCGTTAGGCATTCGACCCCTTGGATTTGCACTACCTGGGGGCCGTTACTTTTTTGAAAAGGCGATAATGTTCCGCTGGTCTGCAAGAAAAGCCCCGCCAAGCGAAGCCAGACGGGGCGCAGTCGCGGGTGGATTTAGACAACAGCGACGCTCTAACGGCAATGGCGGCGTCTGGTTCCGTTCACCCCCGGAGGAACCGAGCCACACCTTCGGTGATTGCCCATTCGACGCTTCAATCATTTCAGGAAAATCAATATGTCTTCGATGAGACCGTCATCCGCTGTCGAGCGGGCATTTCAGATAGCGCGCTCGGGTGAAGCCAACTCTGTTGATTACATTCGAAGGAAGCTTGGCAAAGAGGGCTACAACTACGATCACATTTACGGAAGGACTTTATGCAGCCAACTGTGTGAGGTCATACGTGGAGGCCGGTCGACGAGGTCCGGAACCACGCATCGATGAAGTCGAGACGCGGGCGATTCGACAGCTCACGCAAACGGCCTCAGTTCCGTTAATTGTAGGGCACGGGGCGTGCCCCGCCCAGGGCAAAGGCGCTACGTTTAATGAACGGCAACCATCGCGATCGCTGCCGCAGCCATCACGGCCGCCGCTGCCCACCCTAAAATCGCGAGTGGGCGCGTGATCGTAAATTTGCCCATCTGTCGCCGCCGACTCGCTACGAGCATAAGACCGACCATCAACGGAACGGCGACAAAGCCATTAATCACGGCGCTCCAGAAGAGCGCCCTCATGGGATCGAGGCCGGAATAATCGATCCCGACGCCAATGATTGTCGCGGCGCCAATCACAGAATAGAAGCCGACTGCTTCCCAAGGCTTGTTATCTAATCCGCATTCCCAACCGCGAGACTCGCCCACCGCATACGCGGCGGAACCGGCGAGAACGGGGACGGCCAAAAGGCCTGTGCCAACGATGCCAAGGCTGAAGAGAGCAAACGCCAAATGTCCCGCCAGAGGCTCCAGGGCTTTTGCGGCATCTGTCGCGGTCTGAATATTTGTCACTCCATGTTTATTCAGCGTCGCTGCGGTGCAGATCATGATGATAATTCCGACAATATTGGACATCGCCATCCCGCTGAACGTGTCCAGTCGGATCCGCGCAAATGCACTTGCAGCTTGCCGCGGCGCCGCCTTCAGCGGTTTTTTCTCCGGAGCAGCCTCGATTTCTTCAACTTCCTGCGCGCTTTGCCAGAAGAACATGTACGGGCTGATCGTCGTTCCGAATACGGCAACGACCGTCGTTGTCGCATTTCCCCAATCGAGCTGAGGCCAGACCAGATTTCTGGCGACCGAAAGCCAGTTGACGTGAACAAAAAAAAGCACGCCAACGTAGGAGAATAGTACCAACGTCAGCCATTTTAAAATATTTGCATATCGGCGATAGGGGATGGATATCTGCAAAATCAGCGAAAGCAATGCGAACACGACCGTGAGCAAATGTCGATCGAGATGAACCGATAAGGCGCCCACCGATCCCATCGCCGCGAGATCGGCGCCGACGTTGATGGTATTCGCGATGAAGAGAAGGAAGACCAGACTCGTCACGACAAGCGGGTGAAACACCTCGTCCATATTTCGGGCGAGCCCTTTGCCGGTGACCCGCCCGATTTGTGCGCTGACCAATTGCACCGCAACCATTAAGGGATAGGTTAAGACCAAGGTCGAAAGGAGCCCGTTGCCAAATTGTGCGCCGGCTTGGGAATAGGTTACGATTCCGCTTGGATCGTCATCTGCCGCTCCCGTGACCAATCCTGGACCGAGCTGTTCTACTGTCGCGACCAATCTTAACCGGCCGCGTATGGTCTTTCCCCGTCTCACGCGCTTCGTGTTTGTTGTCATTTTAGACTCTGCCAAAAGCGGGCATTCAGAACTGTCGACGCGCTGTCGAGATCGTGCCTTTGCCGTTGCCTAACGGCCTGAACTTGAAGTAACTCTGATTGGTTCCCACGCCGCCCAAGCCACGTTCCGTCGTTCCCGGATACTGGGCTGGACATATTCAGCGTGTCGGGCGCCGGATGACGGGCCACCCATTGCGAGCCGTTACCGCGGTATTCGGGGTCACGCGTAGCGAAGACAGTGACGAGATCCTAGGTTTCTCGTCTCGCGGTTTTACTAACTTTCAAAAGTCGATGATCGCGGAGGGGTGATGGGTCCAGGTGTTTGTCTTCAAGCGTGCATTGAAGCGGGAGGGGGATGCTGTGAAGCTGGAGAAGAAATCATTGCCATTCTATGTCTTTCTTAATTTCGCGCTTTATTGGAGGCACCTAGGTCTGCTTTGCTGTTCCTTCACCTTCGCAGGAAAGCCAGATGTCTTTAATCAGAGCATCCGCCGTTGAACGAGCGTTCGAAATCGCTCGTTCCGGACGTGCCAAATCGATTCAAGAGATTCAAAAGACGCTTGACAGAGAGGGATACGACTACCGAAAAATCTACGGAAAGGCCCTATGTCGTCAACTCCACGAAGTTATTCAGGGGGAGCCGATTAAGCCCTTAGCGCCGAAGAAGCGAGCGCACCGCCGACAATTCGCATTTGGCGCCGCGGCAAAACCACTAAAAAGGACAGCGTTGTCGTAGCTGCGAGCTCAAACCCTAAGTGCTACCCGTGGCAAAGGGGTTTAATTTGAGCCGCAATTCGGCAGCTTTCATCGCGACTTCATCGATAGTGTCCCGCTCGGCACAGGAACCGCGCCGCGTTCTCGACAGTAGCCCCGTGCTCGATCACGGCGCGAAGGTCCATTTCGAACCGTTCCTTGCCGACATTTAAGGCGAGCAGATCTGTGGCTATGGCATCGCTCGATGGAAGGTCGGAAGCTCCCCTCTGATTTACTCAACCAAAAGGGACCGTTTGCTCGGCCAGGATCGAAGCGGCCGCGCACCACTGACGAGATCATTGCGAGGGGAGATCGCTACAGCCCGCTCTTCGAGCTAGTCTTTCCGTTCCATGCCCGAGACTGGGGAGTTAAAAGGCTGATAGCTCCGGCATCAGCATTCTCGGTCACTGTCCTGCGACAAAAGGGGGACGGAATTCGACACAACTTCTCCCATCAATAGGCTCAACCTGCCCGCGGCATCGTTCGCCCTGAACTCCTTCTTTTCTTAACGAAGCATGGCATGGGAAGTTCGCTGTTCGGATCGGCGTAGAGAGGGTCATCGGAGACCTTTGAATCGTCCAGATGAGGAACTCAAAACCTCCCATGGCGAGGGCTTCCAAAGGTCAAAGAGCAAGCGCCGCGCCCCGCGAGCAGTCCTCAAGGCTGGCCGTCGCCGCCTGCCGCGCCATAGATTTGTCCCGTCGCATAGCTTGCGTCCGCCGCGGCAAGCTGCACGTAGATCGACGCCAGTTCGGCCGGCTGGCCCGCGCGGCCGAGCGGTGTATGGCCGCCGAAGCTTTGAAGACGCTCCATCGTCGCGCCGCCCGAAACCTGCAAGGGCGTCCAGATCGGTCCGGGTGCAACGCCGTTGACGCGGATGCCCTTCGGGCCGAGCTGTTTCGCGAGCGACTTCACACAGTTCATCGTTGCCGCTTTCGTTTGCGCATAATCGTAAAGCTGCGGCGACGGGTCATAGGCTTGTTCGGACGTCGTGGCAATGATCGTTGCGCCCGCACGCAAATGCGGCAGCGCCGCCTTGATGATCCAGAATGGTGCATAGATATTTGTCTTCATCGTCGCATCAAAATCCTCGGACGAAATGTCGAGGATCGATTCGCGCGACTGCTGGCGCCCGGCGTTGCTGACGATAATGTCGAGACTGCCGAGTCCACGCACAGTGTCATCGACAAGCTTCTTGCAGAACGCTTCATCGCGCAGGTCTCCGGGAAACGCGAAGCCCGTGCGACCCGCCTCGTGGATCAGGCGGATGACGTCCTCTGCATCGTCCTGCTCGTTCGGAAGGTAGTTGATCGCGACGTCCGCGCCTTCGCGCGCGTATGCGATGGCGGCGGCGCGCCCCATGCCGGAATCGCCACCCGTGATCAGCGCCTTGCGGCCGATCAAGCGCCCCGACCCACGATAGCTCGTCTCGCCGTGATCCGGCGGCGGGTCCATTTTGCAAGCAAGACCGGGCCAGGGCTGCGTCTGCTTCTTATAGGGCGGCCTCGGGTATTTGCTGGTTGGATCGGCAAGCGGTTGCGCTCGCGTATCTTTCACATGCTCGTTCATTTGGTTTCTCCGCGTTCGGCGGAAAACGTCGGAACCGTGCATGAGTTGCGCGCGAAGCGATGGGCCCGATCACTGATGATAGGGTTGGGTACAGCAGGCCGATATGCGGATTGGCGCGCTCCATGACCTCGCCGTCGAGCTCGAGCACCGGGCGCAAGACACCACGCGCCGCGGGATGCTGCGGTCCAAAATTGACCGTGAAATTGCGGGTTTCGTCATACCGCTTGGTGAAGAGATGCCTTGACGAAACGCGACCTTCACCGCGCTTCGTGATGGTTATGAGGCGACGTCCGCCTGCGAACGCAGTCCCCCAAAGAATGTCGGGGCCCCGGTCCGGCGTTGGCGCAAGTCCGGGGTCTCGAAAGCAAAAGGGCCGCTTATTGCGCCGACTTCTTGTCGTAGGCGGGGGCGGCCTTCAGCTGATCCTTGGTCATGTTCAAGACGAGCCAGGATTTGTCGTTGTTAGAGGCCACCTTCAGCTCGGTAAAGGGGATGGCGACATCCTTCTGTCCCACGCCGAGGAAACCGCCGACACCGACCACGGCCTTCGAAATCGTCCCGTCTTTGTTGATGATGAGGTCGTCGACGCTGCCGATCTTGTTCTGGTCGGGGTCATAGACCGACGCTTGATAAACATCGGACGCGAGCCAATGGTCGGTGGTTAGAGATGAATCGCTTGCCGCGAAAGCAGCACTGTATCCGGTCAACGCGAACGCACTGGTCGCGGCAAAAACTGCCGCTGTCGTAAGCTTCATAAGCATGATTTTATCCTCCGCAGAGTTCTATGCGGCTCTCGAACGCGGCCGAGGCGCGTTCGTTCCGGGCGCGCGTCCGACCTCTCCCTTACCAAGGGAGTAGTTTACCACTATGCGATGGCGCCTCCCAACAGCCGTTACGAGGCCCTGGCGCTGACCGATCTCGAGTTCTCCGTCATGTGGATCATCAAGCAACTGACGGCCTGACAAACGTCTACGCCTCGTCCTTGGCTTTGGAATCTGGCTCGTCAGGTGGTTCACTGTCTCGAGTCAGGATATCTCCAGGCCGGTCAGCGGCGCGACGTTCGCCCTCGCTGATTGACGACAGGCCAGGGCCCGAAAAGGTGAGGCTCAGCGAATGAAGAAAGAGGAGCAGGCCGCCGGCCATGCGGAACGCCGGTAGCGAGGATGTGGAGCAGCCCCAGGACGAGATTGCCGGCAAGCGCAAACAGGAGCAACAGAAGGCCAGCGATCAAAGTCGAACGTCGGGCGAGACTCAGCCGCTGCGTACGATGAATGTCAGCCGTAACCGCGGCAAATATGACGGCGGTTTCGACCGGGCCAATCGTGATCAGCAGCGTCACGAAGCTGGAAAGTATACCGGGCGCGACGTTCATGTTTAGTGATCGGAAGGAGGAAAAACTAGTACATGCGCCGCGCCCACATGGCGCCGGGGCTTATAAGTTTCGTATACGAACGCGACCACGTCGAAAGACGCCCGGACTTTAGATGAGTCCGAGCAATCTACTACGCTGCCGTTTTGCCGTTGATCGGAATGCGCCGTCGGTTTTCGTTTGCAGCCTGCGACTTCGGAACTGTCACGGTAAGCACGCCATTGTTGAATGCCGCGCTGGCCTTGTCCCGCTCGACACTTCGCGGAAGTGCAATGCGCCGTTCGAACCGACCGTAGCTGCGCTCGGAGTAGCCGCGGTCCTTGTCCTCAACCTCGGCTTTCTTTTCGCCTCTGAGCGTCAGCACTCCGTCCTCGATGCTCAGTTCGACGTCCTTCTCATCGAGCCCAGGCAGTTCGGCGGTAATGCGAAACTCCTTTTCCGTCTCCGCAAACTCGACGCTGGGCCACGCCAAGCTACGATCAAAGGCGCCGAATCTCGACGTGCCCAGTCCGCGAAATACGTCGTCGAAGAGCCGATTGACGTCGCGGTGCAAGGACAGAAGCGGAAAGCTGTCCGCTTCGCGGTCGGTGTCGAAAGGCACAGGAAGCCGGTTCTCCTGCCGGCTCCAGGGAATCAGATCACGGATAGCCATGATATTCATCTCCTTGTCTGGCTAGGTTTTGAATACGCCCGCTGGCATGGCCAAAAGGGCGACGCCAGCGGGCCGGCGTGTGAATCAGGCGGCCTGCTGGGATGGCTGAGCCTTCACCGCGGTAAGCTGTTCACTGCCGGCCTTGCCGGCGCCAATCTCAATCTTACGCGGCTTCATCGCTTCGGGGACGACCCGCTTCAATTCGATGCTGAGCAAACCGTTTTCGAAGCTTGCATTGCCAACTTCAATGAAATCGGCAAGCTGGAAGCGGCGTTCGAACGCGCGCGTCGCAATACCACGATGCAGGTATTCGCCCTTGTCCTTGTCCGCATTGCGGCGGCCGGTCACCGTGAGCTGGTTCTGCTGGGCAACGACCTCGATCTCCTGCGGCGCAAAGCCTGCGACGGCGAGTTCGATGCGGTAATGGTCCTCGCCTTCACGGACGATATCGAAGGGTGGGTAGCCGTCATCGGGCCGTGCGTCATTTTCAAGCAAATCGAAAAGACGGTCAAAGCCGACGGTCGAACGCCGATAAGGGGTAAAGTCGAACGTGGTCCTCATATCCAAATCCTCCATGTGAAGCGATCTGGGCATGAGAAGCGCCGGTGAGGGAGACCGACGCCCCTCCATGTCCCACCGGACCCGAACACGGCGCCCGGCGGTGTTCGAGGTAGGAAGCGGAGCATGCGGGTCAAGAGGCCGAATTTAAAAAATTTCATCCCGGCATAAACGTCGCGCCATGACGGCGCGGAGCGTTGGTCTGGCGCGAACATTGACGGTCCTACGGCTGAGCTCGCACTAATGCGGAGGGGCTAATGGACCTGGATGATGCCGTCGACCGCTTGCCACTCGGACGGCTTGATCAGACGCTTGTGAGCAATTCGTACGGAATGGAGCGGCCCGTCCAATTCTTTCTGCCAATAATCAAGAAACCTTCGCAGGGAGGGGAACGCGGGGGCCAGATCGTAGTCCTGCCAGACGAACAGCTGGAGCAATGACAGATGATCGGGCATCCGATAATGAATCTCGGCCGTGGTTAAGCCGTAACCCTGCAGCTGCAGACGAAAATCCGGACCTGCCATCGCGCAGTTTTCTCCAATGTTTGCCGAGTTTAATTTTCTGAAGAAATAATCAATTCGGCAAGTCAAAGTTTCGCATGCGATTGGAAAACCATTCATATTTTCAGTGAATTAACCGTCGATTAGCACTCGCCACGATCGAGTGCTGAAAATTTTTCTGCCTACTCTTGAACGCCG
>Ga0153954_1001781_pt1 | contig 10510 bp, 8 predicted proteins | sample TSFL038MetaG_FD_102277 | JGI IMG/M metagenome (GOLD analysis project Ga0153954, IMG submission 102277) | Attine ant fungus gardens microbial communities from Florida, USA - TSFL038 MetaG | ecosystem: Host-associated > Fungi > Mycelium > Unclassified | place: USA: Florida, Wekiwa Springs State... | reverse complement strand
GGCGTCGAACACTCGAAGACTTGCCTGGTCCAGTAGCTGTCGTCGAAGCTTCAAGCTGCAAAAACTCACGAACCAACGTCAGGCTTGAGCCAGCCAAATGTGGATGGTAAAGCTCCAGGAACTGACGGGAATGGTCGCTGAACTGCTGCTCCGCTATTGCCGCGGCCACGGTAATGCCTCACCAGAATTACCCGGTGCTTTGCAGTTACCCTCAATCCTCGTGAGCCCATATAGCGACCGAGGCGACGAAACAGTATCCGCGTCCGGGGATGTTGACGATGAAGCGATTCCCATCCTGACCGTCCCGCAATGACCGGCGCAGCGCTGACATATGAACCGTGAGGTTGGCGGGTTCGACGAAAACATTGGGCCAAACGCGAGCCATCAACTCCTGCTTGCTGACCAACTCTCCGTGGCGTTCAAGCAAGGCAATCAGAATTGCCAGAGCACGACTTCCGAGAGGCACGGGCTTGTCGCCCTCGAGCAAAAGGAATCGCGCTCGAAGCAGGCGAAATGGTCCGAACAAAGCTTCTGTTGGTGTTGCGCCGGCTGGTTCGCGTCGTCTCTCGAAGAATGGCCGGGCAATAGCCGGACGCTGAACGGCACGTCCGACCTCACGTCCCGGCTCGAGATGAAATTGCTGCACACGTCCGAAAGCTGCAGTCGATCGCATAATGACCTCGCTTGCTTTGACAGGGCTGATCCCGCAAAGATGTCAGTGACCCTAATCTGACAATTTGGAGTGCTGCGAGCTATTGCACGCGAGTAGGCGCGCAATGACAGATTTGGTTGAGTTACCTAAACCTAGATTTACAAGCCAGAAGACGACTTCAATCGGGCGGCAGATTGTGAGTGACCTGCGATGGCGCCACTTGGTGCAAGCCACAGTAATCACCCAAGAGAAAAACTTGAGGCGACCGCGTCCGCGCGGCACTTCGTGATCAACAAATCGGCGTATGATTGGCTGTATCCGGATTCTTCGCGACTGCTTAACTCGTCCAGCCGTGCGAATGGCACATCACGCAAAAGCGCACACCTTAAGAGCGTTGCGGCTTGTCAGGCACCAGCTTGAGTTTGTCAGCCATCCGGCCGAGTTCGGGAAGCGAACCGGCCTGCATCTTATGCATCGCCCTGCTGCGATGCACCTTCACCGTGGCTTCGGCGATGCCGATATCATGGGCAATCTGTTTGCTCAGGCGGCCGCGCGCCACCTGAATTACGATTTCGCGCTCCCGCGGACTTAGAGAAGCGAAACGCTGCCTAAGGAGGTCCAAGTCCTCATCATTCTGCCGCCGCGCACGATCGCGGGCCAAGCCAAGCTGAATGGCATCGAGAAGATCCTGGTCACGGAACGGCTTGGTCAGGAATTCGATCGCACCCCGCTTCATTGCCTGCACAGACATCGGTATGTCGCCGTGGCCCGTAACAAAGATGATCGGTATCTCCCTGTTTGCCGCAGCTAGCTCGCGCTGGAAATCGAGGCCGCTTTGGCCGGGCAATCTGATATCGAGCACCAGGCAAGTGGGGCAATCCGGTGGATCGGATTTAAGGAAGTCGGAAATGGAGGCAAACAGCTGAACGTTAATGCCGAGCGATCGCAGCAGGCGCCCGACCGACGCGCGGAGATCCGGATCGTCGTCGATGACCAACACGGTGGAGGTTGCGTGAGACATCTCTGCCACTCGGAAGAGATCGCGAAAATCAGGCCTGCATTTTGATTTGCAGGTCCCGCAAGACCATGAATTTCTAATCCCAATCCTGGAACCTGAACAGCTTTTTTTCTGGAGGATGTGCGCCGGGTACACAAGCTTGCTGATACGGATCGCTTCCTCCGACGCTCGGGTCGACTTCCGGCTGAAATTCGATCGCTTATCGACCCGATAGCTGCTGAGGGCAGCTGCCCATCAGTTCACGTATGTTACTCGTATTCAACGCCAGTAGCGGATTGAGCCAATGCTTTGGCTACATCGTCGAGCCACCCCTTTTTGGCGCGCCGCCCGTGATCGTCAGCAAAGGCCTTAAGCTGAGCCGCGATCGCTTGGTCAATCATGCTTTTGGCACTGTGAAGCAAAGTCTGCGCTGTCTTCGAATATTCCTTGCCTGGTTGTGAGATCTGAAGCGTCACGACGCCCTCACGTGGTTTTCGACCGACCGGTCGAAAGCGATTTGGAACCAGCCCATCCAATTGTGGTCACTTTGGCGGCGCGCCTTGAAACGATCGACACACTTCCTGGAGCAAAGCGGCTTTCGCCACGAATAATGCCGGACGAGACCAAACTTGCCCTCACAGACTGCGCATCGCATGGCCTTGTCGGACCCGTGACTTTCCAAGCGATAAGACATTGTTTTCTCCTTTTGCTCCGTGCGCATTTTCAGATGCACTAAGACTAAGAGGATTGTCACCAACGGCTCAATTGAGCGCTGGTCGAGCTCGGGCATCCAAAGGGGGCGGGACGATGATGCGAAGGCTTACTCGGGCGGGTCCTACAATTGGCCGATATGATCCAGCGACTGCTGTCCTCCAGCGGAACCCTCAATCACAAGCCACGCCTGATTGGCTTCGTAGTCGTCGTCCAGATAAGCCAAAGTTTACGGGGCATTGGCGGCACACTGGTGGCATTCTCTCAGTTATCAAGCAATCCGAGGTTGAACGTCACTAGAATTGGATAATTGTCTGCCCACACGACGGGTCCAGCGAATGGCTACAGGCGACGTGATGAACAAGGTGCTGGTTTCGGTTGTTGAGGATGATCGGTCGTTTCGTGAGTCCATGTGCAGGCTCATGAGATCGCTGGGTTATACGGTCGAGATTTTTTCGTCTGCAACTGAATTTCTCGCCTCCCCGCGCCTCGCCGAAACAGCCTGTCTGATCGCCGACATCCACATGCCCGCCATGACGGGGCTCGAGCTCTATCGACGCCTCATCGACACGGGCCACGCGATTCCGACAATTCTCGTAACCGCTTTCCCCAATGATGTTGACCGGGCACGCGCCTTGAACGACGGGGTCGTGTGCTACCTGCGCAAGCCTCTTAACGAAGAGCATCTCACCCAATGCGTTAGCGCAGCTCTTGGGTCCGGTGCCCCACCTGAAGAGGACTCATGAGTTCGCCGTCGGGGCCGGGCAAGGTGAACTGAAATACGGCGCCACGAGGCTCGCTCGTTTCCGCCCACAGCTTGCCCCCATGAGCATGGATGATAGAGCGGCATATCGACAGCCCCATGCCTGTTCCACCGGACTTCGTGGTGTAGAAGGCGTCGAAGACTCGATCGAGGTGCGCCGGATCAATGCCCGGCCCGGAATCACGCACCGCCACGAGGACGCCTGCCCGCTCTTGTTCGGTGGTGATCGACAGATCTCTTGGCCCCTCCTCAACCGAGCCCATTGCCTCAGCCGCGTTCAGAATCAGGTTCAGCAGAACTTGTTGTAGCTGAACGCGATCTCCCAGAACCGGAACCAATCCAGCCGATAGCTGGGTCTGGACTGAAACACCATTCCGGTTGGTCGCGCTTCGTGCCAATATGATCACTTCATTGATTGCCGCATTAAGATCGAAACGCTCCTTTCGGGGGGGCGCCTTCTTGATTTGCTCTCGGATGCGATCGATGATGTTTCCGGCCCGATCGGTATCTCCGACGGCGCAGGCAAGTGCCTCCATGACCTCGCCCAGGTCCGGCGGCTGCATCTTCAGGAAATTCTGAGCCGCCCGCGCGTTATTGCGCGCGCTGGCAATTGGCTGCGTGATTTCGTGCGACAGTGAGGCGGCCAACTCTCCCATCACGCTCACGCGGTTCATGTGAGCAAAATCTGATTGCATCTGCTGCAACCGCGCCAGCGCTTGCGTGCGATCTTCGATGTCGGTCAGAAGACAGTACCAACGCGTGATACGCCCCGACTCGTCGCAAATTGGGGCGCCGCGATTTTCAAACCACCGATATTCGCCGTCAAAGCGTCTCAGGCGTAGTTCGTGATGAAAGGGAGCGCTGGCGGCGATTGACATCTCAAAAGCTTCAAGAACACGGGGAAGGTCTTCAGGGTGTACTGCATCGCTTGTCGCCCAGTTCTTCAGCTCTTTGACAGTTCGGCCGAAATACTCGGTGAGTGGGCTGTTGACGGATTCGAGTTCGCCGCTCGGGGTCATGATCGCAACGAGCCCGGCTATCCCGTCAATGGCTGCCCGAAACTTCGCTTCGCTCGCTCGCAGCGTCTCTTCCGCCCGCTTGCGCTCTGTCAAATCGAGGACGAATGCAAGGCGGTCGCCTCCTTCCTTGAACAGCGCGGCGCCCACAAGCACTGGAACGCGGCTACCGTCTTTCCGAAAATACTCCTTCTCGAAGGGCTGAACGATGCCGGTTGAGTTCAGTTCGGCCTGGGTGAGCACGTCGCGCTCGCACCATTCGGGCGGGGACAGCTCGGTCCAGCCCACGCGGCCCGAAACCAAGTCTTCACGGCCATATCCTACGAGACGTAGAAACGCGTCATTGGCTTCAAGAATCCGACCTTCGCGGTCGGCGATGAATATCCCGATGATGTTGGCGTCGACCAAACGCCGAATCTTCCCTTCCCGATCCGCGAGGTCGTCATAAAGCCGCGAGTTTTCGAGCGAGATCGCCGCCTGCGACGCAAGCACCTTCAATAGAGCGACGCGGCCTGGCGTGAACACGTTAGGGGCGAGATTGTTCTCAAGGTAGAGAATTCCGATGAATTTTCGCTGGTTGATCAACGGTAGACAAAGAATGGAACGCGCGCGACGCTGAACGATGTAGGGATCTCCGGAGAACGGATTCCGAGATGATGCATCATCGAGAATCACTGTCTCATGGGTGCGCGTTCCATAACGAGCCAGCGACTCCGGCAGCGCCGCAGCAATGTCGACCCCGTCCGGCAAATTCACCTTTACATTCTCTCCAGTAGTTATCGCTTCCGCCTCTATCCGCAGCTCATCACCTCGAGGGACAATCAGGAGACCTCGTTGGGCGCCGGCGCGCTCGAGGGCTGCGCGCATGAGTTTGTCGATAAGCTTTTCCAGCACCATCTCGCCAGAGAGCGCTTGCGAGACTTCGATCATCGTCGCGAGATCGAGCTGTTCGACCTGTGCTTCGATCGTGCCTGTTGGCCTGGGCGCGTGCTCGTCCTGTCTCAGCCGCGGATGGATCTGGTCGAGTTGCCGCACCTTTCCATCGGCGCCCCATCGGAGATAGCCCCGCCGCGCGTTTCCCAAGTAGAGGTGAGCGACCTCCTCGAAGCCGCGCGCCGCGTAAAAGCGAGCAGCCAGCTCGTAGGCGAGTGCCTCGTTGTGGACAAAGCCGTTTGCGCGAGCCGAAAGAATGGCTTGTTCGTAAAGGTTCATGGCATCGAACGCGCGGCCATCAATCCGGGCAATCTCGGCACCGACCAACGCAGCGCGGTTCTCGAAGTTGTCCGGGCAAGCCGTCGCCCAGACCTCGAGCTGTCGGTGGTGCGCGGCCAGTGCCCTGACATGCTCCTGCCATTGGCCGGCCGCCGCGGACTCGCAAGATGCTGCTCTCGAGAGCGCGCTGTAAAAGTGATATTCCGCGCATTCGAAAAAAGACGCCGATGTCGGCTGCAGCTGTTCCGCTCTCAATGAGGCCTCGAGGGCATCCGCATAGTCGCCGGCAAAGAAGCGTGCCTGCAGCTTGCGGATCCAATACGAGCCCTCGGCCAACGCCAGATCCGGGTTCCCGCAGAAACGGGACTCCAGTAGGAGTTCGTCAAACTGCTCATCGTCAAAGCAACCGAAAATCGGCGTCAAGCCGCGGAGTGTCCGAGTGAGCCCAAGCTGGCCGGCGATGGAGTCAGTTGCAAAACCAAACCGCATGTTCCGCGCGAACGCGAGACCATGCTCAACCTCGACTTGCACGCTATCGAGCGGATCGCCCGCCGCGAGAAGATACGTGTTCAGGTGGGTGTAGTAGTACGCCGCAAAAGTGAGGTCACCGATCTGGTTTGCCGTCTCAAAAGCACGCCGCAGCAGATGACGACCTTCCCGGACATGTCTTGTCCAGAACATGAGTAAATATGCAAAGTTCAAATAGGTCCTGGCCTGGAAGCGCCTTAGCCCGCGCTGTTCGACCAATTCATAGCCGAGACGGCCGAATCGAAGTCCCGCCTCATAGTCGCCGAATTCAGGTCCAGCAATCCTGCCAAGCACTGTATAGGCGTAGCACGAGCCGTCACAATTGCCGCCCTCGAGGCTCAGATTGACTGCTCGACAGATGACCATCGAACGTACGTTCGCATCCGTATAGTGGGCAGGCGGCCCGAGCTTCGTCAGGACGTCGAGGGTCGCAAGCAATGCGGCATTGCTCATCAAAGGCAGATCAATGAGGCTTTCTATCGTGCGGGAGCCGAGTTGGGACCAGATCCGCTCATACTCGCGCCGAGCCTCGTCTTCCGTCGGGTGCGGCGACCAGTCGATGCCCAGGTGGCGGAGATAGTCGAGACCGACTGCGATCGCGCGGCTGCCTTGATCCAGGGTCGTGTAAAGATCCACCTGCAGGCACGTGACGCGGGCCCGTTCGATCGTCGTTGCGGCACGGCCCGACAGCACCGCCAAGCGCTGCTCGGCTTCCGCCAGTGCACCAGTGAGGAACTCACATTCGGCCCGTTGGAGCTCCAGCTCAAAAGTCAGCTCGTGCTGGCGCTCCCAAGAGTCCCCTGGCAGCAGTGCCGCGCCGGAGTGCAGATAGTTCAGCGCCGAGGCATACGCTGTCGAGGTCTTGGCGCGTCGACCTGCAATGAAATTCAGCTCTGCGACCCGCACAAGCTCCTCAATTGACGTGATGAGCTGCGAGCCGCGGTTAAGCTGATTGACGATTTCGAAGATCGTTTCCTCCAGCTTCTCTGGTGGGGTCTGCGCCGCGAGCAGCATCCCTATTCGGAGATGGGCTTCGGCGCGCGATTCCTCCGGGATCAAGGAGTAGGCGGCTTCCTGGACACGGTCGTGGAGAAACTTGTAGGAATCTTCCGAGCGAAAGATCAATCCTGCTCGCACCGCTTCCCAAAGCTGGCCGTGCATCTCCTCCTCGGAGTTCTGGTAAACGATCCGCAACATGGTGAACCCTGCGTCGTTGCCCAGGCAGGCGAGCTTCTGCAATGCGTTCCGGGTTTCGGCGGACAGGCGGTTCAGCTTCTCCACCATAAGGTCCACCACATTGTCGGTGTAACCTTTGGCGTGAATGCGATTCAGGTCCCAGCACCATCGCGCCTCGCCATAATCGAAAGTGAGCAATGCTTCATCGGCGAGCGCAGAAATGAACTGAATAGCGAAAAGCGGATTGCCGGTCGTCTTCTCGTGGATCAGCTGTGCCAGCGGCGTGATTCTCTCTGGTTCGCTGTGAACAAAATCCGCGATTAGTTGTCCCAAGTCTTCACGGGTTAGGGGTGCCAATACGATGTCTTGCAATATCGCTCCAGCTTGGCGCATCGCTTCGAGCTTGCGCATCAGCGGGTGCATGGGATCGACTTCATTGTCGCGGTAAGCGCCAATCAGCAACAGGTTCTGCACATCCGGCCGGGTCAACAGATCCTCGAACAAATCGAGCGTTGCCGCATCGAGCCATTGGAGATCGTCTAGGAACAGGGCGAGCGGATGTTCCGGCCGCGCGAATACGCTGATAAATCGCCTGAGCACCAGCTGAAAGCGCCCCTGCGCATCCTGTGGTGGCAGCTCGGGGACCGGTGGCTGTTCGCCGATGACGTGCTTCAATTCCGGGACGAGATCAACAATGAGCCGACCGTTCGGTTCCAGCGCCTCGAGCAGCGCTTCCCGCCATTGCCGCAGCTCCGCTTCGGTCTTGCTCAAAAGCGGGCGGATCAGGCTCTGAAAGGCCTGCGCGAGGGTCGCGTAAGGGATGTCGCGCTTGTACTGGTCAAACTTGCCCGATGCAAAAAGACGGCGGGGCCGAACAAGTTTCTTATGAAGCTCGTCGACGATCGCGGACTTGCCGATGCCGGAGTATCCCGAAACCAGCACCAATTCCGGCCTGCCGCCTGCGACGATACGGTCGAAGGAGGCAAGCAGGGTATCGATCTCGGCTGTCCGACCATACAATTTCTCGGGAATCAGCAGCCGGTCCGGAGTGTCGTGTTCCCCGGGCGGGAATTCGTCGATATCGCCTCGGGTTTCCCATTCAGCAAGGCAACGCCGTAGATCGCTCTCGGCGCCTGCAGCCGTCTGGTAACGCTCCTCGGCAGTCTTGGCGAGCAGCTTCATAATGATCGCAGAGACGGAGCCTGGGAGGTTTTTTAACCGCTCGCTGGGCGGCGCCGGTGGTCTTGCAATATGGCAGTGCACCCATTCCATCGGATCGGCCGCCGTGAAGGGCAGAACGCCCGTGAGCATCTGGTACAGCGTAACGCCGAGGGCGTAGAGATCACTGCGGGCGTCGATCGAGCGGTTCATTCGCCCGGTTTGTTCGGGTGCCATGTAGGCAAGCGTACCGGCGATGGTCTCAGGCGGCTCGGGCGCCTGCCGCTCGCGGGATAGGCGCGATGCAATGCCAAACCCGGTGAGCCGCACCTGTCCATCCGCGCAGTCCACTACAACATTAGCGGGCTTGATGTCTTTGTGGATGAGCCCGCGCTGATGAACCTTGCCCAGAGCCGAGGTAACAGCGATAGCCAGGCGCAAGAAGCGTCCTACCTCCATCGGCCCATCGAGCAAACGGTCGAGCGGCTCGCCGCCCAGATCATCGAGCACCAACACGGTCCGACCGGCGTCGCGCATGAGGGCCAGCGGCCGCGCCGCCCATGCCCCGTCGAGCTCATCTTTCAGCTCGTATTCGTGCGTGAGGCGATCGAGTCTTGACCGGGACGGATGGTCGGCGGCAAGGGCAACAAGCAGCACGGCGAGCCGGTTGCCATTGTCGTCCAGTCGCCAGCCACGCTTGAACACGCGCTCGCCGTCCTCCCACAACACCTGAGAGCTATCGTCCGAGTACGCGACGTTCAGCGACTGCTGCACCATCTGTTAGACTCCGGCGTCGGGCTTCAGCTTGAAGTTGGCTGATCAAGCTCTTCGTGCGCCACACGCGCGGCCTCTCTCCAGCCTCAAGAAATCGTACTCCATCGCCCGAGAAATGCCAGCCGTCGCTTGGTCTTGCCGGAGACGGCGGATACGGATCCTCCTTCTTTTTAGCAGTAATTTGGAGCGATTTGCCCGGCTTTACTCGCCACGGCGGCACAGGCGGGTCAATAAGCACCAATGCCCGCGGCTCCCGAGAGGAACGATCATGACGGTACTTGAAGCAAGCAAGTCGACGCATGCACGTGCGGATGGCCTCGCAGCTTTGCGCGCTGGAAAAACGGCGTGCAGTTCGACCTCGCCCATGTCCCAGTCAGCGAGGGACGCGCACGAGCAGACCCTCCGAGATCTCCTTTCTCGCGGCGCAAACGGTCATCGCGACGAGCCTGAGCCCGCCGACGGCGGCCGCCCACCCGAACTCATTGAAGATCACGACCAGGCGGCTTTGACGGTCACCGAGGTCGCCTTCCCTCTTGCCGAACGACCATGAGCGCCCGTGTTCGGACGGAGCGACGCTAGACTCGTCAATTAAGTCCGCAGCAACTTGACGGAGAAAAATAATCCATGGAGCTTCATCAAGTTCGCTACTTCCTCGCCGTCGCGTCCACGCTCAACTTCACCCGCGCAGCCGAGCAATGCAATGTCACGCAGCCCGCCCTGACCAAGGGGGTACAGAAGCTCGAGCAGGAGCTCGGCGGCCAGTTGATCTATCGCGAACGCCAGCTGACGCAGCTCACCGACCTTGGCAAGGAAGTCCTTCCGATGCTGGAGCGCATACTGGCCTCGGCAGAGACGGCCCGTCGGAGAGCGCAGGAATTCCAACGCAAGGAGGTCGCGCCACTGAAGATCGGCCTCGCCCCCTCCGTCTCGGCGTCGCTCCTCCTCGATCCGATCGCGGAGAGCGCAAAGTTCGTCCCAGGACTTCAGGTCGAGCTGCGCGAGGACGCAGCGGAGAAGCTCGTCAGCCTCCTGCTTGAGGGGGAGATCAACGCCGCAATGGTCGGGGACGTGCAGGACATGCCCGCGCGCATCGACGACTGGCTGCTGTTCGAGGAGCGCTACGTCGTGGTTCTCGCGCCGACACACCAGCTCGCAAACCGTGCCTCGATCGGCATCGACGACCTCCGCGAGACCGTCTTGCTGGAACGCGCCGGATGCGACGTCGCCCCGAAGATCCAACGGTCGTACTTCCCGGAGGAACCGCCCCTCCTCGCGCATTGCAGCGGTCACGACTTGCACCTGCAGCACATGGCCGCGGCTGGTTTCGGCGTGATACTCGCGCCCGAGCACATGCCGCTCCTTCCGACGCTCAAGACCATTCCGCTCGAAGGCGACCCGATTTCTCGGGAGGTGCGGCTGCTGGCTGTGCAGGGGCGCCGGTACTCGCCGGCGCTGGACGCCTTCGTCAAGTTTGCGCGGCTTCGCGACTGGTCGGTCGATGTCCCTTACCGGGGTATGCGGCG
>Ga0153954_1001780_pt1 | contig 10512 bp, 8 predicted proteins | sample TSFL038MetaG_FD_102277 | JGI IMG/M metagenome (GOLD analysis project Ga0153954, IMG submission 102277) | Attine ant fungus gardens microbial communities from Florida, USA - TSFL038 MetaG | ecosystem: Host-associated > Fungi > Mycelium > Unclassified | place: USA: Florida, Wekiwa Springs State... | reverse complement strand
TACCGCCCTGTTTCGCGAGGCGCCGGAGGATGGCGAAGCTGCCATCGCCACCGATGCCCACCAGCGCGTCGAGGCCAAGGAGACGGACACCCTCGATGGCCTCACTCGACCGGTCCAGCAGGCTGCCATCCGGCATCGGATAGGCAAACGGATCGCCATGGTTGGTGGTGCCGAGGATCGTTCCGGCCATGCGCGCCATCGCGGCATTGGCGCTGCGCGGGTCGAGCGGCGCGGCATCGACCGGCCGACGCAGCAAGCCGTGCGTTCCCTGGTGGATACCGAGCACCTCCCACCCATGACCCTGCATCGCGCGCACGACGACGGCACGAATCACGGCGTTGAGGCCGGCGCAATCGCCGCCGCTGGTCAGCACCCCAATCTTCTTCGCAGACCTCACCATCGACTCTCCATCAGGCTGAAATGAGCGTGTGACATCCTCGCGGGCAGTGGCTCCGCTATCCGGTGCGCCGCGTGTTGGGCGAAACACTGAGAGACCGGCCTGGCCACGCATCGCGCACACGCCCGCGAGGCAGGAGCCTTCCACGAAGGGCGGGAGGCGGCACCGATGCCCCTGGTCGGCCACGGTTGCACCGCCGCTCGCGGCCTCCCCCCATCTCGACGCCCGCCGCAACGAGACCCAGCCCGCCACCGCAACCGGGACCTGTCCCGCTCCGAAACCCGAGCCGCACCCGCAACACGGCCCGCGCCACCGCAATCCCCTCTCCGACCAGCATCGGGCAGCCTGCAAGCGCGGAACGGCGAACGGGCCGAACCGGGAAACCGCCATCAGCTCGGATGATGGCAGCAAAAGGTTAATCATTCCTAAACAGGAGTGAACATTTCCACTCCAGACAGCGGGTCCCGCCGACGAGGCCGCGTCGCTCGGCGTCAGTTTGCGCCAGAACAAAGCCCAATGCCTCTGCCTGTGCCTATGGTTCGAAGCGATCGGGTCCTCTGGCCAAAATGCGAATTTTGAGATGAGCAACGCCAGCGTTCTCTTCAAAAACGTGGACGTTGCTTCGAATTCTACCTATAGTAGAATTAATGAAGCCGAACACCCGTCTCAGCAAGGGGTAGCGATGGAAGCAGCACGTATCGAAGGCTACCCGACCAGGCCCTGCGCTTGGAGGATATGAAATTTCCGGATTCCACCTCCATGCACCCGCTCCGCCGGCGGGCCAGCGCCGTAATCAATCCCGCGTGCGCCGCCGCGCCGGATGCTGATGCCGCTCGCCCGCTGGCCACGTAAGCGCGCGATGGCGCTTGCCGGATCGGACGCCGGCGGCAGCGACGCCCGTTGCCGATCCGCCGCCAAGGGCAGCCACGGGTTCGACTATCCGCGCCAGTCGTCCCCTGGCCAGCGGTCGACTGCGCACTCCGCCCCGCGCCGGCCGGTACCCGGCCGGCTGCCAAGAGCGGACCGCAGCCCGCGCGGCCCGGCGCCAGACCGCCAGCTGATTGCACCACCCGGCCGCTGGCGTGCGGAGCGCGGTTCGGGGGCGTGGATGCCGGGCTGTCCCCTGCCCGCGACGGCGCGAACCAAATGTGGAGTCGCCGAATGAAGCCTGTCACTGTGCAATGGCCGCCGACCCTGGATCGCGAGTTCATCGACCAGGTGCTCGCCAGGAACCTCGGCCGGCCGGGCGGTCTGCTGGCCATCCTGCAGCAGATCCAGAACAATCATCCGCAAAAGTATTTGCCGCACGAAACGATCGAGTATGTCGCGACGAAGGCAAGAATTCCGCTATCACAGGTTTACAGCGTCGCCACGTTCTACGCGCTGTTCAATCTGACACCGCAAGGTCGCAACACCGTCTCCGTGTGCCGGGGCACCGCCTGCCACACCAGGGGATCGCGCGACCTCTACGAAAAAGTGCTGATGCGCCTTGGGTTTCAGGCCTCCGCCGATGGCGAGGAACAATTGTCGATCACCTCCGCCGACGGCAGTACCACATTGCGCGTCGTCGCCTGTTTCGGCCAGTGCGCCTTGGCGCCGGTGGTCGAAGTCAACCACGCGGTGTTCGGCCATATGAATGATCGGATATTGCAACAACAACTCGACGCGCTCGACCGACAGGCGCCGCAACCATGAACCGCATCGCCGACGAACGCAGCTTCGACCTGGTGCGCGATGCCGGCCTCGCCAAGCTGCTGCCCGCCCGGCCACGCATCGCCGTCGGTATGGGCACGTGCGGCACCGGCAATGGCGCGGAGGGCGTCTACCACGCCTTTGCCCATGCCATCGAGCAGCGCGGCCTCGACGTGCAGCTGGTGCAGACCGGCTGCTTCGGGTTTTGCGCCGAGGAACCGCTGGTCAACGTCTGGCGACCCGGCCAGCCGCTCATCATGTTGCATCGCGTGCAGCCCAATCACGTGGCGCAGATCCTCGATAGCCTAACCGGTGCGGGCGTTCCCGAGAACCTCGTGCTGTGCAAAATCGAAGACTGGGACCACATCACAGCGCGTGTCGAGTACGGCAGCGGCGGCGGGTCGATTCCGGCGTGGAACGAGATCGGCTTCTTCAAGGGACAGAAAAAGATCGTGCTGCGCAACTGCGGTGTGATCAACCCAGACGACATCGAGGAATACGTCGCCGTCGGCGGCTACCGAGCGTTGCAGAAGGTGTTGCAAGAGGGCGCACCGGAAGCGACCAATGAGCAGATCAAGCTGGCGAGACTGCGCGGTCGCGGCGGGGCCGGCTTCTCCACCGGCGTGAAATTCGAGTATCTCCGCAAGGCCCAGGGCAAACAGAAATTCCTCATCTGCAACGCTGATGAAGGCGATCCCGGCGCCTACATGAATCGCAACGAAATCGAAAGCGACCCGCATTCGCTGCTCGAAGGCATGGCGATCGGCGGCTACGTGACCGGGGCGACGCAGGGCATCATCTATGTGCGCGCGGAATATCCGCTTGCCGTGCACCGGCTGAACGTCGCCATCACCCAGGCGCGCGAGCTCGGCCTGCTGGGCGAGAACATCCTGAACCGCGGTTACAATTTCGATATTGAACTGGTCGAGGGCGCCGGCGCGTTCGTCTGCGGCGAGGAGACCGCGCTGATCAGCTCACTGGAAGGTCGCGCCGGCCGATCCCGGCCGCGGCCGCCCTACCCCGCGCAGAAAGGCCTGTGGGGTCAGCCGACCAACATCAACAACGTCGAGACCTGGTACAATATCGCACCGATCGTCACCAATGGCGCAGCATGGTTCAACGCGATTGGCAGCGCAACGAGTCCCGGCACCAAGGTGTTCTCCCTGGTCGGCAAAGTACGCAACACCGGCCTGGTGGAGATGCCACTGGGCACGCCGATCAGCAAGTTCATCTACGATGCCGGCGGCGGCGCCCCGGCCGGCCACAACGTCAAGGCGGTGCAGACCGGCGGACCATCCGGCGGCTGCATCCCGTACAATATGCTCGACACCCCGGTCGACTTCGAATCGCTCGGCAAGCTCGGCTCGATCATGGGCTCGGGCGGCATGGTCGTCATGGACGACGACAACTGCATGGTCGACGTCGCGCGCTATTTCATCGAGTTCACGCGGGCGGAATCCTGCGGCAAGTGCACGCCATGCCGGGTCGGTCTCGACAAGGCGCTGCGCACGCTGACGCGAATCACCAAGGGTCAGGGACGTGAGGTGGACCTTGCCGAGCTCGATGAGCTTGCGCGGATGATTCGCGACACCTCGCTGTGCGGGCTGGGCCAGTCAGCGCCGAACTCGGTGCTGACCGCGCTGCGTCATTTCCGACATGAGTTTGAGGATCATATCCGCGAGAAGCGCTGCCACGCCGGCGTTTGCCAGGATCTGGCAGTGGCACCGTGTGAAAACAGTTGTCCGCTGCACATGAATATTCCGAGATTTCTGCAGCTCTACCAGGAAGACCGTCTGGCGGACGCGTTCGATTCCGTCATCATGGACAATCCGCTGCCGGCCTCGACAGGGCGCGTGTGCCAGCACCCGTGCGAGAGCCGGTGCCGCCGGCAGACGGTGGACGAGCCGATCAACATGCGCGAGGTGCATCGGGTCATCGCCGATGCCGTTCTGCTGTCGGATCAGTTCGATGCGATGGCCGGCAAGGTGGTGGCGCGGCGACTGCCGCCGAGCGGGAAGTCCGTCGCGGTGGTCGGTGGTGGCCCGACCGGGCTCACGGCCGCGTTCTACCTGGCGCTGACCGGACACGCTGTCACCGTCTTCGACTCCCACGCCGAGCCCGGTGGGATGTTGCGCTACGCACTGCCGCCGTACCGCCTGCCGCGGGACGTGCTGGATCGCGAGACCGAAATCATTCGCCGGCTTGGCGTCGTCTTCGTCTGCAACACCCATATCGGTAGCGAGACGTCCTTGGCCGATCTCGAGGCGCGGTTCGACGCGGTGTTCGTATCGATCGGCACCTGGCGCCAATCATCGGTCCGCGTGGAAGGCAACGACCTCGCCGGCGTCTACGGCGCACTGCATTTCCTTGATGGCGAGGCCCGTAATCAGGCGGCGAACCTCGGGGAGAACGTGGTCATCATCGGCGGCGGCAACGCCGCTATCGACTGCGCCCGCACCGTGGTGCGCAAAGGCTCCACCGCGACTGTGATCTACCGGCGTGAGCGCAAGGACATGCCGGCGATCGCTGAGGAGGTCGACGCCGCCGAAGAAGAAGGCGTGCGCTTCGTCTTTCTGGCCTCGCCGCACCGCATCGTCGGCGAAGGCGGTGCCGTCAAGGCGATCGAGGTGACCAAGACCAGGCTCGGTGCCTTCGACACGTCCGGCCGCCGTCGCCCGATCGATACGGGAGAGATCCAGTCGTTTCCCTGCGGCGCCGTCATCCTCGCCGTTGGCGAAGGCGTGGACACGGATTTTTGCCAAACCGCCGAGCTGGCACTGAACGATAGGGGGATGCCAGAGGTCGACCGTTACGCGCTGACGACGAGCCGGACCGGCGTCTTCGCAGGTGGCGATTTCGTCACCGGCGCGTCGAACGTCACCAGCGCCATGGCCTGGGGCAAGGAAGCGGCGCGCAATATCGACCGCCAGCTCTCCGGCGAGCCGCGCTACGACAGCGTCATGCCACTCTTCACGTATGGACAGACGCCACCCGAACCGAACACCACGCCGCGGCATCACGCGCGGTTCCTGCCCGCCGCGGTGCGGGCGAAAACGTTCTGTGAAGCCGTGACCGCGCTGCCGTCCGACGAAGCGCGATCCGAGGCCAGCCGGTGTCTGCGCTGCGATATCCGCGAAACGGTGGCGCATGCCGTCACCCTCCGTCAGGAGTGACGCCTATGACGCGAATTTCCGTCCGTATTGACAGCGAACTTTGCTCCGCCACGGAAGGCCAGACGATCTACCAGGTTGCGATGGAGAACGGCCACGCAATCCCGCGGCTCTGCCACCTGCAGGGTCTCAGCTCCCCCGGGTCCTGCCGATTGTGCCTGGTGGAGGTGGCCGGGGTCGATCGCCTGATGCCAGCTTGCACAACGCCGGCGCAGAGCGGCATGTCGGTGACCACGAACTCGGCCACGCTGGCGCATAATCGGCTGATGGCGCTAGAGCTGTTGTTTGTCGAGCGCAATCATATCTGCTCCGTCTGCGTTTCCAACGGGCACTGCGAGTTGCAGACGCTGGCCCGCGAACTGGGCATGACGCACGCCCGCTTCCCCTATAACTATCCTCGCCTGCCGGTGGATGCCTCGCATCCGCGCTGGGTCCTCGACCATAATCGCTGCATCCTGTGCTCACGCTGCGTCCGGGTCTGCGATGAGATCGAGGGTGCCCACGTTTGGGATATTTCGTCGCGCGGCATCAATTCGATGCTGGTGGCCGAGAACGGCCGCCCATGGGGCGAGGCGCAATCCTGCACCAGCTGCGGCAAGTGCGTGCAGGTCTGCCCGACCGGCGCGCTGGTGGAAAAGGGCCAGGCGGTCGAGGAAATGACCAAGCGACCCGACCTCATTTCTGCACTCGCCAGCAGGCGGGAGGACGCGCCATGAAGAAACCGCGCCTGGCCACGCTCTGGCTGGATGGTTGTTCTGGTTGCCATATGTCTTTGCTCGACCTGGATGAGATGCTGTTCGGCATCGCGCAGCGGGCGGAGCTGGTCTACGGCCCCCTGGTCGACGTCCATGAATATCCGCACGACGTCGATGTCGCGATCGTCGAAGGCGCGATCAGCAGCCAGGACGATTTGGAGAAGATCCGCGTGGTGCGCGAACGCACCCGCGTCGTCGTTGCGCTCGGCGATTGCGCCATCACCAGCAATGTTTCGGGAATGCGCAATTACGTGCCGGTGAAGACATTGCTCGAGAGCATTTATGTCGATCGCGCCGATATCAATAAAGGGATTCCTTCCGGCATCCCGGTGCTGATGAAATACGCCGTGCCGTTGCACGACGTCATCACCATCGACCTGTACGTGCCGGGATGTCCGCCGTCAGCACGCTCGATTCTGTTCGTGCTGGACGAACTGCTCGATGGCCGCATACCCGATCTCAGAACCAAGCTGAGTTTCGGTTGAGGAGGCCGGCATGAAAACCATCGTCATCGACCCCGTCACCCGCATCGAAGGTCACGCGAAGATCAGCATTCATCTCGACGATGACGGCCAGGTCAGCGACACCATCTTCCATGTCACGCAGCTGCGCGGCTTCGAGAAATTTGTCGAGGGTCGGCCATATTATGAGATGCCGTCGATCACCGCGCGGATCTGCGGCATCTGTCCGATCAGCCATCTGATCACCTCGGCAAAGGCGTGTGAGGCGATCATGTGCGTCACGGTGCCGCCGACCGCCGTGAAGCTGCGCGAGATCATGCATTGCGGGCAGATCATCCAGTCGCACGCTCTGAGTTTCTTCCATCTCTCGGCGCCCGACCTACTGCTTGGCTTCGATTTCGACCCGGCGCGGCGAAACCTGTTCGGCGTGATCGAGGACCATCCGAAGATCGCCCGCGACGGCATCGCGCTGCGCCGGTTCGGTCAGCAGGCGATCGAGGCGCTGTCGGGCTCACGCATCCATCCGTCCTGGACGGTCCCCGGCGGCGTAAACGCCCCGCTCGACCCGGCGGCGCGCGACCGCATCCTCGCCGGCCTGCCCGAGGCAAAGGCAACAGCGTTGCGCACGCTGGAGCTGTTCAAGGGCATCGTCGATCAGTTCGGTGAAGAAATCGCCGTGTTCGGCAATATCCCGACGATGTACGCGGGGATGGTCGATGAGCATGACGCTTTGCAGATGTACGACGGCGGACTGCGCTTCGTCGACGCGGCGGGTGAGATCATCGTCGACCGGATGCCGGCACGCGACTACGCGAGCTATATCGGCGAGGCGACGGTCCCCAACACGTTCCTAAAGGCGCCGTATTTCAAGCCGATCGGCTTCCCCGAGGGCAACTACCGCGTCGGTCCGCTCGCCCGGCTCAACGTGGTCAAGAGCTGCGGCACGCCGGCGGCGGATCTAGAATTTACCGAATACCACCAGCGATACGGCAAGGCTGTCCAAAGTTCATTCCATTTTCATTACGCTCGGCTCATCGAGATCATCTATTGCCTGGAGCACATGGAGACGTTGCTGAACCATCCGGACATCCTGGGCCGTCACGTCCGCGCCCATGCCGGGGTGAACGCGCTGGAGGGGGTGGGGATGGCCGAGGCGCCGCGCGGCGTGCTGATGCATCATTACAAAGTCAACGAGGATGGCGCGATCGTCTGGGCCAACCTGATCATCGCGACCGGACACAACAATCTCTCGATCGGCCACAGCATCAACCAGGTCAGCCGTCATTTCGTCTACGGTAGGAAATTGCGCGAGGGCATGCTGAACCGGGTGTCGGCGGTGTTGCGCGCGTACGACCCGTGCCTGAGCTGCTCGACCCACGCCGAGAACCCCTACGCCGTGACGGTCGAATTGGTGGATACCGACGGTTCGGTGCTGGATTCGACTGGGAGCTGAGCAGCTTCAGTCCGCGGCGACGTGCTCGATCAGCAACTGGCGCACCGTGGCGATGGCGACCGGTAGCGCGGCTGCCGCCGTGTCCGACAGCGTTTCACTCAGCGACAGCGAGCTGACGCCGATGGTGACGAGGAAGGCGACCGGCGCGCGCCCGTAGAGTTTCGCGGCGAGATCCAGCAGCGCGGCCGGCGTCGCGACATGGCCGAGGCCGAAGCCGGGCGGTGGCGATGCGGCTTCGACCTGGCGCGTGGTAACGGTGCCGGGAGCAGCTTCGACCGTTGCATCGACGAAGATCGCGACATCGACCGAAGCAAGGCACTCGGCGAGTTCCGGCATCAGCTGGTGGCAGATGATCGCGCGTGTTCCCGCGCCCTCGGCTGCATCGTCGAACGCGCTGGCGACCGCCGGTCCGATCCCGTCGTCGCCGCGCAACGGATTGCCGTAGCCGATGACCAGCGCGCTGCTCATCTTAGCTGGAGCCCGCCGCGGGTTCCGCGTGCGCCTGCCTGCCCCGTCACCCGACATGGCGCGGGCGGCGTTGCCTCACAGGACGGCAGCATCGCGCTGCGATGATCGTTCTCTGATTGCACTGGACGGTAGGTGTGCCCGCAGCCAGTCGTACCACGCCGCCATCCCCTCCCCCGTCTCGGCCGATAGCGTCAGGACCTCGATGTCCGGGTTGATCCGGCGGGCATGATCGATGCACCGCGCCACGTCGAACCGCACATAGGGCAGCAGGTCGATCTTGTTGATCAGCAGCATCTCGCCGGTGCGGAACATGTGAGGATATTTCAGCGGCTTGTCGTCACCTTCCGTCACCGATACGACGACGACGCGCGCCCCCTCGCCGAGGTCGAACAGCGCCGGGCACACCAGATTGCCGACATTCTCGATCATCAGCGCCGACCCGCGCGGCAGGTTCAGCCGCTCGACTCCATGCGTCACCATGTGGGCGTCGAGGTGACACCCCGTGCCGGTGTTGATCTGCACCACCGCGGCGCCGGCGGCACGAATGCGGTCGGCATCCGCCGAGGTGGCCTGGTCGCCTTCCAACACGCTGATCGGCACGTCCCCTGCCAGATCGCGGATCGTGCGTTCGAGGATGCTGGTCTTGCCCGATCCAGGGGAGCTCATCAGATTCACCGCGAACACCTCGCGGCCAGCGAACCAGCCGCGGTTGCGCTCCGCCAACAATTGGTTTTTGGCGAGAACGTCCTGCTCCAGCGAGATCGTCCGGGTCTGGTCGGCTGGCGTGTCGTGATGATGGTGATGCGCGCCGTGTTCGCCGATGCTTGCATGACCATGGTCGTGCGAATGGCCCGTTCCGTTCGCGTGGAGCGGGCCGTGGGAATGGTCGTGCCCATCGTGCGAGTGCGCGTTATGCCCATCATGCGAATGGGCGTGGTCTCCGTCGAAGGTCACCGCATCCGAACCGCAGCCGCAGGTCGTGCACATCAGGCGATCTCCATGTCCTTGATTCGTAGCGCGTCGCCGCCGGTGATCCGCAGCCGGCCCCCGCAGGCGCAACGACCTTGCGGTGACGACAGCGTCAGCTTCCCGCCGCAGCCCTGGCATTCCGCGCGGCCTGGTGTCTCCAGTATCTCCAGCGCCGCGCCTTCCGCCGTCGTCCCCCGAGCGGCGAGCTCGAAGCAGAACCGCAGCGAGTCCGGCAGGACCGCCGCGAGTTGCCCCACCTCGACGCGAATGCGCACCACCCGGTCGCCGGCGGCTCGGCCGACACAAGTATCGACAATCGCAGTGGCGAGGCTCAACTCATGCATTCCGGCGCTTCAACAGATGCGCGGCAATTGGTCGCCGCTCAACAGGTCCAGCACACGCGTGGTGCCGATCATGCCGGCCAGCAACACGCTGCCCGCGCCGCTGGACTCCACACGACCGATGATTGCCGCACCCTCCCCATCCGGCGCCGAACGCAGGACCGCCAGCGCTTGCTCCGCCGCGTGCGCCGGAACGAATGCGACAAAGCGGCCTTCGTTGGCGACGTAGAGCGGGTCGAGACCGAGCAGCTCGCAGGCACCGCGGACGGGGTCGGAGATGGCGATGGCGGGTTCGTCGATACGGAGCACGACATTGGCGGTCCGCGCGATCTCCACCAGCGTTGTCGCCAGGCCGCCGCGGGTCGGGTCGCGCAGGCAGTGCAATTCGATGCCGGCGTCAATCAACCGCATCACCGTATCGGCGAGCGGCGCGCAGTCGCTGATGATATCGCCTTCGAAACCGAACCCCTCGCGCGCGGCCATCACGGCGATGCCATGCCGACCGATGTCGCCGCTCAACAGGATCGCATCGCCTGGGCGGATCTGCGCCGGGGTGATCTTTGCGCCGCAGCGCATTTCGCCGATCCCGGCGGTGTTGATGTAGACCCCATCGCCGCGGCCGCGCTCGACGACCTTGGTGTCGCCGGTCACCAGCCGGACCCCTGCCCGATCGGCGGCGGCGCGCATCGATGCGACAACGCGGCGCAGCAGCGGGATCGGCAGTCCCTCCTCCAGGATGAAGCCGACGCTCAGGTACAGCGGGCGGGCGCCGCACATCGCCAGGTCGTTCACCGTGCCGTACACGG
>Ga0153954_1001779_pt1 | contig 10516 bp, 9 predicted proteins | sample TSFL038MetaG_FD_102277 | JGI IMG/M metagenome (GOLD analysis project Ga0153954, IMG submission 102277) | Attine ant fungus gardens microbial communities from Florida, USA - TSFL038 MetaG | ecosystem: Host-associated > Fungi > Mycelium > Unclassified | place: USA: Florida, Wekiwa Springs State... | reverse complement strand
GCCGGCTTCCCGTTGGCCCGGATCGAGGTCGACGGCACCCACTACGACGAACCCGGCGCGATGGTCGACGGGCATCCGGTGCCGGGCACCGACGCCGACCTCGTCAACCTGCTCCTCCCGCACATCGACGATGGTTGGCGGTCCCCTTGAGGTCGATCGTCAGGCTCCTGTCGGCCGCCGCCGCGGTCGTCCTCCTCGCCCTGTGGGCGCCGCCCGCCGGGGCCGCGGAAGCGCTCTTCCCGGCGGTGCCGCCGGCGACCCAGGTGACCCGCGAAGTGAGCCTCGCGCAGGCGGCGCAGGCCGGCGCCGTCAAGCTCGGCGCCAAGGGCGGGTTTACCGGCGACGACGTCTCGCTCGAACTCGAAGGCAAGCGATTTCCCGGGCCGATCACGGTCACGGTGCGGGCCGAGTTCACCGCCCCGGAAGGCAAGACGCCGGCGGAACTGGAAGCACTGCGCGACCTGATCCCGAACGACTCACAGCAGGCCGAAGCCGAACTCAACCGACTGCCCGGCAACAAGACCAGCAGCGGTGACCCGGTCAGGTTCAAGCTGGAATGGAAGTGGCGGGAACCGGGGGAAGCGCCCCGCCCGAATTTCCACCAGGTGACGGTCGTCGACCCGCTCAAAGACCTCCCCGAGCCCGACAAAGACTTCCGCTCGTCGACCGCGGGGCTCGGCGTGCCGAACGCCGAAGGCAACGAAGTCGAAGCGACCTTCACCGCCGCCACCCTCGGCAAGCCGAACATCATGGGGCACGAGATGCTGCACCTGGCCGGCCTCGATGATCGCTACACCGACGTCTACCGGTACAAGGGCGCCAGCTACCCGCTCCCCGAAAAAGGGATGGCGCCGACCGCGCTCAAGGAATACCTCGCCAAGCACAAACCACCGCTACCGCCACCCCCGGCGGGCAAGGTCGACTCGAAGAACATCAAAGGCACCTCTCCCTGCGACATCATGGGGACCGGCGGCCACAAGAAGTGCCGGAAAATCTCCCAGAAGGACCTCGACTGGTTCGGCACGCAGGCCGGAACCCTGGTCACCGTCGAACCGGGCCAGACGCTGCTGAACAAGGACGAATCCGTCCAGAACCTCGGGGTCGGCTTCAAGACGATCGTCTTCGCCCGACCCGGCCAGACCACCGTCGCCAACGGCGTCTCGGCCTACTGTCTCGACCACGATCGCTTGATGCCGATCGAAGGCCTCTTAGACGTCGGTCCGATGACGAGCGAACTGCCGGGTTACGAAGGGCTGGCGAAGCTGCTCGCCTACAACGCCGCCACCGCGCAGGCGAGTCTCGACGAAACGCCGATCGGCATGCAGGCGGCGATCTGGAACCAGACCGACGGGGCCCCGCCCACGCCGGCCTCCGCGGATGAGGCGCGGGCGATCCTGGCGAGCGCCGGGGTCGGCGAGAACACGACCGGCGTCGACCTGCCGCGCCTCGCGAACCCCAACGCGGGCTCGCCGACCACCGGGGTGGTCTCGGCGAGCGGCGAAGTGCTGCCGGCGACCTCGGCGGGGGCGATCGAAACGTCGGTGGGCGTCCGCCTCGACGCGGTGCAGCTCCAACCCAGGCGCTTCCACGCCCGCCACAAGGCCTTCGCCGACCTCGTGATCGCCGCCAACGGCGACGTCATCCGCCTCGCCCTCGAAGTCCAGCGCAAGGTCGGCAAGCGCTGGAAGTCGACGAAGACGCTGTCGACCCGCCTGTTCGAGCCGGGGACCACGGTGGTTCCGCTCGGCCTCGGCCGGCTCGCGGTGGGCAAGTACCGCCTGGTCGTCTCGGTCTCGGGACCGCTGGGCGAACCGGTGACGCGGACCGTCGGGTTCACGGCGGGCAAGTGACGCCGCGTCGCCTCGCCGTCGTCGCCCTGCTGTTCGCCGCGCTCGCCTTCCCGTCGGCCGCCTCGGCGGGCCCCTGGATCGGGGTCGAGGGCAACCACCTGGTCGATCGCGACGGTCGGACGGTGCGCCTGCTCGGCGTCAACCGCTCGGGCACCGAGTACGCCTGCCAGCAGGGCTGGGGGTTCTTCGACGGGCCCGGCGGGGCGGCCTCGATCCGGGCGATGAAGACCTGGCGGATCAACGCGGTGCGGGTGGCGCTGAACGAGACCTGCTGGCTCGGCATCAACGGGATCGATCCGCGCTACGGCGGCGTCGCCTACCGGCGGACGATCCGCGCCTACGTCGACAAGCTCGAGCGCGCCGGCCTCTACGTGATCCTCAACCTCGAGCTGGCGGCACCGGGCGACCAGCAGGCGAGCTCGATCCCGCCGCTGCCCGACGCCGACCACTCGCCCGACTTCTGGCGCTCCGTCGCCGCCGCGTACCGCGACGACCGCGCCGTCCTCTTCGACCTCTACACCGAGCCACACGACGTCGGCTGGGCCTGTTGGGAGAACGGCTGCGAGATCGAAGGCGAAGGCGTCGGGTCCTACCGGGCGGCGGGCATGGCCGAACTGGTCGACGCGGTGCGCTCGACCGGGGCGACGCAGCCGATCCTGCTCGGCGGCGTCGACTGGTCCCGCGACCTGAGCCAATGGCTCGGCCACCTGCCGGCCGACCCCGCCGACGCGCTGGTCGCCTCCAATCACACCTACGACTACGCCATCTGCGGCAAGGGCTGCCGCGCCACGCTCGCCCGGATCGCCACGAGCCACCCGGTCGTGAGCGGCGAGATCGGCGAGGGCGACTGCGGCCACCGCTACATCGATCCCTACATGCGCTGGGCCGATCTTCACGGGGTCTCCTACCTCGCCTGGGCGTGGGACGCCGGCGGGGGCTGGACCTGCCGCGGCGGCCCGACCCTGATCAAGGACTACGGCGGCACCCCGACCGCCTTCGGGGTCGGCTTCCGCGACCACCTGCGGGCTTTGGCCCGGCGCTGAGAGCGGGGCCAGGGCGCAAAAACCTGCGGTGGAGCCACGTTGCGGCAGGTGGCGGGTCCAAGCAATCCAGCCGTCTCGCCGAAAGGACCTGCATGTCCCGAATCCGCAAACAGCTCACCTACGCCAACGTCATTTCCACGCTCTGTCTCGTCCTCGTCGTCGGGGGTGGATCGGCGTTCGCCGCGTCTCAGCTCGGGAAAGAATCGATTGGCACCAGGGCGCTGAAGAAGGAAGCCGTGACCCCGGCCAAACTGAGCCAGAAGGCGAAAGCGACGTTGGTCGGACCGGCGGGACCCGCCGGGCAGAAAGGCGCGACCGGCCCGACCGGACCCGCCGGCGCTCCCGGCACCGCGCGCGCCTACGGCGAGACCGTCGACGACAGCGGTAGGTTGATCGACGCACGAAGCAAGAACGCGACCGTGCGCCACGCCGGCACGGGCATCTACTGCATCACCCCAGGCGCCGGAATCGACCCGGCGAGCGCGGCCCTCCTCGTCAGCGCCGATTACGCCAACAGCGGCACCGCCAAAACGATCGCCCAGATCAGGTCGACCAATATCGACTGCAACGCGGGCGAGCTCGAGGTGCGCATCTGGAACGACGGGGCGGTCAAAGACGCCCAGTTCTCGTTCCTCATCCCGTAGGTTCCGGGGCGGGCGCGGCGGCGGTCTCGTCGATCGCCGCCGCCAGCTCCGTGCGGGAGGAGATGTCGAGCTTGCGGTAGGCGTTGGTGAGGTGCATCTCGACGGTGCGCAGGGAGACGAAGAGGTCCTGGGCGATCTCCCGGTTGCTCGCGCCGGCGGCCGCCGCGATCGCGACCCGGCGCTCCCCCGGGGTCAGCGAGGCGACCCCGGAGAGGGCGCGCCGCCGCGGTCGCGCGCCGGCGATCCGCAGCTCCTCGTGGACCCGCTGCTCGAGTCGCTCGGCGCCGCAGCGCTGCGCGAGGTCGGCCGCCTCGCGGAGCCGCTCGCGCGCTTCGCCGCGCTGGTTGGCGCGCCGCAGCGCCGCGCCGAGCTCGGCCAGCGAGTGCGCCGACTCGAGGCGGGCGTCCGAGTCGCGCACGGCCCCGACAGACTCGCGCAGCAGCTCGATTCCCGCCTCGCCTCCGGTCAGTCGGCCGAGCGCGCGCAGCGCGGCGCCTTCGGCCCGTGGCGACTCGACCGCGCGCGCCAGCGTCAGCTCCTCACCGGCGAGCGCGAGTGCCTCCTCGCGCTCGGAGTCAGGAAGCACCAGGGCGAGCCTCGAGCGCCAGCGGCTGAAGCGTGGACCCGCCTGCAACGGCAGGAAGATCGCGCCGGCGGCACGCAGGTCGGCGCCTGCGCCGGCGCGGTCGCCGCGCATCGCCCGGATCGCCGCCCGCGTCTCGAGCAGCATGCCGCCGCTCTGCGTGGCGTCGAACGGCGGCGGCAGCTCGAGTTGCAGGGCCAACTCGGCAACCCCCTCCAGAGCGTGGCGCTCGACCAGCGCGTCGATGCAGTAGTGGACGATCGTCGTCAGTGCCATCAGGCTCATCTCGTTCCGCTCGACCAGCTCGAGCGACACGCCGAGTTCGGCCTCGGTCGTCCACAGGTCACCCGTGCGCGCGGCGCAGGCGGCGTTGAAGCCGACGCCGGCGATCATCGCCATCAGCGAGCCGCGCCGACGCCCGTCCTCGGTCAGCTCCCGGGCGACCGACCGGGTCTCCTCGAACGCTTCGACCCCGAGGAGCGCGCACCCCGCCTGGATCACGGTGGAGGTCTCGCGCCCGTCGCGGCGCAGGCTCCATTCCTGATCGGCGGGGCCGATCAGCGCTTCGACCTCGGCCCGGGGACGGTTGCGGACCGAGCCGAGCGACGCCAGGACCCAGCGCAGTCGAACGGACTCCTCCGCGGGATGGGTGGCGACGAGGGTGCGCAGGCGCGGCAGATCGCGGTCGAACGCGGCGACCGCCGCCGGGTCATAGCCGCGGTAGGCGGCGCGGAACGCCTCCAGGTCGAGATAGCCGGGGAGCTCGGGATCGCAGCGGGCGATGCCGGCGTCGACCACCTGCACGCCGGCGTCCCATTGGCCGGCGAGCGCGAGCAGATCGGCCAGGTCCACGTAGATCCCTAGCGCACTTGCCGGGTCGTCGGTGAGCTCGGCGGCCTCTCGCAGGTGGGAGATCGCGGCGGGGTTCCGGGCGATCACCTCGGCGCCTCCCAGGCGCCGCAGCAGGTCGGCGCGGAGCGCCGCCGACGGCCGCTCGTCGAGTGCCCTGGCCAGGTAGGCGGCGGCGCTGTCCGGGGCGCCGCGCTCGGAGGCGTCGGCGGTGGCGGCATCGAGTATCGCCAGCGTCCCCGGCACCGATCCCGGCTCGCAGCGAAGCAGGTGCGCGGCGACCTCCTCGGCGCCCGCTCCCTGCTCGGTGAGCACGGTGGCGGCGCGGGCGTGGAGCTCGGCGCGGGCGCCGGCCGCGATCCCCTCGTAGACGGCCGTCCGCACGAGGGGGTGGACGAAAAGGTTGCCGGGGCCCGGGGCGAGGATCGCGGCGGCGGTGAGGCCGTCGACGACTGCGCCGACGCGGGTGCGGTCGGCATCGACCAGCGCCGCCAGCGCGCGCCGGTCGGCGGCGTCGCCGAGCACCGCGGCGGCGCGCATCAGCTCGGGGCCGAGCGGGTCGACCCGGCGGGCGCGAGCGTCGAAGGCGGTGGCGATCCGCTCCGGGCCCATGCTCGCGATCTCGGCCGCGGAGGCCGCGGGCTTCCCGTCCGCGGCAAGCTCGGTCAGCAGCTCCCCGATCAGGAACGGATTGCCGCCGGTGGCCCCGTGGCATGCCGCCTCGACCTCGCTCGAGGCGGCGGCGCCGAGGCGGGCGCGGACGAGCGCCGCGGTCGCGACCTCGCTCAGCGGCGCCGGCGAGAGCTTCGGCGGCTCGAGCTCGACCACCAGCTCCCGCAGTAGTTCGGCCTGGACGCCGGGCTCGCTCGGCCGCGCCGCCAGCGCGATCAGGATCGGCAGCCCGTCGAGCCGCCGGCCGAGATAGCGGACGAAGCGCAGCGAGGCGCTGTCGGCCCAGTGGGCATCGTCGACGACGAGCGCCACCGGGGCGCGCTCGGCGAGCCAGGCGAGCAGCCAGAAGAGGCCGTAGAGCGAGCTCTCCGCGGCGCCGACCTCGAGGCTCTCGCCGGCGAGCCCGAATATGGCCGCGGCAAGTCCGGCGGGGCCGGCGAATAGCTCCTCCCGATCGGCGGGGTCGAGGGAGCGCAGCGCCGGCTCGAACAGCTGGCGGACGAGGCCGAAGCCGAAGTCCCGCTCCATCTCCGAGCCGCGCGCCCTCAGGACCTCGTACCCGTCGGCGCTCGCCTTCGCCATGAGCGCGCCGAGCAGCGCCGTCTTGCCGACCCCGGCGGGGCCGTCGATCAGCAGAGCGGTGCCGCCCGCTTCCCGACGGACAGACCGGAGCGCTTCGTCGATCCTGGCCAGATCGGCGTCGCGCTCGAGCAGGCGAGATTTGCCGGCTATTTCCCAGATCGGGGGATGATATGTACGGCATGCGGGATGTTCAGGGGGCGACGGGGTGTTCTCGATCGCGATCACGCTGCTCGTGCTCGGGATCTCGATCGAATCGGGGATAGCCAAGGACGAACTGGCCCAGAAATTGTGGGACCAGCGCGAAGCGCTGCTCGCCTACGCGATCAGCTTCGCGGTGATCGCCCGCTTCTGGGTCGTCCACCACTCGTTCTTCAGCGAAGTGAAGGCCTTCGACGGCAGGCTGATCGCGCTCAACATGCTCTACCTCGGCTTCCTCGTGCTGATCCCGTTCTCCAGTCAGGTGCTGGGGGACTACGGCGGGCAGTTGCCGGCCGTCGTCGTCTACTCGGCGAACCTGGCGGCGGTCGTCCTGATCGGCCAGTGGATGAGCTGGGACGCCCGCGGCGCCGGGCTCACCACGATCGACGCGGAGACGGCGCGCGAAGACATGATCCGCGGTCTCCTCATCGCCGCGGTCTTCCTCCTCTCGATCGTCGTCGCACTCTTCGACGCCGACATCGCCCCCTACATCTGGCTGCTCCTCTTCTTCGAGGGCCGCGGCCACCTGGTCGAGCGACTCAGCGGGACCCACTCGCCTTAGCTGGCCCCCGTCGCTCAAGAAGACGCACGAACGCGGAGGAAGTGTCCGCTCCTCCCGGTGCGTTCGCACTTATCCGCGCATAGCGCGGATAAGTGCGAACGCAGGGCGGGGCCGTGATGGTGAGTTCGCAGAAAGCCGCGCATAGCGCGGCTTTCTGCGAACTCACTGCCGCCGCCGCCGGCGGCGGCGGGATGGCGGGGCGGGTGATCGATTTCTCAGTTCTTGGTCGCGACGAAGGCGACGTCGCCGCCGGGGCGGGCGCAGCTGACCGCTACGCCGCGGTCGGCCTGGACCGCCTGGCAATGGAAGTCGCCGAGGGAGCAGGAGCCGCGCGAGGTGCCTTCGGCGAGGGCGCAGGACTTGTCGTGTCCCCAGCGGCGCATCGTCGCGCGGGCCGAGGTGCAGTCGACGGCGGTGGCGCGGAGGCCCTTCATGTCGGCCGCGCCCGCCTTGCAGGCGACGACCTTGGACCCCGCCGGCGCGTTCGGCGAGGTCGTCTCCTTCGGCGTCCCACCGCCCCGCTCGGCCGGTGCGTTGGAGCTCGAACCCTCCGAGCCACCGCCGCCGCACCCGGCGGCGAGCAGGGCGGCGCAGAGGACGGCGGCGGCGAGGGCGGAAAGCCTCATGCGCCGAAGCTACCCGCCGGCGACCTCCTTCACCGCCGGCGCGCCGGCGTGGGGAAGATTCCCGCAGACCGGGCACTCGGGCTCCGGCACCACCGCCTTGCGGTCGACCTCCATCGTCCGCAGGTCGAAGATGTGTTCGACGCCCTGGGTCGACGGCGTCGCCAGGCCGGTCAGCAGGTGCATGATCTCCATGCCGACCTGCCCGCCGATCAGCCCGCACGCCGGCCCGATCGTCGCCGCCGGGCTCGGTTTCGCCCGCTGGGCGTCGATCGCCGCGTCGAGCAGTGGATAATCGCGCCGCCAGGCGATCTTCTGGCAGGCGTAACAGCCGGTCACCCCGGGGACGTAGAGCGGCCCGACCCGGGCGACCGGCGGGAAGTGGCTCATCGTGATGTAGGGGACGCCGGCCTCGAAGCACGCTTCGTTGCACCAAACCTCGACGTCGAAGGCGGGCCAGTCGATCGCGTCGATGACGACGTCGGCGCCGTCGATGAAGTCGGCGATCTCGACCTTGCTCTCCAGCCGCCGCGCCGTCGCCGTGATCCGTGCCTCCGGGTTGAAGGCGCGCAGCCGCGCCGCCGCCGCCTCGACCTTGAGGAGGCCGAGGTCGGCCACCGAGTAGAGGATCTGGCGGTTGAGGTTGGAGATCTCGACCCGGTCGCCGTCGACCAGCCACATCTCGCCGATCCCGCAGGTGGCGAGCGCCATCGCCGTCCAGCCACCGAGCCCGCCGACCCCGAGCACCGCGACCTTCGCCTCGCGCAGCCGCCGCTGGCACTCCGAGGGCACCAGGCCCGCCGGGGCGATGTCGGCGAAGTAACGCAGCTGGCGGTCGAAGCGCGCGTACTCGGTCGGGTCGATCAGGTCGTCGTCGGCGGCGTCCTCGATCACCTCCAGCTCGCCCATCTGGGTGATCGTGTCGTCGACCAGCTCGGCCCCGAACTCGGCGCGGAGCTCCTCCAGCGTGTGCTCGCCGTCGAGTGCCGCCAGCAGCCGTTCGTCGAGCTCGCGCGGCTGCTCGATCTTCACGTCCCGCTCGGCGCTCGGGCGGCGCAGGTAGACGTCCCCTTCGGGAGATCGAAACGACTCCGTCGTCCGCTTGATCCGCGGTCGCCGCATGGCCATCCCCCACCTCCGTGGTCACGCCCCGGCGCCCACCGCCGGGGTCAGAGGGGGAGATTCACATATAGGTGGAGAACGTTCCCGCGGTTGGGCCGATTTTCCGAGAAGTTGCGGGAACGGCTAACGCGATCGCGCGGCGAGCTCCTTCGCGCGGGCGAAGACGGCGTCGATCATCGGCACCGTGAGCTTGCCGGTGAAGGTGTTCTGCTGGCTCGGGTGGAAGCAGCCGAGCAGGGTGAGGCGGTCGTCGATCGAGGCCTCGGCGCCGTGGCCGAAGCGGGGCTTCGGGCGCGGGGTCGCGACGCCGATCGATGCCGCCGCCTTGAGGAACCCGTCCCAGCCGAACTTGCCGAGCGCGACGACGACGCGGGCGCGGTCGAGCAGCTCCAGCTCGCGCTCCAGGTAAGGGAGGCAGTTGTCGCGCTCGACGGGGGTCGGCTTGTTGGCGGGCGGCGCACAACGGACGACGGCGGTGATGTAGGTATCGCGCAGGCGCAGGCCGTCGTCGACGCGCTCGAAGGTCGCCTGGTTGGCGAGTCCGGCGCGGTGGAGCGCCGCGTAGAGCCACTCGCCGGAGCGGTCGCCGGTGAACATCCGGCCGGTGCGGTTGGCGCCGTGGGCGGCGGGGGCGAGGCCGACGATCAGGATCCGCGCCGCCGGGTCGCCGAAGCCGCTGACCGGCCGCGCCCAGTAGTCCTGGCCGCGATAGCGCTTCGGCGGGTCGGCCGCCTCGGCCTCGCGCCAGGCGACCAGGCGCGGGCAGCGGCGGCAGGCGTGCACCTCCGCGGCGAGCGCCGCGATCCCCGCCGCCCGCCGCGAGCTCGCCGAGCTCATATGGTTGGACACCGATCCATGTCACGTAGACAGGCTCTTAACCGAATCACGCGGGGCGGCGCGCTGCTTGCCGGGCTTCTCACGCTCGCAATCCTTGCGGGTTGCGGCGGCGGAGGGACTTCGACGGTCACCGCTGCGGCCCCGATCTCCTCGCCGCCCGAGCGCTCCGCCGACGCCGCCGTCCTCGACAAGGTGCTCGGCCGCCAGGAAGCGGCGGTCGAGGCGTTCGCCGCGGTCGGCCCGGCGCTGCCGCCGCGGCTCGCCCGCATGGCCGCCTACTTCCGCGCGCAGGAACAGGAACACGTCGACTCCGTGCTGAAGGCGCTGCGTGGGCTGGAGAGCCCCGCCGAACCGAGGCAGGAATCGATCGAGGTGGGGCGCCTGAAGGGCGACCGCGCGCGCCTCGTCTTCCTCTACGAAGTCGAAAGCGCGACGATCGACGCGGAGCTGAGCGCGATCTCCGAGCTGGAAGCGAGCTGGCCGCGCTCGCTGCTCGCCTCCACCGTCGCCGACCAGGCCCAGCACCTGACCCTGCTGCGCCAGGCCCTCGGCGCCGGGGCGCTCGCCTCGGTCCCGGTGCCGTTCGAGAACGGCACCGCATCGCCGCACGTCGCGATCGAGGGCGAGGAGTACTTCGCCGCCCGCGATGCCGCCGCTGCACGGGCGGCGGCTGTGCCCGCGACGGGCGCCGCTGCGTCAGACTGAGGGGCGGTGTTCCCGCTCAACCTGCCCAATGCGCTGACGATGCTGCGCATCCTCGCGGTGCCGGTGGTCGTCGTCGCCCTGCTGGTCGAAATGCCGAACGGGGACATCATCGCGGCGGCGGTCTTCGCCGCGGCGGCGGTGACCGACGGCCTCGACGGCTACATCGCCCGCTCGCGCAACTCGGTCACCACCTTCGGCAAGCTGATGGACCCGCTCGCCGACAAGCTCCTGATCATCGGCGCCCTG
>Ga0153954_1001778_pt1 | contig 10516 bp, 8 predicted proteins | sample TSFL038MetaG_FD_102277 | JGI IMG/M metagenome (GOLD analysis project Ga0153954, IMG submission 102277) | Attine ant fungus gardens microbial communities from Florida, USA - TSFL038 MetaG | ecosystem: Host-associated > Fungi > Mycelium > Unclassified | place: USA: Florida, Wekiwa Springs State... | reverse complement strand
CCAGAACCCTCGACGCCATCGCCGACGCCCTGGCTCAAGCCCTCACCGCCGTCCCGCCAGACGAATGCGCAAAATACCTCGTCAGCGCTGGTTATGCGTCAGCCTAGATGAAGAAGGCTCTAGGGGGCGAAACGCAGCGGCGCCGCCGGCCCTGTGATCGTCTCACAGGCGGATCGTCTTCCCGCCTTGCTCTGCCGCGACGGATTGTCAAGAGATCGTTAGTAATATCCGGCCGCGCGCATGACTTTGTCGGCCTCAATCTGCGCGTTCTTGAGGGCCATCCGATCTGGCACCTCGCCGCGCAGCGCCCGATGAATCTCCTCACCGAGGATCGCTTCGAGCGAGAGATATTCCGGCACTGGCGGCCGAGGCCAGCCCTTGAGCAAGTTCTGCTTCGCCAGTTTGTCGACAACGCTGACGATCGGCGATGTCGCCGCAGCTTCTGGATCGGCGGACACGCTGAATCGCGGGGCCACCGGGAAACCGTTTTGCACATTCGCCTTCATCGCCTCAGGCGAGGTCATCCAGGCGATCGCTTCGAAAGCGAGCTCCATCCGCTCTTCTGGAAGATTCGAGGGAATGCACAGCAGGAATCCCCCCATTGGATTGTTGGAGGCGCCGCCCGGACCGCGAGGTTGAGGGATATAACTCACCTTCCGCCGCACGGCGGAGCTGATGTCGTTCTCGAACCGCGCGGCGCGCACCGTCCAGCAATAGGCGAGCGCAGTCTGGCCCTTCAGAAAAGAGATCGTCCGCCGGTCCCAGTCCATTTCGAGGATATCGGGCGGAGATACTTCTTTCAGCCTGTGCAGATAGTCGAGAACGCGCGCGCCGGCCTCGGAGTCGATCTGCGGCCGCAGTTGCTCGCCCCGCGCCGCGTCAACGCCCATGGCGAGATTCGTCTTTCGGATCCGCAGGATCGACTCGCCGCAACATCCCATCAAGAACATGAACGTGGAGGCGATCGGCATTCCGCGCCCGCCATTCCACGCGATGCCATACCGCTCTTTGGCGGGCGCGTGGAAATGCTTCGCTGCCGCGACCGTCTTGTCGAAGGTAGTCGGATATTCGAACCGGTCTTTGTCGAACAGATCCTTCCGCACGGCCAGAAGCTCGATGGTGCAGTAGATCGGGATGCCGAATTGTTCCCCGCCCCACGAACCCATCGACCAGACGGACGGATGAAAGTCGAGGAGCGAAACGGCTGAGGCCTTGATGTGCCGATCGAGAGGAATGACAAGCTTCTTTTTAACCGCCTCGCCAAGCCACGGCGCGTTGATGGCGATAATGTCGTATTCGGACTCCTTGAGCGCTGCGTTCTCGATCAGCCGTTCATGCAGTTGAGGCAGCTTGCGGAGATCGAAGCTCTTCCGCGAGGCGATATTGTTGCGGAAGTCCGCCCACATGTTCCTCATGGAGAGGAAGTAATTGTCGTCGTTCAAGAGGAAGCGGAGCTCGTGCTTCCCGCAAAAGAGATTCTCGATGAGGCGCGGCGGTGGAATGATTTGGGCCGCGAAATACGATCCGCCGAAATAATAGTCCTCGTCGCTATCGCTTTTAGAGCGAAAGCCGAATGTCTCGGCAAGCAGGAACTTGATCTTGCGCGCATATTGCAAAAAGCTGTCGGACAGCTCCTCGCTCGGCAAGAGCCTGAACCTTTTGCCGGCGCCATTCAGGCTCTCAGCGAGGATATGGCCGCTTTCCATCAGCGCATGAATGCGGCGCATGGCCGTTGCGTGGGGAACCTTCGCCACGGACGCAAGCGCCGACAGTGTGACGGGCGCGCCGGTCAGATGACTTTTGATGAGGAAGAGGAGCATGTTCCATGTGGCGTCCTCTTCGGCGATCGGGATCGCGTCCTGGAACGGCTGTCGAACGCGCTCAAGGAACGTGATAATTCGCAGGAGTTCGTGCTCGGTCATTCGAAAGCTGTTCGGCCTCTCCGGACGGGGTTCTCCCCACCCAGCGGGCCTGCCTCCAGGGTAAGTTCCCATGGAGGCGCTTGTCGAGTCCGGGCGCTTTCCCGCGCCTTCCATCACAGTCCTTTCGCAGAACCTACGAGTGTCGATAGTTCCTCAGTCAGGGAGTGACTCGGTCGGCGCGCAAAGCGGCGAACAGGTCGAAAAAGGCCTCTTCAGTGTTTTGATACGCGAGGAACCCGCGTTTCCGGCTGACCGCCATGTCCGTCATCACTTCGATCGGTCGGCTGAGATCAAGGTCGGTGTGCCACGGCGAAGCCACCCGCCAAAGGTCGGGCTCGACGAGGCTGAATTTCTGCGCCATCGCTTTCCAAGCTGGCGCGTCATTCGCCATCTGTCCCTCGAGAGCGACCGGCACTCCGGCGAAACCTTTCCACTCGACGCCGAACCACTCGGCCAGCCGCGGCCACATCCAGCTCCAACGGAAAATGTCGCCGTTGACGATATTGTAGGCCTCGTTCTTGGTGAAATCGTTCGTGCTCGCCCAGACGAGCTGCTTTCCGAGGATCCGCGCATCCGTCATATCGGAGAGGCCGTTCCATTGCGCGGCGCTCCCGGGGAATGTGAACGGACGCCCGAGCTCCTTGCAGATCGACGCATAGGCAGCCAACGTCGTCCCCATATTCATAGCGTTGCCAATCGCCTTGCCGATGATCGTATGGGGCCGGTGGATGCTCCAGGTGAAGCCATCGCGCCGCGCCGCGGCGTACACCTCGTCCTCCTGGGCGTAGTAGAAGTTGGGCAAGGGCAACCTCGGCTGTTCCTCGCGCAGCGGCGTCGGCGGAGGCGTTCCGGCTTTGACGTACGCCTCGAACGGACCGAGATAGTGCTTCAACCCCGTAACGAGCGCGACGTGCCTGACGCTGCGCGCCTGCGCAAGGGCCGCAAGGAGGTTGCGGACCATCCTGGCGTTCACGTCAATGTTCTCGGCCTCCGTCGCCTGGCGCGACCAGGTGGCGATGTATGCATGCGTCGGCTTCAGTCCGCTAAGCGACTTGCCGAGCTTTTCGGGGTCGAGCAGGTCAGCCGCGACGTGGCGAACACCGGGAACAAGGCCCTCGGCCTTGCGAGACAGCCCGTAGACGTCAGCGCCGCCGCCAAGAAGCTCCTGGCAGATCCCGCGCCCCGCTATGCCCGTCGCACCGACGACAAGGCCGACGATCTTCATGGGTTCCTCCGTTGCAGCTCTGACCCCGAGGCGAAGCGCCTCGGCTGGGCCGGGCAAACTCATGTCCGCTTCGCGCCGGCCGTCACGCCATCTTGACCATGACTTTCATCTCGTTGGCGCTCGGATTGAGGAGCGACCGGAATCCTTTTTCCACAATCGCCTCGGGAGCGATGCGGCCAGTGATGATCTTCTCGACTGGAAGCTTGCCGCTCGCGATCATGCGGATCACTCTCGGCCACATGGTGATCTCGTAGCACCACGTCGCTTCGATGGTGATGTCCTTCATGGCCCACAGCGCGGGGTCGACGACCGCTTTTCGAACATGGAGACCAGTCTGCACGACCGTGCCATGATTGCGCACGGCCTCAACGCAGGTGTTCAAGGCGGCCTCGATGCCCGAACATTCGATGGCCGCGTCGACACCAACGCCCTCTTCGGTGTTTTCGCGGATGTATTCGACGACATTGACCTGCTTCGGATCGAGCACCGCCGTCGCGACGCCAAGGCTTTCGATATGGCGGCGGCGGCTGGCGTTCGGCTCACTGACAATGATTTGCGAAGCGCCGAAGGCGCTGCAGATCAAGATGACCAGCGCCCCAATCGGGCCGGCGCCGGTGATCAGGACCGTGCTTCCCCCTGTGACCTTCGCGCGATCGACACCATACAGCGCAACCGCTGTCGGCTCGACCATGGCCCCCTGCTCGTCACTGATCCCGTCCGGGATCAGGTTGGCGTTGTAGTCATTGATGACGGCAAGTTCTCCCATACCGCCCCACGCCCAGCTCAAGCCGACGCACCCCATGCTCGGGCTCAGATGGTTAAGGCCCCGCCGGCTATAGTAGTCATCGAGCGGCATGATGAGCGGCTGCACCGAGATGCGGTCGCCTTTGCGCACCCGCGCGACTGAGCTTCCGACGTCGATCACCTCGGCGGAGAATTCGTGCCCGAAAATCTGAGGCAGCACGGCGCCAGTGAACTTGTGCGGCGTCGCCGGCGTGACAATCGGGCCGCCGGCGAATTCGTGGAGGTCGGTTCCGCAGATTCCGCAGGTGAGCGGCCTGACCATGACCTGCGTCTCGCTCATCGCGTTCGGAGCGGACACGTCCTCGACGCGCACGTCCTCCTTCCCGTAGAACCTGACCGCCTTCATCGTCTCCTCCACGTCGGTTTGCGGTTCCGCGCCGCGCCATAGGTGCAGCGGTCCTCTTGCCGGCGACGATAACGTCCCCGGTCGGTGAAGAGGCGCGACGAAATATTCAAAATGATTTTTCGCTTTCCGCCGCTGCGACTTGTCGACCTCACGCAGTACGTGCGTCAAATAGTCATTCTGGGCATTTTAGGCCGCGTGAAACCGCAGCATCTTTGGCAATCTTGCCACATAGGGAATTTGGGCGGGAAGCGACCACATGGCATCCGGACGCAAACCGGCCGTTCAAGCTGAGCCGCTATCGAACGACGATATCGGTTTGGATCGGCGGCTCGAACTGTTTCGTCTTCAGGTCGAGATCCGCGACTGCGAGAAGCGCGCCCACGATCTTTTCTTCCAAAATATGATCAAGGGCACGAGCCACCTGTCGCTCGGACAGGAAGCGGTCGCGGCCGGATTTGGCGTGGCGATGCAGAAGGGTGACAAATCGTTCTGCACATACCGCGGCCATGCCCATACCCTCGCGCGCGGCGCCTCCATGGAAGGGCTGCTTGGCGAACTCATGTTGCGGGACGTTGGGCTCATGCGCGGCAAAGGCGGATCGATGCATCTGACGTCGATCGAGCATGACGTCTTGGGTTCATACGCGATTATCGGGGCGCACCTTCCGATCGCCTGCGGCTCAGCATGGCGCGCCCAGTATCTCGGCGAGAAGGATGTGTCGGTGGTGTTCTTCGGCGACGGAACGACGAACATCGGCGCGTTCCACGAAGCGCTGAACTTCGCCTCGGTCTGGAAACTGCCGGTTGTTTTCGTCTGCGAGAACAACCTGTACATGGAATACACGCCGATCGGCGACGTGACGGCGGTCAAGCATCCGGCCGGCGATCGGGCGGCCGCCTACGGCCTCGAGCGCATCGTGCTCGACGGCAACGACGCCGACGTCGTTTTCCGGACGGCGCAGACGGCGATTGAGAAAGCGCGTCGTGGCGAGGGCCCCTCCCTCCTCGAATATCTGACATACCGGCATTCCGGGCATTCCCGCGCCGATCCGGCGAAATACCGTCCCCCTGGCGAACTTGAGGATTGGCTTAAGCGCGATCCGATTGTCATCTACCGGCAGCGCCTGAAAGATTTCGGCGTAGCGGACGACGCGATCGGCGCCATCGAAGCCGAAAGCAAACGCAAAGTGGAGGCGGCGACGGCCACCGCAAAGGCGTCGCCGCCCGCGCCGGCCGAAATCCTGACAACAGATGTGTATGCGGACGGAGGCTGGGCGTGGCGGAACTGACTTATCGCGACGCCGTCGCGCGCGGCATCGCACAGGAGATGGAGCGCGACGATCGCGTGGTCTTCCTAGGCGAAGACGTCGCGAAGGCCGGCGGCGTCTTCAAAACCACTGTCGGGCTCTACGAGCAGTTCGGCCGGCGGCGCGTGCGCGACACCCCGATTTCCGAACAGGCGATCCTTGGCGCGGCCATGGGCGCGGCGATGACCGGATTGCGGCCAATCGCAGAGATCATGTTCGCCGACTTCCTCGCCGTCTGCTTCGACTACGTCGCTAATGAGATGTCGAAGCTCCGCTACATGACAAACGGACAATTGTCCTGTCCCTTGGTTGTTCGTACCGGCAACGGCGGCGGCGCTCGCTTCGGCGCACAGCATTCCCAATCGATCGAGAACTGGACAATGATGATTCCGGGCGTGAAGGTCGTCGCGCCCTCGTCTCCGATCGATGTGATCGGACTCATGGCGGCGGCCGTGCGCGATCCCGATCCCGTCATTTTCCATGAGCACAAGTCGTTGTACGCGGCGAAAGGCGAAGTGCCGGACGGTGAAATCGTCGACAAGCTTGGAACGGCGAAAATCCTTCGCGCCGGCCGCGACTGCACGATCCTGGCGCTCGCCCTGATGGTTCCCCGCGCGCTCGAAGCGGCGGAGGCTCTTGCAAGCGAGCATGGCGTCGAGGCCGAAGTCATCGACGTGCGCTCTCTCGTACCGCTCGACACCCAGACGATTCTGGGCTCAGTCGCGAAGACCGGACGCCTTTTCACGGTGGAAGAGAATCCGAGGCTGTGCGGCTGGGGCGCGGAGATCGCCTCGATCGTCGCCGACGAGGCCTTCTGGGATCTCGATGGGCCAATCGTGCGCATCACCACGCCTCATATCCCTTTACCCGCGGCGGACCACCTCGAGGATATGGCGCTGCCCAGCGCGGCGCGCATCGTCGACAAGGTTCGACGGGTGCTGAAGGCCTGATCCGATGAGCGAGCCAGTGCTGATGCCGCAACTCGGCGAAACGGTTGCGGAAGGAAAGATTCTGACCTGGTTCAAGAGGGTTGGCGACGAGATCCAGGAAGGCGACAATCTGTTCGAAGTCGAAACCGACAAGGTGACGATCGAAGTCCAGGCGGTCGTCGCCGGCCGACTTGGTGAGATTCGCGTGGGCTCCGGATCCGTCGCGAAAGTCGGCGAGGTCGTCGCGGTCATTGGCGCCGATGATGCGGCGGCGAGGCGCGTGCGACCTGAGCCGGCCGCGCCGAAAACCGCGGCTCCGTGGCGCGATCCCTTCGAAGAGGTCTCGACGCCGACGACGCGCTTCGGTCCCGCCAAAGGGCCGGATGGCGTCCGCGTGACGCCGCTCGCCCGTCGGCTGATCGCTGAGAACAGCGCAGACATCGTGCAGCTTGCGGCCGACGTAAAAGCGAGGGGCTCATCGCGCATCGACCAACAGGCCGTGCAGACGTTCCTCGCGTCCTCCGCTCCGGCTGCAGTCGCCCGCCCGTCGAGCGCGCGGGTCGCGCGCGCCCTCTCGACGCAATCCGCCGTCTCGACTGCAGGTGAAACCATCACGCTGAACACGATGCGGCTCAGGACCGGGGAGCGCCTCGCAGAAAGCTGGCGAACGATTCCGCATGTCTTCCAGGCGATCGAAGTCGACTTCAGCGTTATCGATCGTGTCCGTGCGCGGCGGAAGCACGCCTTCAAGGAGGCGCACGGGTTCTCCCTCACCTATCTGCCCTTCATTGCGCGGGCGGGATGTCTCGCAATCGAAGCCTTTCCGCAAGTCAACGCGCGTTTCGACGGCAAAAGCTTGTCGGTGTCCTCGGCGATTCACCTCGGTGTGGCGGTCGACCTCTCGCACAACGGCCTTGTCGTCCCGGTGGTCCGCGACGCGGGCGATCTGACCGTGGCGGGCCTCGCGAAGGCGATGCGGCGCCTGATCGACATGGCCCGAACCGGCGCGCTCGGTCCCGACGATCTTTCCGGCGGAACCTATTCGATCAGCAACAACGGCTCCTTTGGCGCGACATTGACGACGCCCATCATCAACGCGCCTCAGGTTGCGATTCTGTCGACGGACGCCATCCGGCTCAGGCCCGCTGTCGTGTCGACGCCGGAAGGTGCGTTCGTGGCGCCGCGTTTGCTGGGCACGGTCGGGCAGAGCTTCGACCATCGAGCGTTCGACGGAGCTTATTCAGGAGCCTTCCTGTCGCGCCTGAAACAGATTCTCGAGGAGCGCAACTGGGAAGACGAGTTTGCCGGCGCATAGTGACGTTGAGCGCCGGGCCAGTGGCCCCGGCGGGATTTGGAGAGAAGAGTCATGAAATACAACAGGCCGCATTCGACCGCCGCCTGGGGCATGATGGCGAAGGATTGGGAACAGGGGGTCGACTATCATCGCTTGTCGGTGGACCGTCTGAAGCGCGCCCAGGAGGCGATTCGCTATGCTGGACTCGGCAGCGTCCTGTGCTTCAATTTCGACAATATCCGCTACGTCACGGCGACCCACATTGGCGAATGGGCGCGCGACAAGTTTTTCCGCTACGCGCTCTGCCCGGCCGAGGGAAAGCCGTTCCTGTGGGACCCGGCGCCTCCGGCCAAACGCATTTCCTCACCCTGGGTGTCCGACAATGTCGCGGCGCCGCTGACGACAATGCTGGGGGCCATTCCGCCTTCGATGCACGTCCAACAGGATTTCGCCAAGCAGATCAAAAAAGCACTGACGCATTACGGCATCGAGAAGGAACCGCTCGGCATCGACATTATGGAAATCGGCATGTTGCGGGCACTCGAGGCTGAGGGCATCGAGGTTGTCGACGGGCAGCAAGCGATGCTCGACGCGCGCGAGGTGAAGACCGCGGACGAAATCGAACTCCTGAAAGTCGCGGCGTCGATGGTCGATGCGACTTACGTCGACATCGCGCGAGCGATCCGTCCCGGGACCAAGGAGAACGAACTCGTCGCAATCGCCAACGATCGGCTCTTCCGCATGGGCGCAGAGCGCGTCGAGTGCGTGAACTCCGTGTCGGGGCGACGCGGACGCCCGCATTCCCATACGTTCTCAGACCGCATGATTCAGCCAGGCGACATGATTTTCCTCGACATCATGCACGCGTTCAACGGCTACCGGACCTGCTATTATCGCACCTTCATCTGCGGCGAACCGAACAAACACCAGGTCGACGCCTACGAGACGGCTTCGAAGTGGATCAGCGCATCGATCGACCTTGTCCGCCCGGGCGTCACGCCTGACGAAGTCGCCGCGGTGTGGCCGGACGCGCAGGAATTCGGCTATCGCGACGAGGCCGAGGCCTTTTTGCTGCAGTACGGCCATGGGGTTGGATTATCCCTTTGGGAACGCCCTATTTTCTCCAAGCGCTTCCGCGGTCAGAATCGCCCCCTCGTCGAGGGAATGGTTTTCGCGCTCGAGACTTGGAAGGGCGCCGACGACGGCTCGGGCGCCGCCCGCATCGAGGAGGAGGTCGTCGTGACCAAGGACGGATGCGAGATCATCACAAACTTTCCCTCGGATCGCTTGATCTCATGCGGGCTTCCGGGATGCGAAGTGTTCTGACCGGAGAGCCCGGTGTCTAGCGAGAGCGCACCGACCGAGGCCAAGACCAGGATTCCCGTGAGCCTCGTCACGGGATTTCTCGGAAGCGGCAAGACGACATTCATCAACGCCGCGCTTCGCGCTCCCGACCTTGCGAAAACGGTCGTGGTGGTCAACGAGTTTGGCGAGGTTGGGCTCGATCACAAGCTGTTCGCCAGCAGTTCCGACTCGGTCGTCGTGCTGGAGAACGGTTGCCTGTGCTGCACTGTCCGCAGCGACCTCGTCGGGACGCTGAACTCGCTCTATCACGCGCGGCAGGCGGGCGAGATTCCGAGTTTCGACAATGTCGTCATCGAGACGTCGGGTCTCGCGGAGCCGGGCGCGGTGCTACAAGCTTTCCTGTCGGAGCCGACGCTCGACGGCCTCTACCGGATCGCGAGCGTGGTCACGCTGGCCGACGCCTTCAACTGGCGAAAGACCGCCGAGGCGCACGATGAGGCTGTGCGGCAAGTCGCACTCGCCGACCAGATCCGCATCACGAAACTCGATCTCGTCGACGACAAAGAGAGCGCCGCCTCCCGCCTTCTCCTCGAGCTTCGCCGAATCAACCCGTCGGCGGAAATCGCCGAGATCGATTGGTCGGCCGCCGCAATTGCGAAGCTGCTCACGAATCCTGGTTTTGACACATCGGACCCTCTCGCCGATCCACGGCCATGGCTTGGCGCGCAAGCCCACCAGAACGCGGCGGACGGTCATCATGCGCAACGTGATGACCCTCATGATCATCACGACCATCATGACCATGAGGCTTCGAGCCATCTTGAAGGCCGTGGGATCGAGAATTTCGTCTTGACGCGCGAGTCTCCCCTGACCCGCGAGGAGGCCCAATTCCTGCTCGACGGCATTGCGCAGAATCTGGGCGCTGGGCTCTTACGGGTGAAAGGCCTGCTCAACATCGCAGAGGAGCCCGGTCGGCCTGCCGTCGTTCAGGGCGCGCAGCACCTCCTGCACACAATGACATGGCTCGACCGCTGGCCGGACGCGGACCACCGCACGCGGGTCATCTTCATCACGCAGGGCATCCAGCGCGACAATCTCAGAGACATCATCGATCTGCTCGATCGTGTCAGCTCGCGAACGTTCAAGGCGCGCGCGAAAGGGCGCCAAGCCCGAGAAGCGGCGAAGACGGCCGCACAGCCTGACTGACGTTCGACGTCGAGAGGCGCGCCAGCCTGTCGCGGCGATCCGCTCAGCTCAGCTTGGGATGGAGGCGGCCATCGTCGAGCGCGCATCACGCTCTCGGAGATGACCCGCCAGAGCTGATCGGACGCCGCTCGCGTCACACGAGGATCATCCCGCCGTCCGACATGATGACCTGCCCGGTG
>Ga0153954_1001777_pt1 | contig 10516 bp, 8 predicted proteins | sample TSFL038MetaG_FD_102277 | JGI IMG/M metagenome (GOLD analysis project Ga0153954, IMG submission 102277) | Attine ant fungus gardens microbial communities from Florida, USA - TSFL038 MetaG | ecosystem: Host-associated > Fungi > Mycelium > Unclassified | place: USA: Florida, Wekiwa Springs State... | reverse complement strand
GGCCGCGGGCCGATGCGCGTCGGCATTCCCATCTGCGACCTGACCGCGGGGCTCCTCCTCGCCCAGGCGATCACCCTCGCCCTCTACAATCGCGAGCGCACCAAGAAGGGCCAGTGGGTCCACACGTCGCTGATCGAGGCGCAGATCTTCATGCTCGACTTCCAGGCCGCGCGCTGGCTGATGAAGGGCGAAGTCCCCAAGCAGGCCGGCAACGACCATCCGACGTCGATCCCGACGGGCGTGTTCCCGACCAGCGACGGCTACATCAACATCGCCGCCTCCGGCCAGCACATGTTCAAGCGTTTCGCCGAAGCGCTTGGCTCGCGCGAGCTTCTCGAGCATCCCGAGCATGAGACGCCGCAATCGCGCTCGCAGAACCGCAAGGCGCTCAACGAGCGCATCAGCGAGGTCACCAAGACCAACACCTCCAAGCATTGGATCGCGGCGTTGAACAAGGCAGGCGTTCCCTGCGGACCGATCAACTCGATCGACATGACCTTCGCCGAACCGCAGGTCCAGCACCTTGGCATCGCGCGCAGCGTCAAGCATCCCAAGCTCGGCGACATCAAGGTGGTCGGCAATCCGATCAACCTCACCGCCTCACCGCAGCCCAAGAAGCTGAAGCCCACGCCCGACCTCGGCCAGCACACCAATGCGGTGCTGAAAAGCCTCGGCATGAGCGCCAAGAAGATCAAGGAACTGCGCCAATCAGGTGCAATATGAGTGGCGGAGCAATCTGAGATGGCGGCGAACGGCAGGACCGCGCTCATCACGGGCGCGGGCAAGAACATCGGCCGCGCCTGCGCGCACGCACTCGCGCAGGACGGCTTCAATATCGTGATCAACGGCTCGAGCGATCGGGCCGCCTGCGACAAGGTCGCGAAGGAAGTCGAGAAACTTGGCGCCAAGGCCCTCGTCATCATGGGCGATGTCGGCAAGGTCGAGGAATGCAAGCGCATCGCCGACGAAGCCATCAAGGCCTTCGGTTCGGTCGATGCGCTTCTGAACAACGCCGCTCTCCGTCCCTCCAAGCCGTTCCTGGAAACGAGCGAAGAGGAATGGCAGCGCGTGATCTCGGTCGACCTCGACGGCGCGGTACGGCTCTCCCGCGCCTGCCTGCCGGGCATGATTGCCAGGGGCTGGGGCCGCATCGTCAACTTCGCGGGCCTCAATGCCATCCACGGCCATGCCGGCCGCGTCTCGGTCTCCGTCGCCAAGCACGGCGTGTGGGGCCTCACCAAGTCGCTGGCGATGGAGTTCGGGCCCAAGGGCATCACGACCAACGCCATCTCGCCGGGTCCCATCGAGCCGGACGTCCCGGAGAACAACGCATCGGTACATGCGCGCAAGGAGGCCCTCGCCAAGGTGCCGCTCGGCCGCATGGGCAAGCCCGCCGAAGTGGCCGCCGCCGCGCGACTGCTGGTGTCGGACGCCGGCGCCTACATCAACGGTCAGATGATCGGCGTGAACGGCGGCGGCGCGACTTGACTATTCCGGCTTGATGCCGGCGGCCTTGATGACGGCGCTCCAACGGGCGCCGTCCTCGGCGACGAAGCGGGCGAAATCGGAGCGGCTTTCGAGCTCGACCCGGGCGCCGCGTTCGGCCCACTGACGCTCCACCTTTTCGCTTCCCAGCGCCTTCTGCATGGCCGCATGCATGCGGTCGAGCACCGCGGTGGGTGTGGCCTTTGGCGCGAACAATCCATCCCAGGAAACGGCACGGAAATCGCCGAAGCCGGTTTCCCGGAAGGTCGGTACATCCGGCAACAGCGGTTCGCGTCGCCGGCCGGCAACCGCGAGCGCGCGCAGCTCACCCGCTTTCACGTAGCCCGCCGCGACACCGGCCGTACCGAACATGGCGGCGACCTCGCCGCCCAGCAGGTCCTGCAGCGCAGGCGCGCCGCCGCGATAAGGGACATGGTGCAGCCTGATCTCGGCCCGGATCTGCAGCAGCTCGATCGCGAGATGCGGCACCGTTCCCAGCCCGCCCGAGGCCATGTCGATCGACTCGGGCTTCCTGCGGGCCACGTCGAGGAACTGCTGCAGTGTCCTGACGTCGAGGCGCCTGGGATTGACCAGCAGCACCGACTGCACGCGATCGATCGCCGAGATGGGCGCGAAGTCGCGCAAGAGATCGAAACCCGGATTGGCGTAGATCAGCGATGCATAGGTGTGGCCGGTGAAACCGACCAGCATCGTGTAGCCGTCGGCCGGTGCGCGGGCGACGACCGCGGCGCCGACATTGCCCCCTGCCCCGCTCTTGTTGTCGATCACGAATGTCTGGCCGAGCGTCGCGCCGACTATCTCGGCGACGGTACGCGCGAAGCCGTCGCTCGGGCCGCCGGCTGGAAACGGCAGCACCCAGGTCACGGTCTTCTCCGGCCAGTCGCGCGCGAATGCTGGGCGCCCGAGAACGCTCGCGCCCAGACCGGCGAGCAACGCGCGGCGGGTCGTCATTCGAGCTGGATGTTCGCCGCCTTGGCGATGGCGTTCCAGCGCACGACCTCCTGATCGATGAAGCGGGCGAAGTCGGCGCGGCTTTCGGCCTCGACCTTGCCGCCCTGCGACGCCCACAGCGCCTTCACATCATCGGCCGCCAGCGCATCCTGCACGGCGGCCTGCATGCGATCGACGATGGCGACCGGTGTGCGCTTGGGCGCGAACAGGGCGAACCACGCGACCGCCCGGAAGTCCTTCAATCCGGCTTCGTCGAGGGTCGGCACACCCGGCAGGGTGGCCTCGCGCCGGCGGCCCGAAACGCCGAGCACGCGAAGCTTGCCGCCGGTCAGGTACGTGGCCGCCTCGGCCGGCGTCGTCCATGTCGCCGCGATATGGCCGGACAGCACGTCCTGGAGCATTTGCGCGCCGTTACGGTAGGGCACGTGGTGCAGCTTGATGCCGGCGCGGCTCTGCAGGAATTCGAGCGCGAGATGCGGCACGGTGCCGATACCCGGCGAGCCGAAGTCGATCGCGTCGGGCTTCTTGCGCGCCGCCTCGATGAACTGCTTGAGCGTCGAAACGTCGAGCACCGAGGGGCTCACCACGAGCACCAGCGGAATACGCGCCAGCGCGCTCACCGGCGTGAAGTCGCGCACGAAGTCGTAGCCGGCGGCGGGATAGATGTTCTGCAGGTACGTGATGCTCGTCGCACCGATCAGCATCGTATAGCCATCGGGTGCCGCACGTGCCGCCGAGGCGATGCCGATCGTGCCCCCCGCGCCGCTGCGATTGTCGATCACGACAGCCTGGCCAAGCTTCTCCGCGACATGCGCGGCGACCGGTCGCCCGAAAGCGTCCAGCGGGCTGCCGGGCGCGGTCGGCACGATCCAGGTCATTGGCTTGGTCGGCCAGGCATCGGCGCGCGCCGTACCGGCGAGAGCGGCGGCACCAAGACCCGCGAGAGCGCCACGGCGCGTGATCGTCATCTGCATCATTCCAACTCCACATTCGCCGCGCGGGCCGTCGCGCTCCATCGCACGATTTCCTGGCCGACGAAACGGGTGAAGTCGGCCCGGCTTTCGAGCTCGACCTTGGCTGCCTGCTCGGCCCACACGCGCTTGATCTCCTCGGCCGCCAGCGCCTTTTGAACAGCGCCGTGCATGCGGTCGAGGATGGGTGCCGGCGTCGCCTTGGGCGAGAACAAGCCGAACCACGAGACCGCGCGGAAGTCCTTCAATCCAGCCTCATCCATGGTCGGCACGTCGGGCAACAGCGGCTCGCGGCGGCGGCCGGCGATCGCCAATGCCCGTAACTTGCCGGCTCTGATCTGCGGCACCAGCGTGGCGACCGACGAGAAGGAAGCCGCCACCGTGCCGGCCAGGAGATCCTGCAAGGCCGGCCCGCCGCCACGATAGGGTACGTGATGCAGCGACACGCCTGCGCGCATCTGGAAATTCACGAGGGTAAGATGCGGCACCGTACCCAAGCCGGCCGACGCGACATCGATCGACCCGGGCTTGGCCTTGGCCGCGGCGATGAATTCCTTCAGCGTCTTCACGTCGAGCTTCGCCGGATTGATCACCAGCGCCGACGCAACCCGCGCAAAGGCCGAAATCGGCGCGAAGTCCCGGCCCAGATCGAAGCCCGCCTTGGGATAGATGATCGGCGCGAAGGCAAGGCCCGTATAGCCGACCATCATGGTGTAGCCGTCCGGCGCCGCGCGGGCGACCGACGCCGCACCGATCGTGCCGCCGGCACCACCGCGATTGTCGACCACGATCGTCTGTCCGAGAACCCCCGAAACCTGAGCCGCGACCGGCCGGGCAAAAACATCGGTGGCCCCGCCGGCCGGAAATGGGACGACCCAGGTGATCGGCTTGGCCGGCCAATCCGCCGCCTTCGCCGATGCCGCCACGCTCGCCAGTGCGCCGCCCAACGTGGCGCGTCGACCCAACTCACCCATATTGCTTCCCATCATTCCATCTTTACGCCAGCAGCCTTGGCAATGGCTGTCCACCGCTGCACTTCCTGGCCTACGAATTTGGTGAAGTCGGCACGGCTCTCGGGCTCGACCTTCGCGCCCTGTTCGGCCCAAAGCCGCTTCACTTCGTCGGTATCGAGGGCCGCCTGCACCTCGACGTGGGTGCGGTCGAGGATGGCGGCCGGCGTCTGCGCGGGAGCGAAGAGACCGAACCACGTGGCGGCTCGGAAGTCCTTGACGCCTGCTTCTTCCATGGTCGGTACGTTCGGAAGCAATGCCTCGCGCCGGCGGCCCGCCACGGCGAGCGCGCGCAGCTTTCCACTGTTCACATAGGGGGCCACCGCACCGACCGAGTGGAACAGCGCCGCCACCTGGCCGCTCAGCAGATCCTGCATCGCCGGCGGGCCGCCGCGATAGGCCACGTGATGGAGCTCGATGCCGGTCTTGTTCTGCAACAGCACGATGGCGAAATGCTGGACCGTGGCGAGACCGGGCGATGCCATGTCGATCGAGCCCGGCGCGCGCCGAGCCGCCTCGATGAACTGCTGCAGCGACGACACGTCGAGCCGTTCGGGGTTCACCACCAGCACGGAGGCCGTGCGGGCGAACGCGGAGATCGGAACGAAGTCGCGCATCAGATCGAAACCCGGCTGCGGATAGACCATCGGTGCGTAGGTGAGGCCCGTGTATCCGACCAGCATGGTATAGCCATCGGCCGGCGCGCGGGCGACTTGCGCGGCCCCGACGGTGCCACCCGCGCCGGACCGGTTGTCGACCACGACGGTCTGACCCAGCGCCGCCGATACATCGCCCGCGATTGGCCGCGCGAAGACGTCGGTCGAACCGCCAGCCGGAAACGGCACGACCCAGGTGATCTGTCGGCTCGGCCAGTCCGCGGCTCGCGCCGGCATGGCCGCGCTCGCCAGCATGCCGCCGATCGCAGCGCGTCTGCCCAATTCGATCATGTCACGCCTCCGCGGTCGGCAGCTCCAGCAAGCTCGCCTGCTCGCCGCCACTGACAAGGCTCAAAACAGGCGGACGGCCATGGGGCGTCTGGACGAAGTGGTCGGCGTCGGCGCCGGCAATCGACAGACGGATGCGGCTGCCCTTGGCGAAGCGCCAGGCGACCGGCAGCAGCGCGAACTTCAGGAGCTGGGGTTCGCCCGCCGGCATCGGTCTGGCATCCCCACGCGCGAAGGTGCGCCACGGCCAGGTCGTGCGGTATTCACGCGGACACGGCGCCTCGGCGCGGTGGATGGCGCGCAACAAGCCCTCGGTGACGTAGCGCACGGTGCCGTCGGCCTCGACTTCGGAGAGATAAGCGAAGACTGCCGCGTCGGGCTCACTGGAAGCGAGCCACAGCGACAGGACAGGATGGCCTGCCATCTCCAGATCCTTATCGAGCGGCGACGTGGTGAAGCCGGGCAACTTCGCCTGCCGTTCCTGCCAATCCTCGTAGTAGCGGGTCGCGTCAATGCCCGCGATGCGCTCGTAACGCGTCTGCGAACCGCTGCCCAAGGTGAAGTCGGCGGGCCACTTCTCGACCGAGCGATCCTTCTGCGGCGTGTCAATCAGTTGGCGGTTCGCCGCGACGTAGAGGCGGCGGCTGCCCGCGACAGGCGGCCAGCTCTTTGCCGACCGCCATTCCTCGACGTGGTTGGCGAAGTAGTGGATCGGATCCTCGTCAGCCAACCCGGTCTCGCGGCCGGCGAGATGCTGATCGAAGAAGCGCAACACCTCGCCCAAGACCGGGAATTCAGGCTCCTGTCTGGCGCGCCACGGCGAGGCATTGACCCGCGCGCCGTGATCCCACGGGCCGAGCAGCACGCGCTTCTCGGGATTGGGCAGGGTGAGATAACGCGATAGCACGCCGTTGGCGTAACCCGCGCCGTCCATCCAGCCCGAGACGGCATAGACGGCGACGTCCTTCGGCACTTCGTCGAAATAGTTGTAGGGACTGAACGAGGCGCTGGTGAATGTCGGATCGTAAGGCAGCGAATCGTCGCGACATTTGAATTCCGTCATGAAGTCGGGCATGCGGAAGTTCGCGAGATGCTCTTTCACCGCCTCGCGCGCCAGCGATCCGTCGCGATCGTCGTCGACCGGCATCGGGCCCTTGAGCGCGGGATTGGCGAAATAGCTGAACTGCTTGCGCAAGTCGCGGCGGTCATGATCGAGCGCCAGCATCAGTTCGTCATAGACCAGCGCCAGACGCTTGATCAGCATGCCGCCCGGATAATAGTTGTCGGCCCAGGTATCCCAGACGGCGAACAGCGGCGCGATCGCCTTGACCGCGGGATGGCCGGTGCTGGCCAGGAAGTCGCAGGCTGCACCGAGATAGGAGATGCCGGTCGCGCCGATGCGACCATCGCTCCATGGCTGCGACACGATCCAGTCGGAGATGGCCTTGTAGTCGGCCCGCTCGCGCGGGGAACGGAAGGAATCGCGCGTGCCGAACGAAGCGCCGGTGCCGCGCGCGTCAACAACGACCAGCGCGTAGCCGCGAGGCACGAACATGTCGCGATAGCGATAGGTGTTAGGCGACGGCTCGACGTCGTTCACACCGGGCTCCAGCTCGAAACGCCTTATGTAGGGCGTGAGGATCAGCACCGTCGGCCAGCGCCGCGTCGCATCGCCATTGGGCAACTGGACGTCGACGGCGAGTCGGCAGCCATCGGCCATGGTCACGTAGACCGAACTTGGCGATCCGACCGTGAACTCTGCAGGACGCTGGGCAAGATATCGGCTGGGCGGAACGCGCCAGGCGCCACCTAAGTCATCGCGATCGGGCATTGCAAGAGTGTCGCGATTCGTTGCTGGCACATCAACTGTAGTGTTCGTACAGTCGCTGCACGAGTAATGAATTGGGAGGATACCCGTATATGTCGAGTCTGATTCTGCCACGTCGTCGCTTGTTGGCTCTTGCCGGCGGCACCCTGGCCGCGCCGATGTTGTCGGCCGGCGTCGCCCGCGCCGTCGATACCTGGCCCAACAAACCGGTGAAGTACATCAACCTCTTCCCGGCCGGCGGGCCGACGGATGTGCTCTCGCGCATCGCTTGCCAGAAGCTTTCGGAGATCGCGGGCCAGCAGTTCATCGTCGACGATCGCGGCGGCTCGGGCGGCAATGTCGGCGCCGACGCCATCGCCCATTCGACGCCGGATGGCTACACGATCGGCCTGATGAGCGTGAGCTCTCACGCCATCGCCACCACTCTCTATGCCAAGTTGCCGTTCAACGCCGAAAAGGATTTCACGCCAGTCACCATGCTGTGGTCGCTGCCGAATCTCCTGATCGTGCGCAAGTCGCTCGGCCCCAAGACGGTGCCGGAGTTGATCGCCCTCGCGAAAGAGAAGCCCGGAAAGATCACCTATGCCTCGTCGGGTGCGGGCACAACGGTGCATCTGAGCGGCGCGCTGTTCGCCGCCATGGCCAAGATCGACATCCTGCACGTGCCCTATCGCGGCAGTGCGCCGGCGACACAGGATCTCCTGGCCGACCAGGTAGACATGATCTTCGACAACATCCCGGGCTCGCTGGCGCAGATGGCCGGCGGCAAGGTCTGGGGCCTCGCCGTCACCGGCGCCGAGCCCAGCCCGATGGCGCCCGAGGTACCGACCATGGCGTCCTTCCTGCCGGGCTACGACATCAACTCGTGGGGCGGCATCTGCGGCCCCGCTGGCCTGCCACAGCCCATCGTCGACAAGCTGAATGCGATGACCAAGCAGGCGCTGGACAGCGACGACGTGAAGAAGGCCTACCTCAAGAACGGCGCGACGCCGTTCTGGAAGAGCGTCGCCGACACCATCGCCTATCGCCGTTCCGAAGAGGCGCGCTTCGCACCGATCGTCAAAGCTTCCGGCGCCCACGTCGACTAGGGGTGGACTGAAACCGCCGGCCAGGCCTGTACAAGTCGCCAACGCCTTCCTAGAGTTCCGCTAAGCAAAAAAGCGTACATCTAGGGAGGCGTTGCAATGTTGAGGGCTCCTATGCCCCGACGGCGGGCGTTTGCCATCATGAGTGGCGTGTTGGCCGCTCCGTACGTTGCGTCGGGTGTTGCGCGTGCGACCGGTGATTGGCCGACCAAACCAGTCCGTTACATCAACCTGTTCCCTGCCGGCGGTGCCACCGACGTGCTGTCGCGCGTCGTCTGCCAGCAGATGAGCGAACTCTCCGGCCATCAATTCGTGGTCGAGAACAAGGGCGGCTCCGGGGGCAATGTCGGCGCCGACACCATCGCCAAGTCGACGCCTGACGGCTACACGATCGGCCTGATGAGCATCGCCACGCACGCGATCGCTCCCACGCTGTACGAGAAGCTGCCGTTCGACGCCGAGAAGGACTTCACGCCGATCAGCATGCTGTGGGCCGTGCCCAACATCATCGTCGTGAAGCCTGAGATCCCGGCCAGGACCATTCCCGAGCTGGTCGCCCTGGCGAAGGCGAGCCCCGGCAAATACACCTTCGCATCCGGCGGCGCGGGCACCAGCCCGCATCTCTGCGGCGAAATGCTGAAGCAGCGCGCCGGCATCAACATGCTGCACGTGCCCTACCGCGGCGGCGCGCCTGCATTGCAGGACCTGCTCGCAGGCAATGTCGATTCGATGTGGGACAACATCCCGGGCCCGCTGGCGCACATCAAGACCGGACGACCGCGGGCACTCGGTGTCACCTCGCTCGAGCCGAGCCCGGTCGCACCCGACGTGCCGCCAATGTCGAGATACTATCCGGGCTTTCAGATCACCTCGTGGGGCGGCCTGTGCGGCCCGGCAGGCCTGCCGTCGCCCATGGTCGAAAAGGCATCGGAGCTTTGCCGGAAGGCGCTGGAGAGCGACATGCTGAAGACGGCTTTCATCGGCCAGGGTGCGACCGCCGTCTGGAAGAGCCCGGCGGACACCATCGCCTTCCGCCGAGCCGAGGAGAAATCGCTCGCGCCGATCATCAGGGCGTCGGGCGCTAGAGTCGGATGAATAAAAAGCCCCGGTGTTGCCACCGGGGCTCTTCCTCACACAGGCGACGCGTTCGTCACATGCCGAGCGTGGTCACGAACTTCGTGTTGAGATACGCCTCGAGCGCCTCGATGCCGCCTTCCGAGCCGTAGCCCGAGTCCTTCATGCCGCCGAACGGCACTTCCGGCAGGGCGAGACCGTGGTGGTTGATCGACACCATGCCGCTCTCGATGGCAGCGCCGACCTGCGCGATGGTCTTGCTGTTCTTGGTGTAGGCATAGGCCGCGAGACCCCATGGCAGGCGGTTGGCCTCCTTCATCACGCCGTCGAAATCCTTGAACGGCGAGATCGGCGCCAGCGGGCCGAACGGCTCGTCGTTCATGATCTTGGCGGTGAGCGGCACGTCGGTCATGACGGTCGGCTCGTAGAAGTAGCCCTTGTTGCCCTTGCGCTGGCCACCGGTCTGGATCTTGGCGCCCTTCGAGATGGCGTCGCTGACGAAGCCGTCGATCGCGTGCAGGCGGCGCTCGGCGACGAGCGGGCCCATGCGCGTGTCGGCGTCGAGGCCGTTGCCGACCTTCACGTTCTTGGCGTAGGCGGTGAACTTCTCGACGAACTCTGGATAGACCTTCTCGTGCACCAGGAAGCGGGTCGGCGCGACGCAGACCTGCCCGGCGTTGCGGAACTTGTTGGCGCCCAGGATGTTCACCGCCTGGTCGACATCGGCATCCTCGAACACGATCGCCGGCGAATGGCCGCCGAGCTCCATGGTGACGCGCTTCATGTGCGCGCCGGCGAGAGCGGCGAGCTTCTTGCCGACCGGGGTCGACCCGGTGAAGGTCACCTTCTTGATGATCGGATGCGGGATCAGATACTCGCTGATCTCCGACGGCACGCCGTAGACGAGCTGGATCACGCCCGCCGGCACGCCGGCATCGACGAACGCCTTGATGAGATGGGCGCAGGAAGCGGGCGTATCTTCCGGGCCCTTGACGATGATCGAGCAGCCGGTGGCGATCGCGGCCGAGGCCTTGCGCACCACCTGGTTGATCGGGAAGTTCCACGGCGTGAAGGCGGCGACCGGGCCGACCGGCTCTTTCATGACGAGCTGGTACACGTTGTCGGCACGGGCCGGCACGATGCGGCC
>Ga0153954_1001776_pt1 | contig 10518 bp, 10 predicted proteins | sample TSFL038MetaG_FD_102277 | JGI IMG/M metagenome (GOLD analysis project Ga0153954, IMG submission 102277) | Attine ant fungus gardens microbial communities from Florida, USA - TSFL038 MetaG | ecosystem: Host-associated > Fungi > Mycelium > Unclassified | place: USA: Florida, Wekiwa Springs State... | reverse complement strand
GTGCTGGGTCAGCCGATCGTCATCGACAATCGCGGCGGCGCCGGCGGCACGGTGGCGACGCGCGCCGCGGCTAAAATGGCGCCCGATGGCTACTCCATCCTGGTGATGACGAGCGCGACCGTCGGCACGTCGCCCAGCCTGTTCCAGAACCTCGGCTATGATCCGCGCAAGGACTTCGCTCCGGTCGGGCTCGTCGCCGCCACGCCGAACCTGATCGTGGTGCATCCACGCTTTCCCGCCCGCTCGCTCGCCGAGCTGGTGACGCTCGGCCAGCAGGCGACAACGGCTCTCGCCTACGGCTCACCCGGCACCGGCACCCTCAACCATCTCACCGTCGAGCTGCTGGCTTATCGGACCGGGATGAAGGTGTCGCATGTGGCCTACAAAGGCGCGGGGCCTGCGCTCAACGATCTGCTCGGCGGCCACATCAAGGTGCTGATCAGCGCTGTCCCGAATGCCCATAGCCACGTGCTCGCCGGCACCATGCGCGCTCTGGCGGTGACCGGCGCCAGCCGGTCCGCGCTCCTCCCCGATGTGCCGACGTTCGCCGAGGCGGGCTTCCCCGGCTACGATATGCCGCTGCGTTGGGGGTTGGCGGTGCCGACGGGCACGCCGCAGACCATCGTCGAGAAGCTCAATCAAGCGCTCAACACCGCGCTGGCGACGCAAGACGTACGGGAGCGGCTCGCCCTCGAAGGCACCGTGCCGCAGCCGAGCACCCCGGAAGAATACGCCGCTATCATCGACCACGAGCTCACGATGTGGTCCAATCTGGTGAAGGCGGCGGGCATCCAGCCCGAATAGCCGAGCGACGCAGAACACGACAAGCAAGAACGCTGCAAATGTCGAACATGGGGAGACGACCACATGCCGAGCGCGAGGAGCGGACGTAACTGGTTATTGCCGGCGGCGCTGATCGCCGCTCTCGCCGCGATCACGCTCGCTGCGATCCCCGCATCGGCACAGGACTATCCGAACCGGCCGATCACGCTGGTGGTGCCGTTTCCTCCCGGCGGCAGCACCACCATCGTTGGACGCATCATCGCCGAGAAGATGAGCGAGGTGCTCGGCCAGTCGATCGTGGTCGACAACCGCGGCGGCGCCGGCGGCACGCTCGGGAGCCGCGCGGTCGCGAAGAGCGCGCCCGACGGCTACACCATCCTCCTGGGCTACAGCGGGACGCTGGCGATCGGCCCGACGCTCTACGGCAATGTCGGCTACGACCCGCGCAAGGACTTCGACCCGATCGGCCGGATCGGAACCGCGCCCAATACGCTGGTGGTGCATCCGTCGGTCCCGGTGCATTCCGTGAGCGAGCTGATCGCTTACGCCAAGGCCAGTCCCGATGCGATCAACTACGGCTCGGCCGGCATCGGCACCGTCAGCCATGTCTGTGGGGAGTATTTCGCCTCCGCCGCCGGCATCAAGCTCGCCCACGTCCCCTACAAGGGGACGGGGCCGGCGATCATCGATCTCCTGGGCGGCCACATCCCGATGGCCTTCGCGCCGGTGCCGGCGACCCATGAGCATGCCAAAGCCGGAAAGCTGCGCATGCTGGCGGTCACCAGCGCGGTCCGCTCGACCCTGTTGCCGGACGTGCCGACCATCGCCGAAGCGGCATTGCCCGGCTTCGAGGCCGTGTTGCGCTACGGGCTGGTCGCGCCGCCCGGAACGCCTCAGCCGATCATTGCCCGACTGAACGCCGCGCTCAACACCGCACTCAAGAGTGACGATGTGCGCTCGCATCTTGCGATCGAGGGCGCCGAGCCATTGCCTTCGACGCCGGAGGAATACGCCGCGGATATCGACCGCGAAGAGACCCAGTGGTCGAAGGTCGTGAAAGCATCGGGCGCGCGGGCGGAGTAGCGGCGCCGCAACGTCCATGCCATGAGGCCGAAGGCCGAATGAGGGAGCCGCCGCGATGACGCAATGCCTTCGAGTGGTTGCAATTTTTGCGGTGCTGACGGCGCTCGGCACTGCGACCGCGACCGCGGACAAATATCCGAGCCGCCCGATCACGCTCATCATTCCGCTGCCGCCGGGCGGCACCAACGACATCATGGCGCGCGCGGTCGCCGACAAGATGAGCGCGGCGCTCGGCGAGCAGATCGTGATCGAGAACCGCGCCGCGGGTGGCAGCGGTACCATCGGCACCCGCCACGTCGCCCACAGCGCACCCGACGGCTACACGCTGCTGCTCGGCTACACGTCGACGCTCGCGACCGGCCCGAGCATATACCACAACGTCGGCTATGATCCGCGCAAGGATTTCGCGCCGATCGGCGCGATCGCCTCGGCGCCGGCGCTGCTGTTGGCGCATCCGAGCCTGCCCGTGCACAACGTCTCCGACTTGATCGCGCTGATGAAGCGCTCACATCCGGCGTTCCAGGTCGGCACGCCGGGGATCGGCACGGTCAATCATCTCGCCGCAATGCTGTTCGCCCAGCAGGCGGGGGTCGAGCTGCAACTCATTCCCTACAAGGGCTCGAACCCATTGATCACCGATCTCGCCGGCGGCCACGTCAAGGTCGGCTTCAACCCGATCCCGGTCTCGCGCGGCGCCATCGAAAGCCAGCTGATCGTGGCGCTCGCCGGTACATCGCTCAAACGCTCGGCGGCGCTTCCCGACCTGCCGACCGTGGCCGAATCCGGGCTGCCCGGCTTCGATGCGGTGCTCACCTACGGGCTCTTGGCGCCTGCCGGCACACCAGAACCGATCATTGCCCGCCTCAATCATGAGCTCAGGAACGCGCTCGCCACCGATGAGGTCAAGCACCGCCTGCATCAGGAAGGCGCCGATCCCCTGCCGACGACGCCGGAGGAGCATGCGGCAATCATCGACCGCGAGGAGACCAAATGGTCGGCCATGATCCGGTCGGCAGGACTGAAGGCGGAATGACGATGCCGCGGTCCGCACTCTTGCTGCTGACGAGCCTCGCTCTGGGCGTCCTGTGGGGCCTCCCGGCCGTCGCGCAAGACTATCCCAGCCACCCGATCACCTTGATCGTTCCCTATGCCGCCGGCGGCGGCAACGATCTGATGGCGCGCACCGCCGCCGAAAAGATGAGCCAGGCGCTCGGACAACAGATCGTCATCGAGAACCGTGGCGGCGCCGGCGGCAGCATCGCCACCCGCCAGGTCGCCAAGGCAACGCCCGACGGCTACACGCTCGGGCTCGGCGGCACCGGCACGCTCGCGATCGACCCAACGCTTTACAGCAAGTCCGGCTATGACCCGCGCAAGGACTTCGCGCCGGTCGGACTGATCGCGACCAGTGGACTCGTGGTGTGCGTGCACCCCTCGCTGGCGGTGCGATCGATCGGCGAATTGATCGCGCTGGCAAAGCAACGGCCCGGCGAGCTCAACTATGCATCCGCCGGCAGCGGCAGCGGGATCCACCTCGGCACCGCGTATTTCGCCAGCATGGCCGGTATCAAACTCACGCATATTCCCTACAAGGGCAGCGTGCCCGCGCTCACCGATCTCGTCGGCGGCCATGTCGCCCTCTACTTCAGCTCGCTGCCGGCAGCGATCGGCCTGGTCAAGGACGGCAAGATCCGGGCGCTGGCGGTCACCAGCGCCAAGCGATCGCCGATCTTTCCCGACCTGCCGACGGTCGCCGAGGCGGCGCTGCCCGGCTATGAGGCGGTGCTGCATTACGGAATCGTGGCACCTGCCGGAACGCCGCGACCGATCATCGAGAAGCTGAGCGCCGCCTTGCGTGCCGCCGTCGCATCCGATGAACTCAAGGCACGCCTCGCCGATGACGGCGCGGAGCCGCTGCCCTCGACGCCTGAGGAATATGCCGCCGATATCGATCGCGAGGAGACGAAGTGGTCGGCGATCGTGAAAATGTCGGGCGCCAAAGCCCAGTAAGCATGGATACAGCACTCGATACCAAGGCAGACGCAGGCTGGCAGCACGATCTCTATGATCTGTTGCGCCGGCACTCCGTCACGCAGTTCGGCTACGTGCCCGACGCCGGCCACGCGATCCTGATCGATCGATCGATCGCCGATCCCGATGTGCGCGCGATCGCACTGACCACGGAGGAGGAAGGCGTCGCCTTGATCGCCGGCGCCGATCTCGGCGGCGCGCGCGCCGTGCTGCTCATGCAGTCGAGCGGCGTGGGCAACTGCATCAACATGCTGTCGCTGATCAAGGGCGGACGCTTCCCGTTCCTGACACTGGTCAGCATGCGCGGCGACTTCGGCGAGGGCAATCCATGGCAGTTCGCCATGGGCCAGGCGACCCAGAGCGTGCTCGAAGCCATGGGCGTGATCTGCCTGCGTATCGAGCGCGCGGAGGACGTGATCCTCACCACGACGGCGGCGCTGACCATGGCCTTCAAGGCCGGTCAGGCGGTGGCCGTGCTGCTGTCCCAACGGTTGATCGGCGCCAAACCTTTTTGAGGTGGATCGAGGACGCATGCCGACCGACGTGACAAAGAATCTGGCGGCCGCAGCGGCGCCCGGCTTCGTGCTCGAGCGCAGCGAGGCGGTGCCGGCCTTGATCGGCCGCCACGAGGACTTTCTGTTCGTCGTGGGACTGGGTGGCACCGCCAGCGACGTCGGCGCGGTGACCGGCGACGGCGCCCATGTCTATTCGCTCGGCGGCGCCATGGGCGCGGCTTGCATGATGGGGCTCGGCCTCGCGCTCGCACGTCCCGACAAGCGCGTGCTCGTCGTCACCGGCGATGGCGAGCTCCTGATGAATATCGGCGCGCTCGCCACCATCGCGGTGATCAATCCGCCCAACCTCGCCATCCTCTGCGTCGACAACGGCCACTATGGCGAGACCGGCTGGCAGAAGAGCCACACCAGCCTCGGCGTCGACCTGGAGAAGATCGCGATCGGCTCCGGCATCAGGCGCACACGCACGGTCGCCGTCGAGGCCGACATCGCCGACGGCGCGCGCCTGCTGCGCGAAGGCAACGGCACGTCGTTCGTCAACCTGCGCGTCAGGCCGACCGAGCCCGCCGCCTTCAAGCGCAATTTCGACGCCTCGTTCTGCCGTGACCGTTTCCGCGCCGCTTTGACAGCGTCGTGACGATCGACGCCCTGGTGAACTTTGCGCAGAGCGCTTAAGCTTCGCCGGAAAGGTCGTCGAGGAAACTCATGTCCCACGCCGAAGCTTTGCACGCGCTTCATCCCGCCGCCGGCGCGACCGATGCGATCGTTGATTTCGTCGCCGCATTGCGGTTTTCCGCGCTCTCGGACGAGGTGCTCCATTACGCGAGGCGGCACCTGCTCGATACCGTCGGCGTGATGATCGCCGGCGCCGGCGGCAAGGTCGCAAACCACGCGGAGGCCGTTCTCGCGGCGGTACGCCCGGCCGGTCGCATTCCGGTGCCGGGGCGCGTGCGGCGCGCCGATCTCATCGACGCGGCATTCCTCGGCGGCACCGCGGCCCACGGCATCGAGCTCGACGACGGCTTCCGGCAGGGCTCGGTGCATCCCGGCTGCGTGGTGGTGCCGGCAGTGCTCGCGCTCGGCTACGACCACCGCATCAGCGGCGCCGCGCTGATCGAAGCGATCGTCGCCGGCTACGAGGCCGAGATCGCGATCGGCCGCGCCTGTCATCCCGACCTGCGCCAGCGCGGATTCCATCCCGCGGCCGCAGTCGGCGTGTTCGGCGCGGTCATGGCCGCGGGCAAGCTACGCGGACTTTCCACGACGCAACTCGCCAACGCCATCGGCATCGCCGCCTCGAGCGCGGCCGGATTGTTCGCCTTCGTGAACGGCGGCGCCGACATCAAGCGCCTGCACGCCGGCCATTCCTCGCGCGAAGGGCTGCAGGCGGCGCTGCTCGCAGAGCAAGGCGTCGAGGGACCGCCCGGTGTGCTCGAGGCGCGCGACGGCTTCCTACAGGCATTTGCGTTCGGTCGCTCGGGCAAGGCACGCGCCGTGACACTGCCACCTGCGGTGCCGTTCGGCATCACCGACTGCTACATCAAGCCTTATCCGTGCTGCCGGCATATCCAGCCGGCGGTCGAGGCGCTCATCGGCCTGCTCGACGACGAGAAGATCGCGAACGAGGACGTGCAGCACATCGATGTCGCGACCTACCGCATCGCCGCCGAGCACGCCGGGACCGGCTGGGATGATTTCGCGAGCGCGCAGTTGAGCTTCCCCTACCTGATGGGGCTCGCCCTCAAGTTCCGCGGTATCAAGTTCGAGCATTTCACCGAGGAGGTGCGGCGCGATCCCACGTTTGCCGCCATTGCACGCAAGATCGACATCTCGGCGCCGCCGGATGTGGATCGGCTCTATCCGCAACTGCGCCCAGCACGCGTGACTGTCTCGACCGCGCGCGGCACTTTCACGCGCCAAGCCGACGAGGCGCTCGGCTCGCGTATCGTGCCGTTCGACGACGCGGGCCTCAAAGCGAAGTTTCTCGATCTCGTCGGTCCTGTGATCGGCCGGGCGCGCGCAAAAGACCTCGCCGAACGAATCTGGTCGGTCGCCGACGCCGCCGACGTCGCCCCGCTGGTCGAGGCGACGGCAAAGTAGCCGTGCAGGCGCTCATGTCTCTATGCCAGCCCTGACAAGGAGAAGCCCGTGCCCTGGACCGACGCCAACGGCATCAGCGTGCATTTCGAGGTTGCCGGCAACGGACCTTCGGTTGTGTTGTTGCACGAGATGGGCGGCACCCTCGACAGCTGGGACGGCATCGCGCCGGCGCTGCGCGAGCGTTACCGGGTGCTGCGTTACGACCAGCGCGGCTCGGGCCTGAGCGAAAAGGTGCGCTCGCCGATCACGACCGAGATCCTGGTCGCCGACCTCGCAGCGATGCTGCGGGCGAGCGCCTTGCCGCCGCCCTATCATTTCGTCACCGTCGCCGCCGCCACCATGCAGGCGCTGATCCACATGACGCGGCATCCCGGTGAGATCGCGAGCTTCGTCTTCTGCAATCCTTTCACCGGCGCCGATGCGAGCCGCGTCGCCGCGCTGAAGGAGCGCGCAGCGTTGGCTGAGCGGGAGGGCCTGCGCGCCGCCATTCCCACCACGCTCGACAATTCCTGGCCCGCCGATATCGGCGACCGCACAGCCTACGCCACCTACCGCGGGCGCTACATGGCGCACGATCCGGTCTGCTTTGCCGCGCTCAACCGCTCGATCGCCGAGCCCAACGTCACCCATCTCGGCCAGGAGATCCGGGTGCCGACCATGGTGGTCGCCGGCCGCTTCGACAAAGTACGCCCGCCGGCCATGAGCGAGCAGTTCGCCAAGACCATCCCCGGCGCGCGCTTCGAGCTGATCGATGCGGTGCACATGATGCCGGCGCAGGCGTCCGGCCCGCTGCTCGCGCTGCTGACGGAATTCCTGAACGCGCACGCAGCGCCGACGAGATAGCAACAGCGATCGAGGAGCCACAATGCAGATAAAGGCCAACGGTATCGCCATCAATTATCAGATTGACGGCCCCGAGGGCGCGCCTTGGCTCGTCTTCAGCAATTCGCTCGCCACCAACCTGCATATGTGGGACGATCAGGCGCGCGCGCTCGATAATTCGTTCCGCGTGCTGCGCTATGATCAGCGTGGCCATGGCGGGACGGAGGCGCCCGCCGGCCGCTACAGTTTCGAGATGCTCATTGCCGATGCGGTCGCGCTGATGGATGCGCTGGGGATCAAGAAGGCGCATTTCGGCGGCCTGTCCATGGGTGGCGCCACCGCGCTCGGCCTCGCACAGAAGCATCCAGACCGGCTCGACCGGGTCATCGTCTGCGACTCGCCATGCCAGTCGACACCGATGAGCGCGCAACAATGGGAAGAGCGCATCCTCATTGCCGAAAAGGACGGGATGGAACCGCTCGTCGAGGCCACGGTCGGACGCTGGTTTCCGCCGGAGGCGCTCCAGGCCAAGGCGCCCCAGGTCGACAAGGTGCGCGCAATGATCCGCGCCACGCCGGTGAACGGCTTCATCGGTTGCGCGGCTGCGCTCGCCGACCACAATTTCGCCGACGCCGTCGCCACGGTGACGCGGCCGGTATTGTTCATCGCTGGCGAGAAGGACGGCGTCACGCCCGCCGCCATGCGCAAGCTCAACGCGGCACTGCCGGGCTCGCGCTACGTGGAGATGCCCGGCGCCGGACACATCTCCAACATGGATCGGCCGGAAGCCTTCACCCGCGCGGTGCAGGATTTTCTGAAATCCGCTTGATCGACCCCGCGTTTGCAAAGTTGCCGCAACAGGCATACGCGGCGCGCGCAGCCGGGCCTGGATCGCGAACAGCGGTTTGGGGCATACTGATTTCATACTGATAAGCATGGGCCGAAGAGCCCGGGATCATCAGGAGAAAACGTCATGGCCGTGACGATGAGGGCCCCCGCCCCGGGCGGACTGTCCAACAAAGCGCGCGAGCTGATGGAGGAGATCAACACCGAGGCCGGCAAGCATAACGTCTGGGTCCGCACCCAGGCGAACGCGCCGGCACAACGCCCGTGGTTCAGCGAGACCAGCGGCGAAGGCGCCGGTCAACTCGCGTCAGGCCGCGTCGCGGTCGCGCAGCTCAAGACCCAGCCCCACATGTGGCGCTGGAAGGAGTACAGTCCCTATCTGCAACAGATTTCGGAGATCGCGCGCAAGGCCGACGTGTCGCCGATCGAGTTCGCGGATCGGCAAAGCATCCTTTTGCTCAATCCCGGGCTCAACGGCCGGCTGCAGGTCACCAACACCATCCGCTGCGCGATCTCGATCTACAATCCGGGCGATGTCGCGCCGGTGCACCTGCATTCGCCGAATGCGAGCCGCACCATCCTCTCGGACAAGGGCGGCTACACCGTCGTCGAGGGCGAGCGTTGCACTGCCAATCGCGGCGACCTGATCCTGACCCCGAACGGCACCTGGCACGACCACGGCAACGATTCCGGCGAGCCGGTGATCTGGATCGACACGCTCGATTGGCCGCTGATGGAGTTCCTCGACGCCGCCTGGGTCGATCACAACATGCCGGGCGCGCAGGGCAATACCAACGTGCAGCCGGTGACCGCGACCGAGGGCTATTCGCGCCGGCTCTACGGCCAGGGCGGCCTGAAGCCGTCCTTCGTCAACCACCAGCGCGGCGTCGGCCACGCGCCCGCGCCGCTGTTCCACTATCGCGGCGCCGACGTGCTCGAGACCTTGCACAGCCTGCGCAACGAGAAGGGCGATCCCTACGAGGGCATCAAGGTCGAGTTCGTCAATCCGGTGACCGGCGAGCCCGTGTTCAAGACGCTCGACTATTCCGCGCAGCTACTGCGGCCGGGCGAGGAGACCGAGCTCAAGCGCGAGACCGCCGGCACCTATTACGTGGTGATCGAAGGCACCGGCGTGACCGAGGTCGGCGGCAAGCGCTTCGAATGGGGCCACAATGACCTGTTCGTGGTGCCGAACTTCCTGTGGCGCCGTCACATCAATACCGGCAAGACCGACGCGGTGATCTATTCGGTGTCGGACGCCGCGCTGATGCGCAATATCGGCCAGTACTACGCGCAGGGCCGCACCAGGGACGGCAAGGTGACGGAGTTGGTGAACTGAGCCGCCTGCGTAGGATGGGTGGAGCAGCGCAGCTCAGATTTGTCCACTCGGCGCGCGCGTGATGGCGCTGCGATACCCATCATCTTCGTGCTGCGGGTGAGATGATGGGTATCGCGCGCGAAGGCGCGCGCTCCGCCCATCCTACAATCACTCCTCGTCGACGACGCGATTGCGCAACACGCCAATCTCGGGCACCTCGACCTCGACCACGTCGCCGGGCTTGAGCCAAACCGGCGGATTGCGATGGACGCCGGCACCGGTCGGTGTGCCGGTCCAGATCAGATCGCCCGGCTTGAGCGTCGCGAACGTGCTGATGTAGTTGATCAGCCAGGCGAAGCCCCAGGTGAGACGGTCGGTGGTGTCGTCCTGGCGCAGCTCTCCGTTCACGCGCGTGGTCACGCGAAACGGTTTGGCCGGATCGGCCTCGTCCGAGGTCACGAGCCAGGGCCCCACGCTGCCGGAACGGTCGAAGTTCTTGCCCTGGGTGACGTTGAGCGTGCCGTGGCGCAGCCAGTCGCGCACGCTGCCTTCGTTGCCGAGCGTGACGCCGCCGATGTACGAGAGCGCGCTCTCGCGCGGTATGTGGCGGCCCTCCTTGCCGATCACCAGGATGACCTCGCCCTCATAGTCGAACTTGTCCGAGACCTTGGGCCGCACGATCGGCACGTCACTGCCGACGAGCGAGGTCGGGAAACGCAGGAACAGGTTCGGATATTTCGGAGCCTCGCGGCCGTCTTTGTACTCGGCGTTACGATCGGGATAGTTGATGCCGACGCAGATGTTCTTTTCCGGCCAGGGGATCGGCGGCAGCATCTCAACGTCTTTCACCTGGACGTCGGCCGGACCGGTCGCTGCCGCGCGCGCCTCACCGAGCGCTCCGGCACGCATGAGATCGAGCAATGTCGGATATTGCGAGAGCTTGCGGCCGAGATCGACGAGGCCGCCGCCCGTCACCACACCGTAGCTCGCGCGGCCACCCGCCTTGAAGCTTGCAAGTTT
>Ga0153954_1001775_pt1 | contig 10533 bp, 11 predicted proteins | sample TSFL038MetaG_FD_102277 | JGI IMG/M metagenome (GOLD analysis project Ga0153954, IMG submission 102277) | Attine ant fungus gardens microbial communities from Florida, USA - TSFL038 MetaG | ecosystem: Host-associated > Fungi > Mycelium > Unclassified | place: USA: Florida, Wekiwa Springs State... | reverse complement strand
GACGCCCCTGCATCCGAGAAGGCTGCAGTTACCACCAGCGCGTGATCCGGCGCGGCGCCGTCCTTACGCCGCGTCTGCGGAGGGCTTGGACAGGTCGACGAAGACCTGTCCGTCCTTGACCTCGGTCCGGAAGGTCTTCAGATCGACGAAGCAAGGGGTCTGGATCGCCTTGCCGGTGCGCACGTTGAACGCGCCGAAGTGCAGGCCGCACTCGATCACATCGCCTTCGAGGATGCCGTCGGCGAGATCGGCGACCGCGTGCGTGCAGCGCGCCTCCGTCGCGTAGAAGGTGCCATCGACGTTGTAGATGGCGACGGTCGTCTCGCCGACCTCGAAGCTCTTGACGGTGCCCGGAGGCAGATCGGCGACGGCGCAGACGGCAACAGCAATTTCTGTCATGGACGGTCCGACCTGATATGATGGGGAGGTCCGACTTGGCTTTACCGGCCTTGCGAAAAAGTTCAATAGGGGCGCCGCGGGCCGGCCGCGCCGCGATTGAATTGACCGCGTTTCAGGCGAGCATATAGGTTACGCGCAGGGGCGGTGTCCGAGGCGGCAGGTACGGGAGAACGGGGGGCGCGAATGTCGGTCCGCTCTTATATCGTCGACGACCACGACAAGAAGACCTTCCTGCTCGACCGCGAGGTCCTGGTGTCGGACGAGATCCTGCGCCAGGAGATGGCGCAGATTTTCGGACGCTGCTGGATCTATGTCGGGCATGCGTCCGAGCTGCGCAAGCCGGGCGACTTCCGTTCGCGCAAGGTTGCGGGACGCCCGGTCATCTTCTGCCGCGATCAGGCCGGCAACATCCACTGCCTGTTCAACACCTGTCGCCACCGTGGCGCGATCGTGTGCACGGAGCGCGAGGGCAACCGGCGCCGCTTCCAGTGCATCTATCACGGCTGGACCTACGGCAACGACGGCCGGCTGGTCGGCGTGCCGGGCGATGATGCCTATGCCGGCGGCCTCGACAAGACGGCGTATGGCCTGCGCCGTCCCGCGCGTTTCGAGGAGTATCGCGGCTTCTGGTTCATGTGTCTTGACGCCGGCGCGCCGCCGCTCGCGGACTATCTCGCCGGCGCCAGGGACTACATCGATCTCGTCATCGATCAGTCGCCGTCCGGGCAGATGGAGATCATCTCCGGCGTGCAGGAATACGATGTCGCCGCCAACTGGAAGCTGATGGTGGAGAACAGCGTCGACGATTATCACCTGCCGTCGACGCACTCGACCTGGCTCAACTTCATGGCGAACTCGGGCGTCAAGATCGAGCCGCCGAAGGACAAGAGCCTGGTGCTGCCGACCCACGGCAAGGCGGTCGAGCTCGGCAACGGCCACTTCACGACCGACAACGTCAACTTCCGCGGCCGCCCGGTCGCAAAATGGATCCCGCTCTACGGCGACGCTGCGAAGGGCGAGATCGACGAGATCCGCAAGGAGCTCGTTGTCCGGCTCGGCCCCGAGCGTGCACAGCGCGTCGCCGATACCAACCGCAACCTGGTGATCTTCCCCAATCTCGTCATCAACGACGGCTCCTCGGTCACGGTGCGCACTTTTTACCCGGAGGGCGCCGGCAGAATGCACGTCACCGCCTGGGCGCTCGGCCCGGTCGAGGAGGGCGAGAGCGCGCGCGCCCGCAGGCTCGACGCGTTCCTCACCTTCTACGGACCCGGCGGCTTCGCCACGCCCGACGACGTCGAGGCGCTCGAGCTGGTGCAGCAGGGCCTCGCGAACTGGGCCGACGACCGCTGGTCGGAGATGTCGCGCGGCATGGGCAAGGAGGGCGACCAGCTCAACAGCGACGAGCACCATCTGCGCATCTTCTGGCGGCGGTGGAACGAGCTGATGGGAGCGCAGGCATGACGGTCGCAACGCCGACGGTGGTGACGCGCGCCGAGATCGAGGATTTCCTCTATCACGAGGCCGCGCTGCTCGACGATTGGAAGCTCGCCGCGTGGGAGGCGCTGCTCACCGACGATGCGGCCTATTACGTGCCACCCAACGACCATCTCGAAAGCGATCACCGCAGCACGCTGTTCCTTGTCGCCGACGATCGCGAGCGCATCCGCCAGCGCATCATCCGCATCAACGATCCCAACTGCCACGCGGAGCATCCGAAGTCGCGCACCCGGCGCATGATCTCGAACGTGCGCATTCTCGCCGTCGAAGGCGATCTCGTCACCGTCGCCGCCAACTTCGTCTGCTACCGTTACCGGCGCTACGAGCGCATACGGGAGTATGTCGGCGCCTATCGCCACGTGCTCAAGCGCGCCGGCGACACCTTCCGCATCAAGGAGCGGCGCGTGCTCATCGACGCGCACGAGCTGGGCTCGCTCGGCTCGGTGAGCTTCATCTTGTAGGAAACGGTTTTCTCCACGTCATGGCCGGGCCGGGCCATCCACGTCTTCGCCCAGCGCTGCGAGCCAAGACGTGGATGCCCGGGACAAGCCCGGGCATGACGACCGACAGCTCGCTGCCACGATTCAAAAAAGGACACGCCGATGGCCAAGCTCGACTACTTCATCGAAGAACTCGTCACCGCCAACCGCATCCTCGCCCGCGAGGGGGTGGTGGACAGCTTCGGCCACGTCAGCGTGCGCCATCCCGACAATCCGCAGCGCTTCCTGCTCTCGCGCTCGCGCGCGCCCGACTGCATCGAGAACGACGACATCATGGAGTTCACGCTCGATGGCACGCCGATCGATGCCAAGGGCCGCTCGCCCTATCTCGAGCGCTTCATCCACGGCGCGCTCTACGAGGCGCGACCCGACGTCATGTCGGTCGTCCACAACCATAGCGAAAGCGTCATCCCCTTCGGCATCACCGGCAAGCCGATCAAGCCGGTGTTCCACATGGGTGCCTCGATCGGCCACACGGTGCCGGTATGGGATTCCCACGACCACTTCGGGGACACCACTTTGCTGGTCGAGAACATGGAGATGGGGCGTGACCTGGCCAAGCTCATGGGGGCAGGCGGCACCGCGCTGATGCGGGGCCATGGTGCAACCGTTGCTGGCCGGAATATCCGCCACGCCGTCTATATCTCGGTCTATCTGGAGGTGAATGCACGTCTTCAGAAGGAGGCCATGGACATCGGAGAGGTAAAGTTCCTCACTGCCGGAGAGGTCGACAAGGTGGCGGCGCGCACCGGCTCCTACGGCATCAACCGGGCCTGGGAGAATTGGTGCCGGCGCGCGGGGCGCCCATTCCAGCCCGAGCAGGCCTGAACCACGATCCGAGTGGGTGCCGCCGACCGGTGGCGCGCGACTGCGACAAATTTTGCCGCCGAGTTTCGGCGCCAGCAAGATGTGGTATACGCCGGAGCGCAACCCGGGAAAAATGCGAGTTGGCCGAGCCGCTGCGACGGGCGGCCGAACAGGGGACGGTCGAGAGTCATGGCTGCGGTGACAGTGCCATTGGAACGGGGTGGACCGAAGGTCGTGCCCACCGGAACGATCCTGGTCATCGATGACATCGTGAAGCGGTTCGAGACGCCGGAGGGCGCCATCACCGCGGTCGATCACGTGTCGCTCGGCATCGCGCAAGGCGAGTTCGTCAGCATCATCGGCCCCTCGGGGTGCGGCAAGTCGACGTTGTTCAATGTGATCGGCGGGCTCACCGACGCCTACGAGGGCACGGTGACCGTCGCAGGTGAGCGCGTGCGCGGGCCGCATGCGGCGATCGGCATGATCTTCCAGGAGGAATCCACCTTCCCCTGGCGCAACGTGATCGACAATGTGGCATTCCCGCTCGAGATCGCGGGCGTGGCCAAGACCGAGCGCTACGAGCGGGCTCGTCACTTCGTCAAGCTGGTCGGTCTCGACGGCTTCGAGCGGCGTTATCCGTCGGAACTCTCGGGCGGCATGCGCCAGCGCGTCTCGATGGCGCGCACGCTCGCGGCCCAGCCCAAGATTCTGCTCATGGACGAGCCGTTTGCGGCGCTCGACGAGCAGACCCGGCTTCTCCTGGGCGACAAGGTCCTGCAGATCCAGCAGCAGCTCAAGCAGACGACCTTGCTCATCACCCACAACATCACCGAGGCGGTGCAGCTCTCCGACCGCATCGTGGTGATGACCTACCGCCCCGGCAAGGTGAAGCGGGTCGTGGAGATCAAGCTGCCGCGCCCGCGCTCCTCGGACATCGTCTCGAGCGAGGCGTTCGGCCGCTATGTGGCGCAGATCTGGGCCGACCTGCGGGAGGAGGCGAGCCGCGGGCTCGACGACGAGGAGGCTCGCAAGCTGCGCGAAGGCGAGAGTCGATGACCGCGGCTGCCTTCGTCAAAAGCCGCTACGCACCTCCTGCGCTTGGCCTCGTTTCGTTCGTAGGATTCATCGCGCTGATCGAGCTTCTGATCCGCGTCGGGCTGATCAACCGTTTCATCGTGCCGCTGCCGAGCGATGTCATCGCCGCCTTTCCGCGCGTGATCGTCGAAGAGCATGTGCTGTACCGCTTCCTGCTCACTGCCACGGAAGCCTTCACCGCCTGCATCCTGGTCACCGTGGTAGGGGTGCTCGGCGGCGTGCTGCTCTACCGCTACCATCTGCTGCGGCTCGCCACCGAGACCTGGGTGGCGGCGATCGCGGCCGCGCCGCTGGTGCTGATGTACCCGCTCTACCTCGTGATCTTCGGGCGCAGCGCGATGACCATCGTCATGATGGGCTTCAGCGCCGGGGTTGCGCCGGTCGTGCTCAAGACGCTCGAGGGCCTTGCGGGCACCCGGCGCGTCCTCATCAACGTCGGCAAGAGCTTCAACCTCACGGCCTCCCAGCAGTTCTGGAAGATCCTGTTCCCCGCGGCGATGCCGACCATCTTCGTGGGGCTGCGGCTCGGGCTCATCTTCTCCCTCATCAATATCGTCGGCGTCGAGTTCCTGATCAATTTCGGCGGGCTCGGGCAGCTCATCAACGAACTCGCCGAGCGCTACGATCTCGCCGGCACCTATGCCGCGATCTGCTTCGTGATCCTGGTCAGCGTCTGCGTATTCATCATCATGGAAAGGCTCGAGCGATGGCTGCGACCGGTCGACTGAGCCTGCCGGCGGAGCGATCATTCGGGCTGCCGATCCGCCCGGTGACGGCGCTGCGTATCGTCATCGTGGTGACGCTGCTGGTGCTGTGGGAGGCGGTGGCTGCCTCGGGGCTTCTCTACCGCGACGTGGTTCCGCAGCTCGGGACCATCGCCAAGGCGCTCTATGCCACGCTGGTGGATCCGACGTTCTATTTCCACCTTGCCACCACGGCCTACGAGATCGCCATCGCCATGCTTATCGGCGGCCTGTCCGGGCTTGTGGTCGGCATGGTCCTCGGCGGCAGCAAGTTCCTGTCGCGCGCCTACGAGGCCTATCTCTATTATCTCGGTCCGTGCCCGAAGATCATCTTCTTCCCGATCATGATCATGTGGTTCGGGGTCGGGCCGGGCTCGAAGATCGCGATGGGAGCGATCTCTGCATTCTTCCCGGTTGCGCTGAACATGGCTGGCGGCATGCGCGAGATCGACAAGGTGCTCATCCGCGTCGGCAAGAGCTTCCGCGCCAGCACCTGGCAGATGGTGACCAAGATCTACCTGCCGGCGATGCGCCATCCCGTGATCAACGGCATCCGGCTCGGCCTGGGCGTGGCCCTGATCGGCACGTTGCTCGCGGAGACGAAGCTTTCCAACCGTGGCATCGGCTACCTGGTGATCCAGGCCTATAGCGTCTTCAACATGCCGCAGATGTACGCGCTCCTGATCATCCTGTTCGTGATCGCGATCGGCGCCAATGCCCTCATCGGGCGGCTCGGCGGCCTCGACCGCATCAGGCCGATCTAAAGCGCGATGATTTTTGGTCGAATCATCATCGCGCTTTGGCCTCTTGTTTGAGCATGATCTTTTCGGAAAACCGCTGCACACTTTTCCGGATCATGCTCCAGGCGTCGTGGTCAAGTGCCGACGCCCCCGCTTGCGGGCGCGATATCCAGCCGTCACACCCTTGCCGTGCCGCGCACCTCGCGCGGAAAGAGGTCGTCCACCGTCATCGGCCGGTGGGTGACGCCCTGGTCGTTGGCATAGCGGCAGAATGCCTCGAGCGTCGGCAGGCTCGCTTCGACGCCGTAGGGGTAGGGGTCGGGTCCATAGGCGGTCGCGATCTCGTCGACGATCGCGGCCGCCCAAGGGAGCGGCAGGCGCGCGCAGGTGAAGTCGCGGATCAGGTTGAAGCAGCGACGCTTGGCCTCGTCGAACATCTTGGTGAGGTTCATCGCGATCCACGGATGCTGCTCGAAGGCCGCCCGCCGCATGGTCATCAGGTGCATGATCGGGAAGATCCCGGTCTTCTTGAAGAAACGCTCCTCCGCGGCGCGGTAGTCCGGATAGAGCCGCACCACGGTCCCATCGGGCCGGAAGAACGCGGCGGGAGCGCGCGCGGAGATCACCGCGTCCAGCTCGCCGCTGTCGAGCATGGCCGAGAGGCTGCTATCGGGCCGCGCCTGATATTGGATGCCTGTCGGCAGCTTGAGCGCGACCTTCTCGGCGCGGCCGGGCTCGTTCACGCCCGCCTGCAGCCAGCGGATCTTGGCGAGGTCAACGCCTTCGTCCTCGGCGAGGAAGCCGCGCACGTAGATGCCGGCGGTCTGCGCCCATTCCGGGATGCCGACGCTCTTGCCCTCGAGGTCCTTGGCGCTGCGGATGCCGCGGTCGCTGCGGATGTAGACGGCGGAATGGCGGTGGACCCGCGAAGGGAACACCGGGATCGCCACCATGGGCGCGTTGCCCTGTGAGGTGAGCGATATGTACTTGCCGAACGACAGCTCGGAGACGTCCCATTCCAGGTTCTTGGTGAAGCGGAAGGTGATCTCCTCGATCGAGGGGAATACCAGGGGCGTCAGCGTGATGCCCTCGGCGCGCACGATCCCCTGCGCGATCTCGCGCACGTGCTCATAGTCGCAGACGGCAAGCGTGAGGTGGACCGAGGCAGTGCCGTTGGCGCTGACGATCTGCGGGCCGCGCAGCTCGGGCGCGGTCCGGTGCGTCGGGGCATCGTGAGCGGGCATGTTTTGAGCGGTCGGCGTGTGAGCGGTCATGGTGGTTCCCCATCCTCGATGGCTATTGTTATTGAGGGAATGCGGGTGCGCGTCAAATACCCGCATGGCGGCCACCGTCGGCATGATCTCGGGCGGGTTTTTTGATAGATCACCTGCCATGGGGAGACGACCAGAGGCAGCGCGATGAAGACGACCGCCCTTGCGACAATTCTTGCTACGGTTCTCGCGGCCGTCGCGGCGAGCCAAGCGCGGGCGCAGACGCTCAAGCCATGGAGGCACGGCATCATCGCGCCCAAGGCGGATGCCGGCTTTCTGCTGATGGCGGCCAAGCGCGGCTTCGCCGAGCGCGAAGGCCTCAAGCTCGAGCTGTTGGACGTGAAGGACGACCAGATCGGCCTCAAGGCGCTGCTCGCGGGCGAGCTCGACAGCTACGAAGGCGGCGTGCAGGGAGCGATCGCCGCCGGCAGCCGTGGTGCCGATGTGAAGATCATCGGCTGCCACTGGATCGTGCCTCCCCACGGAATCATGGTGAAATCGTCCATCGACAAGATGGAGGACCTCAAGGGCAAATCCATCGCGGTGTCGGCGCCGGGCTCCTTTCCCGACATGCTGGCGCGTGCGGCGCTCGCCAAATACAAGCTTACGCCTGCGGACGTGAACCTTGCGGCGGTGGGGGGCGACCGCGACCGCTATGCCGCGCTCTCCGGCGGCGTGGTGGAGGCCGCGGTGGTATCGAACGAATACCTGCCGCTGCCGTCGTCGAAAGGCCTGAAGATGCTGGTGGAGGGCCGGGAGGCACTGCCGAATTTCGTGCGCGTGTGCATGTTCTCGAGCGGCAAGACGCTTGCCGCGCGGCATGAGGACGCCGTGCGCTACCTGACTGCCCAATCCAAGGCGTTGAGCTACGCGCTCGGCCATCGCGACGAGACCATCGGGCTGACCGTAGAAGCCACCGGCGCCAAGGCCGACGATCCGCGGCCGGCCTTCGTCTACGACGACGCGGTGAAGGTCGGCGCGATCGCGCCCGATCTGCCGCTGCCAATGGACAAGCTGGCCTGGATCCAGCAGGAGATGGTGGCGCTCGGCCAGTTGCCCCGCGCCGGCGACTTGACCAGGATGGTCGATCCCGAGTCGCGCAAGGAGGCGCTGGCGCGGGCTGGCAAATGATGCCAGAGAGCGCTCTTCGCAGGGGGAGCGGACGGGAACCGAGAGACGACACGTATGGGTGAAGTCAGCCTGCAGGACATTTCCAAGAAATTTACGCTGCGCATCGACGGCGCGGTGCAGACGGTGCAGGCGCTCAAGCGCGTCAGCTTCAAGGTTGAGGATGGCGAGATCGTCGCGCTCATCGGCCCTTCGGGGTGCGGCAAGACCACCGCCCTGCGCATCGCCATGGGGCTCGAGACCGCGTCTGCCGGCAAGGTCATGGTCGACGGCCGCGAGGTGAGGGGCTGCGGCCATGACCGCGGCTTGGTGTTCCAGTTCGCCGAACTGCTGCCGTGGCTCACGGCGCTGCAGAACGTGATGTTCGGCCTCGAGATGAAGGGCATGCGCGGCGCCGAGCTGCGCGACACCGCCACCCGCTATCTCGAGCTCGTGGGCCTGGGCGGCGCCCTCAACCGGCGTCCGCATCAGCTTTCGGGCGGCATGAAGCAGCGCGTGGGCATCGCGCGTGCGCTCGCCATCGACCCCAAGGTGCTGCTGATGGACGAGCCGTTCGGTGCACTCGACGCGCAGACCCGCGAGGTCATGCAGGCCGAGCTGCTGGAGCTGCAGGCACGCACCAAAAAGACGATCCTGTTCGTCACCCACGATCTCGACGAGGCGGTACTCATCGCGGACCGCATCGTGGTGATGCGCGCGGGCTCGGTGCAGGAGACCATGACGGTGCCGCTCAAGCGGCCGCGCGGCGATCTGGGCGCGGTGCGCGGCACCGCCGAATTCGCCGACGCGCGTTACCGCGTGTGGAAGGCGTTGCACGAGACCGTGCATTAGCTTCAGTAGCCCGCATGGAGCGAAGCGCAATGCGGGAAAGTCCCGCGAGAGGCCAGAGATCCCGGATTTCGCTTCGCTCCGTCCGGGCTACGGTCTCATATTTCGGATAGTCTGATGGTCGAGATCACGAATTCCGACGAGCAACCGGCCGACGTGGAAGAGAAGACCCGCGCCCCGGTGCCGAAATGGGTCATCACGCTCGCGTCGCTCTGCGTCCTGCTCGGCGCCTGGGAGATCTTCGGGCGCGATGTCAACCCGGTGTTCGGTTCCTATCCGAGCGCGATCGCGCAGGCGTTCTGGGAGCTCGCCCGCTCGGGCAAGCTTTGGACCGCGCTGTTCGAGAGCCTGCAGCCTTTCTTCCTGGGCTATGGGCTCGCCATTCTCGTCGGTGTTCCGCTGGGGCTGGTGACCGGACGCTTCCGCACCGTCGAAGCGGCGATCGGCCTCTACATCACCGCCGGCTACGCCATGCCGCTGGTCGCGCTGGTGCCGCTGCTGGTGCTGTGGCTCGGTCTCGGTTTCACGGTCAAGGTCGCGATCGTGTTCCTGATGTCGGTGTTCCCGATCTGCATCAACACCTGGCTCGGCGTCACCGCGGTGCCGAAGACCCTGATCGAGGTGGGAAAATCCTTCGTCGCGCCCAACAGCGTCATCCTGCGCCGGATCATCCTGCCGGCGACCTTGCCCTATATCATGGCGGGCATCCGCCTCGCCGTCGGCCGCGCCGTCGTCGCCATGGTGATCGCCGAGTTCTTCACCTCGATCTCGGGGCTCGGCGCGGTCATCATCAACTCCGCCAACAACTTCGACACCGCCACCATGTTCGTGCCGATCGTCATCCTCATGGTGATGGCGATCGGGCTCAACTACCTGATCGGCGCAGTCGAGCACTGGGTCGCGCCCTGGCAGGCCGAGATCGCGGGCCGGGACGAGTAACGGCGTAGGTTGGGTCGAGTTCTTACGAGACCCAACATCTCGCCCTGCACAAAGTGTTGGGTCTCGCAAGCGCTCGACCCAACCTACGGCACACCGCGAGAGTCATTTCACCCGTGCCAAATAATACGCGAGCTCCACGAAGTCCTCGTCCTTCATGGGATAGACCACCTCCGCCATCTGGGCGTCATAGCCGCGGCGGGAATTGTCCTTGTAGCCGCGTAGGGCCTTGAGCAGGTAGTCCTCGCGTTGGCCGGCGAGCCGGGGCACGTTCTCCAGCCCCTGGAATTGCGACTGATGGCAGAAATTGCAGCGATGCTCGGCGACGAGCGCCTGCGCCCGCGCCATGCGGGCCGAGTCGGGGGTATCGGTGACCGGCTCGGGCGGCGGCAGCTTCGTGATGATGGCAGCGGCCTTCTGCAGCTCGGCGTCGGTGAGCCCCTTCGCCATCTCGTTCATCGGCTCGGTGACGCGCATCTTCTCGCGGAACATCAGCAGCTGCACCGTGATGTAGAACGTGGGCTGGGCGCCGAGCGAGGGCGTCTCCGGCAGTTGCGACTGGCCCTTCTCGCCATGGCAGGCAAAG